>Ga0315294_10006567_pt1 | contig 12755 bp, 13 predicted proteins | sample YL17G13_40_MG_FD_203626 | JGI IMG/M metagenome (GOLD analysis project Ga0315294, IMG submission 203626) | Sediment microbial communities from Yellowstone Lake, YNP, Wyoming, USA - YL17G13_40 | ecosystem: Environmental > Aquatic > Freshwater > Lake > Sediment | place: USA: Wyoming | collected...
AACGACCGTTCGTTTTAAGATGGGCCAGAGTATAAAAGCCGCGTGCGGACAATTGGGAGCCGATTGGTCAAACGCTTAATGAACCGCGGCAGAAGCTTGGGGCTGGTCAGGAAAAAGAAAATGGCCGCAAGTGCTAAAGAAAATAAAAGTAGAATTTGGCCGGCTTGGATAAGTCATTTTATTGATTCACTTTTATTTCTGGTTGCTGTTTACACAGTTGGAGAGTCTTCTTTACCTGCCAGCGTACAAAATGCGGAGCTCCGCAGAGCAGATAAACACCACATATAAGCATAATTATCCAAGGCAACAAGCTTTGGTAATTGAAGGGGGGCATAAGCGTAGCTGACCTTATAGTTAGTGTAAGTGTAGGATTTAAAGGTGGCAAGCTGGCTTATGACGCGCGTGGTCTGCCAGAGTACGGTGTTGAGGAAATAGATTCCACCGGCGACACAGATAAGGCGCAGCGCTACAGGCAGCCATTGTATTTGTGAGTCGGGCTCGGGCAGTTGTTCTGAGCCAACGATTTTTTTAGATAAGCTCTCACGTTTGTAAATAAAAAGGTACACCAGCACTGCGATGGTTCCTGCAATGAGCAACACTGAAAAAAACAATGCCCCAGCAGTTTCCCAAGTGGGGTTTGAATAAAACAAATAAATTGGGATAGTCAATTGAGGTAGTAGGAGAATGGTGAAAAAAATTCCTATTGCCGAGAGAATGATTTTGGCAAGTGTGTGCATTTTATTCATTTTCAATTCCTTCTGTATATTGGTTTTGGTTGAGCACGGCTTCAGTTTTGCGGATATTCAATTGGAAGCGGATAAACTGTGGCCAGCCGTAAAGCAGGTAAACTGCCAATAGAGCTTTGAGGAAATTGTATATCATAGACGACCATTGCCTGGCGGTGAAAATAAGTGATTTTGGAAAAGTTCCGAATGTGAATATCTCGTTTATCAGGGGACGTATGTGTAGAGGCAAGGCCGCTATGTTTAGTATCGTTGGAATTGAACTTGAGAGCAATATCAGCCCATACAGAATCGCGACCAGTCGCAGAGAAGCAACCAGCCAGAGAGTTTCGCTTTCAGGGTTCAGTTTTTCGCCGGGCCCGGCCATTTTGCAGGCTAAACGATTGTTTTCGAAAATGAGGAAATATGCAATCAGTATAAGCAAAATTATGAATACGGGCAAGAATAAGATGGTTCGGAGGGTGGAGGTATTCTGCGTCAAGGATGTTAGCATACTGAGATAACTGCAGGTGTTTACTATTGCACTGACTCCGAGGATGGTAAGGGCGGCTTTGGCTATTATTTGCATTTTGGTCACGAAAGTCCCTTTCGCAAGATAAGCAGGGATGTTTTTATTGTATTTGTAAACTCTGTGATGTCCAGAGTAATATTTTTGTCGTAATCTGATTTTGGGGTTGTTTTTGGGGTAATCAGGGGTATTTTTGTTTTTTTACAGAAAAGTAGTTGATTAGTTGGGGCCAGTTGTGTATGCTGCTGCGGTTGGAAGAAATGGGAACTGATTGCCCTGCCGCACGGGGCCGGAAAGAAGGTAAAAAGTAAAAAGTCAAAATTTTGCACTTTTACTTTTGCGTTTTTAACTTCTGTGGGGTCAGCAGAATCACGGCGTGGCTGACTCAAGCCTCCGACAGGGCCAATCCAGGCCGGGACAAGACGGTCTCCGTGACAGGCAATTGATTGTTTATTATTTACTATTGATTATTTTAGAACGGACAAAACGTTTGGACTTGTGCGCCGGGACTTGAGATGTGGGTTATTACCCGGTGGTGTAATCGGTAACACAGGAGGTTTTGGTCCTCCCATTCCAGGTTCGAGTCCTGGCCGGGTAGGTTAAAAAACTTAAAATTCAAAATGCAAAACGAAAAATTAGTGGAAGTGCTGTGAGTGAACGGGTGGCGATAATATTAGCTGCGGGTATCAGCAGCAGGATGAACACCGAGCTTGCAAAGGTGCTGCACGAGGTGTGCGGCCGGCCTATGCTGGCTTACGTGCTGGATGCCTGTCGGGATGTCGGCGTAGAAAAAATATACGTTGTGGTCGGCTACGGCGCCGAGCAGGTCAAAGAGCGGTTTGCCGAGGACCAGGATATCGTTTGGGTTCACCAGGATAAGCAGTTCGGAACCGGCCACGCGGTTCTATGCTGCAAACAGTACCTTGCTGGTTTTGACGGGCAGACGCTTGTGCTTTGCGGCGATGGGCCTTTGATTCGAGCCGGGACTCTTACTATACTGGTAGAAAAACACGGGGCTGAACATGCAGCGGTGACGTTAGCCACGGCGGTTCTGGACGACCCGACCGGCTACGGGCGGATAGTCCGCGATGTGTACGGCAATATCCAGGGCATCGTTGAGGATAGCGACTGCACACGAGAACAGTTGGCTATTAAAGAAGTCAACCCCAGCTATTATCTGTTCAACAATAAGATTCTTTTCGAGGCGCTGGAAAAGGTCAAGCCGGATAATGTCAAAGGGGAATATTATCTGACTGATGCGTTATCGCTTATCATTGCGAGCGGCCATAAGGTCGTAGCCGTTACGGCGGTGCGGCCTGAGGAGGCAATGGGCGTCAACAGCAGAGCAGAGCTCAGCACCGCAAGCAAGATTATGCAGAGGCGGATTCAGCAGGAGCTGATGGAGCACGGCGTTACAATAGTTGACCCGGATAATACCTGGATTGACGCCAGAGCAAAAATAGGGCGGGATACGGTGATTGAGCCATTTACATATATTCACGGCAAGGTTAAAATCGGGCAGGGTTGTCGCATTGGGCCGTTCGCCTATCTGAGGCACGGCACGGTTCTGGAAGACGATGTTGTGCTGGGTGTCTTTACGGAGGTTAAAAACTCCACTTTAGCTGACGGCGTTCGTGCCAGACACCACAGCTATATCGGCGATGCCGCTGTGGGACGCAATGTTAATGTCGGCGCCGGCTCAATAACGGCTAACTTCGATGGTGTTAAGGTGAGCCGCACGACCATAGGCGATAACTGCTACATCGGTTCCGGCTCAATACTGATAGCACCGCTGGAGCTGGAAGATGGCTCGCACGTAAGCGCAGGGACGGTGGTTTCGCAGGAAAACGTAGAGAAAATCGGACGGAAGGAGCAAACAAGTGTTTCTAAATGATGGCCTGAAGATATTCACCGGCAGCAGTAATCCGGCGTTGGCCGGCGCGATTTGCGATTATTTAGGCATTCCCCTTGGGGGAGCCACGATTGAGAAGTTTCCTGACGGTGAAAAGGGTATCAGGGTGGAGGATAATGTTCGCGGCAGGGATTGCTATGTTGTGCAGTCCACCTGCCCCGCACCAATTGACCTTTCGAGAGCGTTTGGTCCCGGAGTCGAAATTCCTCCCGGTTTGGCAGAGCAATTGGTGCGGGGTCCGGATGAGAACCTGGTGGAGCTTTTAATTTACTTAGACTGCCTGCAAAGGGCCAGTGCCCGCCGGGTCACTGCGGTTATTCCTTACTTTGGGTATGCCCGCCAGGACAGGAAAGACGAAGGGCGAGTGCCCATTACCGCCAAGCTGGTGGCCAATATTATTACTGCCGCCGGGGCCAACAGGGTGTTGGCGATAGACCTGCACACCCAGCAGTTGCAGGGATTTTTCGATATACCAGTTGACCACCTTACCGGCGAGCTGGTGCTCAGCAGGTATTTCAAGGATAAGAAAATCAGCAATTTGACAGTTGTTTCGCCGGATGTGGGTAACATCAAGACCGCAGCCAAATATGTGGCGCACCTGGGCGGGGACTTAGCGATTGTGCACAAAAGGCGAGTCAGCGGCAGCGAGGTGAACGCATACGAGATTATCGGGGATGTTGCAGGCAGGAATATCCTGATGTGTGATGATATCATTGCCACCGCGGGGACGGTGTGCAGCGCTGCCGAGCTGGTCAGGCAGCGAGGGGCTGAAAAGATATACGTTGGCGCCACGCATGGGGTTTTTGTGGCGCAGGCATTTGAGCGGCTGGCACAAAGCCCTATTGATGAGGTGGTAGTTACCGATACAATACCGTTAACTGAGCAGGCCAAAAAGCTTGGCAGGATTAAGGTCCTCAGCGTAGCACCAATGTTGGGTGAGGCAATAAAGAGAATTTACAGAAATGAATCGGTCAGCAGCCTGTTTAATCAGTCTTGAGGACCCCCGAATGTTTCTGTCGGGGGCGATTAAAGTAAAGTGAGCAGATATGGGAAAGACAGTGCTTTTGAAGGCGGAAGTTCGGGAAAAGACCGGCTCGAAGAGTGCGGCAAAGCTGCGTAAGAGCGGGCAGATACCAGCTATTGTCTATGGCCATAAACAGGAAGCGGCGGCTATTTCGCTGGATGCCCGCAGCTTTGTCGAACAGCTCCATCACGGTCATCGACTGATGGATATACAGGTCGGCAAAAAGAAAGAAAAGATGATTGTTAAAGACCTGCAGTACGACCATCTGGGCAAGGACATCATTCATGCGGACCTGATGCGGGTTGATGTCACCGAGACAATCAGGGTAACTGTGCCTGTTGAGCTTAAAGGCATAGCCTACGGCGCGCATGAGGGCGCTATCATTGAGAAGCGTGTGAATTACCTGGAAGTTGAGTGCAAGGCAACCGATATTCCCGAGTCTATCGTTGTCTCGGTGAAAGACATGAATATTGGCGACGTCGTGCACGCTCGCGACATTGCGCTTCCGGAAGGTGTTAAGCTTGTAAGCCCGCCGGAGACATTAGTGGCTGCGTGTAGTATAGTTATTGCTGCCAAGACCACGGAGGAAATTGAAGCGGAGGCGCCGGCTGCACCCGAGGTTATCACCGAGGTCAAACAGCCGGAAGAAGGGGCTGAGGAGGGGAAAGAAAAGGAAAAATGAGAATAAGTTATGGGCCAGATGAAAATGGTGGTCGGCCTCGGTAATCCGGGCGAGGAGTATGCGGATACACGGCACAATATCGGCTTTAAGGTTGTTGATTCGCTGGCGAAGGCGTTGGCGATAGATGTAAGAAAGAGAAAGTTCGGCGCTCGTGTCGGGACAGGTGAGCTTGGAGAGAAAAAGATAATATTGTTGAAGCCGTGGCAGTTTATGAACCGCAGCGGCGAAGCGGTTGCAAAGGCAGTCGGGTTTTATAAGCTGCCTTTGAGTGAGATGCTTGTGGTAACCGATGATATGGCGTTGGAGCCGGGCAGGATTCGCATCAGGGCAAAGGGTTCAGCCGGCGGGCATAAGGGCCTGGCAGATGTTATCGAGAAGCTCGGCACCAACCAGTTTGGGCGGCTGCGTGTTGGTATCGGGTTGCCTTCGACCGGCCCTGGGGGGGAGCAAGAGGCCATAGACTATGTTCTCGATAGGCCGACGCGGCGAGAGAAATTGCTGCTGAATAAGGCCGTCGATAAGGCGAAAGAGGCGGTGCTTTGCTGGCTGGAGCTTGGTATCGAGGCAGCGATGAATAAATTTAACAGGGCAGGCGATGTGAGTTCGTAGTTAATGGTTTATCAATAAAGAATCTGTATTTAGCTGGAGGTAATTAGTTTGGAAACTGCGACCAGGAAGTTGTATGAAGGGATGTTTCTTGTCGATTCGGCTCTGGCAACGGCGGACTGGGACGGCGTTCTTTCAACTATCAGAACGATATTAGAAAGAGCCGAAGCCGAGATCGTCTCCTTGAGGAAATGGGACGAGAGGAAACTTGTGTACAATATCAGCGGCAAAAGCAGGGGGACGTATATCCTTTCGCATTTTAGGGCCGAAGGCAACAGAATCAGGGATATTGAGAGGGATGTGCAACTGTCGGAGAAGATTATGCGTGCATTGATTCTAAACGCCGAGCAGATGACGCCGACCGACATCGCGAAGGAAACTCCTGCTGTGAAGACGGAAAAGTCCGCCGGGAGTGGACAGGAGAATCAAGGAGCTCCAGAAGGGACTGTCCCCGGCCTTCGCAGCCGCTTCGGCGGAGCAGGCTCTGTTGGAGGCGCGGATGAAGGAGTGCAGGAAACCGGTGAGCGAAAGTCCACCCCCGACAAAAACGTTCGGGGGGAGGCGGCAGAGCCGTAAGGCAGAATATAGTCCGCCTTCAGCGGACAAGACAAGTAGAAGGGATGGAGTATGGCTGGTTTTAACAAGGTTTTGCTGATGGGCAATCTGACGCGTGACCCGCAGTTATCATATACGCCCACCCAGACGGCGGTGGTCGATTTCGGACTGGCGGTCAACCGCCGATGGACGGGCAAAGGAGGCGAGTCAAAAGAAGAGACCTGTTTTGTGGATTGCAGGGCGTTTGGCCGGCAGGCGGAGAATATAAACAAGTACCTGACAAAGGGCAGGCTGGTTTTTGTTGAAGGGAGACTAACGTTCGATAGCTGGACCTCTCAGGACGGCACCAAGCGCAGCAAACACAGGGTTACGGTTGAAACCTTCCAGTTTCTGCCCAGCACGGCGGGTGCGCCACCGGAGATTCATCCTTCGGAGGCCTACGGAGAACGGACAGCGATCCCTGACGAAAACATTCAGGGGCCGGACACCGATGCAGAATTCCACCCTCCGGAGGCCTACGGAGGACGGGCCGCCACTGGCGGACCGGCAGGCGGTGGCAAGGATGATATACCGTTTTGAAAAGGTGGGTTGTTTTTAGTTTGTAGTTCGGAGTTCGTAGTTGGTAGTTTGTAGTTGCTACGAACTCATAACTCATAACTACGAACTTGTCAGGGATAAAATGCTGGACAATATAGAAAATAGAACTGAGAGAAAACCGACCATTACAGGAACTCGTGAGCAGACGGCGTGCCGGTTTTGCAGAAGAGGTATAAAATACATTGACTACAAGGACATCGAGACCCTGCAAAAACTCCTGACGAATCGCGGCAAGATATACTCGCGGAAGCGCAGCGGCAGCTGCGCCAAGTGCCAGAGAAAGGCCAAAAAGGCAATCAAGCGTGCCAGGTATATGGCTCTTTTGCCGTTCACTACATAACCTGATGAGTTCGTAGTTATTAGTTGTTAGTTCGTAGACTACGAACTATGAACAATGAACTACGAACTACCCGCCCTTCGTAGGTCCATTCTCCGTAGGCCTCCGAAGGATGAAACTACGGGGGGCGAAGAAGGGCCGGGGATTGCTGGAGAATCGTAAATTCACCCCGTGAGATAGTCGAAGGGTAAAAAATATGGTAAAATATAGTAAGAAAAGAGTTGTCCAACATCCACATATATCTCACGGGGTAAAAGTTTTGCTTTGTGAGGATGTAAAGAAACTTGGCTGGCTCGGAGATGTTGTGGAGACAAGTGAGGGATATGCGAGAAATTATTTACTGCCGTCCCATAAAGGGGTGGTTGCGACCGAGGCCAATATCAGGGCAATAGCCAGGGAAAAGGCCGGGCGTGCCGAGCAGAGGGTTCAGGACAGAGGGCGGCTTGAAGAGGCAGCCAGGGCGGTGCAGGGAGCGGAAGCTGTTATTGCCGCCAGGGCAAATGAGCAGGGGGGGCTATTTGGCTCGATTGTCCCTCGGCAGATAGCAGCCAATCTGCGGGCACAGGGTTTTGAAGTCGCCGATGACTTTGTTTGGTTGTCGGAACATATAAAGCAGGTCGGAACTCATGAGGTTACAATCAAATTCGCCGAGGATTTAGTTGCTAAAGTCTCGGTGGTAATCGTGCCTGAGGCCGCCAAAGGCCGTTCTACGCCCGACATAGCGGGCCCTTCGTCACTGCCGTTGAGAAGGGCGGGCTCCGCGACGGCGGGCGAAGGCGAGCCGGACGGAACGTAATTCGTCGTTTGTGGTGCGTCCTTCGTCGTTCGAACTACGAAATACGAACGACGTCCATTCTCCGTAGTACTACGAAGGATGAAAATCACGGGCGGGGATGAAGGGATTGAGTATGGCAGATAAAGAAGGATCTCGAACGGTTGAAGTATCCGGCAGCGCTTCTGCTCAGTCGAGTGCTGCCGGCAGGTTAACTGTAGTGCGGAGCGTGCCTGAATCGCTGGCAGCGGAGGCGGCGGTGCTTGGCTCGATGATAATAGACCCTGAATGTATCAGCGAGGTTGTCGAGCTAATCGGCCCCGGGGCATTCTACCGTCTTGAGCACCGCTACATATTTGAGGCATTAGTTTCGCTTTGGGAGAAACACGGACTAACACAGACGGAAGTATCGGGTTCAACGTCCAACGTTCAACGTTCAACGTTCAATGTTCAGGGCATAGATGCGGTGCTGCTTCGCGATGAGCTGGTGAAGCGTAAGCAGTTAGAAGCCGTCGGCGGGGTGGAATACATAGCAAGGATTATGGACTCGGTGCCGTCATCGGCGAATGTGGGCTACTATGCGGGGATTGTCAAAGAGAAGATGCTGCTGCGTGAGCTTATTGCTGCTGCCGGCGGAATCCTCGATGACGCATACAACCAGAATGGTGATACGCCAGAGCTGTTAGATGAGGCGGAGCGGAGGATATTTGCCGTTACGGACAAGAGCATCAGCGGCTCTGCAATGGCACTGAAGGACGTGGTTACCCGTTCGTTCGAGCTTATAACGAAGCGTCAGGGCAGCCACATTACAGGCCTGGCGACCGGCTATTACCAGCTCGATGAGTGGACATGCGGATTGCAGAATGGCGAGATGATAATCGTTGCCGGCAGGCCCAGTATGGGAAAGACTTCATTGGCGTTAAATATCGCAGAGCATCTTGCGTTGACCCCCCCACATGTTCCGGTTGCGATATTTTCGCTTGAGATGGGCAGGCAGCAAATAGCCGAGAGGTTTCTGTGCAGTGTAAGTCAGATTGACAGCCAGAAGGTCAGGAAGGGACTGCTCGGCGATGAAGATTACAAGATGCTTGCTGATGCGTGCGCGGAGCTCTCTGAGGCGCCGGTTTATATCGACGATACCTCAACTCTGACGCCATTGGAGCTTCGGGCCAAGGCAAGACGGCTGAAGAGCCAATATGACATACGCTGCTGTTTCGTGGACTATCTGCAGCTGATGCATATAGGGGAGCGCAGAGTGGAGTCGCGTCAGCAGGAGATAACCGAGATTTCCAGGTATGTCAAGGCATTAGCCAGGGAGCTGAATATCCCTGTTGTAGTGATGAGTCAGTTAAATCGGGCTCCGGAGGGCAGAGAGGACCACCGACCGAGGATGAGCGACCTGCGTGAAAGCGGCAGCATTGAGCAGGATGCCGATGTTGTGATACTGCTGCACCGTGAAGACTACTATCATCGCGGCCAGACCGATTACGAGCCGGACAACAGGGCAGAGCTTATAATAGCCAAGCAGCGTAACGGCCCGACCGCCAACGTGGAGCTGGTGTTCAGAGAGAGGGTCACGCGTTTTGAAAATGCTGCCCAGGTAGGTGAGCCGGCCTCAGGGGTGGTGCCGTTTTAGGTTTGTTCATTGTTCATTGTTCATAGTTCGTTGTTCATAGTTCGTAGTTCGTAGTTTGTAGTTGCTACGAACTCATAACACATAACTACGAACTCGTTAATGGTTTAGATAGGTGAGAAAGTGAAAAATAAGATTCATCCCCGCCCTTCGGAGGCCTACGGGGGGCGAAGAAGGGCTTCGGAGGTCCAGCCTTCGCAGGCGTCCAGCCTTCGTAGCCTACAGCCTTCGCAGCCGTCCATTCTCCGTAGTACTACGAAGGATGAACTTCGGCGTAGCAGGCACTACGGCGGAGAAGGCCTTCGGCGGAGAAGGCCCTACGGAGAATGGAAGGCGGCACAGAAGCGCCATTGTTCAACACTCAACGTTCAACGTCCAACGTTCAACGTTCATTATGCACTTGTGCACTTGTGCACTTGTGTGTTTCTGTTAGGTTCGGGGTGTGCATCTGCTGTTTTAGATAGTTCAACGTTCGACGTTCGACGTTCAACGTTCAACGTTCAGAAGGTTGGAAGGGCGAGTGTCGTCAGGTCGATAGATTTTCGGGGCAGCCGCACTTTTAAGGATAAAACCCTTCGCGAAAAGCTGGACTTCAAGGTGGGTGATTACCTCGACCTGATTCTGGCCGAGTTCGGCAGAGCAACGCTGGTAGAATTTTATCGCCAGAAAGGTTTTCCCGACGCCCGCGTGACGGTGGATAACAGCGGCTTGCCCGAAGGGAAAGTCGCTTACACGATTGATGAGGGACCGCGAGTCAAAATCACCAAAGTTCAGTTCAAAGGAAATAAGGCCATAAAGACCGCCGACCTCAAAAAGGCAATAAAGCTCCGGACGCGGGAGTGGTTTCTCTGGCCAAGTTACTACACTGAAGAGAAGGTGGCTGCGGATGTGGAGCGGCTGCGAAGTATTTATTATCAGAGGGGCTTTCTCAATCACAGCGTCCGGGCGGAAGGCCAGACATACGTCACCTTCATAATCGAAGAAGGGCCTGTCTATAAGGTCGGGAAAATTGTTATCACGGGCAATAAGTTCTTTGACCAGGTCACGCTGGAGAAACTGCGAGACGGGCTCAAACTTGAGCCGGGCCGCGTCTATAATCGGCGAAGCGCAGATTCGTATGCCGCAGCTATTCTCAAGCTTTACCGTGAGAACGGTTTTGTAGATGCGGATGTTGAGCAGCGAGTTGTGTTCGGAGAAGCCGGCACCGATGTTGTCGATGTGGAGTTTAGTATTACTGAAGGCGGCCAGTTTCGGATAGGGCAGGTTGACATAAGCGGCAATGAGGTTACGCACGATAAGGTTGTCCGGCGGATACTGGATGAGTATGGCTTTACGCCGGGCCAGTTGTATAATGCCGATATAGCTCCAAAGGAGGGCGGCGGTAAGCTGGAAAGAGACATTCAGAGGATGCTGCTTACCGAGCAGACAATCATCAGGCCTGTGGGCCCCGCCGACGGAGCAACAGACCGCAAGGATGTCACGGTTGATATAAAGGAAGGACTGACCGGTATGTGGAGTCCGGGTGTTGCCGTTGGCAGCGACGCCGGAGTGATAGGCCGGCTGGTTTTTCAGCAGCGCAATTTCGATATCATGGACTGGCCCGAGAGCTTCGGGGAGTTTATCACAATGAAGGCGTTCAGGGGTGCAGGCCAAACCCTTCGGGTGTCCCTTGAGCCGGGCACCCAGGTCAGCCAATATTCGGTTTCCTTTACCGAGCCATACTTTCGCGATAAGCCCACATCAATGGATGTGGTTGGCTCAAGCTACGCACGGGGCAGGGAGAGCTACGTTGAGGAACGTCTGCGGTCGTATCTGGGGTTCGAGCAGCGACGCAAAAACCGCTGGCGCAGGTCTCTTGGTTTCCGGCTTGAGAATGTCGATGTCGCAGACATCGATTCTGACGCGCCCAAAGAAATCTGGGATGTGAAGGGAGGCAACCTTCTTGCCGGCGTCAAGGTTGGTGTCGGCAGGGATATGGTTGATGACAGATTTACCCCCAGCAGGGGCTATAGTTTTGATACCGGCTACGAACAGGTTACCGGCGCTGAGAACTTCGGGATATTGAAAGGGGGTTATGTATGGTACAGGACGCTTTATGAGGATTTGCTTGAACGGAAAACTGTTCTGGCTGCAAAGCTGCAGGCGGCTACGGTAGTAGGTGATGCGCCGCCTTTTGAAAAATTCTACGGAGGCGGGACAGGCACCTACGGCATCAGAGGTTTTCGATATCGGGGCGTGAGCACAAGAGGTCTGCAGACCGGCCCTACGCCGGAGCGTGAAGACCCGATAGGCAGTGACTGGATATTTCTGGCCAGTACCGAGGTAACTATGCCTTTGATAGGCGAGAATTTTTCGGCGTTATTTTTCGTGGATAGCGGCACAATCGACACCGGCGGCTACCGTGCCTCGGTGGGAACAGGCATACAGATACAGATACCGCAATGGTTCGGACCAGTGCCGATGAGGTTTGAGCTTGCGATGCCATTTATGAAAGACGACCAGGACGAGACGCAGGCATTTAGTTTCTCCATAGGCGGATTGTTTTAGAATCACCCCTGCGCCTTGCTGTCGCAGGACAGCAGCGGGGGCATATCAATCTGGTGCGATGAAGAAACTAAAAGTGTAAAACTAAAAATGCAAAACTGTGGAATTTTCATTAGTTTTCCGCTTTGCACTTTAACTTTTAAGTTTCTATGGAAAGGATAAAGTATATGAAAATGAAGATGATAGTTTTGGGCTGTTTGATGTGCGCGGCAGTTTTGTTCGTGGCGCCCGAATATCTCTGTCAGGGGCAGGCCCAGCCAAAGACGGATAAGCCCTCTTCAAAAATCGGGGTCGTGAGTGTCAGGAAGACCTTCCGTAATTGCAAGAGAAATTCCAAATACGCAGAGCAGGCGAACGCCGAACAGACTAAAATAAAGGCAGAAGAGGAAAAGCTTGCCAAGGAGATTGAAGCACAGGAGGCGGGATTGAAAGCGCTTAAGCCCAGCAGCAGCGACTATCTGGTGCAGGTCAAAGGGCTTCTGGAAAAGCGGGCCGGTCTCGACGCTCAGCGTCAGTTCAACAATCAGCAAAGGGTGCTGAAGAACCGGCAATGGACTGAAGACCTTTATAAGGAAATTCTGCGCATAACCGGTGAGCTTGCACAACAAAAGGGTCTGGAATTGGTGCTGGAAGTGGATGAGCCGGACTTTCCTATAGAAAGTGGTGACGAGCTTATGATGACAGTGAGCACCCACAAGGTGCTGTATAGTGCGGGCTGTCTGGACCTTACCGAGGAGGTTGTAGGTCGGCTGGATGCACAGGAAGGCACGGCCAAATAGCAAGATGGTGTTGACGGTTGCACAATTGGCTGAGCGACTCGGAGCCGTGTTAGTTGCTGACGA
>Ga0315294_10006570_pt1 | contig 12753 bp, 4 predicted proteins | sample YL17G13_40_MG_FD_203626 | JGI IMG/M metagenome (GOLD analysis project Ga0315294, IMG submission 203626) | Sediment microbial communities from Yellowstone Lake, YNP, Wyoming, USA - YL17G13_40 | ecosystem: Environmental > Aquatic > Freshwater > Lake > Sediment | place: USA: Wyoming | collected...
AACTGCCGCAGGCGTTCCAGCTAACTCTAAGTGATGCGAACCTTGCTCTGGACGTAAACTTGCTGGAAAAGCACAAGGCGACCGGTAACATTTCCGGTGCGACTTGTATCATCGAATCTGCGAACAAGACTATCGACAAGGCGTTCGGTAACGAAATCCTTGAGATGTATGTTTCGAATGTCTTCCGCGATTTCACCAACGGCGAATACCTCACGATTCCCTATACTGATGCGTATGGTGTGGAACAGGTTTTCTCTGAAAAGATCATCGGCGCACTATCGGGCATTCGTGTCGATTCGGCAATTGCCACCGATCCTCAACAAAAGCGTAGAGGATTGCTCTACAATGTCGGTGATCCTGTGGTCGTCTATGGCGGTCTTTCGACTTCGGTAGAAGCGAACGATGCCGTCGCGGTCGTCGGTAATGTCTCGGTCGGATCCATCGAAGGTCTGTCGGTCACTTTTCCCGGCTATGGCTATCGAACCTACACCAACACCGAAGCGGTCGTATTTCGCAGTGGTGATGACGATCCGAATGCGAACCTTTCGACCGACATTCGCGTAGCCGGTATCACCGAAGTTATCTCTACGACTAATTCGAATGCTCAGTATGCCGAGACAATCTATGTGGACCTCATGCCGATTGATTACATGTCGGCGGTGGTCCTGAGTGCGGCAGATTGGGCATTGTTTTCGGCAAATGCTCTGAACATGAGTGTGACCCTGACCGGATCGGCTTCCAAGTGGAACAAGTATGAAGACTGGTACGCCGATTCCCAAGGATCCTACCAGACGGCGAACATCGTCGGAAAGATTCTCAATGCGAATACCGGATGGGCAGGTGGACCGACTGCCGGAATCACACTCTATTCTGTGCGAACAGTTGCGAACAGTAAGACATTGGTGGCAGGAAATGTCATCACCACAGTCAATTCCTCACACAACTATACCGTGACCTCTGTTCAGGATACGGAAATCAATGCGAACCTCAACTCTCAGATCATCCAATGTCTGAACTATCAGGCAATTTCGACCGGTGGAATCGCGCTCTACAACATCCTGAACGGTGGCTACGGCTTCAGGGCAACGCCGCAAATCACCACCGAATCCTACTTCGACACCTATCTTTCGAACAACTATGTCTATGGCACGGAGAACCATGCGAACACTCGTCAGTCGATGGGAGTCTATGGAGAGATTGCGCATATCTACATCGACAACCCCGGCACTGGCTATGCGAACGGAGACACCTTTGTAGTGACCGGTCGAGGCTATGGCTGTTCCGGTAATGTCGTCATCGGCGCGAACGGTGGGATTGTTCTTACCAATATCATCAATCGTGGTGAAGGCTATTACGGCAATGTCGATATTCGGACAGTCACTCTCACATCAGGTGGCGGTGGCGCAAATGCTTCACTATCGGCGTATGGATTCGGTGAAGGAGTCTCGGTCGGTATTGAAACCGGTGCCATCGGGCGCGTAAAAGATGTTCGCATGGTCTATCGTGGCTTTGACTACATTTCGACGCCTGTTGTTTCGTTCAAGGTCGTAGACATGGTGATCAATGGAATTCTCGACGCCGAAACCCTTACGGAAGGTGAATATGTCTATCAGGGTGCGACCCTATTGACCGCATCTTTCTTGGGTATGGTCAAGTCCTACAACCGGTCTACCAAGCTTCTGCGTCTATTCAACTATGCTGGCGCATCTTTCGCCAACTTCAACGCCTCGCTTCCATTCACTTCGGAAGGTGCCGTTGTCTTTACGGTCAACCAGACGGTAACGGCAAAGGTTCCCGCACCAGACACCTACTCAGCCAATGTAATTGCGACCGGACTGCCCAACCCTATGTTCTATGGCAACGGCAAGGCACGCGGAGTGGCTGAATTCTTCAACGGACTGATCAAGTTCACCGGATTCTACCTGAATACGGACGGCTTCCTTTCGTCGGACAAGAAGACACAGGATGCGAATACCTATCACAACTATTCCTATATCATCGAATCCGAGAAATCACTAGCCGAATACAAGAATGTCATGATGGATATCGTCCATCCTCTCGGTATGTCGATGCTCTCGCGCACGATTTCCAAGGCAAACCTTGAGTCTTCGATCACTCCGAATACGACACTTCACCTCATGGGTGCCATCAAACCCGGCACCTCGGTCAAGGTTGCTAATACCTATAGACCGGTCATTACTGGTTTTGGCGGCACTGAATTCGCCAACACCCACTATATGAGCGTCGGTGACATGTTCTTGATTCAGGATACGGTCGCCCCTCTTCGCTCGCAAGCCAAGACGATCACGGTCATCACCAACAATACCTCACTGAATGTCGAGAGTGATTTCATCTACATCGGTCAGGGAAGAATTAGAACTAATGGAACGAATGCTCTGGTGGTCATTTCGGGCAATGTGAATGCCGTATCGGACTTCATTGCGACCGGCGACACGATCCGAATGAATGTCAACAATACGATAATCGCCCATGCTGTTTCGGGCATTTCCGGCAATGTGTTGACCCTAAATACAGCCATCGGCACATCCAACACTAATGTCGTCTATCAGGTTGTTCCTGACTATACTACGGCAGGCTACGACTACGATATCATCAGGGTATAAGCGCACATGAAATCTACTATTACTCAACTACTAAAGCACGAAGTCGCACTCCATGTGAAGGAAGCGATGTTCCCGGTCGATGCCAATACCTACATGGCGATTGGTCGTCCGATTCGTTGGGGCGATGAAGTAGATCCTGAACTGTCTGCCGAAATTGAGAATGCCGTCTACTCGACAGTCTATCGCAATCAGGTCTTCCGCGACATGATCGCAATCAAGAAAGTCCAGACAGCCGACACAGCACTGGTCGTTCCTCGCATTGATTGGGTGACAGGAATTCACTACGATGCCTACACAGATCAGGTTGATCTGGCATCACATCTGGAAACGCTAGCACTAGGAACCGGTGACTTAACTTCGGCGGGAACTCTGATCACACAGAATACTGCGCGATTCTCTGGTAATGTATCGACTGGCAACCTGATTTACATCTCTTCGCCGCAGGATGGATACAAGGAAATCGTATCGACCGGCGCAAACACAATTACAGTCAACAGCAACATGGTCGGAGAAGGTGGAACCTATCTCAATGTCGCACTCATTCGTATCGTCAACACCTATCCTCAGTTCGCGAACAACTTCTATGTGCGCAACAGTAAGGATCAGGTCTTCAAGTGTCTGTTCAACAACCATGATGGAGCTTCGACTATCGAACCTACTATCGACATTGACGGACAACTACCAGAGAATCCATACATCCTGACCGGTGATTCCTACAAGTGGAAGTACCTCTACACGATTCCGTATGGCATGAAACAGAAGTTCTTCACCGCAAGCTGGATGCCTGCGATTGTCGATAATGCGGTCGTAGCCGGTGCGGTAGATGGACGATTGGATATCATCACGATCAACAGTGGTGGAACCGGTTACTTCCTAGAAGGTGGTGAATCGGGTAACTCAAACTCGCTTTCAATCATCACAGTAACAGGTGACGGTGAAGGTGCTGTAGTCACCGCCAAAGTTCAGTCGGGTGTTATCACAGACCTCAATATTCTCAATGGTGGAACAGGCTACACCACAGCAAACGTGACTATCACCGCAGGTGCGAACCATGTCGCTAACGGTAATATCGCATCGTTCTCGGCAATCATTTCACCACCGGGCGGTCATGGATCCAATCCTGTCACTGAATTAGGATGCTACTCGGTCATGACTGCGGTAGACTTTATCGGCACTGAAACCGACACGATTCCTGTAGGAACTTCGGTTGTACCGTTCGACTTCCGGCAGATTACATTACTCAGTGATCCTAAATTAGCGAATGGTGTCTATGCGAACGCTTCGGTCTATCGCATGACTACCAAGTTGAGCCTGACAGATCCCGGCACTTCTAACTATACCAACGACGAAACGGTGTATATTGGGTCGAGTCTCGCACTCGCAAACATGACCGCAACGGTAGTCAATTGGGATTCAAGCACCAACGAATTGTATGTGAATAATCTAGCAGGCAATGTGGTGGTAGGTTCAACCCTCAAGGGCAACACTTCGGCGGCTACCATTTTGGGTGAAACCGCACCGAATATTAGCCTGTTTACGGGAGAACTCCTATATATTGAGAACAGAGCAAAGATCGTTCGTGATGTGGATCAGACAGAGCAAATTCGTCTGGTTCTTTCATTCTAAGAGCAGGAAACACCAATGGAATTCAATATTTCGCCTTATAACGACGACTTTCAGCAAAACGCGAAAGACAACAACTACCTGAAAATCCTGTTCAAGCCGGGTTTTTCAGTTCAGGCGCGTGAACTGACACAGATTCAGTCGATTCTACAGAACCAGATCAAGGCATTTGGCGACCACATCTTTCAAGATGGTTCTCCTGTCATCGGCGGCAACATTGCCATCGACAACAGTGTTTCCTTCATCATGTTGGACGAAACATATGGCAACGCCGACATTGAACTCGACCTCTTCGTAGGTAATGTCATTCTTCGCGATTCGGACTCACTCGTTCAAGCCAAGGTTCTCGCATCGTATTTCCCTTCGGGTGGCGTTCCTACCCTGATGATCAAGTATCTTTCGGGTCTGGACTTCGCCTATGGTGATGTATTCAAGGTCGCAGGCACCACTACACGCGCCAAGGTCGTTACTTCGATGCCTAGTGGCACAGTCGCATCCTCGGCTAATGGCAAGGGAACGATTGTCTCAATCAACGAAGGTATCTTCTATGTTGATGGATACTTCGTCACAGTTACACAGCAATCGGCTGTGGTATCCGCATACACCCAAACTGCGAATGTCAAGATCGGTCTAGAAGTCAATGATGATATCGTCGATTACGCAGTAGATTCTACTCTATTGGATCCGGCACAGGAATCATTCAACTATCAGGCTCCCGGTGCGGATCGTTACCAATTCTCACTGAACCTCTCGACACGCCCTCTTGATACGGCAGTCGATGAATCCAAGTTCTTCGAATTGATGCGTCTAGAGAGTGGACAAATCACGAAACAAGTCAAGTATCCTGTCTACTCTGAAATCGAAAAGACGCTGGCTCGCCGCACATTCGATGAATCTGGTGACTATACCGTGATTCCTTTCCGAGCATCGGTCGCGGCTTCCCACGACGACGCCAAATACATCATCAACATCGAACCGGGTAAGGCATATGTAAAGGGATTTGAGTTCGAAACTATCGGCACGTTCCGCATGGAAGTAGACAAGCCACGTACCGTAGGCATCGACACTCGTTCCATGGTGGACATTGACTTCGACGTTTCATACGGAAACTACCTCAAGTTCAAGAACGTATATGGATCTAATCTCGCATCGGTAATCAATACCACTGCGCTCGACACCGTAGACTTTCATTGTGTCGATTCTTCTGGTGTTAATGTTGGCGCAACTGCGCAGACAGATTTTTACGCTAACACCAAGATTGGTACGGCAAAGGTTCGTGCCATCACCCGCGATATTCCCGCACAAGATGGTGTCGCGTACAATGATTCGAATGGAGTATTCAATTTTTACTTTAGCGATATACAGATCACACCTAGAGTATTTGTAATCGGTGGTAGTGGACATACTACGACCACAATCAGACTTCCATCGTATGCTTCTCGCGTTGATAATGCGTATCAGAATACGATGATTACGATTCTGCCTATTTCACTGACTCCGGTTCCAAACGTCAACACTGCTAATGTCTTCATCAATAGCACTCGCATTAACGCCAACTCGACTATTAACACCACACCATTTTTATCTAGAGTTAATGTGGGTGATATCATTCGCATTGACGATATGACTCGACAGGTTGTGAATGTTTCGACTAACTACCTCTTAGTCAATTCGGCATTTACTAAAACGGTAGAAAATCTACCACTAGGCGGCGGCAATGTTCAAGTTCTGATTCAATCCGCATATTCTTCAAATGTAACCAATCAAACTAGAAAGATTTCTTCATATGTCGGTAGCACCCAAACAGCAACAATTGATCGTGTGTGGGATGATAGTGCGATTCCAGCAAATAACAGCGTCGTTCAATTGAATCATGCTATTTCTGGTCTTAAATCCTTTATCAAACTAGATCCTACTAAAAGTAAGGCAAATGCCCAAGCAAACATTGCCATTCAGTCCTTGCTCATTGATGGTTCTACGGAACTTTTTGAAGCATCTGATAAGCCCATAATCTTCCGTTTACCACAGTCTACTGTGAAAAGAGGATCGCCAGTCAATGTGGACTACACCCACAATAAGTTCGTTCAGCTTACGGGCGCAGCCGGTGTGTTTACAGTTGGTTTGGAAACATGGGAATCTGTTCCGTGGGCTGTCACCAACAACAACATTGAAGATAATCTCGTTGTCATAGTTCGTGAGTCTGCTAACGCAACTTATGCAAATGGTAATGTTGTCAAACTTGCTACTGCTACTACTACTGGTTTTGCTAATGTAACCACATTCGGTAGCAGCATCAAGATCAATCTACCTTCGGATGTAGCAAAGGTCGATGCGTATGTCATCGTCAAAGAAGCAGGCACCGAAGGGCGTATCCGCACGAAGGCATTTCATAGTAATCCAAATTACTCTCTTGTCCCATTCACCTATCCTATAGATACGGGTGTGACGAATGAGTACACTGTCGCCGTTCCTAACGTCGGAAACGTGGCAAAAATCAATGTCGCCAACGGACTAATCTTCATCACAGATCCTACTATGACTAGGATATTCCCCGGTGATAGTATCAATCTGTATGTACCAGATGTGGTGAAGGTGCGCAAGATCCTTGCTGGTAATACGACAAGTGTTGCTGACGCTACGAATTATAGCGATATCACTGACAATTTCGTGGTTTCCTTGGGTCAATCAGATGAACTCTACGATCATGCCAAGTTGACTTTGAAGCAAGGATATCCATCACCTAATGCTATGTTGACGGTTCATGTGGATTTCTATCAACACACTTATCCTACCGGCGCATCTTTCTTCAGTGTGGATTCTTATACAGATGCCATTTATCAGGCAGGATCAATTCCGATCTACTTCTCAGAAATTAGCGGAGTGTATTACCTACGCGATTGCTTGGATTTCCGTCCTACTCGTCGCATCGGTTTGTCTGATGGTACTCTGGATGTGGGTATTCTTCCTAGCGCGGATGCGTCGGCAGAACTCTCATTCTCCTACTATTTACCACGCATCGACAAACTGGTGTTGAGCAAGAGCAAGGAATTCCGTGTTCTTACGGGTGTTTCGGCAGCTTCACCTGTGCCACCAGATGACAGTAAAGATGCGATGACCCTCTACACAATCTATCTACCACCATTCGTGGCATCGGTAGATGATGTTCGGTTGAGGTATAACGAGAATAAGCGTTACACGATGAAGGATATTTCTCGTATCGACAAGCGTGTTGAGGCGATGGAATTCTACACCGCACTTAACAACATCGAAAACAAAGCAATGGGCGACCCTTCTAAGTATGAAGATGGCACCGATAAGCTTCGCTTCGGTATCATTGGTGAAGGATTCAAGAACTTCAACATTGCTGACTACAAAGATCCCGATTTCAATGTAACGATGGAAGAAGGTGAGATGGGACCACACATCAGCAACGTTCCGTTCGCAATGAATCTACTCTCACTAACCACAGTCAAGAAGAATGAACGAACTTTGAGTCTCAATTACACCGAAACTCCAATGGTTTCTCAGGCTGTTACCAGCAATAAGCTGATTTCGGTTCAACCATTCTTGTTCGCACAGTTCATCGGGGATTGTAAATTGTCGCCAGAAATGGACTTTTGGGTATCGCAAGAACTCAAACCAGATGTTCTACGCAGTCCACAGGTTGTAGACCTCACTCGCGAAGTTCTCGCACCAGAAAGATTGGCTGATTTATTTGTCGAGCCACCAACTCTCGTCACGGTTCCCACACCAACGAGAAATGCGGCTTCGATTATCACCACTACCGTTGGAAGTAATCCTCCGGCTGTGATAACAGCAAATACTTCACCAGTATCAATTCCTACACCTTCAGTGGTTATCCCATCTATTCCATTTTTCGGTGGTGGGTTGTATAGTGGAAGATCAATATTTGACAACATCAAGCTATTGTTACCTGTGGTGGTTCCTCCACCTCCTCCAATCCCACCAGCACCAACGACAACGTTGCCAGTGTACTCTGGTGGTGGTGGGTGTGTTGTTCTGGAAAGCTATATCCCATGGGTTGATTCACAGGAATTCAATGATCACAAGATTTTACAGGCTTATCAGCTTGAGACTGATCACCAGATTTGGCTTGCGGATGAAACCACTCTTGAAATGTTCCTTGGAACGGTCAAGAAAGCTATCACCGAGCTACAACCTTGTGTTCGCGTTACCACATTCGATGGCACATCTTTGGTCTGTTCGACTACCGCACCACTTCCAACTCTGCGCGGTGTCGTATTGGCACCAGAAGTATTGGGTGAAAAGGTCGCAGTGTTCAAGAATAACCTGACATATTGGGAGACTGTAACATCAGTCGAGCCAGTGGGTAACAAGTTTGTTCGCGCAATTGACGCCCATAATAAGAATTTTTGGGCTGGTGAGGAGGAAGGTGCGTACATTCTCCACCACAACATGTCAGTTAGCTCAATGAGAGTCAACAAGGTCTAATAGGAAATAAACATGGCAGACACCACACAAGGCACGGTAGTAAGCGGTTCAACGCTAATTCCGTACATTCGTCGTCAAGATGTGTTCTTTGATGCGAATAATCTTCGTCCACAAAAGACGGCTCGGTTATTCCTTGATGATATCGTGATGAACGGTTTCACTCAGAAAGGAAACAAGATCGTTTTGAATTCGAAAAAGATTCTTACGGTTACTCCTAACGTCGGTTCGCCAGCCATTTATGCTGGCGATATCGTGTATCAGGGCAGTTCGAACGTTTCTCCTACCTTTACGGCTGTTGTGGATTCGTGGACCGCAGGTAACACTACTCTTGTCATCAAGACTATGAGTGGAAACTTTGATTCATCGGCTAATGTGTTCGTAGAAGGAAATATTTCCTTTGTAACAACCACCACAGCCAACGTTTCTCACGAACTCAACTCTAACACATCTGATGTGTTCGACATGAACGAAGGAATTTATTGCTCCAATAACAACATTTTCATGAAGGTGGTTGGGTCTTCTGGTGAAAATCTTCTCTATGTCTCTGAAAATTTCATCAATGCGAACGTAAGTAAGGTCGATGCGAACACTCTAAGTGCTGCCGATTTTGCTCCCGGTGAATTGGTTTTCCAGACGGCAACCGGTGTTCGTAACTTCAACGTCGCTACATTTACTGCCAAGGTAGAGTGGTATGATAGTGCGAATGGCGCACTTGCCCTCACCCCACTTACAGGTGCGTTGAAATTCAACGTCACAACTACTAACGCAGCAACATGGTTGTGGAGTTCTTCGAACGTTTCAACTAAGATTGTAGGTGTCACTCATCCAAGACTCTGTGATTTTGTCGCTAACAACTTCTTGATTTCGACAGCAAATACATCCAGACATGTCTATATTCTGTCTCATGAGCATTCTTCGGGTGTAGTTGCCAACGCAACAGCAAATGTTACTGGTCATGATCCTAGTGGTGCGAATGTTTATCTCAATTCCACAAACACAACTGTCGCAGTTGGAACACAGATGTATTTCACCGCAGGAATTGGCTTGGGTCAGTTCCGTCGTGTAACGGCTGTCTCTGGTAAGCGAGTTACTCTCGAAACTGCGTTAACGGTTGATCCTACTAGCATATCCAAATATTCTATTGGCAATTTTGTGGTCGATGAAAATGGTTCGTTGAATGGTATCATCAATATTCCAGAAGAACCAAACTTTAAATTCAAGACTGGTGATCGTATTTTCACCATCACTGATACGAATTCGTTGGAAGATTCAGACTACACCATGAAGACAGCCGCAAGGTTCTCCTCGGGTGGATTGTTGAATTCTATGGAACAGATTAATCTTTCACAGGCGGCGATTCCTGTGACTCCGATTATTCGCCCACTACCACCAACACCACCAGATCGTCCTGTTGTTCCAGATCCTCCTACTGTTCAACCAGTACCACAGCCTGCGAAACCACCAGTTACAGGAATAATATTCCCTACAATCCCACGCTTCCGCATGGGCGACCCTATTGCTCAGACGTTTACTACACCTAGACCATCTTCAAACAAGGTCAACAGTGGGACGTTTGTAACCTCTATCGACTTGTTCTTTGGCGTGAAACCAAATGTGTCGCGTGGATCTATGCAATTGCCAGTTACGGTGAAGATCGCAGAAGTAGTCAATGGATATCCAACACAGAATTATCTCGCAACATCGACAGTCAAATCGAAGGATGTGAAGGTTTCTACTTCTCCTAGCATCAGCAATGCGAATTCGATCACGAAATTCACCTTCACGGATCCTGTTTACTTACAACCATCCACTGAGTATGCTATTGTCATCTACTCCGATTCTCCTGAGTATGAAGTCTATGTCGCAGAACTCGGCGGCAACGTGTTAGGCGCAGATCCTCCTCAACGTATTTCCGAGCAGCCTTATTCTGGTTCGTTCTTCCGTTCACAGAACTCGTCTACGTGGACCGCATACCAGAACGAAGACTTGATGTTCGTCATCAACAAGGCAGTTTTCGGTGGCAGTGGGTCGGCTGTTTTCAACATCAAGGACGTTCCAAAGTCCGATATGGATGTTGATCGTTTGTTCATCAATACAAACAAGCTGACTTTCCCTGTAGGTTCCGTCGATTTCAAGGTCAAGGGTGTGTTTAAGTCCAATTCAACTTACGATACATACAATTACATTAAACCGCAACAAATCTTTAAGTATGGAAGTCTGTTAGACGCATCTAACAAGGCAGGAAGCGCGAATTTCATGAATGCTCGCAAGATCACGTTGGGAAATTCCAACAGTCTGCTAGTGCTTGCTGAATTCGCCTCATCTGATCCTGATGTGTCTCCTATCTTCAATCTCGAAACAATAGGAGTCATTGCGGGAACTCATGATATCAATGATGCTGGTATTGCGAACACGATTATTTCTATCACCAATCGGGGCGCTGGCTACAATGCCTTCGTCACTTCTGGTAATGCCGTGTTCGGAAGTGCTAATTCTGCTTTGGCTAATGCGGCGCAGTTGTATCGCGAGACTTATCTCGCCAACAACTTCAACATCGGGTTCTACAATATCGTCCTCAGTGGTAACACCGGAACCGGTTCGGATGGATTTGCTGTCGCCAACACATCAGGTGCTAACACGGTTGACTACATCGTAATCAACTTGACTGGCAGTGGGTATGTAGAGACACCTACAATTGCGGTTGCCAACGGAAATGCGGCATCTGGCATGATTCCGGCTGGACTGGCAATACAGGGAGAAACATCAAAGCGTGGTGGAAACATCCGTTGTAAGTATCTCACACGACAGATTGCTCTGGAAGATGGTTTTGAGTCTGGCGACCTTCGTGTGTTCATGGACGTTGTGCGTCCTAATGGAACAGATGTTGAGGTTTATTACAAGGTTCTCGGATCAGAAGATCCAGAAACCTTCTCAGACAAGTCGTGGGTTCGTATGTTCAAGACCGTGGATCGTAAGTCCAAGGACAACAACACGATGATCGAATTGGAGTTCCGTCCTGACCTGTTGAACAACAAGCTCAAGTATACAGAGAATGGTGTTCAGTATCCAATCGGCGGCAAGTTCAAATATTTCGCTGTCAAGGTCTGTCTTACGGCTGTTGATTCGACCATTGCCCCATATGTCCAGAACTTGAGAGTTATCTCCACACCAGAGGGCTAACATGAAGTTGAAAGTGAAAGAGAATGAGAGATTGGTGAGGGATTCCAGTAACTTCGCTATCCTGAATACGGATCGCGAAGCACTAAAATTTCATGAACAGAAGATGGCGGCACTCCGCAAGCAGAAAGAGCAGGACGATGAGATAAATACCATCAAACGTGATGTGTCCGACATAAAGGACATGTTGCGTCAACTATTAGAGAGTAAGCAATGACTAGCACAGTAAACGTAGGACAAGTCGCAACAGCCAACACCTTTGGTGAATGGAGAATTCAGACTAACTTGCTGGTCGATGACGTAAACGAAGTTGCTCGCGCAAACTTTGTCAAGCCTACCGGCAATGTTACTCTTACCCTCGGTCGAATCATTCTCGCAAACGCAACAGGAACTTCTCTCGACATTACGGCAGATGCTCGTATCTCTGGTAAGGTTTCAGTCAAGTCCTTTGAACAAGACGCTGCGCCGGGAAGCTTCTATACCGATTCATCCGATATCAAGTTCCGCGCCGCAAATTGTGTGTTCTATTCCAATGGTAACACCTATACCCGATTCCTCTACAACAACACCTATATCTCGGCAGTCAACGTAAACTCAACCGGATTCATCGAAACGACAGGAACCTATGCGAACGGCAACCTGATCATGAATGTTGGTGGTGTATTCTCGGTTCGGTCTGTCGCGAATAGCTCCAATGTAGCGGTTCTCGGCAACATTTCGGTTTCCAACATTGCGACAATCGGCAATGCGTGGATCACACTCGAAAACGTCACTACATCCAACATCACTACTGCGAACGTGGCAACACTCAATGTTGCTGCGGTAGGATCTTGGTCTTTCTTTTCGAATGCCACCA
>Ga0315294_10006572_pt1 | contig 12748 bp, 11 predicted proteins | sample YL17G13_40_MG_FD_203626 | JGI IMG/M metagenome (GOLD analysis project Ga0315294, IMG submission 203626) | Sediment microbial communities from Yellowstone Lake, YNP, Wyoming, USA - YL17G13_40 | ecosystem: Environmental > Aquatic > Freshwater > Lake > Sediment | place: USA: Wyoming | collected...
GGGTGGATAACTCATAACTATTTGATTCTACGATTATTATCCGATAAAAGAGAGATAGCCGACCCACCATGGCACGCCACCTGCATATCTACTATGACCGTGAGGTTTCTCATTCGGAATCTGGTCCGCGGATTCCATTTCACCAAAACCGGAAGGAGGATCAATCATGCTAAAGTTGATGCGACGGAAGGCAAAGGGCTTCACCCTGATCGAACTGCTGATCGTCGTGGCGATCATCGGCATCCTGGCCGCCATCGCCATCCCGAACCTGATGAGCGCTCAGCGGAAGTCGAAGTACTCCCGCGCCGCCGCAGACACGAAGACGGCGACCACCCAGATGATCGTGTACGCCAACGACAAGAACGAGTACCCGGTGAGCTTGCAGGTGCTTCGAAACTCCGGGTACGCCGCCGTGTCTGACAAGGATCCGTGGACCACGAACAACTACGAGATAGGCATCAGCGCCGTCTCGCCCCCGGGCGCCGGTGTTCCCCCGCAGCAGACGGACAACGTGTGGACCTGCAGCCTGGGTTCGACCGGTACCGCCGGTCTCTGTGTGACTGACGCTGCCAAGGGCACCCCGACCACTGGCGGCGGGACGACCGTGGGGTACTCCTCGGTCTATGGCAGCTGGTCTTCGAGCTAAGAGGGGAGGCTGGTTGCGAAAGGGCAGGTGGTACACCATCCACCTGCCCTTTCGTTTCGATGCGGCGTTCAGCCGCGGGATTAACGCTCTCGGCTGGCCCCGCCCCCTTTCGACCCGGCAGCCGGCTCCTCCGTGTGCTCTGAGGTCGCATTCACGATCGTGAGGCGGACGGCACCATGACGCAGGACGACGGCCGACAAGCCAGACTCGGGAATACTCACGGCTTTACCCTGATCGAGCTCTTGATCGTCGTCGCGATCATCGGGATCCTGGCCGCCATCGCCATCCCGAATTTGCTGGAGGCCCAGCGGCGGTCGCGGTACTCGAGGGCGGCTTCGGACACCAAGACGGCCGCGAGTCAGACCGTCATCTACGCGGGTGACCACGGCAAGTACCCGGCGAGCCTTGCCGCTCTCCGCAATGAGGGATACGCCACCGTGGGCAATCCCGATCCGTGGTCTCAGGACTACGTCCTCTCCCCCCTGCTCGATGGGTCCACCGTGCCCGCGATCTCCGATGACCTGTACATCTTCAGCAAGGGGGCCGGCAAGGCAGGGACATACCCCGATCCCTTCACCAGCGATACCGGCCTCGGGGGTTCCGTCGGTTTCTCCTCGGTCTATGGCAGTTGGACCGGACGCTGACCGATCCGTGTGCTGTCCAAAACGCCCAGCCGCCGGGACCCACAACTCACCTTCTCGCCGGACCCCCTTCGGGTATCTCACGGGGCATCCGCACGTGCGCCGGCCATGACCATTGGTCCTGGTACTGACGTTTTCGCCACGCAGGAAAGAAAGGCGTTGACCAGGCGGCCGAATTTTTCGATGATAGAAAAGATGTCCACGGTGTCCGCACCATCCGAGCATGCGATTTGGACGGCCTCGCTGGGGAAGGCCTATCGCATCGGCTTCTGGAGGCGTCGCGTGGATGCCCTGCGCGACCTCACCCTCCAGGTCCGGGCCGGCGAGGTCTTCGGATACCTGGGGCCCAATGGGGCCGGGAAGTCCACCACGATCAAGCTGCTCCTCGGGTTGGTGCAGCCGACTGCCGGCGAGGCGTATGTGCTGGGCCGCCCGGCGGGCGATGCTTCCGCCAGACGTCACATCGGCTTCCTGCCTGAGAACCCCTCGTTCTACGAGTACCTCACGGGCCAGGAATTCCTGACCTATTGCGGCCGACTGCTCGGGATCGCTCGTCCGAGGCTCCGGGAGCAGATCCGGGATCTCCTTCGGGAGGTCGGGTTGGAGCGTGCCGCCCACCAGCAGATCCGGAAGTACTCGAAGGGCATGGTGCAGCGCTTAGGACTTGCTCAGGCGCTGCTGGGAGACCCGAAGCTCCTGATCCTGGACGAGCCGATGTCCGGCCTCGACCCCATCGGCCGCAAGGAAGTCCGGGATCTCATCCTCCGGCAGAAGGCGGCCGGCCGGACGGTCTTCTTCAGCACGCACATCCTGCCGGACGTCGAAATGATCTGCGACTGCGTGGGCATCCTGGTGGACGGACGGCTCGTCAGGACAGGACCCGTGAACGACCTGCTTGGTGGGGACCTGGAATCGATCGAGGTGACCGCCGTGGCCGTGCCAGAGCCCGTGACTCACGAGGTCGAGGGTCTGGCCCTCCAGCCGGGCCTCCGCCAGGGTGACCGGGTGACGTTCCGGTTGAAGGGGGAGGCAGAACTCCAGAAGGTCTTGCCGGTCCTGGTGCAGGCGGGGAGTCAGGTGCTCTCCGTCGTGCCGCAGCGGCGCAGCCTCGAGGAGATCTTCCTGGCGGCCAGCCGGGAGGCGAAACAGTGAGCCGGGTCCTGACGATTGCCCGGATGGCCTTCACCGAATCCATCCGGGACAAGATCCTGTACAGCATCCTGGTGTTTGCCCTCGCGATGATCGGGAGCTCCGCGATCCTGGTCACGTTGAGCGTGGGGGGCGAGGGCCGGATCGTGAAAGACCTGGGACTCGCCTGCATCACGCTGTTCGGCGTCTTCTTCTCGGTCTTCATCGGAATCAGCGTGGTCTCCCGGGAGGTCGAACGGCGCACCATCTTCACCATCCTCTCCAAGCCCGTGCGACGGGCCGAGTTCTTGGTGGGGAAGTTCCTGGGCCTGGGGTTGACGCTGGCGGTGAACGTCTCGGTGATGACGGCAGGCCTCATCGCTCTCGCCTGGGCGCTCGAAGGCCGCTGGACGCCGCGTATCGCGCTGGCGGTCGGGTTCACGTGTCTGGAGCTCCTGATCCTGATCGCATTCGCAATCCTCTTCTCGACCTTCTCCACCCCCACGCTGAGCGCGATCTACACCCTGATGGTCTTCGTGATCGGGCGTCTGAGCGCCGATCTGATGCAGTTCGCCGCACAGTTCGGCGGATCGTCGCTCAAGGCCACGATCACCGTTCTCTACTATCTGCTCCCGAACCTGTCCCGCTTCAATCTGAGCACCCTCGTGGTCACCGACTCGCCTCTGCCCTGGGGCACGCTCGCGCTGACCGCGATGTACGGGGTGCTCTACGCGGGCGCCGTCCTGGCCCTGGCCATCGCCGGGTTCCAGCGGCGCGACTTCCGATGAGCCGAGGCGGATGCCTCCCGGGATGGCCTGGGGCGGGCCGCTCCCCTGCACGTTGGACCCAGGCAGTAGCACTCGCCGTTGCCTGCTGTGCGCTGGCGGTTGCCTTTCTGGCAGGGCGGCAGATCGACGCTCGCGCCACCCAGGCTGCCGAATCGGTCGAGCCGATCTTCTTCCCTCGAGTCGAGATCCTTCGCCCCGCCCTCCTCGGATTCGATACGCTGGCGGCCGATCTCACGTGGATTCGGACCGTGCAGTACTTCGGCGGCCGAGTGGAGCGTCGGGAGAATTTCCCGCAGCTCTATCAATTGGTGGACATGACCACCTCCCTGGACCGACGCTTCGTTGACGCCTACGTCCTCGGCGGGCTGTTCCTGGTGATCGCCAGACAGTTCCCCCAGGCGATCGCCATCTACGAGAAGGGAATCGCCGCGAAGCCCGGGGAGTGGCAGCTTCCCCACGACCTGGGCCGCCTCTACTTCCTCGAGCTTCGGGACTACGAGAACGCCTTGCACTGGTGGGAGGTGGCCAACCGCCTGCCTGGCCGGCCGCACTACCTGCCCCGCTTCCTTGCCCGCCTGTATACGAAGACCGGCTCGCTCGAGACCGCCCTGGAGCTGTGGCAGGCCATGTACGACGGCTCCGACAACGACTGGGTGCGGAAGACGGCAAAACAGGAGATCCAGAAGCTCCTGGCCCAGATCAAGGCACCCGCCCTTCAGGGACACACCCCGCCAAAGGCAGGACGGTGATGCCCCGGAAGACGGATGCCCCCGTCAACGCTCGCAGAGAAGTGGGCCAAATTGCGGCTGTCGTCTCTGCGTGCTTTTTCTTCTCGGGGGCCGCCGGCCTCGTTTACGAGGTGTTGTGGACGCGGATGCTCGGCCTGGTCTTTGGGCATACCGTGTTCGCCATCACCACGGTCCTCGCCGCCTTCATGGCTGGTCTGGGTCTGGGAAGCTACCTGGTCGGGAGCCTGGCCGATCGGCACGGCCATCCCCTGCGGTTCTATGGGGTCCTGGAGGCAGGGATCGGGGTCTACGCCCTGCTCACCCCCCTGCTCTTCTCCCAGGTGGAGGTGTTCTACGTCTTCCTACGCCGGTCCCTCGGCCTCTCCTATTTCGCCTTCAGCCTCTGCCAATTCCTTCTGGTGTTCGTCGTCCTCCTCATCCCCACGACGCTCATGGGGGCGACGCTGCCGGTCATGAGCAAGTTCTTTGTCCGCGACATCCGTGCCCTGGGAACGCAGGTGGGCAGGCTGTACGCGCTGAACACCTTCGGGGCGGTCCTGGGGACGTTCGCCGCCGGCTTTCACCTCATCCCGGCCCTCGGGGTGAGGACGACCCTCCTCATGGCGGCGGTCGCGAACATCGGGATCGGGGCGCTGGCCCTCGTCTTCGACCGGCACCTCCAACAGTTGCGCACCCACCCCGCCGCCCCCGAGCCCGATCTCCCGACGCCGGATGTCGGCCAGGTGGCGGGCAGTTGGCAGGACCGGGCCGCCGTCTGGCTGAGCGTCGTTGGGTTGGGCCTCTCCGGGGCGGCCTCCATGATCTACGAGGTGACCTGGACCCGGGCCCTGTCGCTCACCATCGGCAGCTCCACGTATGCCTTCAGCACGATGCTCGTGGCGTTTCTCGTCGGGCTGGCCCTCGGAAGCTTCCTCTTCTCGCGGATCTCGGGGCGGCTGCGGGGAGACCCCTTCCTCTTCGGCTGCCTGCAGCTCGGCATCGGACTCGGCGCCCTGGGCGTGATGCCGCTCTTCGATCGAATGCCCGAACTCTTCCTGTGGGCCTTCAGACTCTCCCAGTCGCCCGGCTTCGTGAAGACCCTGCAGTTCAGCATCAGCGCCCTGGCCATGCTTGCCCCGACCCTCTTCATGGGGGCGACCTTCCCGTGCGTGGTCCAGATCGCCTCACGGGAACTGCAGCGCGTCGGCCGCGACGTGGGGAAGATCTACTTCATCAACACCGGCGGGGCCATCGCCGGCACGCTCCTGGCCGGGTTCCTGCTGATCCCGGTATGGGGCCTGCAGTCCAGCCTACGGGTCGCCGTGTCCGTGAATCTCTGTCTCGCCCTGGGCCTGTACCTCCTCGTCGAAAAGGGAAGGTGGCGGAGGCGCCTGGCGATCGTTGCTCCCCTCGCAGCCCTGGTGCTTCTGGCCGTCTCGCCGACGTGGGACGCGACGGCGATGGCCAGCGGGGTGGCCATTTACGGTCGAAACTACTTCGGCTGGTTTGGCAAGGCCGACTTCCGCGAGACGGTGGCTTCGACCGACCACCTCCTGTTCTACAAGGATGGCATCAGCGCCACGGTCACCGTCCATCGGCGGGGGGACAACATCTTCCTGAAGGTGAATGGGAAGACCGATGCCGGCAACTCGCGAGACATGCACACCCAGCTCATGCTGGCCCATCTGCCCCTGCTGTTGCATCCCGAGCCCAGGAAGGTCCTGGTGATCGGCCTCGGAAGCGGGGTGACGGCGGGGGCCGTGACCGTCCATCCGGTGCAGGAGGTTGACGTCATCGAGATCGAGCCGGCGGTGGTCGAGGGCTCCCGCTTCTTCGCCAAGGAGAATCGAGAGGTCCTGCGGAATCCCCGCGCCCATTTGGCCGTCGCCGACGGACGGAATTTCCTCCTCGTCTCGCAGAAGTCGTACGATCTTATCATCTCCGAGCCGTCCAACCCCTGGATGCGAGGGATCGGCAACCTCTTCTCGCTGGAGTTCTACGAACTGGCGGCCCGACGCCTGGCCCAGGGGGGGATTGTCTGCCAGTGGATCCACGGCTACGGCCTGTTCCCCGACGACTTGAAGATGGTGGTCAAGACGTTCCGATCGGTCTTCCCGCATACTACCGTCTGGAACACCACACTCGGCGACTTCCTCCTCGTGGGCTCCCAGGCCCCCCTAGCGCTGGACTATGTCCGCCTCCAGTCGCGGTACACCTCCATCCCCGACCTGCGTGAGGATCTCACGAAGCTCGGGTTCCGCTCGCCCCTGGCTTTCCTGGCGGACTTCATGCTGGGCGAGGAGGACGCGGCCCGGTACGCCCGGTATGCCTGGCTGAATACCGACGATCTCCCCCTCCTGGAATTCTCGGCGCCGGACAGCCTGTATGCGGATACGGCGGATCTGAACCGGCACATGATCAAGGGATACCGGCAGCGGGAGTTTCCTCCCCTCCTCGGGGCGCCCGAGGGGGCCCTCCGTTCTCCGGGCTTCTACCGGGACCTCGGGGTGGCCTTGTGGAGGAAGGAGTTGCCCGAGGAAGCCCTGGCGCAATTCGACCGGGCGCTCCGGTTGGACCCGCAGGACCCGATCGCGCTGCTCCATCGGGGCAGGCTCCGCCTCCGCAGTGGCGCCGTCCTCAAGGCGGAAGCCGATCTGAAGGCCGCCCTCCAGGCTGATCCCCGATTCGCCGAGGCTCACGAGGCGCTGGGCGTGCTGTATCGGGGGCAAGGGATGGAAGGGCCGGCCGAAACCCACCTGCAACGAGCCGTCGCGCTCCAGCCGAAGAATTCCTTGCTCCTGGCCCAACTGGCGGATCTCTATAACCAGCATGGGCGCTTCAAGGATGCCGCTGCCCAGTATCGCGCCGCCGTTGAAGTCTCCCCCCAAGAGGCCAGGCTCTGGAATGGTCTCGGACTCTCCTATCAAGGCATGGGCCTCCCCGAGGAGGCCGTGGGGGCATTCCGCGAGGCCATTTCCCGAGACCCGGAGAACTCTCTCTACCACTTTCACCTGGGGAAGATCTACCTAACCCTAAAGCGGCTGGATGAGGCCAAGACGGCGATCCAGGCCTCCGCCCTGCGGGACCCCCTGCGAGCACAGCCGCTCCTCGAGCTGGGGAAGCTGTATGCCATGAGCGGGCAGAAGGACGAGGCCCTCCGGACGTTTCAGCGCGTCCTTCGCCTGGAGCCAAGGAACATCCCGGCCACCAGGGCGATCGACGACCTCCTGGCTTCCTCGGAACAATCCGGCTCCTGAGGAATGGAGCGCGTTCAGGTGAACCGAGCGATACGGTTGCTGGCAAAGGTTCGGCCGTGATCGGGTCGGACATCCGCCGCGTTGAGAGGGGGGCCTGGCTCTTCGGCCGCGACCGTACCGCTCGGACACGGCGCCTCTTACTGCTCATCCTGTTCCCGGCCCTGACGCTCGCGGGCACACTCCGCTTCGACTTCGTGTTCGACGACAATCTGGTGATCTTCGAGGACCCGCTCATCGTCGGACCCTTCAGCCTGGGGCGGATTTTCGGCAGCCAGGTCCAGGTCGTCGACGTCGTCCTGGGATACTATCGGCCCCTGATCACGTTGCTCTACCGGTTCGACTGGATGCTGTGGGGGTTCAATCCTGCAGGCTATCATCTGACAAACCTGCTCTGGCACCTGCTGGCGACGTTCCTGGTCTACCGGGTCGCGCTTCGGACGACCGGGCGCGTCGCGGCCGCGTGGGCCGGGGCGATGCTGTTTGCGATCCTGCCGGCGCACACGGAGGCAGTGGGGTGGATCCAGGGACGGGTGGATCTGGTCTCCACGAGCCTCGTGCTGGGCTCGCTTCTCGCCCTACTCCACGCGAAGGAGGCCAGCGGACGCGCGGCGCTCGGGTGGTCCGCCCTGGCCGCCCTGGCCTTTCTCCTGGCCCTGCTTGCCAAAGAGTCCGTTGCCGTCTTTCCACTGGCCTGGATGATTTGGGAGGTCTCCACGAGTCGGACGAAGCGCCCCGGCGACCGGGGTCGTTCAGCGCTCATCCGACTGGGCGCCCTGCTCCTTGCCGGCTTGCTCTACGGCGCCCTCCGGCGCTGGGCCGTGGGTGACCTGATGGGCTTCCCCATGAGCTTCTCGCCGATCGCCCTGCGCACCCTGGCCGTCCTGGCCGTCCTGGGCGAGTATGGACGGATCTTGCTCGCCCCGGGCATTACCCTCAACTTCCACCGCGCCCTGTGGCTGTCTCCGACGCCTCTCGTGGCGGCAATGGCGTTGCTGGTCTCCCTGGTCCTGGGTGGCGGCCTCCTCGCCATATGGCGCAGGGGCCGTCATCTCTTCCCATGGGCTGCCTGGCTCCCGATCATGCTCCTGCCCCCGCTGCTCTTCGTCCTGTATGCACCCGCGCCCGAGCGAGGGTTCTTCACCGCCGAGCGGTTCCTCTACTTGCCCTCCGTAGGGTGGTGCGTGTTGTTGGGGGCCCTGATCCATTCCGCCATGGAGCGACAGGCGCCGCTGGTGGGACCGGTGTGGGGCTGGGTGAGCTGTGCCGGTCTGATCGTGGGGTATGCGGGGCTGACGGCCGTCCGTCTTCTGCCCTGGGCCGAGCCGACCGATTTCTACCTGGCCATGCAGGCCCAATCCGGCCTGTCCCAGGCAACCCGTATCCTCGTCCACAACAACCTGGGTCAGGTGTATTTGGAGCGCGGGGAGCTCCGCCTGGCCCGGGAGGAGTTCCAGGCGGCCCTGCGCCTCAAGCCTGATCAGACCTCCGCCCTCAACAACCTGGCAGTCCTGCTGATTCGGGAGGGGAAGCCGGCAGAGGCTCGGCGCTGGCTGGAAACGGCGATCCGGCTGAACCCCCTCCATGCAGAGGCCTACGGGAATCTGGGGGCCGCCTTCGAGGCCGAGGGCAATCTGCCTGCGGCTCGCCAGGCGTACGAAGCAGGCCTGCGGGCCGCCCCGAGATCGGCCTGGCTCATCCGGGGGCTGGACCGCGTGCAGAGCGCGAACGACCAACGCCGCACCACCCGGCCCCCAAGGATTTCCCCATGAGCGCGCCAGCCTCTCCGCCAGAATTGGCCGTCGTCATCCCGGCCTGGAACGAGCGGGAGAACCTGGAGCTTCTGCTCCCCGCCCTGCGCGAGGTCCTGGATGGGCTGGGAGTCGCCTGGGAGATCATCATCGCCGACGGGGGGTCCACGGACGGCACCCAGGAGGCCGCGACCCACCGCGGGGCCCGGGTGGTGCGGCAGGTCGAGCGGGGATACGGGGGGGCCCTCCTGGCGGGATTTGCCGCCACGGCGGCCCCCTATCTCATCACCATGGACGCCGACTGCTCCCACCGGCCCATCTTCATCGAAGAGTTCTGGCGCCACCGCGCGGAGGCCGAGTGCCTCATCGCCTCCCGCTACGTGCCGGGCGGCCGCGCCGACATGGGTGGCTTCCGCCGGCTGCTGAGCCACATCTTGAACCGGACCTATGCCCGCGTGCTCTCCCTGGAGCTTCGCGACCTGTCCAGCGGCTTCCGGATGTACCGGCGAGCGACTCTGGCGGGCCTTACGCTGGTCGCGCGGGATTTCGATATCTTGGAAGAGATCCTCATCCGGGTCCACAGTCTGGGGTGGCGTATCCGGGAGGTCCCATTCCACTATACTGCGCGTGGCTCTGGCCGGTCACACGCGCGCCTATTCGCCTTCGGCTGGGCGTTCCTGAAGACGCTCCTCCGCATGTGGCAACTCCGGAACTCCGTGGCCTCCATGGACTACGACCATCGGGCCTTCGACAGCCCCATCCCGCTGCAACGCTACTGGCAGCGGACCCGCCACCGCATTATCCTGGACGATGTCGCCGCGGCGCACCCCGGACGGGTGCTGGATGTCGGCTGCGGCAGCAGCCGCATCATCCAGGACCTGCCGGAGGCCATCGGCCTGGATCTCCTACTGCCCAAGCTCCGCTTCCTGCGCGATTGCCATCCGCGCCTGGTCCAGGCGAGCGTGTTCGCCCTGCCGTTCCCGACGGCCGCCTTCGATATCGTGATCTGCTCGGAGGTGATCGAGCACGTCCCGGATCGCCCCGAGGTGCTCGCCGAGTTGACCCGCGTGCTCCGCCCGGGTGGGACGCTGATCCTGGGGACGCCGGACTACGGCCGACGCCTCTGGTGGATCCTGGAATGGATCTACGGGAAGGTGCTGCCGGGGGCGTACGCCCACGAGCACATCACCCACTTCACGCAGGCCGGCCTGCGGGCGCGGCTGGTCGCATCCGGGTACGCGATTCAGGAATTGCGCTACGTCGGCACCTGCGAGATGATCTTCCGGGCTCGAAAGGGATCTCTCGACGCATGAGCGCGGATTCTTCACCGCAAAGCTCGCCTGTCTGCGTGCGGGCACGCACAGGCAGGCAAAGAGCGCAAAGGGGGACAAGGCAGAGGGATTTCTCCTCGGGCGAAGGTCCCGAATTGTGTTGGCGCCCCCGGGGAGGACATGCCGCCGGATCCCTTGAGATCTTTGGGGTTCTCTTTGCGTGCTTGGCGTGCTTTGCGGTTCAATTGCATTGTTCGGGATGAGAGGGGGCGTGGCCGCGCCGGCAGGGCAATGGCATTCTTCGGCGCGCCTGCGCCGGAACAGCGGCCTTGCCCGCCCTGGTCTGCTCCTCGGCGATCCCCGGCGGCGCGAGTCGCCGGGGCAACGGTAACGTGCGGATGCTGCGAACACGCGTCAGTCGCGAGGAACGATGAGCATGCTTTCCCCCCCGTTTGGCCTCATCACGGTCTTCCTCTTCGGTCTCATCATTGGAAGCTTCCTGAACGTCTGCATCTACCGGCTGCCCAGGGAGGAGAGCCTCGTCTTCCCCGGCTCGCACTGCCCCGTGTGCCAGGCGCCGATCCGCCCCTGGGAGAACATCCCCCTGCTGAGCTTCCTCCTGCTCCGCGGCCGGTGTCGTCACTGTGGGTCGCCCATCTCCTGGCGCTACCCGCTCGTGGAGGGGCTGACGGGGCTCCTCTTCGCCCTGACGGTGCGGGAGTTCGGCGTCACGCTCCTGAGCCTGAGCCTGCTGCTCTTCCTCTCCGGGCTGGTGGTCGTCAGCTTCACCGACCTCGACCACCAGATCATCCCCAATGCCATCACGCTCCCCGGCATCCCCTTGGGGTTCCTGCTCGGGGTCCTCACGGGCGAGCCGCCGGTGCTCGATCGCATCATCGGCGCGCTCACCGGTGCCGGTTTCCTGTACCTCGTCCTCTTCTACGGGGGCGTCTTCTATGGCCAGGACGCCATGGGGGAAGGCGATCTGAACCTGATCGCGCTGATCGGGGCCTTCCTGGGGTGGCGGGCCATCCTGGTGACGATCCTGGTCGCGTGCCTGAGCGGCTCGGCCGTGGGGCTCGGCCTCATCGCCCTCCGGCGCCTGGGGCGCCGGGAACACATGCCGTTCGGGCCCTTCCTGTGCCTTGGGGCGGTGGTGGCCCTGTTCTGGGGAGAGGAGCTGATCGCCTGGTACCTGCGGCTCGCCCGCTGAACGGTTGTCCTCCGCGTGGTCATTGCCGTCGGACGGGTCACGACCAGGAAGCGAGGCTGGATGGGGATGCGGGAATCTCGGGCAGTGATCGCCGGCGCCGTCTGGCTCCTCTGGGCCCTCTGAGGTCAGACGGTCGCGAGCGCAGGGCAGCCGCCAGGATCCGAAGGGCGGATCCGCTCGGCGCTTCAGCGGATCGACCGAGCCGCCGAGGTCGTGGGAGAGCCGCGCGCCCTCGGCCGCATGAGCGCCGACTTCAAGGTGTCTCCGCGGGTGGCGGCGGAGCTCCGCGATCAGAAGCTGGGCATCGGCGAGGTGGCGGCCGTCCTGGCCCTGGCCGAGATGAGTGCCGCGTCGCCCGACACCGTCCTGAGCTGGTGGGCCAGCGGCCGGCTCAACTGGGGCGAGATCGCGGATCGGCTCCCGGGGGACGCCCGCCGTCTGCAGCAACGGCTGGAGCAGGCCCGCCGCGCGCTGGACCGACCGGTCCGCTGAGAGGAACTCCGCCGCTACTTTGGGTTGTTCTGACCCGGGGGAGTGACAGTGGTATCAGGAATGGGTCTTGGGAAGCGTGACAGGATCTCCGCAAGAAGCGACCGGAGTCGAGGGTCGGCTGGAGCGAGCCGCAGGCCAACCTCGAGCTGCGCAAGCGCCTCGGGGATTCGCCCCATCCGATGGAGGGTCGCGGCAAGATTCGAACGGGCAAGCAGAGAATCCGGGCTGAGTTCACATGCTTGCTGAAATGCCTGCCGTGCTGGCTCGAATTGTCCCGCGCCGAAGAAGGCGACACCCATCCGATTATAGGCTTCTACCGCGTGCGGCTCGAGGGCGAGGGCCCGGCGGAAGGCCTGGATAGCTTCCGCAAGCTCCTGTCGCTCGGCGAGGGTGGTCCCCAGTTCGATTAGAACCGGCACGCTATTGGGCGCCAAGGATTGGGCCCTGCGCACCGCCGCGATGGCCCCGTCCAGGTCTCCGAACGCCAGGCGCGTCGCACCATCCACAAGATGCACCTCAGGGAGCGCGGGTTCAAGCGCAAGGGCGCGCGCGATCAATGCTTTCGGCTCGTCAGACTGCCCGCGCATGAGCAACTCTCCCGCCAGGCTGATATGTGGGAAGGCGGCCTCGGGACTCCGGCGGACCATCTGGCGATAGAGCCTCTCGTTGTTTTCCCAAATGGGAGTCCAGCGGAGGGTGATCGGCAGGTACAGGCCTACAGCGATGAGAAGCAATGCGCCAGTACCCCACGACCTGGAAGCGATTCCCCGTTGGCCCGCCCACGCCGCAAGCCGCACCCCGGCGGCCCCGATCGCCATGCAAGCGCCGATTGACGG
>Ga0315294_10006573_pt1 | contig 12747 bp, 13 predicted proteins | sample YL17G13_40_MG_FD_203626 | JGI IMG/M metagenome (GOLD analysis project Ga0315294, IMG submission 203626) | Sediment microbial communities from Yellowstone Lake, YNP, Wyoming, USA - YL17G13_40 | ecosystem: Environmental > Aquatic > Freshwater > Lake > Sediment | place: USA: Wyoming | collected...
TAGAGGAATCCCGTTTCCTCTTAAGTGTTCTTCTTAACTCGTTACCCAGAGCTGTGCCTCCCGGCTCATGGGTCAATATCACGGGGACGTTTTGTTGCTCGAGTCTTTTCAGCAAGAGCCTGGATTGCGTGCTCTTGCCGCAGCCTTCACCCCCCTCAAAGGTGATGAACAGTCCCAAGGATTACCTCGATTTCCTTCTGCCGCCAGGTTCCATGCTCCGGTTATTGGGGTTGAAACCGCGGCGTCCGGCTAAGATCCGCTGTAGATTATGGACATAGGTAGACTGAGCCTCACGGGGATAGAGGGCGTCCAGGCAATGCTTCATTTGAGCGGCATTATTGCTTTTAAGGACATAGATTGGTATCCCCAGTGCTTCGGCATCCCGTATCTTCTGTGGCTTGCGGCGGTAATAACTTCGTGTGGTAAGGAAGATGTCAGCTTGCCTGAGGTCAGCGACGATTTTCAACTCCCTTCGCCCTTCCCTGGCAGTCTGTTCCAATCGAGACCGGTTAGCGCCGAAGAGGTAGAACCGCAGCATTTTTTCCGGTGTCTTCTCCTCCTTGCCTTCTTTGCTCTCCCATATGATAGGGGATGTTGTCGCTTCCCTTTTTACCTCACCATCTTCATCCATCGAGCGCACTTCGGCGCTGGGGGGTCGCCCGTGCAATAGAGCATCAACAGCCTCGGTCACGTCAGGATGTACGGTTACCTTGTAATAATCCACGATTTCCACCACCATATCAAAGGTGGGCGGAGCCTTCCGCTCCAGGACAGATTTCTGTGTGTGCCGTCGCCTGGCCTCTTCGTCTCCCAGGGTAACCGTCTGGACGCCGCCGATAAGGTCGGACAGAGTAGGATTCATTATCAAGTTTTCCAGAGCGTTTCCATGTGCCGTGCCTACTAGTTGCACTCCACGCTCGGCGATAGTTCGAGCCGCCTGGGCCTCGAGTTCAGTGCCTATTTCATCGATAATGATGACCTCGGGCATGTGATTTTCCACCGCTTCAATCATTACCGCATGTTGTTCAGCGGGAGCAGCTACCTGCATTCGCCGGGCGTGCCCGATGGCGGGGTGGGGAATGTCTCCATCTCCGGCAATTTCGTTGGAGGTGTCAATTACGATAACCCTTCTTTTTAAGTCATCAGCCAGCACCCGGGCCACTTCCCGCAACATAGTGGTCTTGCCTATGCCGGGCCGCCCTAGAAGCAGAACGTTTTTGCCTGATTCAATAAGGTCCTGAATCATTCCTACGGTGCCGAACACGGCCCTGCCCACACGGCAGGTCAGGCCAATTATGTAGCCGTTTCTATTGCGTATGCCTGAGATGCGGTGAAGGGTGTGGTTGATGCCGGCGCGATTATCCCCGCTGAACTGGCCAATGCGCGACACTACATAATCAATATCAGACTGATTTACCTCTTTAGAATTGAGGACTAATTCCCTATGGGGAAAACGGGCTTCGGGGAGACGCCCTAAGTCTAAGATTACCTCCAGCAGCTCGTTGTGATCGGACTGCTGGTAGAGCGGCTCACGGATATAGAGTGGCAAGATCTCGAGTAGCGCATCTAGATCGTCAGTAACTACCCTTCGCATCCTGTGATAATACCTTTTTTCACCCTACCAGCCCCGTGGGGACAACAGTTCTTGCTGGGGTATAGCTTTTATGTCCAGGCCGGGCATCGCGGTTCCTAAACCTTTGGATACCTCGGCCAGGATAGCAGGGTCCTGGTAGTGGGTGGTAGCTTTAACGATAGCTTCTGCTCTGGCTACAGGGTCGCTGGACTTAAAAATACCCGAGCCCACAAATACTCCCTCGGCCCCCAGTTGCATCATCAGAGCAGCATCAGCGGGTGTGGCTACACCGCCGGCGGCAAAGTTCACGACAGGTAGCTTCCCTGTCTTATGCACCTCCATTACTAACTCCAGAGGGGCACCGATGGCTTTCGCCTCAGCTACTAATTCGTCCTCAGGCAAAGCTTTGAGCCTGCGAATCCCATCCTGGACTGCCCGCATGTGCCTGACAGCTTCCACGATGTTGCCTGTTCCCGCTTCGCCCTTGGTGCGAATCATGGCTGCCCCTTCGGAGATACGACGCAATGCTTCGCCCAGGTCACGGCAGCCGCAGACAAAAGGCACCTTGAAATCGTGCTTCCAGATGTGATGGCTTTCGTCGGCGGGAGTGAGCACTTCGGACTCATCGATGAAATCAACAGCTAAGGCTTCCAGTACCTGGGCCTCGACGAAGTGGCCGATGCGGCATTTAGCCATTACCGGGATGCTGACTGTTTCCCTTATGGCCATGATTATGGTGGGGTCGGCCATGCGAGCCACTCCGCCGGCAGCGCGAATATCCGCCGGCACTCGCTCCAGTGCCATGACAGCGCAGGCGCCGGCTTCCTCGGCAAGCTTGGCCTGCTCCGGCGTGACCACGTCCATAATCACCCCGCCCTTCAGCGTCTGCGCCAGTCCCGTCTTAACTCTCCAGGTACCCTTTTCCATCAGTTTTCATTATAGCGCCATGCCAGTCAAATCACAAATGTCAAAAGACAGCGTCCAGTGATGTCATTCTGAGGAGACCAGATTAATTTGGCGACGAAGAATCTCCAGACGCCGTCCTGAGCTATGGGAAGGATTCTTCGCGGAGCCTTCCTTGAGCGGCACGAGATTCTTCCCCTTCACTTCGTTCAGGGTCAGAATGACAAGAGGCGAAGGGCTCAGAATAACACTCCACCCTGTCATTGCGAGCACCTGAAAGGTGCGTGGCAATCACACTACGCCCCTGAGATTGCGGAGCTTGTTCCGAAGCGTACGCGAGGAATCCCGCTCCTCGCAAAGACGCTAAGGAAGTTGTCATTGCGAGTCCTTCCGTTGAAGGGCGTCGCAATCTCATCGGCCAAACTCAAAACAGGATTGTAGTGCGACCTTTTAAGGTTGTGCAATCTTGTCCTGGCACGAGGCTAAAGCCTCGCACTACTTTTTTGCATTTCGAGTTGTCATTTCGATTCTTCACCTTTGGATTTTGACCTTGACTTGGCATTTGGGCTTTGTCATTTGGCATTTTTCCGAGTCTGTCTCCGCCTCATCCTCAAATAGAACAGGGTCGAGGAGTTTGCTCCTCGACCCTGTCTTTCTGCCTCTACAGTAACAATCCCGGTGTGACTAACTTATATCACATGCACTGTTAACGTTACTGGAGGGCTCATGTCGTGGTTATCTGCCGGGTTTACGTCCGTATCATCCACCAGTGCAACATCGGCGGAGGCCTGCAGTGTGAACTTGTAGATCCCGGGCGCGGCGGGGAGGATAAGCTCGAACAGGACACACGGGTGCGCCTCCGGCTCAATCACAATCTTAGAGATGCCGAACCAGTTGATTGCCTTTGTGTAGTTAGTGCCTTTCACCAGCTGCCACTGTGTGTGGACGTCAAGCATGACGGGCGGCCCCCCGGGAAAGACAGTAGTGTTATAGCCTTTCTCGCGAGTCACATTATCAACGCTAGCTGTCTGGGACACTTTCACTGGAGGAACAATCACCTGCCCATCAGGTGTCTTGTTCACGGCACACCAGTCGTCAACGACAACGATCGTCGCTGGACCTGGATTTGCTGGGTTGGCAAGAATCATGAGCCAGGACGTCTCATTCATCGTGACGTTGTATCCGTCGCAACCCTTGACCCACTGCTTGAAGTGGGCATCGATGATATGACACGGCTCCGCTATTATCTCGGTGGGTGGTTGTGGGAAACTCACGCCGTTTTGGCTCCACCACAGCCACTTAATGGCAGCATCCTGATTTCGCTCGAAGTCCAGGGTGAAGGTGACGATGGCTCCCGCGAGCAAACTCTGGCTTGTCGAGGGTTTGATACTGTTCAGGAATGCCCCCGCCGGACCGCCGGAAACATAGGCACAGGTCCAGGTACCGGGGGTCAGGTTGCTGTGAGTGGCAGGCACACCAGTACCGCTAATGGGTGAGCCTCCGGTCGGCGTCAGTGTGTAGTTCAGTGGGCCTTGCCACGGACCGTTGCAAAGCTGTGCCTGAACTTTGATAGTGCCCGGTGTCGGTTCGCTACCGCAGCTTGGTGCCAAAGCCGCAAGTAAGACAATGGCAATAGCCAAGATTGAATAGATGGGAACAAACCTCTTCTTCATACGTTAACCTCCTTGTTTAATAGTCTGCTGACTAAAGAAAGCTGCGATTTACTTATGCCCCGTCTCACCTCCTTCGCGATGATATTGTTGTCTTCGCACAATACGACATTGTTGATTATGATGGAACCGGAACTTTCTCTGTCGAGTCACTACACACCACTCCCTTGTTGTCCCACAGACTGAAGATCGTTTTCTGAAATACGTGGTATTATCAATGTTACACCCGACTCCCCGTATTGTCAATCGTTTTTGTGGGAATCTCCGCAGGTCGCCAGGAGGTCACTGGATTGACAGGGACTGAGCGCCAGGTTTCAGTCAAGGCGCTCCTGGCCGCGGGGAGCAGAGCCTGACTCACCGGCCGATTGTGTTTGATGAATCAGCAACCCGTAGATGGAGACGAGGTCGTCGCCGGCCAGCCGGCAACGACCTCAGTATTATCAAAGAGCCTGCGCTTCTTGCTCTCAGGTTTAGCTACCTGTACCAAAATACCGGTTGTGGCGCACCGCACAAGATAGCGTTTTGTGACTCCTGAACTCCCTAGTATGTCTTGAACACCATAATAAAAGACTATTGACTATAACTTGAGATAACACTAGAATACTTGCTACAACTGTACTCTCCCTAAGAAATGAGTTGTTGAGACCAACTGTAACTTGTTCGGGCAATTACAGAAATCTGGAGGTGAAGTATGAAGAAACTTAGTTCGAAGGCACATCCTTACACGGCAGCGATTAGTATACTTCTGATTGTCTTGGCTATCGCACCATTGATGGCCGGGATGGTAGGCTGTGGCGGCGGTAGCCCTCCTATTGAGATACGAACCTGGTATGACTTGAGTGCTGTTAGAAACAACTTAACCGCCAACTACGTCTTGATGAACGACCTCGATTCCACTACTCCCGGTTATACAGAGTTGGCGAGCCCCACAGCCAACGGGGGAAAAGGCTGGGACCCAATTGGAGGACATGAGTTGGGGGACCTATTGTATGGGAGCTTCGATGGCTATGGACACAGGATATGTGACCTGTTTATCAACCGCCCTGACGAAATAGATGTCGGGCTTTTTGGTGTGGTCGGTCAGGGGGTCATTATGAAAGGTGCGGTCAGAAATGTCGGCGTGGTGAACTGCACTGTAACTGGGGACTGCAATGTTGCGGCTCTGGTGGGAGCGAGTTTTACGGCGAACACCGTGGCCAATTGCTATGCCACAGGCAACGTGACTGGCAACGATTTTGTTGGTGGACTAGTGGGATTCATTAAAGCCGGTGGCATTGTTAGCATTTCCTATTTCACCGGCAGCGTGACCGGCATCAACTCGACCGGCGGTTTGGTGGGATGGAGTAATGGCACGGTGAGCAACTCCTGGGCAACAGGCAGCGTGACTGGCAATGGGTCGTGGGTCGGCGGTCTGGTGGGATGGAATGCCGGCACTGTGAGCGGCTCTTATTCCACCGGCAACGTGGTCGGGGACATTTGGGTTGGCGGTCTCGTGGGGTCAAGTAGCGGCACTGTGAGCGGCTCTTATTCCACCGGCAACGTAACTGGCGAGGAACAAGTTGGCGGTCTGATGGGAAGGAACCATGAGGGCATTGTGAACCAGTCCTACTCCACCGGCAGCGTGGTCGGGGACATTTGGGTTGGGGGTCTCGTAGGAAGCAATTACGCCAGCAATGTAAGCGACTGCTATGCCACAGGCACCGTGACTGGGAATGTGAGTGTTGGCGGTCTGGTGGGGTGGAATTCGGGGACTGTGAGTTACTCCTTCTGGGACACCGAAACCAGCGGACAGAATACTTCGGCTGGTGGTACAAGCAAGAATACGACCGAAATGAAGGACCACGACACCTTCTCAGGAGCAACGTGGAACATAACCGCGGTCGGAGCTCCCGGCGAGCGCAACACAGGCTATATCTGGAACATCGTTGACGATGTGACCTATCCGTTCCTGAGCTGGCAATCGTAGCTCAAGACACTGGAGTGGAACATGGAGAGAACCTGGAAGCCGACAGCTGCGGGCATACTCTGTATTATTGCAGGAGCCATTGGTGTGATCCCTGGTATAGCACTTGCTGTATTTTTCGCATTCTATGGCGTGGGATGGTTTGGCGCCATCAGTGGTGTTCCCTTAATCATATGGGGAATAGTAGCGATGGTGGGTGGTATCTATGCCCTAAGAAGAAGGAGATGGGGACTGGCGCTTGCCGGGTCTATCTGCACACTCATTGGTTGCGTGGTTTTCATCATTTTCGGGGCAATCGTCTTTCTCGGTGGTTATTCGGATAATCCAGAGGCTCTCCGATTCGGCGCCACGTGGGCCGAGACACTCGCCGTTATTTTGTCAGATTGGGTTTTAATGAGTTTCGTCGTCGGTTCTATGATTTTGGGCGTTCTCGGGATACTCGCCTTTGCGTTCGTCATCATGGGGAAGCGCGAATTCAAGTAAAGCCCAAAACTCAAATAGGTCAGCGATAGATATTTGAATGTCAAAAAGGGGGGGTATGCCTTTTGGATTGGGCGATGGAGTAGCTTCAAGCTATCCTCAAACTGTATCTTAGTACATCTTCGAGCCGTATTGACAAGTCTCGCCAGTACCCATATGATATATTTTGACAAGAGAGATAAGGGTACATCCATTAACAATTGGGGTGACGTAAGTAGGAAGTGATGCTATGCCACTTTGTCCCTATTGTCGAACGGTAGCAAGTGAAGATTACCAATTTTGTCCTGAGTGTGGGCGTCCACTGGCAGTAGGAGAAGTCGTTGTAGGAGAAGCTGGTAAAGGAAAAAGTAAGAAGAAGGTAGCAGCAATTGTCGTAGCTTGTATTGTAGCTGTCATCATAATAGTGGTCATCGCTACACATACACCTACGTACACACTTAGCACAGGCGTCAGCCCCTCAGGCACAGGTTTTATCTCTCCTTCAGGTGGTGACTATGATTCCGGTGCGCCGGTAGCACTGACAGCCTATCCGGCCAGTGGTTATACCTTTGACCGCTGGAGCGGCAGCACGTATGGCACCACGCCCACGATCACGATTACCATGGATTCGGACGTGAGCCTCACCGCTCACTTTCAGACTATTGCGACAGTCCCCGAGGTTCTGCTTTCAGATGATTTCAGTAATGAGGCTGGTGTCTGGGATACTTTCTCTGATGAAGATGGCTCGGTCTTCTACATGGATGGCTGGCTTCATCTGACAAATTACTATTCTGCTCCATTTGCGACCCATACTTATGCTCACCAGTACTTCACTGATTATATTGTGGAAGTGGAGACTAAGCTTGTTAGAGGTACTGACAATAACTGGCATTCGGTAGTATGTCGGATTCAAGACAGTCACAACAACTACGAGTTCGGTATCAGCGCTGATGGTTACTACACCATAATGAAGCGGGTGGATGGCGAGGAGACATACCTTGTTGAACCCACTTACTCAACCTATATCAACCAGGGTGTGGGTGCCGTCAACCTGCTCCATATTGAATGCATAGGTGGCGACCTAAGCCTGTCGGTCAATGGACACCTATTAGAGGAGGTTACAGATGCCACCTTTAGTGGTGGTGATATTACCTTAGGAGCGGCCACGTTGGAGGCCGGCTTCACGGAGATTGCCTTTGATAACATCATGGTTGCTGAGCCATCTGGGACTATCCCAACGCCCCCTCAGGTCTTGTTTTCAGATGACTTCAGCGATGAAAGCGGTGGCTGGGTTACCTATGATGAGTATGATGGTCGGGTTGCCTATCTTAACGGCTGTCTTCGTATAAAGGATTACACAACTCGGGAGGAGGCTATGTACGGTGAGTGTCAGCGTTACTTCACCGATTTTATCCTAGAGGTAGAGACCTGGCTGGTTGGTGGAACTGATTATAACTGGCACTTAGTTGGATGTCGATTTAGGGATGAAGATAACCACTATGAATTCGCTATCGGTGCCGATGGTACTTACGCGATAGCGAAGTGTGTTGATGGGGACCTGACAGATTTTGCTAGGTCCACTTATTCGTCATATATCAACCAGGGTGTGGGTGCCGTCAACCTGCTCCATATTGAATGCATAGGTAGCGACCTAAGCCTGTCGGTCAACGGACATCTGTTATGGGAGGGGACAGATGCCACCTTCAACGGTGGCGATATCGTCTTAGGTGCCGCCGGACTCGCAGGCACATTTACTGAAGTCGCCTTTGATAACATCGTGATCAGTGAGCCATAGTGCTTTTGTCGCCACTGCATTGGCCCCGGGGCCTCAAGCCAGATAGGGGAGTCATAGATGAAGTACTGTCCTTACTGCGGAAGAAAGCTACAAGAGAACATGAGATCTTGCTCTAGTTGTGGGCATCAACTGGCGTCAGCGGAAGCACCCAAGGAATTCGGAGGGGGATTCGTATCAGGAGCGTCAGCATCTAAAGAGCAAAACGCCATAGAGCAACTTGCCCAATATGTCGCTCAGAGCCTCACAAGCGGCAAGAACAAAGGGGGAATTGCCAAAGAACTAGTCAAGCAAGGCTGGTCTAAAGAAACGGCAGTCCAATTTGTGGATGACATTGAACAGGAGCTCAAAAGGCGTGCCGAGGAGTACAAAAGCACACCCGAGGGACGGCAAGCCATGGCAGGGCAGTACAAACGCCATATGCTGTATGGAAGCCTGTGGGCGGTTGGTGGCACGGCAGTCACCATTGCTACTTATGAGGCTGCCAGCGAAGGTGGGTTCTTCATAGTCGCCTGGGGAGCAATCATCTTCGGCATCATTGATTTCTTCAGAGGGCTTTTCGGATGGCTGAAGTACAAGGATTAAGACGCCAGCTTCACCTGATTCGGTTATTGATAGTCGACGTACTTTGTACGTGTCGAGTAGTCTCGGCGGATTTGGAGAGTAGAGTTTGGGGACTCAATAGCGAACAGCATTATGGAGGTATAGGATGAAATACTGTCCTAGCTGCGGAAAACCAGGAGTCGACGAAATGAAATTCTGCCCACAGTGTGGGCGAGCGTTCGGGTTGCCGGAACGTCAAACAAAACCTGATGATGTCGGATGTGTCAGCTCTGAAGACAATGATATGGTTAGTCACAGAGAACCGAAAGAGAGCCAGATGCTTGGACAAAAACAACGTCACGGTTGCCTTACGGCATACCTTATATTCGCGATTATTGTAAACGTGGGAGTGGCCTTGTATTACGTATTGGGAGGGCTAGCAACATTTGCCATCGGAGCCATATTTGTCGTCCTACTCATATTCAACATCATATGTTTTGTCGCCTTATTCAAATGGAGAAAATGGGGCTTCTGGGGATGCGTTGTTTGCATTATTGCTGGATTGTGTCTAAACCTCTATATAGGACTCGGACCAGTATCATTTTCTGGTCTTATCGGCTTAGCTGTGCTATATGGGGTTCTGCAAATAGGCAAAGAAAACAAAGGGTGGCCGCAGTTAGATTAGGAATATTGCTTATCTAAGGCCTGGCGTGTCAACTACGCGTGGAGAAATGCATTACATTGTCTACTGGCCCGCAATTCACGAAGGACGCACAACAAGCACTGCTTGAAATAAGGAATTCTCCTTGAGAAGGTTGGAGGTGAAGCCATGGAAAGTAAAGTGGTCTATGGATTGCTAATCATGATTGCCGTAGGTGCTGTAGCGTGGGGTTTAGTTAGCTTCAATAACTTGGCACAAGCCCGGTCAGAGTTAGAGGTACTCCGCATAGAGAAAGAGGCTGTAGAGTGGGACCTAGCCCAGACGAAGGGGGAACTAACCACAGCCCAGCAAGAACTGAACTCCGCCGAAGTGACTATTGACTCACTTGAGTCAGAGCTGGAGCTATACAAGGATACCTACGGGTCAGTGGTTTCCTCAGGTGCCGAGCCGCCCTATCAGGGCGCTGACATTGTGAATTCTCAAGTCGCCACTAATCCAACGTGGGCGCGGCTACTAGATTTCCTGCGCAATGATAGGACTGACGAGAGAGCCTACGTGCCTGGTGTCTACATGTGCGGCGATTACGCTAGAGATGTGCACAACAACGCAGAACGGGCCGGAATTCGTGCTGCCTATGTAGCCGTGGAACTGGCGGGCGCTGACCATGCCTTGAATGCTTTCAAAACCACAGATGGAGGACTGGTCTTCATAGATTGCACCGGCCTGCCAGCGTGGGAGCCTGGCCCATCCAATTGTGACAAGACGGTAGATGTTGAATTGGACAAACGTTATGTACCTAGGAGCCTTTTCCCTGAGTCTGGTTGGAGTGTGACATGGGGAAGTATAGGGATTGTACACGACGTTGAGATATACTGGTAGTCCATTTTGAAAGCCGCAGCCTTTGTAAGATTCAGAGCAATGGCGATATGTCCATGACAAAGCTCCAAGATATCCTCGAAACTCAAATAGGTCACAGCCAGCCATCTGAATGTCAACAGGGGGTATGCCCTTTGGGTTGGGCGATGGACTAACCTAAAATCACAGCTCAGAAATTGGTGTTGATTTGGTGTTGAGTTGTTTGACACTGGTTGTTATCGTGTCATAGGTGACAAACGAATACCTATGACAGAGCTCAGTTGGCGGCAAATAATCTAGAGACTCTTCTAACAAGCTGACAGGCTGAACGGCAGGAGTTCTATGTTATTGTGTCCCCACAATCCCATATGACGCCCCCCCCCCAGATTATGCCGGGGAGGTTACGACTATCAGCAAAATCCTTATCTGCCTCGCCGGACCCTTGCTCGCAGTTCCTGCCGTTTTCGTCTAATAAAGCGTCACGTTGCCAGACCTGTCCTGGACTATACCGGTGGTACCCGGAGTCTTGGCATTCTTATCTGCCTCGCTGGGGCCCTGCTTCCACTCCTTGCCTGCTTCGTCTTTGCCATCCGGCGGGTGCCAATTGGGGTGGGTATGGAACTCGCCAACCACTTTCCCACCCGGTTGTGGTGGTGTAGGGGGAGAAGGGTTGATACTGCTACGATTGCCGGCGGGCCAGCGCCCAACTGTTATATTGCCGTCGGCATCTTCATAAATCCACCCGCCTTCCTCATGCCGGGTAGTAGCATTGTCTGCATTTGAGTCAGCCCAGGCCGCATCCATCGCTGCCTTGACAGCGGGGTCGTTGGCTATCTGCTCCGGAGTTTTGTTGCTTGCCAGAGGACTGATCTGGGAGGCAAGAACGGGGCCAGCGGCCGTCTCTGCGACAGCAGGTGCGGCCAGCGCGGCCGGACTCCAGGCAATACAGGCTATTAGCACGCACAATAAGGCTATGAATGATTTCCAACTAGCTTTCACATTTCCTCCTTTTCCCATTGACATTTGAAGCCGTTCTGTATCTGACTGGGGTTCACTTACTCGGTGTAGTAGAGGTTTGTAACATTACCGGACGTCTTGTCCACCCAGACATGAGGCTCACCGCCGCGAGTAAGAGGCGATGAATATGGGAAATAAATGTGCCAATAGGTCAACTCATCCTCGACCTCCGTAACACGGCCATCCAGAGACATCACCCCGTCATCTGCCACTGCTTGAGTGGCGATTGTGATTGCCTGCTCACGGGTGACACCAGTTGAGCCACAGCCAGCAAAGGTGAGCATCAGAGCCATTGCTGCTGCCCCCACCAACAGCCACACGTTGTGTCTCCTTTTCTTCATTTCCTACCTCCTTCCCTCGTCTTGAAATCCGAGGGCAGTATTTTGTTTTCCCGGAATCCCAGTCTGCATTTATTGTATCACACACCCGCGCTGTCAAACGTTTTGCCTCCCGGGAAGAGCTTGCCCACGCAGGCACATAGAGGATTGCCTATTCGAGCCGGCCCAATGTCGGGGCACCGTTGCCCTGCTGCCAATTTAGCCAGACATGTCCGGCGCTGGAGGACTGGAGATAGATTCTATTTCTTGACCAGCAGGAGGGACAGAATATTATACTTCCCTTCTATCTCATATGCTTCGGTTATCTCTCTTTTGTGCGCATACCTCAGCTTTTCGGCGGCTCTGGTTACCTCCGGCCAGTCGTCAAACTTGAAGTCGTGGAAACCGAGAGCGCCTCCGGAAACAAGATGAGGCCAGATGAGGTGAAAATCATTTTCCACGTATGCTTGCTGGTGGCAGCCATCGATGAATCCGAACACGAATTTCTGTTCTTCGGGGAAGCTGACTTTCTGAGAATCTTCTCTGATGGTGATGATGTTAGCAAGACCTCGAGTTGACGCCCGGTAAGCTGCTGACATCGAGCGGCCCCGGAGAAACGCTTCATAAACGTCGCCTGCCTTGACCCCGCTCTTGCTTATGGTGTTGTCCAGACCGGGGTCGAAAACATCTATCGCGTATACTTTCTTACCATATCTCCGGGCAAACTTGGCCAGTTTGGCAGTGCCTCTGCCCATATAGGCGCCGATCTCAACGATATCTCCTTCCAGCTTACACAATGCCCGTCGCTTCATGAAGTCTACGAGGACCTCGTAACCCACGAAATCATCAGGGTCGTCCTGCAGTGGGACCCTGGGGGAAATTCTCCTAACAGTTAGTTCCAGACTCATCTTACGAGCCAATGTTCGGGCTATAGTATTTTAGATCCACTCAGGGCCGCCATAGCCAGTATCGCTGCTGCCGATGTCCAGGTATT
>Ga0315294_10006578_pt1 | contig 12744 bp, 9 predicted proteins | sample YL17G13_40_MG_FD_203626 | JGI IMG/M metagenome (GOLD analysis project Ga0315294, IMG submission 203626) | Sediment microbial communities from Yellowstone Lake, YNP, Wyoming, USA - YL17G13_40 | ecosystem: Environmental > Aquatic > Freshwater > Lake > Sediment | place: USA: Wyoming | collected...
CGGCCGCTTGCGCGTCCTCGCGTACAGCCCGTCGGCAACCGGTCTGACGGCGAGCGAAGGCACGCTCCTGCTGCTGAGCAACACCCGCGGCCGCCCGCGGGTCGAATCGGTTCTGCTGTCCGACGCGGCAGGGCGTGAGGTGACAGCGCGGTAGGCTGGCGCGACGTGCGCCCCCCGCGCCGCCCGCGGTGATGGTTCGGTTTGAGTGCAGCGTGCGCCAGGCGCACGCAAGTCAAGGATGCTGCACAGGAAAGGAGGCGACGGGAAAGGACAGGCTTCCCACCTGGTTGGCTTCGTGAATCTGTTCATACATGCACAACAAGGAGGGCAAAGTGAGACGCGCATGGATCGTGCTTGTGGTTGCAGTCGCCTTGGCGGCTGCGCTGGCCGGGCCTGCGGCGGCGACAAAGGACATAACCGTCAGCGTGACCCTGGTTGAGTTGGGCGTGGACGTGTCGCCGGAGGCCTGGAACATCGGCCTGATTGGGCCGACCGTGATCGCTGGCCCTGCCGCTTTCACCGCGACTAATGTGTCAGAGGTGGAAGAGGCCATCGTGATCTGGTGCGACGCTTCGAGCCCGAGTGGATGGCAGCCCGTCCAGAGCTGGGGGGGTGTACCACCACTTAACTACTACGCAATGGGAGCTGCGTTGGAGGGGCAGGAGACACCAACATTCGTATACGCCAATCCAGTGTACTTGACCACCACGGCAGTTGCGCCCGGAGCGTCCATCGGGTTCTCGCTGTGGTTCCGAGCCCCCGGTTATGGAACCCCGCCCAGCAGCGAGACCATCGTGGTCACCCTAGCCGGCGCCGCTCCTCCCTCTCCTCCTGGTGGCCCGGGGGATTGGTAGCCCCGTACGGATCCTCGACTGACCGCATCTGCTTGCTAGGGCGTAGGGGAGACTGGGGCCGCAAGGAAGGGTTGCCGGTGATGCTGAAGACGCGGCGCATCGCGATGCGCTTGGGTTTGGTCGTGACCGGGGCGGCGGCGCTGCTGTCCGCCTACGGCATGGGCCGCGCGGCTACGCCGCCAGACCCACATAAGGGGGGCCTCGTCGTTCGCCCTGGCGGGCTGTTGATCCAGGACGTGGTGCCTGGGGAGACATATGACCTTAAGGCCAAGGCTGGTGTCGCGCTGACAATTTTCAACCGTGAAGAACGGGAGCATACCTATGCGCTTTCGACCCGGCGACCGACGGAGATGGGCAACCGCGCCCTGCCGCCAGGCTATGCCGACCTCCCCGACCCCTCCTGGGTGGCCTTCGACAAAGACGAAGTAAGCGTACCCGCGCGATCGTCGGCCGAGATCGGCATTCGCGTCACGATTCCGGCCGACGAACGCTACTTCAATCAGCATTGGAGTGTCGTGGTCGTTATCGCCAGCAAGGCAAAGCCGGGGAGCATGGTCAGCCTGGCGGTTCTTCCCAGGTTCGAAATCGAAACGGCGGCGGCGGCGCGGGGAACGCCGCCTGCCGGTCGCCTGGGCCTGCAGCCCACGAAAGTGGCGCTCAGCGGTGCGGACGGGAACAACCGGCTGCGGGGGCAGTTCGTGGTGCACAATGGTGATGCGGTTGATCACGAATATCGCTTCGCGGTTCTGCCGCGAGGCCGGACCGCGCGCGGAGCGTTCATCCACGCGACGAGCGGGTTCACGTGGATGCCCAAGACGATCCGGGTGGTACTTGCGGATTCAAGGCTGCGCGTGGCGGCGGGACAGTCCGTGGCGGTGCCTTTTCAGGTCATCTCGCCAAGAGGAATCGCCGTGCCGCCGGGCGGTTGGGAGGCCATTATTCTGGTGACCGGGGCCGACCGGACAACCGCCTTCGTCCGAGTGCAGGTTACGCCGTGAGGAGCGGAGCAAGGGAGCGAAAATGAGAAACGCACTGCGAATGGTGAGCATGGGCGCGGTGGTGGCAGGCTGTTTGTGGGCATTCGTCCTTGGCTCCGGAACCGCGGTCGCTGGGGGCCGGATAACCGTCACCGTGACGCTGCAGGAGACCGACCATCGCGTCCTCGATGTCGGCGACGGCAAAGCGGGGCCCGGTCGGGTCGGCACGGCGCCGGTGGTGCTCACGGAGGCCGGGGGCGTCGCTGGCATTCAGTTCGATGTCACCTACAATATCGGCCGCGACGGGCTTTTGACCTCCGTGACAGCGCGCAAGGGGCCGGGGCTGCCCGCGGACTGGGTTTTCGAGTACAGCGCGCTGCCGGATAACAAAGTGCGCATCATCACCTATAGCCCGACAGCGACTCCGCTGCCGCCTGGCAGCGCAATCGTGGCGGAGCTCGACTTCACCGTGGACCCCGCCGCGACGGTGGGCGAGCACTGCGCCCTGCATCCCCACGACATCATCCTGTCTGACGAGTGGGGCCTGCCAATCGAGCCTATCGCGGGAGCGGACGGCACCTTCACCGTCATCCCGCCGGTACATCATTTCCATGTGACGGTGATCCCCGCTCCGCCGGAACCGCAGGGAGGTGATCTGGTCGTACCTGAGGAGAACAGCCGTCCGCTGCCGTTTGTGGTGCGCGCCGAAGCCCGCGACGAGTACGATGCGCCGGTAGCCAGCTACAACGGCACAGCGACGCTCACCGCAAACGTGGGCACGGCAGACCCCGGCAGCCTCGCGTTCAGCGGCGGGGTGTGGGAAGGCCCGGTGGTGATCTACGCCGACCTGGACCCGGATTGCACGCTGACGGTGGAGGATCTCGATATCCCGGCTTCGGGGACGAGCGAGGTGTTCTCCCTGCGGGGCAAGGGGGATGTGGATGGCAGCGGAGCGGTCAATGTGCTGGATGTCATCCGGGTGGTGAGGATCGCACTCGAGATAGGCGTCCCCGGATTCCCGCGCTATGAGTTCCAGTTCTGGGCGGCGGACATGCCGGCGCTTGATCCACCGACGCCCCCCGACGGCGCAGTGAATGTGTTCGATGTGCTGCGAATCGTCAACAAGGCCCTGGGGCGTGTAACCGCAGCGACTATCGCCTCACGCGGGGCGACAGCGCTTGCAGCGCGGCCGGTGGCGGTGTCGCTGGTGCAAGAAGGTCGCGGCGCCTGGGCGGTGCGTGTGAGCAACGCGGCGGGCTTGGCGGGGGTGCAGCTTGAGATTGCCGGCGGTCAGGCGGATGTTTCAGCAGGCGACCTGATTGCGTCCGCCGGCTGGGGGGTTGACAGCAACCGCGTGAACGGGCGGCTGCGCATCATCGCCTACAGTTCCTCGGCGACGGGGCTGACGACCGGCGAGGGAATGCTCCTACGCCTGACCAACGTCCGGGGCAAGCCGCGGCTAACCGGCGTGCTGCTGTCGGACGCCGCGGGGCGAGGAGTTTCTATTCGATGAGAGCGACTCGCCAGCGTTGACAAACGCCAGGCAGCCTGCGCTAGCTGGAAGTCGTTGCCGTCAGGCGGCCCCAAAGGGGGCTTAGCCACCTCTTTCGGTACCATCGGTCGAGGCGCTCATCCGCGGCACGGAGGAAGACGTCCGCCGGGAGGTGCGCGAAGTCTGGAATGCCTTTCGGCATACCCCGCGGGTTATCATCGGCAGTGGCGACCAGGTGGGCCGAGAGACACCGGAGGAGAATCTCCACGCCATGATTGATGAAGCAAAGAGGATCTCGACGAGGCCAGCCGCGTGTATCGCGCGCTTGACGAGTTCGACATGGTTGACGCCGAACTGCTGCCCTACTGGAACAACGACGATGTCATCGGCGGACAGAGCGACGCCGTCAAGTGCACGGCTTATCGCGAGCCGGGCGGCGGCGTGCTCCTGTGCCTCGTCAACCTGACGCGCCAACCTCAGCGAGCCACGCTCACGATAGACTGGCAGCGGCTCGCGCCGAACGGGCGGGCTTCCGTCGTTGATGCGATCGCCGAGGGACCTGTGTCCGTGCAGGGCGAGTCAGTGACCGTGGAAATCCAACCGCTGAACTTCCGGCTGCTGCGAGTGCGGTCGGCCGATCGGGTGGGCTCGCAGCCAAAGCCCCGCAGGGTCTCGTGACCAGTCCGCGGGCGCTGTTCGTCGGCCGCCGAAGACAGCGTGGTGACGGATGATGAGACCCTACGAGGGGATGGAGGGTGCGCGACATGGGCTACTTGTCAAGGCATGAGAGAGACGTTCGCCTGGGCAGAGTGAGAGAGGTCATGAGCGGCAAGGGTTTAGACCTGGCGCTTGTCTACTACGACGAGTTCAACATCGGCAACGGTTGGTATCTCACGGGCTGGTGTCCCCAGTTCGAGAGCGGCGCGGTCCTCGTTCCAGCGATCGGCGAACCCATGATTCTTGGCGGCCCCGAGAGCGAACCGTTCGCCAAACTCGACAGCGCGATCCCGGACACCCGCAATTTCCCGGTCTTCATGGTCCCAGGGGAGGAATACCCCAATGCGGAGATCACCGACTTCCGTGCTCTCTTTGGCGAACTGCAGTCCAAGCTGGGGAAGATGAACCGGGTCGGGTTGGTGGGCGCCGGACGCATGCCTGCGGACTGCTACCGTCAGATCGTCGAAGGGTTCGCGAGCGTGGAACTGGTTGACATCACCGACGAATTCGTCGAACTCAGGTATATCAAGTCCGCCTGGGAACTCGAGCGCATCCGAGAAGCGTTCACACTCGCGGACCACTGCTACGATGCGATGAAAGGCACGATCGCTCCGGGAGTTACGGAGATCGAGGTAGCGGCGGCGGGGGAATACGCGGCCCGCAGCAGAGGCGCCAGCGGCTTCGGCTTCAGCGCCATCGTGGGCAGCGGCAAACGGTCCAACGCGGTCGTGCCCACCGCCAGTTCCAAGCAGCTCGAGGCCGGCGAGATGGTAATGATCGGGATCGCGCCCAAGGTTGGCGGATATGCCGGCGTGACGGGGGACGCGCTGCCGGCATCGGGGGAATACACCGCAAGTCAGAAGGAATGCATCCGGCACCTGAGAGAAGCCTTTCGGCTTACGCAGGAACAACTTGTGGTCGGCAAGCGCGGGAGGGAGATCGACGCCCCAGCGAGGGCCTACTTCGCCAGGCACGGCTTCTCGAAGTACCTCGTGTGCCCGTTCGCTCACACCATCGGCCTGCACGAGGCTGAATCCCCGTTCTTCGGGCCGAACAGCAACGATGTGCTCAAGCCCGGAATGACGGTGTGCGTGGACGTCAGTTTCTTCGGCCACCCTGAGTTCAACGGTGTGCGAATCGAAACGGGCTACGAGATCACCGAAGAGGGCACGGTACCGATGAGCCCAAAGATGGACGAGATGTTCCGCTCGGACATCTAGGGAGAGGATGCCCAAGCCCCTGGCGATCGCAGACAGGTTGATGACCATCAGGCACTAGGCGGCGAACTCGTAGTGCCGGTTGGGACCGCTTGCAGCAACCCAAGGGAGTGTGATCATGGACTGGGTCAACACACGTTCTCGCCTCTACTGGTATGATCAATATGCCCTTAACGAACAGGAGACCTCGTTTTCCAGATACGATCCCGACCGCATTGTCGAAGAACTCGTCGGTGTCGGCGCGGACATCGTTACGGTGTATGCAGCCAACCAGTATGGCATCGCCTATTACCCGAGCGCGATCCTGCCGCAGCATCCCAACTTGAAGGGCAGGGACTACGTCGGTGACCTCACAACCCGGTTGCGCGCACGGGGCAAGAAAGTGCTGCTCTACACCAACTGGCTGGATTCAAAGCACCCGGAGTGGAACATGGTGCCGCTCGGATGCGACCAGGCCACAGCCCGCGCGCCGCAGCAGCTGGCAAGCTGGGCCGATCCCTCAAACCCCAACGGAGGTGTGCAAGCCCTGCCCGGCGGAGCATGGCAAGTTCCGTGCATCAATTCGCCGCGCGGCGAGCAAGTCGTGAGCATTGCGCGTGAAATCGTCGATCGCTATCAGCCGGATGGCTTCCACCTCGATATGTTCAGCAACGGCGATGTCTGCGTGTGCGATTACTGCCGCCCGACGCTCGAGAGGATCTGCCACACGACAGACATCACGCGCGAGGCCATACGCGATCACTGGGCGCAGTTCATTGATTGGCGCTGCGAATGCAGCGCCGCTGTGCTGTCGAAGGTTTCCGCTGTTCTCCGAGAACGAGGGGTCGTGGCCGCACACAATCCTTTTGCGCCCCTTTACGTAGCCGCTATGTGGGGACAGGACGAAGCCTGGCTGGACTCTCTCGATGTCTTTCTCTCCGAGTGTTTCGACCGCTTCCTCGCCCCCTGCAGCGACCTTAACTCGACCAGCATCAACGTCCGCTGGCAGCACGGCGTTGGCAAGCCCGCATGGATCATCCCCACCCAACATCCCGTACACTATGCCCACTGGCCGATTTCAAGGGCCCTGTGGGAGGTCTTCGCGGCAGCCTGCAAGGCCAACGGCTGCAAGGCGTTCGGTCCCTGCGGCGTGGGGGCCCGCCCGGACACCACCACCTCTCCGAAGATGCTCGCCCATGTAAGACATGGGTTCGACTTCTACATGCGCGATGCGGGCCTCGACGAAGACGCTGTCTCGGCGGCCAAGATCGCTGTGGTCTTCTCCTGGGCCACGCGCAAGTACTTTGGCGCGGGCAATCAGCAGTGGCTGGAGGAGTTCAGCGGTTGGGCGCGTCTGGCGATCGAGGAGCATCTTCCCTATGATATAGTCACGGCCGAACGCATCTGTGGCGGCGCTGACCTGAAGCGGTACGACCTGGTGATCCTCCCCAACTCCGCGAACCTCAGCGATCACGTTTGTCGGGCACTGCGCGACTATGTTTGCCGCGGTGGCCGAGTACTGGCGACCGCCGAAACGTCGCTGTGGGATGAAAGGGGCGGAAGGCGCGCCGATTTCGCCCTGGCGGACACCCTGGGGATATCGTGGAGAGGTGCGGTCGAAGGCCACTTCGCGGTGCAGCGGCCCGACGAGCCGGCACCGGCGTCGGGCATCTTTCAGCAGGTTGCGAGTTCAGGCAAGACCACGTCTTATCGCGTCAACGTAGATCCCGCCGGCTCGGTTTCCGGCACTAAGGATCCATTGCCCATGCGGGTCAGCGACTGGCCCGTCGTCACGACGGGTTCCTGCGGCAAGGGTAGAACCTGCTATGTCGCCTTTGACGTCGGTCGCTATTTCTCAATGCATGGCGACGAGCACATTGGCGCGTGGATGGCGGAGCTGCTCGACGCAATCCTTCCCGCCCGACAGGTTGTGGTCAAAGCGCCGCGCACGGTCGAGGTTACTGTTTGGAAGCAGACCGTTCCCGAGAGGACCATCATCCACCTGGCCAATAGAACCGTCCCGTGGAGCTTGCCCACCGACGCGCGTGAGATCACGGAGATCATCCCCGTGCACGATATCGAGGTGACAATCGACAACCCCTACCGCGACTCCGTGGTTACGGGCCGCGACGCTGATGTGAGCGTGCGCGCAGACGACGACGAACTGGTGGCGCACTTAGCCGTTGTGGAAGCCTACGCTGCGATCGTGATCGAAGCGCGGTGTGAGGCGGGCGGCGCGCCATCGAAGACGAACGGCGCTGCTTGCGGGCGGAGGGAAGGGCGCTAATGCGATGCGCTGAGCCGAGGGGAAAACGGCCGATGGTTTCGAGCACCGGCCGCATGCCTGCACGGATCGAGCAGGGTGGCGGCACTTGTGGTTGCTAGTGTTCAGTAACGCAATCGGTTTGACACAAGAACTGCGGCAAGCGGCCCGCGGTCCCGTTCCCCGGTGGCGCTTTGACGGCCATCAGTATGTGAAGCCATTTCTGTTACTGAACACTAGCAAGGGCCGTCGTGTAGAGGAGTGACTGTGGACGTGAATCAACTGCCCATGGGGCCGGCGCCCGATCCTGTCGCTTGCCCCCACTTCCCGGACCGGCTGCATGCATTCGTTTGGCGCAACTGGCAGCTGATACCCGCGCAACGGCTGGCCGGTGTAATAGGCGCGAAGCCGGAGCAGGTACGGGCGGTTGCACGCCTCATGGGCCTGTCGCAGCAGCCTGAGATTACGCCACAGCAGCAGCGCCGCACTTACGTCACGATCATCCGCCGCAACTGGCATCTGCTGCCATACGAACAACTCCTCGAGCTGCTCGGCTGGACGGTCGAGAGAATGGACTTTGTCCTGCGCGAGGGCGATGGGTTGTTCTGGTGGATGGGCAACTACAAGCCGCAGGTCGACCGACTCCGCTACCAGGCGCCCACCGCCGAGGCCAGAGCGCGCGCCCTCGCGATCGGGACTACGGCGCGCGGCGACCTGGGAGCCGACTTCGACCGCGCCGGCGACCCGCTCTTCTCCTTTGTCGAGCGCCTGTCCGAGGCGCCGGCGTTTGCAGCGCCAACCCGTGGCAGCGCGTTCGTTCCGCGTTTCTGCTATTCGTACTTCGGATCTTTCCGCAACGCGCTGTCGAGCGACGAGGATTTCTATCCCGAAGGATACCTCGCCCAATTAGCCGCGTCGGGCGTCGATGGGGTGTGGCTGCACGAGCCGTTGTATCACTTGGCGCCGTTCCCGTGGGATGAGGAACTCGGTGCGCACCGCGACGAATACATACGCAATTTGCGCGGACTCGTGGCCAGGGCTAAGAGACACGGCATCGGCGTGTACATCTATCTCAACGAGCCCAGGCCTATGGCGCTGGCTTTCTTCGACCACCATCCGGAGTTGAAGGGCATCGAGGATGTCGGGATCTTGCGGGGCCAGGTGGCGACGCTCTGCACAAGTGTCCGCGAGGTGCAGAATTACCTGCGTGACAGCATGGCTCATCTCTGCGTAGCGGCGCCCGACCTCGCCGGCGTCCTCACCATCACCGCCTCGGAAAGCTACACCAACTGCTGGTCGCATTACAGCGGAAACGAATGCCCTCGCTGCGGCAGGCGCTCTCCGCAAGAGGTGATCGCTGAGATCAACGCGCTGCTAGACGAGGGCATACGCCAGGCTGGCAGCAAGTGCAAGCTGATCGTCTGGGACTGGGGTTGGCGGGATGACTGGGCCCCAGGGATAATCCAACGCCTGCCTACCGATGCTTGGTTCATGAGCGTCAGCGAATGGAGCATGCCCATCAGCCGCGGCGGCGTCGAGAGCGAGGTCGGCGAGTACTCGCTGTCAGTGGTCGGCCCGGGCCCTCGCGCCACGCGCCACTGGAAGCTCGCCAAGGATCGGGGGCTGAAGACCATCGCCAAAATCCAGGCTAGCAATAGCTGGGAATTGGCTGCGGTACCCTATGTGCCGGTGGTGGAGAACGTCGCGCGGCATGTGGCCACCCTGCGCCATGCCGACGTAGATGGCCTGATGTTGAGCTGGACGCTGGGCGGCTATCCATCTCCGAACCTCGAGGCAATCATCGCGATCGGTGAAGCGCGGACGCCGTCCGTTGCAGCGGCGATGGAGGCCGTCGCTGCGCGACGTTTCGGCGTCGCCGCGCCCGCCGTCGTCGAGGCGTGGAGCGCATTCAGCGCCGCGTTCGGGGAGTACCCGTTCGCCTGCGCATCGCTCTACCAGAGCTCGGTGCACATGGGGCCAGCGAATCTCCTGTGGGGCGAATCGACCGGCTATGAGGGCGTGGGTACCACGGCCTTTGCCCATCCGGTTGACGACCTCGACGCCTGGCGAAGCATCTACCCGCCCGAGGTGTTCGCCGTGCAGTTCAAGCAGGTCGCCGACGGGTTTGACCAGGCCCTGGCGACACTGAAGGAGCGGGTTGCCGAGTTGAGCGTCGACCCGATAGCGGCGCGCGCCCTGGACGAGGAAATGGGTGTGGCCGAGGCGTGCGCCATTCATTTCCGTAGTGTGTTCAACCAGGTCCGGTTCGTAATGGCGAGGCGCCGCCTAGACGACGCTAGCGCGCCGGAGCAAGCGCGCACGCTGATCGACACGCTTGAGGAGGTGCTGCACAGCGAGATCGCCCTGGCCACGCGCCTGCACGCGATTCAAAGCCGCGACTCGCGCATCGGTTTCGAGGCGGCGTGTCAGTACTTCTACATCGCCGTTGACGTTGCGGAGAAGGTTGTCAACTGCCGCGATCTCCTCACGCGCTGGATTCCGCAACAGCGGGCGAAACACGGGGTGATCTGATATGAGCAAGCTAACGGTGGTGCTCGGCTTCGATATGGAGACCGACATCGGAAGCTGGACCCCGTTTTACGAGGGGCTGGTCAACGGCACCCCGATCATCCTCGATATCCTCACGCGCCGTGGAATCACCGCTACCTTCTTCTTCACCGGCGACAGCGCCACGAAACATCCCGAGGTGGTGCGGGCGGTCAAGCACCGAGGACACGAGATCGGCGCGCACACGCTGTTTCACGAGACTATCGGCGATGCGCTCTTCGCTATTCCCGGCATGACGCCGATACTGCCGGAGGAGGTGCCCAACCGCCTGCGCCTGTGCACCGACTGCATTCAGCAGGTGGCTGGCGTGCGCCCGGTGTCGTTCCGCTGCCCGCGCCTGTTCGGGTCCACCACGGTTGTCAATGCCTTAGAGTCTCTGTGCTACGTCGCGGACGCATCGTACCCGATGTACTACTTCCGCGAGCGCCTGGCGCCATATCACCCAAGCCGGGATGACTGGACTCAGGAGGGCGACCTAGGAATCGTGGAGCTGCCGAACTTCGCGGATCTTTCCATGACGTCGCAAGACCCCTACGGTCGGGACCGGGATCAGTGGCCGCTCTTCCGCACGGAAAGCGCGGAGGCGCTGCTGCGACATATTGACGGGTATATCGGCTACTGCCGAGCCAAGGCGGTCGAGCCGTTCCTGTGCTTCTACTTTCACCCATGGGAACTGCACCCGATGCCGCAAACAGAGATCCACTTCGGCGAGGGGAGCGTTCGGCCCGACCCATTCATCGTCAGGAACTGCGGCCCGTACGCGGCGGAGCAGTTGGACGCTCTCATTGGCGAGCTGCTCGAGCGCGGAGCGCAGTTCGTTCAGGCACAGCAAGCTGCAAAGGAGACATGAGATGCGGGCGATTCCCGACCACGAGTATCGCGACCGGATGAGGAAGTTCCAGCGCAACATTCGCGCGGCCGGCCTGGATGCCGCGCTGGTGCACTCCAATGAGGCGGATTGCGCGAACGTGCGATACCTTTCCGAGTATTGGCCGACCTTCGAGAGTGCGGGGGTCTTCGTGCCTGCCACGGGTTCTGCGGTGCTCATCATTGGCCCCGAAAGTCGGGCCTACGCCGAGGCCCGCAGCAAGATTCGACCGATCGAGATGATGATCGAGTACCGGGAATCGGCCGATCCGGACTACCCGGGGATTCCCGTCGCCCGCTTCAAGCAGATTGTCAGGAAAGCGATGCCGGGCCGCAGGCTCAATAAGCTCGGCCTGGTCGGCTATTCCATCATGCCCTTGCCGGTCTATATGAGCCTTCGCAACGAGTTCCCGCGGGTTGAGCTGGTGCAGGCTGACGACACGCTCATCAACCTTCGCATCGTCAAGGGCCCCAGCGAAATCGCCCTCATGAGGAAGGCGTTCCAGGTGAGCGAGAAGGCGATTGACGCCATCCTGGGTGAGATCAGGCCTGGCATGACTGAGCTGCAGGTCATCGGCATCGCGCAGCGCGAGCTCTACAAGCACGGCGCCGAGTACGAGGGCCATGCTTTGTACTGTTTCTGCGGCCCCGCCACAAGACACGCGATTTCCCGCCCGACACACAATAAGATCAAGCGCGGCGAGATCATCCAGCTCGGCATCGGCGCCCGCGTCGGCGGATACGCATCGAGCGTGGGCCTTCCGGTCTTCATCGGCGCGCTTCCCGCCGAGAAGCGGCGCCTGGTGGAATTCGGTCTCGAAGCGCATTTCAAGACCATGGAACTGCTGAAAGCGGGTAAGCTCGCGTCGCAAGTGGTCGCCGAATACGAGGCTTTCCTCGAGCAGCGCGGCTTCAAAGGGAACATGCTGTACGGCCCGTGCCACGGCATCGGCATGATGGAAGTCGAGCGCCCGTGGATGGAGTCCACCTCGACCTATAGGCTCAAGCAGGGCATGACCTTCCAGGCGGATACGTTCTTCCAAGGGGAAGACTTCGGCTTGCGGTGGGAGAATGGAGTGCGCATCACCAGCACCGGTGTGCAGAAGCTATCGAGGAAGTTCATGAGGATCGTGCAGCTGTGAGGCGCCGCGCTGATGTGCGGCCTGTGATCCGGGCGATGCCCGCTGTGGTTGTTAGGCAATTCCGAGACCCCGTGCGCCGGTCAAGGGCGCGTGAGACCCGGTGCGATGGCCAGCCATCGGTGAGACCAGGCCCATAGGCCGGATTATTCATAGTCCTGGTGGCGCAGAGCCTGCCCCTTCGACGTTGCTCAGGGCAACCTCTGAGCGAGTCGAAGGGTTTCCAACCTGCGAAGCCTACTTCGCCCTGCGAAGCTGGGCTACGAAGGCCCGCGAAGCAGGGAATGAACACAGAGCCTGCCCTGAGCCTGTCGAAGGGATGCAATCCGCCTTCGCGGGCGACGAAGTTCCGCTACGGCGGACGAAGGCGTCCTGCGCCCCTACAACGCAGTCGCGGTTCACCCTCACCCCCGACAAGCTGGTGGCGCAGAACCTGCCCCTTCGACCCATTCGGCAAGCTCAGGGCAGGCTTCGCTCAGGGCAAGCTCTGAGCCAGTCGAAGGGTTTGAAATCTGCGCTACGTTGAAGGGAGAGGCGTTATGCGCGTATGGCCGGTACCAAAGAAAAAAGGTCACGCGCGCATTCCATTGCGACTTGACAACCGCAGGGAGACCCGTCAGAATCCAGGGGTGCGAATACCAGAAGTGCACGCCAGTCGACCTCCCGATCTG
>Ga0315294_10006579_pt1 | contig 12742 bp, 6 predicted proteins | sample YL17G13_40_MG_FD_203626 | JGI IMG/M metagenome (GOLD analysis project Ga0315294, IMG submission 203626) | Sediment microbial communities from Yellowstone Lake, YNP, Wyoming, USA - YL17G13_40 | ecosystem: Environmental > Aquatic > Freshwater > Lake > Sediment | place: USA: Wyoming | collected...
CTTCGTGCCCTTCGCGCCCCGGCGGAAGAGGTACATGCCACGGAGGATGCCGTCCTCCACGCCGTCGGGCATCGCGGCCATGGGGTAGTCCTCGTTGTAGAGCGTCAGGTAGTAGAAGACGTCCTCGCCCCGGCTGAACATGCGCTCGAGGCCCTCGCGGATGATGACCGCCACCTCGAACGCCCAGGCCGGGTCGTAGGCGAGCAGGTTCGGGATGACCGAGGCGAGCACGTGGCTGTGGCCGTCCTCGTGCTGCAGCCCCTCGCCGTTGAGCGTGGTGCGGCCCGCGGTGGCGCCGAGCATGAAACCGCGTCCGCGCGCGTCGGCGAAGGCCCAGGCAAGATCGCCGGTCCGCTGCAGGCCGAACATCGAGTAGAAGATGTAGAAGGGGACCATGGGCTCGCCGTGCGTGGCGTACGACGTGCCCGCCGCGGTGAACGAGGCCATCGAGCCGGCCTCGCTGATGCCCTCCTCCAGCACCTGCCCGTCGGCCTTCTCGATGTAGGAGAGGTGGACCGTCGAGTCCACGGGCTCGTAGCGCTGCCCGCCCGCGGCGTAGATGCCGACCTCCTTGAAGAGCACCTCGAGGCCGAAGGTGCGCGCCTCGTCGGGGACGATGGGCACCACGCGGCGGCCCCAGACGGGGTCGCGGATCAGGTTGCGCAGCAGCCTGGCGAAGGCCATCGTGGTCGAGACGGCCTGATCCTCGCGCGTGCCCCGGAAGAACTCGGCGAACACCGCGTCCCGTGGCTTCGCCAGGGGCCGGCTCCGCACGATGCGCCGGGGCAGGCAGCCGCCGAGCAGGCGCCGGCGCTCGGTCAGGTACCTGACCTCGGGGCTCTCCGGTCCCGGGTGGTAGTAGGGCGCGTCCCTGAGCCGGTCGTCGGGGATCGGCAGCTGGAGCCGGTCGCGGAACTTGCGCAGCTCCTCGTCGTTCATCCTCTTCTGCTGGTGCGCGACGTTGCGCGCCTCGGTGGTCCCGCCCAGCGTCCAGCCCTTGACGGTCTTCGCCAGGATGACAGTGGGCTTGCCCTTGAAGTTCACCGCAGCCGCATAGGCCGCGTGGAGCTTGCGGTAGTCGTGCCCGCCGCGGCGCAGCCTCGTCAGATCGTCGTCGCTCAGGTGCTCCACCAGCTTCAGCAGCCGCGGGTCGCGTCCGAAGAAGTGCCGGCGGATGTAAGCGCCGTTCTCGACGGAGTAGCGCTGCCATTCGCCGTCCACGGTGTCGTTCATGGTCTCGACCAGCACTCCGTCGTAGTCCTGCGCGAGCAATGGATCCCACTCGCGGCCCCAGATGACCTTGATGACGTTCCAGCCGGCCCCGGTGTAGAGCGCCTCGAGCTCCTGGATGATCTTGCCGTTGCCCCGCACCGGGCCGTCGAGCCGCTGCAGGTTGCAGTTCACGACGAAGGTCAGGTTGTCGAGCCCCTCGCGGCCCGCCAGCGCGAGCCCGCCGGAGGCCTCCGGCTCGTCCGTCTCGCCGTCGCCGAGGAAGGCCCAGACGCGCTGCCGCGAGGTGTCGGCGAAGCCGCGGGCCTGCAGGTAGCGGTTGAAGTGCGCCTGGTAGACCGCATTGAGCGGACCCAGCCCCATCGAGACCGTGGGGAACTCCCAGCAATCGGGCATCAGCCGCGGGTGCGGGTAGGAGGAGAGCCCGAGCCCTCCGGTCTCCTGGCGGAAGTGATCGAGCTGCTGCTCGCTGATGCGTCCCTGCAGGAAGCCGCGGGCGTAGATGCCGGGCGCGGCGTGGCCCTGGAAGAAGACCTGGTCGCCGGGCGCGTCGTCCTTGCCGCGGAAGAAGTGGTTGAAGCCCATCTCGTAGAGCGAGGCGCTCGAGGCGTAGGTGGCCAGGTGCCCGCCGAGCCCGGGGAACAGATGGTTGGCGCGCAGCACCATGACCACGGCGTTCCAGCGGATGATGCGGCGGATGCGGTGCTCCATCTCCTCGTCGCCCTGGAAGGCGGGCTCCTGTTCGGGGGAGATGGTGTTGATGTAGCGCGACTGCACCAGCCCCGGCAGCCCGATGTGCAGCATGCGCGCCCGCTTGAGCAGCTTGCGCATCAGGAAGTCGGCCCGCTCGCGCCCGTGCGCCAGGACGACGCCGTCCAGCGCCGCGGTCCACTCGCGCGTCTCGACCGGGTCGGAGTCGGGTAGTTGCTGCTTGAAGCCGTCCAGTTGGCCGATCCGGTAGCCCTCGCCGGGTTGCAGCTCGTCGTGCCCGGTCAGCGACGGGTCGTCAGTGGTGCCCATGGGGCCTGCCCTCTTCGGGTATGCGCGGCCGTGTCTGTAGATGTTCGGATGCGGCAAGCTCGGTCCCGGCGTGCGCTTCGGGGCCGAAGCCTGCAGGATAGCGCAGGAACCGCCCCGTTGCCCGTGAGCGTCAGCGCCTACGACGCCTGCGGCTGGTGCCGGTCGAGGGCCTCGCGCAGCTTCTGCGCGATCTGCTGGATGCGGTAGGGCTTGGCCACGAAGCTCATCGCGCCCGCCGCCATCCACGAGGACTGGCTCTCCACCGTGGCATAGCCGCTCGCGATGATGACCGGCAGGTCCGGCGTCAGCTTCCGCACTTCGCGCAGGACCCGCTCGCCCGAGATGCCCGGCAGGGTCAGGTCGAGAAGCATCACGTCCACGTGCGGCTCGCCCAGGCGCAGGATCTCGAGCGCCTGCTCCCCGGTCTCCACCGCCAGCACGTCGAAGCCGCGCTGCTGCAGGCCGGTGCGCGCCAGGGCCCGCACGCCCGGCTCGTCGTCCACGACCAGCACGGTCTCGTGGCCGTGGGCGGTCGCCGCGGCGGGCACCAGCATCGGCGCCTCCTCGACGGCGTCCACCGGGAAGACCGCGCGGAAGGCGGGCTCGTCGAGTCCGGCCGCGGTCACGAGCCAGCCTCCGTGCGCCCGCATGATGTCCTCGACGATGGTGAGCGTGAGCCCGGCCCGGTCGGGCGCCGGCTCCACCGTGCGACGGGCTCGGCTGCCCGGCGTCGCATGCAGCTCGAGGGCGATGGCATGGCTTGGCTCGCCCGTGCCCCGCGCCTCCTCCGGGGGGCGCGCCTGCTCGACCATGCGCGTCACCAGCATGAGCGTGCCGCCCGCGCCGATCCGCTCGCGTGCCTCCTGGACGAGATTGACGAGCGCCTGCTGCAGGAGCAGCGGATCGCCCAGCAGCAGCGGCAGGCCGGGCTCCAGCCGCAGCGCCAGGGACACGGACGGGTCGAGGGCGCTGCGCAGCACCTGGTAGGCATCCTCGACCACCCGGTTCAGGTGCAGCGGCAGCCGCTCGAAGCGGGCGCTGCGGTTGAAGTCCAGCAGCACCCGGGTGAGGCGCGAGGCCCGCTCGGTGGCCCCCACGATCTGCACCGCGGCCTCATGCCGCGGATCGGGCTCGGAGGTCTGCTCGAGCAGCAGGGAACCGAATCCGAGGATGGTGCCGAGCAGATCGTTGAAGTCGTGCGCGACCCCCCCGGCCAGCCGTCCCATGCTCTCCATCTTCTGCGCCTGTGTGAGGCGGCGCTGCATCACACAGCCCGCGGTGACGTCCTCCGCGGTGAGGATGCGGCCCACGACGGCGCCGCTCGCGTCACGCAGGGGTCCCGTGTAGGTGCGCAGCACGCGCAGGGGCTCGCGCAGTTCGGCGACGTACTCCTCGGCCTGCTCGCTGGTGAGGCGGGGGACGGACTCGCCTGCCCCGCCGCCCTGCAGGAGCCGCCGCAGGTCGGGCGTGGCCCTTGCCAGCGGAGTGCCGGGCCGGATGGGCTCGTCGAGCCGGAGCATCTCGGCCAGGCGCCGGTTGCACAGCGCGACCTCCGCCCGTCCGCGCCGCAGGCGGGCCACCAGCACGCCCGCGGGGATGGCGTCGAGGATGTGGCGCAGGTGGGCGCGCGCCTCGGCCAGTTGCTGCTGGAGCGCGTCGCGCGCGCTCAGGTCCTCGATGAATCCGTGCGCCCGGTCGGCCCAGGTCTGCTCGCCGCGCACCGGGACCACGTGGTTCACCAGGTGGGGCAGGTCATGACGGTCGCGGTGCACTCCGGTGAAGTGGATGTCGAAGGGACCGCTGGTGACGACCCCGGCGCGGAACTCGGCGCGCACCCGCTCCCGGTCCCCCGGATGCACCAGCTCGTCCCACGCTCCGTGCCGCTGCAGCAGTTCCGCGGGCTGGTGCCCGAAGAGCCGCTCCACCGCCGGGCTCATCTCGGTCAGGCGTTCCTCGGGCAGTGCCATGGTCCAGGCCACGCCCGGCAGTGCCTCGGCCGCCGCGCGGTGCAGGTCCTCGACCGCGCGCAGGGCTGCGCGCGCGCGCAGCGCGGCGGTCGTGTCCTGCAGGTGGAGGAGCACGCGCCCATCCGCGAGGCGCAGCGCCTCGATGCGGCACTGCAGCGGCTGGCCCTCGGCGTCCGTCACCGTGACCTCGTCGTGCACGGCGCTCGTGCCGCTGTGCAGTCGCTGGGGCACGCTCGCGTCGCCGAGCAAGCGGGCCAGCAGCTCGGACTCGAGCACCGAACGGCCGGGCAGGTGCCCTTCGGGCACGTGCAGCAGCCGGCTCGCCGCGGCGTTGGCCATCCGCACGATGAAGTCGGGCCCAAAGATGATCATCGGGTCCGCGCTGGCCTCGAAGAATGGCGCAAGCCCGGGGTCCGCCGGTGGCAGGCCGACCCCACCCTCGCCGGGCTCTGGACGTGGTGCCGACTCGTGGCCGGGTGTTCTCACGGGTGCCTCCTCCGTGGGACTGCGGGACAGAGTCTCCCTGCCGGTACTGACTCGCTCCTTCCGATGCGCGATTCGCCGTCTCGGACCATCACGCAGGCCCGTCTCTCCTTGACGCCGTCCGGGCCGCTGCCTACCGTGCGCCATCCCTGACCAAACGGACCTTCCCGACGCCCACCCACGATCCATCCCGACCGCAGCGCATCCCGCTCACCGTCCTGCCGAAGGGAGGGGAATACCTGCGCTTGCTGCGTGAGCCCCGCTGGGACTGCGGGCGCAACATGAATCCCTGCGTGGATTGCCGCGTGTTCATGCTGCGCCGCTCGCGCGAGCACCTGGCGCGATCCGGCCGGTGCTGATCCTGAAGGAGACCCCGCGGGCTCCGGATTCGGTCTCCCGGCTGCCCCGCACGGCGGCGCGGCGTCCTCCCGCCGCCTGTCCAGCGCCCCGCGAATCGCCTGCCAAGTCCATGTGGGACAGCTGATTCCAACTGACCAGCCGGGCCGGGCAAGGCCGGCCGGAGGCTGCGGTGGGCGGGTCTGCTCCCGACAACCGTCAACTTCTGGGGGCTGCCAGCCGAAAACAGCAGAGTACAAACACGATTCCGGGAGGGGGCAACCATGATCGACTCCGACTCGGCGCAACGCGCGCGCGAGTGGCTCGAGCGCCAACTGGCCGACCTCGCACAGTTGCGCAACGCGTCGAGGCGGGACCGGGGCTTCAAGACGTGGCGGCAGCAGACCCTCACGGTGATCCAGCGCGTCTGGCCCGGTGAGACGCGCCGCGTGGATCGCTTCCGCCGCATCCCGTTCAGTCCGCCCACCCAGCGGGCCACGGATCTCCAGGTCCGCGAATTCTACGAGCGCGGCTGGGGTGAGGCGGGCGTGCTGCTGCGCGAGTTCCTCGCCGAGATCAACCTGCTCGGCCTGCCGCAGGCCCGGGTGGAGGGGACCCGCGCGGGCTCCGAGACCGAGGTGGCGATGGGCCCGATGCCGGCCCTTGGCTGCCAGGATGCGCCGTGGCCCGCGCTGGCGGCAGCGCCGGCGGACTCCGCTCCGCCCACGGCCCCGCAGCCGAAGAACGAGGGGTTCGGCGACGGCCTCGGCCGCGCGATGGACCGCCTGCTGAGCCGTTCGCCCGTCTTCCGCGGCGCGGTCTCCACGCCCCGGTCCATGCCGGCGGATGCGCCTCACGAGCCGGACTCACCGGCGGCCGAACTAACGCGGCTCGCGGGCGAGCTGGAGACACTGGGGCTCTCCCCGGTGCGCGCCGCCGCAGCGCGCGCTGCGCTGCTGGCGCTGGCGCGCGCGTCCCGGAGGATGGAGGCGCCGCCCTGGGAGCTGGTGGGCGAGGTGCTGGGGCACGCCGGAGCCACGCCGGCCATCGCGCGGCGCGTCCTGCCGCTGCTGCTCGAGTTCATCGCGACTGCCGCGTAGGCCGGCAGCCCCCGGTGGCCGCCCCGGTGGCCGCGGCCTGTCGCGCCCGGATCCTGTGCTATTCTGCGGCCTCCGCAGGGATCACTGATGAGACCCGACCGCTATACCGTCAAGTCGCAGGAGGCGCTGGAGCTCGCCCAGCGCCTCGCCCGCGAGCGCAGCCACCAGGAGCTTCGCACCGGGCACCTGCTCGCCGCGCTCCTGCAGGAGCCCGGCGGCACCGTGGCCGCCGTGCTCGAGAAGCTCGGCGTGCCGCGGCAGCCGCTGCTCGACCAGGCCACGGAGGCGCTCGATCGCCTGCCCCGGGTGCAGGGTGGCTCGATGTACGTGGGCGAGGATCTGCGCCGCGTGCTCGAGGCCGCGGAGCAGGAGGCGGACCGGCTCAAGGACGACTACGTCAGCGTTGAGCACCTGCTCATGGCGCTCGCGGCGTCCGCGCCGGGATTCGCGGCCGACGCCGCGCGCGGGCACCCGGGCGACGCCGCATCGGTCCGGCGGCTGCTCGAAGGAGCGGGGATCACGCCGGATGCGCTGCTCCGGGCGCTGGCGCAGGTGCGCGGCGGGCAGCGCGTGACCGACGAGAACCCCGAGGACAAGTACCAGGCCCTGGCAAAGTACGGGCGCGACCTCACCGCACTCGCGCGGCAGGGCAGGCTCGACCCCGTGATCGGGCGCGACGACGAGATCCGCCGCGTCATCCAGGTGCTCGCGCGCCGCACCAAGAACAACCCGGTGCTGATCGGCGACCCGGGCGTGGGCAAGACCGCGATCGCCGAGGGGCTCGCCCAGCGCATCGTCTCCGGTGATGCCCCCGAGAGCCTTCGGGAGAAGCGCGTGATCGCCCTCGACCTGGGGGCGCTCATCGCCGGCAGCAAGTTCCGTGGCGAGTTCGAGGACCGGCTCAAGGCGGTCCTCAAGGAAGTCACCGCGGCCGGGTCGCAGGTCATCCTGTTCATCGACGAGCTGCACACGCTGGTCGGCGCCGGCGGCGCCGAGGGGGCGATGGACGCCTCGAATCTGCTGAAGCCGGCGCTGGCGCGCGGCGAGCTCCACTGCGTGGGCGCCACCACGCTCGACGAGTACCGCGAGCACGTGGAGAAGGACGCCGCGCTCGAGCGGCGCTTCCAGCCAGTGCGGGTGGACGAGCCCGGCGTCGAGGACGCCATCGCCATACTGCGCGGCCTGAAGGAGCGCTACGAGGTGCACCACGGCATCCGCATCCGGGACTCGGCGCTGGTGGCGGCGGCCATGCTCTCCTCGCGCTACATCGCCGACCGCAGGCTTCCCGACAAGGCCATCGACCTGGTGGACGAGGCGGCCTCGCGACTGCGCATGGAGATCGACTCGATGCCGGTCGAGCTCGACGAGCTCATGCGCCGCGAGCGCCAGCTCGAGATCGAGCGCCAGGCACTGGCCAAGGAGACCGACGCGGGCTCGCGCGAGCGCCTGCGCCGGCTCGAGGAGGAGCTGGCCCGGGTGCGGCAGGAGAAAGCCGCGCTCGATTCGCACTGGCGGAAGGAGAAGGATGTGGTCGGCCGGATCCGCGCGCTCAAGGCCGAGCACGAGCAGGTCCGCATCGAGGAGCAGAAGGCCGAGCGCGCCGGCGACCTGGCGCGGGTGGCCGAGCTGCGCTACGGACGGCGGCTCCAGCTCGACCGGGACCTGGAGCAGGAGAACGCCCGGCTGGCCGGGATCCAGGCGGAACGCCGCATGCTCAAGGAGGAGGTGGACGAGGAGGACATCGCAGAAGTCGTGGCGAAGTGGACCGGCATCCCGGTCGCGCGCCTCCTGGAGGGCGAGGTCCAGAAGCTGGTGAAGATGGAGGAGCGCCTGCACCGGCGCCTGGTCGGCCAGGACGAGGCCGTGCGCCTGGTCTCGGAGGCGGTGCGCCGCGCGCGTGCCGGGCTGCAGGACGCGCGCCGCCCGGTGGGCTCCTTCCTCCTGCTGGGGCCCACCGGCGTGGGCAAGACCGAGTTGGCTCGCGCGCTCGCGGAGTTCCTCTTCGACGACGAGCGCGCCATGGTGCGCATCGACATGTCGGAGTACCAGGAGAAGCACACGGTCGCGCGGCTCATCGGCGCGCCGCCCGGTTACGTCGGCTACGAGGAGGGCGGGCGCCTCACCGAGGCGGTGCGGCGTCGGCCGTACGCGGTGATCCTGCTGGACGAGATCGAGAAGGCGCACCCCGAGGTGCTGAACGTGCTCCTGCAGCTGCTGGACGATGGCCGGCTCACCGATGGTCACGGCCGCACCGTGGACTTCCGCAACGTACTGGTGATCATGACGTCGAACCTCGGCTCGCAGGACATCCTCGAGCTCGGCGGCGAGGGGACCCCCGAGCAGGCCGCGCTGGACCGGGCCGAGATGGAGCGCCGGGTGGACCGCGCTCTGCGCGCCCACTTCCGGCCCGAGTTCCTCAACCGCGTGGACGAGGTCGTGGTGTTCCACGCGCTTACGCGCGCGCAGTTGCGGGAGATCGTGGACCGGCAGGCCGAGGGTCTGCAGGCGATGCTCGCTCGGCGCGAGCTCGCGCTCACCCTCACCGCAGCGGCGCGCGACGCCCTGGCCGAGGAGGGCTACGACCCGCAGTTCGGCGCGCGGCCGCTCAAACGGACCTTGCAGCGGCGGGTGCAGAACCCCCTCGCGATGAGACTGCTGCAGGGGGAGTTCAAGGCGGGAGGTGGGGTGGTCGTGGACTTCCGCGACGGGGCGTTCACTTTCGGGAGTGCTCCGGGGATCGCGGCCGCGTCGGAGGCAACGGAGGGCGGCGCATCCCCCGGTGCTTCGTCCGGTCGAAGCGGGGCAGCCGCTGCCGCACGCCGGGGTCGCGGCTGACACGACCCTCGGGGCACGGCCATTCCATCACACAGCGCTGCGCTGCGGAGAGTAGAAGACCACCTTGTTCTTGGGTGGGCGCTTGGCCCGCAACAGCGCCTGGTTGGCGGCGCGCCACAGGTCCTCGCCGCTCAGCGCGTGATCCGGGAACAGCGCCACGCCCACGCTCATCGTCACGCCCACCGGATGGCGTCTGCGGTCGAGTCCCTCGACCTCGACGACGAGGCGCTCCACCACCGAGCGCAGGCGCTCCGAAACCGTCACCACGTCGTGGGCGTGCACCGGCGAGGCGAGCAGGATGGCGAACTCCTCGCCGCCCCAGCGCGCGACCGTGTCGAAGGGACGCACGCCGCGGCTCAGTGACTGCGCCACCTGCACCAGCACCTGATCGCCCGCCTCGTAGCCGAAGGACGTGTTGAACGACTTGAAGTCGTCGATGTCCGCGATGCACAGGGCCATCGAATTGCGCTCGCGCTGGGCGCGTGCCATCTCGTTGCGCAGCTGCAGATCGAAGTACGAGCGATTGTAGACCTTGGTGAGCGGGTCGATGAAGACCAGCTTCTCGATGCGGGCGGCGCGCTCCAGCACGCCGGCGCACGAGTCCGCGAGCAGGGCCACCAGGGCCAGCGCGTCGGGGGGGAAGCGCTCGGGGTCGGGCGACAGCACCTCGATCAGCCCCAGCGGCCGGCCCTCGATCGAGGCGGCGGCGATCACGACCGAGCGGATCCGGCGGCGCCGGCCCTCGACCGCGAGCGCGGGACAGCGCTCCGTGTCGGGGCAGTAGAACAACACATCGGGCCGCCCGCGCGCCTCGGCGGCGAGTGCGGGGGCGAGCGGCTCGGGGCCCGTGGCCTCGTCGCCGGGCAGGACGAAGCGGACTTCGCTGGCGCCCAGCAGTTCGCGGCCCGCCTGGTTGAGTTGCTCGATCAGGCCGCGGCGTGCCTGGCCGGAGCGCGGGTCGGAGGCGAGCATGGCTTCGTCGAGCCGCAGCAACCGGCGCACTTGCTCGATCCCGGTCTGGGCGTGGCCCGGCAGGCTGGAGCGCGGCACGACCAGCAACCCGGCGCGGTCGAGCTGGTCCGGCTGCTCGATCGTGATGATCCCGAGGGCGTCGCGGGTCTGCCAGCGCAGGGTGCGCTGGCCGTTGTCGGTCACGGGCATGCGCCGCACCGCACCGGTCTCCTCCAGGCGCGAGAGCGCGTAGAGGGCGGCATGTTCCAACTGGGCGGAGATGCCGGTCTGGAGCGCGCGCCGGACGCGCAGGCGGTCGGTGGAGGGCAATTCGTCCAGCGGGAGCAGTTGCTCGATGAGCTCCCGGAAATCGATCGCCTTCTGCCGCATGGGGCGTCCCTGCCTCGGTTCCGATGTCATCGGGTGCGATCCTCCGGACCCCTGACGAGGAGCAATCTCACAAGGTGCTGGTCCCGCAGATCCCGATGCGGAGCACATCAATGTTAGCACAGCCTGGCGGCGCGGGGGCCGGAGCGGGTCCGGTGCGGCGCGGCCCGTGGCACCCGTGGGGGCCGTTCGCCGGATCGCGGCTGGGGCATCTGACCCACCCGGGGCCAGTTCCGGCGGGTTATCGGAAGAGCGTGAAGCGCAGGACCACCAGCAGGAAGAGCACGACCAGGTAGAACTGGATGAAGAACAGGGCGAAGCGCCTGGCCCTGGTCATCTTCACCGGGGGCATGGCCGCCTCACGTCTTCACCTTGGTCACGACGCCCTTCATGACCTCGTTGTAGCGCACCACGCCGAGCAGGTGGTCGCGGTGGTCCACGACCGGCAGCAGCCGGTAGTGGTACTTCGCGAACAACTCCTGCAGGTCGTCCCGCAGATCCTCGTCCTCGGCGCTCACGACCGGGGAGACCATGATGTCGCCGACGAGCGCGTCGTCCTGCGCCAGCACCAGGTCGCGCAGGTCCACCACGCCCTCCAGCACGCGTTCCTCGCCCTCGACCACGTAGACGTAGGAGATGCTGCCGGCCTCGCGGCCGGAACGGCGGATGTCGCCCAGCACCTCGCCCACGCGGCTTTCCTTGCCGACCGCGAGGAAGTCCGGAGTCATCAGCGAATGGGCCGTGACCTCGCGCTCCGAGAGGATGGCGTGCAGCCGCTGAGCGGTCTCGGCGGGCAGCATCTTCGTGAGCTCGGTCACGTGGGCATGGGGCAGGACGGTGAAGAGGTCGGCGAGCTGGGCCACGTTCATCTCCGAGAGCACGGCTCGTGCCCGCTCCTCGCGCATGTCGGCGATGATCTGGCGCTGCGCGCGCGGCTCGGCCTCGAGCAGCGCCTCGGCCGCGGTCTCCGAGTCGAGCGCCGAGAACAGCGCCTCCTGCTCCTTGCCGGAAAGCTCCTCGAGCGCGTCGGCGAGATCCTCGGGCGGCAGGTCCACGAGCTGTCTGCGCGTCACCGAGAGCAGGACCTTGTCGGTGGTGACCGCGTCCTCGACGTTGAGCGGCTGGACGTACTTCCAGGCGATCAGGTTCTCCTTGAAGAGCTGGAGCCAGCCCAGGTGCCAGCGGCGCAGGAAGCCGTTGAAGGACGTGTCCACGTGCACCACGGCCAGGCGGCCGCGGCTCTCCAGCAGGTGCACGTCGTTGACGGCCTCGACGCGCCGGCCATCGATGTCCAGGATGGTGCGTCCGACCAGGTGGTTCTCGATCAGCATCCAGCCCGGCTGGTCCACGAACCGGGGATAGGCCTCGCCCTCCTCGGGGGGCTGCACGAAGATGGCGTCGTCCTCGATGCGCAGCACGCGCTTCCAGGGCACGAACTCGGTGGGCTTGCCCCAGCCGTGCTCGAGGTAGATCCCGACCGCCTCGGGATAGAGCTCGTTGAGCGAGAAGACCAGGTCGGACACCCGGCCGATGCGGTCGTGGATCTTGCCCTTGCAGACCGGCCGGTGGATCAGCTGCGAGAAATAGAGGAACCGGAACTCGCCCGGCAGTTCGAGGTTCTTCAGGTTCTTCGGGTTGGTCGCGGTCATGGACAGGTCCCGTCAGGAGTCGGGGAAGAACCCCCGGAATAGGGTGCTGAGCGCGAACACCGTCGAAGCGACGATGATGACGATCACGATGCTCCAATTCGCGAGGTTCTGCCAGCGGGAATTCACGTACTTGCCCATGAAGCCCTGGTCGTTGAGGAGCAGGATGAGGAAGACGAGGCAGACCGGCAGCAGGGTCACCGCCACCACCTGGACATACATGGTGATGGTCACGAGCGGAGCGCCGGGGATGAGCACCACGGCGCCGCTGGTGAGCAGCATGAACAGGTAGGCGAGGTAGAACCACGGCGCGTCCCGCACGCTCCGGTTCAGCGAGTGGGCCCAGCCCATGACCTCACCCAGCGCCCAGGACGAGGACAGCGAGATGCACAGGGCCCCGAGAAAGCCCGCGTCGAACAGGCCGATGGCGAAGAGTTGCTGGGCAAGACGGCCCTGTCCGTGCGGCAGCAGGGGCACCAGCGCGTCGGCGGTCTGCCGGGCGTCCTCGATCGCAAGAGGCGGGGTGTGATAGTGGAAGGCGGCGGCCGTCGTGATGATGATGAACACGGCCACCACGCAGGTGATGATCGCTCCGGCCAGCGTGTCCCACTTGCCGAAGCGCACGTCGTGGATGTCGAGCCCCTTGTCCACGACCGAGGACTGCTGGAAGAACAACTGCCAGGGCGTGATGGTCGTGCCCACGATCGCGAGGATCATGAACAGGAGTCCCGCGGTGAAGCCTCCGGGGATCTCGGGCCACACGAAGCCGCTGACCACCTTGTTCCAG
>Ga0315294_10006582_pt1 | contig 12738 bp, 11 predicted proteins | sample YL17G13_40_MG_FD_203626 | JGI IMG/M metagenome (GOLD analysis project Ga0315294, IMG submission 203626) | Sediment microbial communities from Yellowstone Lake, YNP, Wyoming, USA - YL17G13_40 | ecosystem: Environmental > Aquatic > Freshwater > Lake > Sediment | place: USA: Wyoming | collected...
GTTTCCCTTAAAAAAGGGGGAAGCGTTTTGATGTACCGCGTCCCCCGGTCATGTTCTCAAACGCGCAGACCTGCGAATACAGGCTCTTGTAGGTTTTCATGCTTCAAACGACGACAGAAAACAGAACCCCAGAACACAGAAACACCTTATGAACTACCGGACGCAACGAAACCCTTGGCGACTGAGGCTGCACTGCGGGATGGTGCTGTGCCGGTCCACCGAGCGGCAGAAGTACTGGGAGTTGTCCCAGGCGCCCCCGCGCAAAACGCGAAGCGATCCGGATGAAGGGCCAGTAGGGTTACGGCTGGGGCTTTTCTTATAGTAATTCTTATCATACCAGTCCGCACACCACTCCCAGACGTTCCCAGCCATGTCCATCACCCCATAGGGCGAGGCACCTTGTGGAAAACTTCCTACCGGTGAGGTGTTGGCGTAGCCGTCAGGGCTGTTGTCCTCGCCATTATTGCACTTATTCGCATCCCAGGAGTCCCCCCAGGGATACTTTCTTCCTTCCGGCCCCCGAGCCGCCTTTTCCCACTCCGCCTCGGTAGGCAGTCTTTTCCCGGCCCAGGAGGCATAGGATGAGGCGTCCTCCCAGGTTACTTTGACAACTGGGTAGTTGTCACCTTGGTTCCAGCTCGGCTGGTCCGGCATACTGTTTCCCGTGGCCGAGCAGAACTTTCGGAACTGGCCCACGGTCACCTCGTATTTGTCTATGTAGTAGGCGTCGAGGTAGACCTTGTGGATGGGCTTTTGGTCGTTAGCGTCGTTCGACCCCATGGCGAACTCCCCGGCGGGAATCTCGATCATGCTCTCCTGAGTGGTCGTTGGGGCTAGCGGAGGAACCGTCTCCGGCCTCTTAATCTCCGGACAGAAAAGCCGGGAGACGAGAACGGGGACGAGCCGATCCAGGTCGTCCTCCTTCAAGGCCTGCTTCTCGGACCCCTCGGTCTCGATCACCGCGGTCTCCACGTCCACCACCCGCAGGGACAGGCGAAAGGAGTCGCCCAGCTTGCCCAGCCCGCCCACGACCATCTTCTTCACGTTCAGAATCTTGCCCAGCTTGGCCGCACACTCGACCTCGGTGCAGCCCGTCTGCTGGAAGCCCTGAAGCCTCAAGACCTCCTGCATCCGGGCCTTCTCGATCAGCTCGTATTTCCCGCAGAAGCGGAGCTCGCTGCGCACCACATCCGTGACGATGGCCGCCGTGGCGCCGGGGACGCCCTGGGCCTCAAGGTCGTAGACCGCCAAGGGGATACGGTCGGCGAAGGAGGAGGAGAGGGTGAGGAGAAGGAAGAAGAAGATGAAGAAAAGAACCGCAAAGGAATAGGGCTTCATCAATACACCTCGGCTCAGTTCATTTTGCAACCCGAAATCCAACTACTAACTGTATTACTACCTTACGACCGGAGTAGTAACGGTTTGTAATTTGATAGATAATTACCATATCAGAAAATATGTTCTTAATATCGGCTGCGGCCCAAGCGCTACCACGTAAAGCGTGGTATTTCCCGGTTGCAGAACCTTTGGGATTGGAGTGTGGCGAACTGGCGTAATAATTCTCATCATACCAGTCGTTACACCATTCCATAACATTCCCGGCCATGTCCAATGCCCCGTAGGGAGACGCCCCTTCTGGGAAACTGCCAACAGGGGCAGTATGTTCATAACCATCTTCATCCATGCTTATTTTGCCGCCTCCCGCATTCATCCTGTAAATACCCCCGGCATTCCATTCCTCGTTTCCCCAGGGATACCTTCTTCCATCCGTACCCCGGGCGGCCTTCTCCCATTCCGCCTCGGTAGGGAGCCTTAAACCCGCCCAATCGCAATAGGCTTTGGCCTCTTCCCATTTCACATTTACCACAGGGAGCTCATTCATGTTATTCCACTCCGGCTGTTCAGGCATGGTCCGGCCGGTGGCAACACAGAAAAGCAAGTATTGCTTAACCGTGACCTCGTATTTCCCGATGTAGAAGGTATCGAGATACACCTTATGGCGGGGCGCTTCGTCCTTTTGATCGGTATTGGAACCCATGATGAACTCCCCGGCAGGAATCTCGATCAGGACCGAGCGGTCAATGGGATTGACGATTTCTTTATAAACGGGCTTCACCTTCGCACTCTCGGGAAGGGCAGGCGGAGGAGTTATCTCAGGCCTCTTAATCTCCGGACAGAAAAGCCGGGAGACGAGAACGGGAACGAGCCGATCCAGGTCGTCCTCCTTCAAGGCCTGCTTCTCGGACCCCTCGGTCTCGATCACCGCGGTCTCCACGTCCACCACCCGCAGGGACAGGCGAAAGGAATCGCCCAGCTTCCCCAACCCGCCCACGACCATCTTCTTCACGTTCAGAATCTTGCCCAGCTTGGCCGCGCACTCGGCCTCGGTGCAGCCCGTCTGCTGGAAACCCTGAAGCCTCAAGACCTCCTGCATCCGGGCCTTCTCGATCAGCTCGTATTTCCCGCAGGAGCGGAGCTCGCTGCGCACCACATCCGTGACGATGGCCGCCGTGGCGCCGGGGACGCCCTGGGCCTCAAGGTCGTAGACCGCCAAGGGGACCTTCTCAGCGCGGGCCGCGGTGCAAAACAGGATCAGGCCAAGAATCAGGCGTTTCATGTAATCATCTCCTTAAAATAAGAACGGTTGATAGCGGCGGAAATATCCCTTTGTGGCCGCCGAAACTGATTCGATATTGTTAATGCCCTTCCTCAAGGGTAAGGATTGGTTTTCCGTCTTTGCCAAGGGCGATGATCTTGTAAGGCTCGCGCTGATCCGTGAAGACATAACCGACTTGCCCGGGCTGCGCCGGATAGCCATCGACCAATCCCCCTCCTGAAGGGGAGTAGGTCTGATTTTTCGTGAAAGGATTGCGCTTTTCCCTATCGCTCGCCGGAAGGAAACTGACGATTTCGCTCACCGAGGCAGGCTTTGTCTCTGCTTCTCCTGACCGGACTTTATAGTCCTCAACCGCCAATTGGAGGGCGTGAGCTACGTATTTTACCTCGTTATCACTTACGCCCCGTTTCGACAAGTTCAAGTAGTTGGGAACAGCGATTATCATGAACTGGACGACGAGCCCGACGATGCCGGTTATCAAACCTGCAAGAGCGAAACCCCTCCCTTTTGGAGATGACCGTCCTTCTTTTATGGCTTTCATCTCAAGGCCGCCAAAGATCATCGCGAGCAAACACGTAATGAAGCCGATGCAGGGAACGATACTGGCGATGCCGAGGATCGTTGAAGCAATCGAGCGGCCCGAAGCCTTTGCCTTTGGTTCTTTTTCCAAAGGGTTTGAGCCTTCCATTGTATTTAATCGTCCCAATCAATTTTATGGTCCAGGCACGTTAATGACGGCCTCGCGTAGTGGCCCTTATTGTATCAGAGGAGGGGAGGGAAAGTCAATGAGAAAGGGAAATGGATGGTACTGGGTGGTAATATGTCGTAATGTGTTGAAATAAATAGTAATGGGTTGTAATGACCCCTCCCCTTCCCCTTGACAGGGATTCCCCGGCTGGGGTAAAGTAATAGACAAAGATGGAATTAACTGAGAGATCCTGAAACAAGTTCAGGATGACGAGGAATCAATGATTGAAAAGAGAGAGCCTGAAACCAGCCTGAATCAAGTTCAGGCCAGGGTTCAGGATGAAGCAGAATAGATGAAGAACACCCTTTCCGAAATCCTGCCGGTAAACCTCCGGGTCCTGCCCGAGGTGAAGCGCTTCGTGGACCCCCGCGAGCTTCCCTGCCGGGACATGGACCTGGACTGCCTGCTCGGTGGTAAGCCCTTCGGGAGCTACCACCGCTGCTACGTCTACGCCCCGGAGCTGGGCAAGTGCCCGCTCCTGGGCCTGGAAGCCTAACCCCCGACCCCGCTTACCCCTTTCCTTTTCCCTCCGAGCCGAAGGCCGTGCTGGCCTCGTCCAGCGTGGCCCGCTCCTCTGGCGTCAGGCTCTCCACGCCCAGCTTCGAGATCTTCTCGAGAATCCGGTCCACCTCCTGCTCCAGCCCCGGCCTCACGGGCCTTTTCTCGATCACCCGGAAGCGGGGCTCCTTCGGTGCGTTGAGCCGGGCGTAAAGCCGTCCTCCCCTTAGATAAAGGAAGCCGAACAGCATCCCGCCCAGGTGGGCGAAGTGCCCGATCCCGTCCGAGGTGTAGGAGAACGAAGCCAGAAGCTCCAGGCCCGCGAACAGCCAGATGAGGTGCTTGGCCTTGATCGGGAAGATGAACCAGAGGAAGACCTGCCGGTCCGGGAACGTGAGCCCGTAGGCCAGCAGGATGCCGAAGATCGCGCCCGAGGCCCCGATGGTCGGTACCGTGCTGTTGAAGGACAGGAGGACCGTCAGAATACCCGCCCCGATCCCGCACAGGAAGTAGTATTTCAGGAACACCCTCTGCCCCCAGAGCCCTTCCAATTCCCGGCCGAACATCCACAGGGTGAAGAGGTTAAACAAGAGGTGGAAGGCCCCGCCGTGCAGGAACAGGTAGGTCACGAGCTGCCAGAGGAAGAGCCTCTTCCATACCCAGGCCGGGACCAGGCCAAGCACCCTCTCCAGCTCGATGCCCGTGGCCGAAAAAACATAGGGCCTAAGCAGCAGCTGGGCCAGGAAGACCGCGGCATTGGCGATGAGAAGCCAGGTCAGGGCCGTGAGCCTGGGCCGGGCTGAGAACGGGCTGACGAAAACCGTCCGCTGCTCGAACAACTTCTTACGCTTCCTTTATGACGGCAGGAACATCTTCGCGATCCGCCTGGGATCGCGGGTCAGGGACAGGGCCAGCATTAGCTTGATCCTGGCCTTGGGCCCGGAGAGGTAGTCCGGCATCATCGCCCCGGCCTGCTTCACGGTCAGCCCCCCGCCCAGGAAGGCATAGGCCGGAAGGACCCTCCCGCTCGGGCAGCGCGAGACCACGACCGTGGGGATGCCCCGGGAGACCGCGGCCTTGATGCCTTCCAGGATTCCCGGAGAGACATGGCTCCGGCCCGCAGCCTCGATGACCAATCCCTTCGCCCCGCTCTTCAAGCTGGCCAGGATGAGCCGGCTGTCCATCCCGGCACCCGCCTTGATCAAATCCACATCCGGCTCCAGTCCCCGGGCGGGAATGCGCTGGACCCCGGTCACCCTCCTCTTGAAGATGACCTCCTCCCCGTCCACGTATCCCAGCGGTCCGCAGTCCAGGCTGTGGAAGGTCTCCAGGGACGCGGTATGGAGCTTCGTGACCTCCCTGGCCGGATGGATGGCCTTGTTCAGGACCACCAGGACGCCCTGTCCCCGGGCCTGCCTTGAGGCCGCGACCCGGGCGCTGTCCAGGACGTTCGCTGGCCCGTCCCAGCCCAATTCAGCGCTCGTCCTCATCGCTCCGGTCACCACCACGGGCTTGGGGGTGTTCACGGCCAACTCGAAGAGATAGGAGGTCTCCTCGATCGTGTCTGTGCCTTGGACGACCACCACTCCTGAGACTTTGGGGTCCTTCGCCTCCCTCTTGATGCATTGCACCAGGTCCCAGAGCTTCTCGGAGGTGTACTGCATGGCGGGAGTAAGGGCGAAGTCCACGAGCCTGATGCGGGAAACCTTCCCGATCCCCGGGACCAGGGCGAGCAGTTCTTTGCCCTTGAGCCTGGGCACGTTCCCCCTGGCTTTGGGGTCCGGCCGCATCGCGATCGTCCCCCCGGTCGTGATCATGCTGACCAATGGTTTGGCTTTCATGCTATCTGCGAGTTATCCTCCCCTTTCTTTGTAGAGCGCCAGGAAGACCCCCACCAGGATCAGCCCGGCCCCGAGGTAGATGACCGAGCCCGGGATCTCCTTGAACAGGAAGACCGCAAGGATGGCCGCCCCGAGGGGCTCCCCCAGCACCGCCACGCCCACCACGTAGGCCTTTACGTGCCTCAAGGCCCAGTTGTACAGGGAGTGTCCCATGGTCTGGGGCACCAGGGCCAGGAGGAAGATCCAGAGATAAGCCCTCCCCGGGAAGGGCCCCAGGGGCGTCCGGGTTACGAGGCAGATGAGGCCCAGGAACAGGGCCGCGAACAGGTACACCGGAAAGATGTAGGCCAGGGCCGGAAGCGACTTCCTGAGGACGCGGCCCACCAGGAGATAACCCGCCACGAAGACCGCCCCCAACAGGGCCAAAAAGTCCCCGAGCAGGGGCTTCCCGCCCCCGGAGAAGTCCCCGGCCCCGATGACCGCGCTCCCGGAGATGGCCAGAAAGAGGCCCAGCACCGCGAGCCAGGGCATCCTCTCTTTCAGGAAGAGGAACCCGAACAGGGCCGCGAAGATGGGCTGGGTGGCCACGATGACCACCGAGGATGCCACTGTGGTCAGGGCCAGGGAGGATATCCAGGTGGCGAAGTGCAGGGCCAGGAAGAGGCCCGACAGGAGAAGGAGGAGCCATTCCCGGGACTGAAAAGCCGCCATCGTCCTCTTTTCTTTGGCCAGCGCCAGGGGGGCGAGGAGGAGGGTGGAAAAGGCCAGCCTGAGGAAGGCGATTGCCAGGGACGGGGCCTTGGCCAGGCGGATCATGGGCGCGGCCAGTGAGATTGCGGCCACGGCGAGTAAGAGGACGAGATACACGAAACCCCGGCCCGGGCTCAAGGGTCGCTCAGAGGCCGTCCGCTCCCCCACCTATCGGATTCCCTTTCCCAGCTCGCTGAGCAAGGCCGTGAGGTCCGTGCCCAGGGGCCCGCCCCCCTGGGCGAAGTTCGGGCGGCCTCCTCCTTTGCCCTTGATCCGGGTCACCGCTTCCTTCATCAGGAGGTTCATATCGAACGACAGGTCCGCGGAACGGGCGAAGACCAGGTTGGCCTTGTCGCCAGCCGCGGCCAGGAGGGCCACGGTCCCGGGATGCTCGGCGATGCGGTTGGCCAGCCCCCTCACCTCCTCGGGATCGCGGTCCGGGAAGACCTTGATGACGAGGCGGAAGGACCCTGAGCCTTCCGCTTCTTTGACCCGGCGCTCGGCCTCGTATTTCAGAGACTCCTCCAGGAACTCCTTGATCCGCTTTTCCTTGTCCGCGTTCTCCTGGCGGAGCCTGCGGAAGGCCTGCTCCAGGTCCCGGGGCGCGTTGCTCAGGTCTCCGGCCATGCGGTTGATGGTATGGTTCCGCCAGCGGTAATCCCTGAGGGCCCGCCCCCCGCAGAGGAACTCCACCCGCACGTCCTCGCGGATCTTCTCCCACCTCGCGATCTTGACGAGCCCGACCTCCCCGGTCCGCTGGCAGTGCGTCCCGCCGCAGGCGGAGTAATCGAAGTCCGCAATCTGCAGGACGCGCAGGCTCTCCAGGTCCGGGGGCCTCTTGCGCAGGGGAAGCCGGAGGGCCTCCTCCCGGCTCAGGAGCAGCATCTTCACGGGTCGGTCTTCGAACACCACCCGGTTGGCCAGGTCCTCGACCCGGTCTGCTAACTCTGAAGCGAGGCCTGAGATACGCAGGTCGATGGTGCAGTACTCCGCGCTCATGTGGAAGCCCACGGTCATCGCCCTGGCCAGCTGGTCGAAGGCCCCGGACAAGAGGTGCTGGCCGGTGTGCTGCTGCATGTGGTCGAAGCGCTTCTCCCAGTCCACCCGGCCCTGCACCGTGCCCTCGGGCAGGGGGCAGTCCAGTACATGCAGGATCGCCTCCCCCTCCTCCTGGACATCCATCACCGGGATGCCGTTAAGCGTCCCAACGTCCGGCAATTGTCCCCCGGACTCGGGATAAAAGCAGGTTTGATTTAGAATCACTGCGTTCTTATCCGCTCGGCGCTCGATCACCTCGGCCTCGAACTCCGTCCTGCGGACATCCTGATCGAAAAGGCGTTCGGTCTTCATGGTTCCCATGGGTAGCGGATTGTGTGACTTTAGAGCGGGTGGGCAGTGAAGCGCTGGCCGCAGTCGTAGAGATCGCAGCAGGTATTGCAGACCCGCTTGAAAGCCTGCATCCCCGTGAGCTCGACCTCCGGAGAGAGGTAGCCCTCCTTCGCGGGCTCCTTGCGCAGGAGGTCGGTGGAGAGGTACTTCTTGTTGTCGTCCGGGAAGACCGTGCAGACCACGGAGGAGGGGCCGAGCTCGTTCTGCACCGAGAGGGCCCCGATGAAATTGGCCCCGGAGGATATGCCCACGGCCAGGCCGAGTCGGGAGGCGAGCTTCTGGGCCATCAGAATCGCGTCCCCGTCGTGGACGCTGACCACGGCGTCCACCTCATCCAGCTTGAGGATGGAGGGGATGAACTCGTCCGAGATGCCCTGGATGCGGTGCTGGCCGACCTTGCGTCCCGCGGTGAGGGTCGGCGATTCGGCGGGCTCGAGGGGATGAATCCGGATCCTGGGTTTCTGACCTTTCAGAAACCGTCCCACGCCCATGATCGTCCCCCCGGTGCCCACCCCGGCCACGAAGGCGTCCGGCTCCAGGGACTGGAAGCGGAGCTGCCACCAGATCTCAGGCCCGGTGGTGAGCTCGTGGGCCTCCGCGTTGGCCTGGTTGGAGAACTGGCAGGGGAGGAAGACGTTCTCCTGCTGCCGGGCGAGCTCCTCGGTCATCCGGATGCTGCCCAGAAAGCCCCCCTGTTCGCGGGTCACGGGAACGACGTTCGCCCCCATGCTCTGGATGAGGTCCACCCGCTCCCGGCTCATCCAGTCCGGCATGTAGATCGTGACCGGGTGTCCCAGGGCCCGGCCCAGGGCCGCGAAGGAGATGCCGGTGTTGCCGCTCGTGGCCTCCACGATGGCGTCGCCGGGACGGATCCTTCCCTGCCCGTAGGCCCGCTCCAGGATGTGCAGGGCCATGCGGTCTTTGATGCTCCCGGTCATGTTCAGGTTCTCGGACTTGGCGTAGAGCACCCGCTCCTCCCCCCGGAATTGGAAGTGCAGGGCCAAGAGCGGGGTGTTCCCGATGAGATGCCGGAGCCCCTGGAAGGGGGCGGGCGGGGCGGAGGGAGCGGAAGACAGGCTCATATGGAATAACAATGATAGCGGTTCAGCAAGGGTAATGTCAAGGAGGAGAGTCGAACGGCCATTGGAAACACACCCAAGCCAGGAGCGAGCACGGGGCCATGCGCCCCTCCCCCATAAAGACAAAGCAGGCGAGGTCCTTGAAGACCCCGCCTGCCCCTGAATCGCGGGCGGAAGCCCGCTCCCGTGCTAACGCACCTTCACAATCCGCAACGGCTTGGAATCCCCGCCCACGGCCTGGAGGAAATAGACCCCGGGACTGAGCCCCTCCCCGATGCGGTCGCCCGGGTAAATTCCCACCATCCGACCGGAAACGTCGTAGAGGGCGAAGGACCCCTGCTCGCGGCCCGGGGCCCTGGCGAAGGAGGTGAAAGGATTGGGAGAAACGGGGAACGGAAGACGGGGAACGAAAGACGAAACGGCGCCCTCCTCCACCCCGATGAGGTCGCGCACGTAAAGGTACGCGGTCATCGCATTCCCGGAGGCCGAGACGTTCCGGACCATCACCTTGGTCCCCAGGAAAGCGTAATCCTTGCTGTCCGGGACCGTCGTGGAGTCCAGGGTCGTGTGGGTGCTTGCGGACCAGACGTCCCCGGCGTTTCCGCTGCTGGTGTATTTTTCCATCTCCCACAGTCCGTCGGCCTGCTCCATGGCCACCAGGTAGTGTCCGTTCGCGGTGTACCCGGGATACCACTGCCGGTCGTTCCCGGTGGTCACGCCTTGGTCCACATGGTAGATGTGCAGGCCCGCGGCCGGCAGGCCGCTGTCGTAGCTCTTACGCTGGCGGTTCTCCACCAGGAAGTACTGGTTACCCTGGGTCCCGTTGGTCCACAGCCGGAAGACCCGGCCGGAGTCCTCCACGGCCCGGATGGATTGGTTCAGGATGTTCTGGGTCAGGATCGTCGGGGTGACGAAGCCCATCCGGATGTGGCAGAAAGCCTCGGGAAAGGACGGGGAGTTGCCCCGGGTCCCGTTCCAGGAGCCATAGGCCATCAGGCTCCAGCGCCCGACCCCGTAGGAGTCGTAGTCGTAGTCGTAGAGGTCCGGAAGCCCGAAGGCGGCGTGGCCCAGCTCATGGGCGTAGACCCCGATGGTCATGTCCCCGGGGGTCTGCCAGTATTCCGGCTCCATGGAATAACCCCGGACCCGCACCCCGTCCACCAGGGGCGGGTTGCGCGTGGACCAGGCGTGGGAGTGGATGTCGTTCACGTTGCCGCTGTATTCATAACCGGGTCCGGAGTGCACGATGAAGATGCCGTCCACGGTGCCGTCCCCGTTGTTGTCGTAGCGCGAGAAGTCCACCCCGGCAGTGTCCGCCTTGTACACCGCATCCTCGGTCAGGCGCTGGGCGTTCTGGGGGTAGGTCCCGAACCCACGCTGGCCGTTCACGTAGTAGGCGTAGGTTTGGGGGGCGCGCACCCAGCCGATGGCGCTGGGCAGGTGCACGGTGATGATATCGAGGTTCCCGTAACTGATGGCCTTGAAATAATTGTTCAGCCTGTAGTAGGTGGTGTCGTAGATCAGGGTGTCGAACTTCGCGGGACTGACCTGGCGGACGTGGTCCGTGAAGTCCACCAGGATGAGGAGCTGGCGCCACTGGGCCTTGGGTGGGGTCCAGCTTCCCTGGAACTCCGGCCAGAGCGAGGGGTTGTTGATGCCCCGAGCCCGGAGCTCGGATTCCGGGGGCCAGGGCGGGGGAGCCTCCCCGCGCTGAATCCTATCCACGAGGTCGGGATGCAGGGGCATTCCCCAGGTGCATGTCCCCATAAAGATCGTCCCCAGCGCAAGAAGAGCAAAAAACCTTCCCCTCATAGATCCTCCTTTGGCTAAGCGATTGAAAGACCTGCTAAGGATTATTATAACCCACCCCTCCTTGAAAGTCAATCCTCACCCCCGGAAAAAGACCAGGGTGACCAGCAGGAACACGGGGATCAAAATCATCCCGGCATACACCATGTAGCCCAGGAAGTGCGGGACCCGGACCTTCTGCTCCTCGGCGATGGACTTGACCATGAAGTTCGGGGCGTTGCCGATGTAGGTCATGGCGCCCATGAAAACCGCTCCGCAGCTGATCGCACGGAGCAGGTCTACCCGCACTCCGGCGATGGCGGGCAGGGTGGAGGCCACGGCGCTCCGGGTGACGCTCTCGGCCAGGGAGAAGAAGGTCAGGTAGGTCGGGGCATTGTCCAGGAAGGAGGAGAGCAGGCCGGTGGCCCAGAAGAACTGATAGGGTCTGGTGAGGCCCAGTTCCGAGCCCCGGAGCGAAAGCAGTCTCAGCACCGGCTCCATGGTGATGAAGATCCCGGCGAACAGGATGGCCACTTCGGCGATGGGGTAAAAGGTGAACTTGTTCCGGGCCCTCAATTCCTTGGGCGTGAACCGAAGCGAGAGCAGCGCCATCGCGAGCATCGCCATCTCCCGGTACGGCGCCGGTACCCGGAAGAAGACCGCGAACACAACGCCCAGGAGGAAGAGCAGGTTCCATTTCCCGGACACCCCTAGGGGCGTGATCTCGGTCCGGTCCCGCAGGATGTCCTCCCGGCGTTCCCTGCGGAAGCAGACCGAGTCCCAGACGAAGAAGATGCCCAACACCAGGATGAGGCAGAAGAGCCATTCCGGGAACAGGCTGAACGTCCAGGTGAAGGGCACCCCTTTGAGGTACCCCAGGAACAGCGGCGGGTCCCCCAGAGGCGTGAGACACCCCCCGATATTGGACACGATGAAGATAAAGAAGACCGGAATGTGGTAAGTGAACTTCCGTTCGCTGATGGTCTTGAGCAAGGGGCGGATGAGCACCATGCTCGCCCCGGTGGTGCCGATGAAGTTCGCCAGCACGGCTCCGAACAGCAGATAGAACGTGTTCGCCAACGGTCTCGCCCGAAGGTCCCCGGTCACGAGGATGCCCCCGGAGATCACGAACAGCGCCGCCAGGAGAACGATGAACGAGACATAGTGGGAAAGGATTACCCCCAGGTCGGCGGGATGATAGCCGACCAGGAAAGCCAGGACCGGCAGGCTCACCAGCGCCGAGACCAGGAGCTTGTTTCGGTTGGGGTGCCAGAATCGGGGTGCCGCGAAAGGCAGGAGCGCGATCAGGACCAGGAGGAGGATGAAAGGCAGGCAGGTCACAAAGGGATTAGAAAAAAGTATCATTGCAAATCCAGCATTCAGGAATTAGCATTTCAAAATTCAACCTATATTGTAACAGAAACAGGAGGGGGTGTGTCAAAGGGGTCAGGGAAAAGGCGACGGCAGACTGTTGACTGTGGACTGCAGACCTCTAAAGACCAAAGAACCACCAAGGTTCGGATTATTTAGACTTCCTCCTCGCTTTTCACTTGAACCGCCCGAAACGTCAAGACCCTGGGCTCCGCAGCATGTCCGGAAGCTCAAGGTCCTTCTTCGGTTCCGAGCTACTTTCATCCCGCAAGGGGAGAAACGTGCTCTTCCCTCTCGATCTTCCCGTCCCGGATCGTCACGATCCGCCGGGCGTTTTCGGCCACCGTTCGGTCGTGGGTCACCAGGATGATCGTGTTCCCCTGCGCATGCAGGCTCCCGAACAGGTCCATGATCTCCTTCCCCGTCTTCGTGTCCAGGTTCCCGGTGGGCTCGTCCGCCAGGATCAGCGAGGGATGGGTGACCAGCGCCCGGGCTACGGCCACCCGCTGCCGCTCCCCGCCGGAAAGCTCGTTCGGCCGGTGCAACGCCCTCGGCCCAAGCCCCACCGACTCCATCGCCGCCATGGCCCGTTTCTTGCGCTCACCCCCCGAGATCCCGGAGTACACCAGCGGCAGCTCCACGTTGTGCAGGGAAGTG
>Ga0315294_10006587_pt1 | contig 12736 bp, 10 predicted proteins | sample YL17G13_40_MG_FD_203626 | JGI IMG/M metagenome (GOLD analysis project Ga0315294, IMG submission 203626) | Sediment microbial communities from Yellowstone Lake, YNP, Wyoming, USA - YL17G13_40 | ecosystem: Environmental > Aquatic > Freshwater > Lake > Sediment | place: USA: Wyoming | collected...
CTCAGCAGCGCCTACGGCATTGTGCGCACTCTGCGCCTTTTTTATCGCATCACTCTGCGTCATCAACTCGCCAATCTGAGCTTTGAAAGAGTCTGGAGTTAGATCTTTCTCCCGCAACACCAGCGCCCACCCCTGCCGCTTAAATGACTCGGCATTGATCACCTGATCACCGCGGCTACCCAGCTCAAGTGGGATAAGGAGCATCGGCTTGCGTAAGGCCAAAACTTCAAACAACGAATTCGCACCCGCCCGACTAATCACAAAGTCACTCAGAGCATAAATGTCTTTCATCTCTTCGCTGAGAAATTCAAAACTTTTGTAGCGCGAATGCTGGAAGCCAATGCCTTTGCCAGCACCTGTGAGGTGAATCACCCGCACCCGCTCCATGAGCCAAGGCAAAATCCCAAGCAGAGCGGCATTGACGCGCTGAGCGCCCTGACTGCCACCCATGACTAAAATCGTTGGTAGGGACTCGTCGGCAAACCCACAAAGCTTCTGCCCAACCGCACGGTCCCCTTGAAATAACTGCTGCCTAATGGGCGTACCAACCTGCTCCGACTTGTCGCGCAAATAATTCGCTGTCTCGGGAAAGGTATAAAGCAACTTACGCGCCACCGGCTTAATCAAGCGATTGGCCAGACCAGGCGTTACATCTGACTCATGCGACACGACCGGAATCCGCAGCATCCACGCAGCCCAGGCCACAGGTACAGCGACGAAGCCACCTTTGCTAAACAGCACGTCAGGCCTTTTGCGCATCAGCAGCAGTAATGCCTGCAGGCAGCCAAACCCGACCTTGAATAAATCGATCAGATTTTTCCACGATGCATAGCGGCGCAGCTTGCCGGTCGCGATGGTGTGAAACTCAACCCCCTGCGCCTCTACTAGCTGCCGCTCAAGACCGGCTGATCCCACATAAAATATTTGCCAACCGCGCTGACGCATACCCGGCAGGAGTGCGAAATGGGGCGTCACATGACCAGCCGTGCCACCACCCGTTAGGCAAACATTAAACTGTTTGGTTGATTTAGTCGGCATAGTGGCATGACACCAAATGTGACTTGCCCGGTGCTCCGATGTCGCGAAGCTGCGGCGCTTCCGTCTTGCAGCGGACGGTAGCATAGGGACAACGTGGATGAAAGTAACAACCAGACGGTGGATTAATCGGACTAGGCACATCGCCGGTGAGCACTTGGCGCTCTTTTTTGGCACTTAAGTCAGGCACTGGAATCGCTGCGATCAGTGCCTTTGTATAGGGATGTGACGGCCTAGCGTAAAGCGCCTCGCTAGTCGTATATTCCACGATCTTGCCGAGGTACATCACGGCAACTTTGTCGCTAATGTGCTCGATCACCGCTAGGTCGTGGGCGACAAATAAATACGACAATTTAAATTTTTTGCGCAGGTCGACCAACAGATTCAGAATCTGTGATTGGATGGACACATCCAGCGCACTCACGGGCTCGTCAGCTACGATCAACTTTGGATTGAGCGCAATCGCGCGGGCAATCCCGACACGTTGCCGTTGGCCACCGGAGAATTCATGCGGAAAGCGGTTCTCGGCATCAGTCGGCAAACCTACCGTTTCGAGCAGTTTACGGACATTGTTTTCAATCTCGCTGCGCGTCCCCAGCTTATGGATAATGAAGGGCTCGGCTAAGACTTGGCCTATAGTCATGCGTGGATTCAGCGACGAAAATGGATCCTGAAAGATGATCTGCATATCCCGGCGTTTATGCCGCATAGCCTTGGGATTCAGGCTGAGTAGATCAACCCCGTCAAAGGTGATCTGACCTGCAGTAGGCTCATAAAGGCGCAGAATAGAGCGTCCCAGCGTTGATTTGCCGCAGCCAGACTCACCGACTAAGCCCAGCGTCTCGCCGTGCTGCAGGCTAAAGCTAACATCGTCGACCGCATGCACCCTAGCTACTGTCTTGCCCAGCAAGCCGCCCTTAATTGGAAAGTACTTCTTTAGTTGTCTGACCTCGAGCAGCGGTGCTTGCATGGACTGCGTCCCTCTTTCGGTGGTCGCCAAATTCGTCGAGATAAACGCTCTGGCTTACATCAAGATAATGTCCAAGATAATGTCCAAGATAGTATCAGGATGAAAGCCAGCATGCTGCCTCATGACCAGGTGCCACCGACCTTAGTGGCGGTTCCTGCTCGCGGCACTTGGCATGCACATGTTTACAACGGTCCTGAAAGCGGCACCCCTGCGGCAGATTCGCCAAACTGGGCACCGTGCCCTCAATGGTAGGCAAGTATTCTGTCTTGTGGCCCAGACGCGGAATACTATTCAAGAGGCCAACCGTATAGGGGTGAGTGGGTGCGCGAAAGATTGCTTCCACACTACCCTGCTCGGCAATTTTCCCTGCATACATCACGATGACGTAATCACAGACTTCCGCAACCACACCAAGATCGTGCGTGATCAACAAGATAGCCATATTGAGTTCGCGCTGTAGATTCGCCATCAGATCAAGAATCTGGGCTTGAATCGTTACGTCCAGCGCTGTCGTTGGCTCGTCGGCAATCAGTAGTTCCGGCCGGCATGCTAATGCCATCGCAATCATGATTCGCTGACGCATACCGCCCGAAAGTTGGTGCGGATACTCATCGACCCGCTGTTCGGGAGCCGCCATCCGCACGAGGCGCAGCATCTCGATAGAACGCTCACGCGCCTCTTTCTTGCTCGCACCGCGGTGAATCCGAAATACCTCGCCAATCTGATCACCGATGGTGAACACCGGATTCAGGCTGGTCATTGGTTCTTGAAAGATCATACTGATGCGATTACCGCGGAGTCCGCGCATCTGCGGCTCACTCAACTTAACGATGTCCTCGCCGCCAAAGATGATCTTGCTACTCGGTTCAATCCGTCCCGGAGGGGATTGAATTAAACGCAAGATCGACAGCGACGTCACACTTTTGCCGCACCCAGACTCACCAACTAACCCAACAGTCTGTCCCTTGTTGATAGAAAAGCTGATGTCGTCCACAGCACGAATCAGACCGCGGTCCGTTCGGAAGCTGGTGACTAGGTGTTCGACCCGCAGCAATGAGTCTGTCATAGTTGATCCAGGTTAAGTCACCGTTAGATTTAATTAATCTAGCCGCTTCTAGGAGTGCGGGCAAGTCCCCCGCAAGCGACTCCAACGCTAGTCGAGCTTGACCCACTTGATGCTATAGTCGCCGGCTCCAGTCAGAGATCCGGCAGCACCAGGCACGCGCGGCAAACACCAGGTCAGCTGCTCATGAAAGAATAAGTGATGGCGCCAATCAATCTGCGCACAGGACGCTAGGCCACTGCCTAACGGCGGCAGCCTTAGAGTCATCGTTCTCCCGCCGTCGACCATACCAAGAATGACCGTACTGCCATCATCACTGCGATTTGCTAGCCTCTGCAGCCAGGACTGCGGGTAGATCGACTGTAGTAGGCAAGGCACCTCATCTGCCTTAATCGGAATCGGGTCACCGTCCACCACCAACCAATTGTCTCCAGCTATAGTCACGGACGGTATCCGGTTAGCCAACGGCCCTCTCATCCGAATGGAAGTGCCTTGATGCTTAGCCGCCACAATCGTGGCACCAATCGGGTCAGTGACCTCCAGCTCCCACCGGTCCGCGTCACGAGCCACCCAATTGACCTCGGCACTGCCTTGAAATGCGCTGTGGGCATAAACCTGCACGGTTGCCGCCCCATCACCCGGATTACACAGACTAAACCAGGGCTTAACCACTACTGGTATGGCAGGCGCTGGCGATGGAGCCATCGTTTGACAGCCCGTAGCCATGCTCGTCAGCACAACCAACCAAAGCCAACAGGTGCCGAGCTTGGGATACGTGGTCATTGAGTTTCCGTTACCTTCTTTTCGATCCGCTGCTTATCTGAGTCCTCGATGCTACTGCGCAACGCTTTTTGATACATCGCATGAGCACCGGCCTTATCGCTCATCGCCTTTTTGACATCACCTAAGTGCTCAAAAATCACGCCTTCATTAGGCTCCATTTTCACAGCTTGCTCAAGAGTCACGTGAGCTTTCTTGTAATCACCCTTTTGGTAGTAAAGCCAACCCAATGAGTCTAAGTAAAAGCCGTCGTTGGGTTTGAGCTTAAGAGCGGTAGTGATCAGCTGTTCCGCCTCATCGAAGTGTTCGCCCTTTTCGGCAAAAAGATAGCCTAGGAAGTTAAGGGCGCTGCTATTTTCCGGGTCGACTTTGATGACCTGCCGCATTGTCGCAATGCAGGCGTCACGCTTGCCAGCCTTTTCCTCATAAACACCTTTTATGAACAACAAACGTGGTTTATCGGGGTACTTCTTATAGCCCGCATCTGCCGCGCGCCAAGCGTCGTCGTAGTGTCCCGTATCGCCAAATACACCAGCAATCACCCCGTATGCTTCCCAAGTGGCTTGCGGGTCGTCGAGTAGTTTTTTGGCCAGTTCGTAGGCCTCATTGGCCCGCTTCTTATCTTTCGCGATAATCATCAGAATGCGGAAATCAGCATCTTTTCGCAGCGGTGAATTGGCCGCTATGCCCTGGTACAATTCCAGGGCCTTAGTGAATTGTTCCAGCCTTTCTTGACCAAAGGCTGCCAGGTAGCGCACGCGATCGGAATCCGGGTAACTCTTCACCAGCTGATCAAGTAGGCGCGCCGCTTCATCATTGCGTTTGAGCTCCCAAAGCAAAATCGCCTTTTGCATCTGCACGGCGGGCTTAGCTTCACCGCCTTGCTTGATCATCTCGTCGAGGAGTTCGATAGCACTGTCGAGATTGCCAAGCTCGCGGTACAAATCCACCATCCGTCCGGTTAGTTCTTCATCGGTCGGATCGAGGTGGTAGAGCTGTTCATAAATACGCACAGCCTGCTTCAACTTACCATTCAGCTGGAGAGTGATCGCATAAATTTGTGTGAGTTGAGGATTTGCACTTTGCATCTCCCAAGCCCGCCTAGCCGGAACCAAGGCCTCTTTGTGCTGAGAATTGATCAAATACAGTCGGCTGAGTTGTGACCATCCCGCGACCGAAGAAGGGACGTGGCGGGTCAACTCTTTAGCAACGACAATGGCTTTGTGAGTTTGTTTGGTATTCTGATACAGGTCAGCAAGCTCGAGAAAAGCCGCCTCATTTTGCGGGTCGAGCTCAATACATTTCTCTAGCTGAGTGATAGCGTCGCTTGCTTGCCCTTCGAGAGCCAGCATATTGCCGTATAGGTAGCGAAGCTGGGCTTCCCGTGGGTACAGTAACACCATTTTACGGGCATCAATCAGAGCATCGGCACGGTCACCGGCGGCAGCACGCGCAGCCAACACTTTGCCGCCAAGAAAGGGCGTCGGATCGAGGCTGTAGGCTGACTCATAAAGCTGCAGAGCTTTTTTGGCGTCACGCTCCTTAAGCAGGGTAAATTCAGCCGCCATGAAATAATAGCTGGCAGTGGCACGGCGCTGCGACGGCGACCATAGCGCTAGCGGTACTTTGTTTGGGTCGCTTGGTTCCGTCAAATTGAGTGTGCCGGCATCCTTAGACTGATTGCCTGGACTCGGGCTAGCGCTATGGCTGCCAGTGCTTCTGCATGCCGTGAGCCCAAGTAACGCTACGAGCCATGCCACTGTCTTGAGACCCATAGGGCTCCTTCACTCAAGTCGCTAATCCAATTTGATGTTCTTGATTAAACCGCAAAGCACCATGGCGGCGCAAAGAATTTAAGCACGACCCCAGGGCTTATCTTACTTGTTAAGGCTGCAACTTGGTGCCGAGTCCGCTGACTAGTTGGGCTCTTAAGTCCCCGCTGTCGGCAATTTCCTCATAAAAGATCTGAACTAAAGCCAACCCCTGTGCAGGTGCCGTTCTCCCCGCAACTCGCCGGTCGCGAGCAGCAAGGATCCCGCTGAGATCATCGGCCGCAAACTTACCGAGGCCAATATCAACCAAGGTACCAACCATGGTTCTCACCATCTGCTTGAGAAAGCCGTGACCAATGACCCAAAATTCCAGCAGTGGGCCCTGACTAATGATGTCCACAGCGAGCACCGTGCGTTCACGGGTCTTCGCCGAAGAGTCGAGCGCGCAGAATGAAGTATAGTCGTGAGTGCCGACAAATTCTTTGGCCGCACGCTGCATCGCCCCTATGTCAAGCGCGGTGACCACTTGCCAACTATGTGCGACTGCCCAGGGGTTGCGGGCGACACCGCACCAAACCCGGTAGCGATATGCCTTACCGCGCGCTGCCAACACCGGATGGAAGTCGTGCGCCACAGGCCGCACCCCGGCAATACCGATCTCCTTGGGCAGCAGACCATTTAGGCTTTTGATCCAGGCGCGTTCTGCGTAAGGGACCTCGGTCCTGAAGGTCGCCACTTGTTGCTCCGCATGGACTCCAGTGTCGGTGCGGGCAGCGCCCGTAACGCGCACTGGATGCCGCAACATCGTGGCTAACGCCTTTTCCAGGTGATCCTGAACGCTGCCGCCCTGAGGCTGGCTTTGCCAGCCGAGAAAGGGCGTGCCGATATACTGCAGGTCCAGTCGGTATTTAGGGAGCGTCGATAATACCGGCTGATTCAACGGATCGTCTCAAAGGTAAATGCCAAACCCATGACGGTCCGACCAAATGAAAAACTACTGCCAGCGGGCTGACCTAAAGTCTTGATCCACTCGAGATATGGTGACAAATAGATGCCGCCAATACCGATATTACGAATGGACGCAGCCGACATCTCATCAAATGCATTTAGCCGGATATTAGCTGCGCCACCGACGACAGTCGCATTGCGCCAGCCCGTGTTCGTCAGAGTCTTGTCTGTCGAGACGGTCACAGCGCTGAAATGAGGCACCATGGGTCTCATTGCCGCGGTCTTCGTCGTGGTGCTCCCAGTATTTGTTGAAGTAGATCCCTGCTTTTGATTGCGTGTCTCTTGGTAGTAAAGGTGCTCCCATCCGACCCAGCCATCGAGCACTAGCCATTTTTTCGGGAAGGGCGTGATCTCAGCAGTAAAGAGCACTTGCAGCGGGATCAGTAGCATCGTCGTGGGACCATTCGCATCACGCTGAATGTCAGACGACTTCAAATTACCGAGATCCGTTGCCTGTCCACTTGTGAGCTGGGCTGCATTGCCGTCGTCCGAGTAGTAGCCAACACGCAGGCCTAAACCCATCGTCGCGTACCAGTCCCAGGCAAACCAATCCATGGCGATTTCAGGATAATCTTTCGCCCGGCCGTAAAGAGCATCGTAATACTTTAGATTATCTCTAAACGTCGGCCTAGCCCACATCAGGCGGATGCGGTGGCTGCCAAACACGGTGTCGTCGTGGGATTCTCCGCGGCGAAATATACGTTTGGGCTCTTCTTTTTGTTCCTGTTTTTGCTCAACTGTCGACTCTATTTTAGTCTCCGCTTTTGCCTTGTCATCGACCACCGGCGTAGTCGCAACTGGTAGCAGCGCGGGCGCCGGAGGACCGGCTTCATCTAATGGTGCTGCTTGAGCAGCACTGCCACTATCGTCCTGCGCCAAGGCCAAAGGTGAGATGGCGGAAGTCATGGCGACAGCACCTACCGTAAATGCCGCCGCGACGCATCTGGACACGGCTTTTACCGCCTTAGCAAAATCCCGCATATTGTCACCCCTGACTAATTAAGTCCGACCTTAGCCTTGATAACTCGAGCCATCACATTATCGCGGCGCGAGAGTCAATGCTTGACCCCAGCGAGCGTCTCCAAAATCTGAACCGCGTTGGTGGCCGCTCCCTTTTTCAGGTTATCAGCCACATTCCAAAATTGCAGCCATGGCGATGAGTTATGACCATACTGCAGGCGCACGCGGCTAACAAACACGCGTCCATCACCGGTCACCGTGCGCGGAGTCGGCTGTGATGCATGGTCGTCTTTCTCGTTCAACACGATGCCCTTAGCAGCACGGAATGCATCCAGTGCTTCTGCACGGGTGATCGACTTCTTCAGCTTAACGGTGACCATCTCGCCGTGGCAATGGAAGGTCGGGACCCGAACGGTCGCGGCGAACATATCCAAATCGGGTAGACCCATAATCTTGCGGGTCTCCTGCACCATTTTGATCTCTTCATAACAGTGACCCTCGGTGTCAAAGTCATCGATACCGGGGAGCAAGTTAAAGGCAATCGGCTGGGCATAGGCCTTAGGCTCGACATCCTGAAACTTCATCTTGGCCTCAAGTTGGCCGGCTAACTCCGCGATCCCTTTTTGACCAGTGCCTGACACTGATTGATAGGTAGCCACCTGCACCAAGTCTAAACCGAAGCGGTCGGCTAAGGGCTTAAGTGCCACGACCATCTGAATCGTCGAACAATTTGGATTAGCAATAATCTGTGGCTTACTGTTCTTCACAAGTAGGTCGCCGTTTACCTCAGGCACGACCAGAGCCGTCTCAGAATCCATCCGCCAAGCGCTGCTATTATCGATGACCGTTGATCCCTGGGCGACCAAATCGCGACTGACTTCTTTTGAAAACGAGCCACCTGCACTCATCAGCACGTAAGGGATGCCCTTCAATGCTTCGGTGCTATAGGCCTCGACTTCATGCATGTGTTCTCTAAAACTAATTTTTGCGCCTCTGGACCTTAGCGAGGCAAACAGCCGTAATTTAACGTCGGTTAGTTTGGATTCTTCCAAGTCGCGCACCATCTCACGACCAACGGCCCCAGTAGCGCCTACAATTGCAACGTTCACTAGTACTTAGCTCCTTCTGTGTCATCCGAATCATCACTCTCAGATTCAATAATTGAGTGATCTTCTAGAGGCGTGAATATCTCGTCATCTTCAGTTAACTTCTTCCATCCGAGTGCCCATTCTACAGGACCGCTCAAGGCGTAGAATGCGGCAAACAAAAAGCCAAGTGCTTCCGGCTGATACGCAAGCAGAGTGATCACAAAAAGCGACACAGCAAGAATCGTAAAGGGCTTGATGCCGCGAATCTTAAGTACTTTGTGACTGCGGTACACGATATTGCTAACCATAGCTAGCGACAGTAACGGCGACACAATCAGTAGGAATAATGATTTGAAGGTCGTCTCTTGAATGTACTGGTTATAAAGCTGACCTAACCATGAGTGCGGATCGTTGTGTAATTCATTAGTGACTAGCATAAACGTCGCAATGACAAATGCCGCCATCGGAATCGGCAGGCCGGTAAAGTCACCAGAGGCTTTACCAATCGAACTCTGCACGTTAAAACGCGCCAGACGGAGAGCGCCGCACGCCATAAACAAGAAGCAAATCAGCCAGCCAACGCGACCGAAGTTACTCAGTCCGTACTGGTGCATCATAATCGCCGGCGCACAACCAAAGGACACCAAATCGCAGAGCGAATCAAACTGCACGCCGAATTCACTCGTCCCTTTAGTCAACCGCGCTACGCGACCGTCCAAAACATCAAAAACTGCGGCCAGTAAGATCGCGGCCCCCGACATAGCCCACTCGCCAGTCAGCGCCTTATTGATCGCGAAGAATCCCCAGAAGAGATTCCCAGCCGTAAGTAGGTTCGGCAAAATATAAACAGCTCCGCCGAGTTTGGGACGTTTCACGCTGGCGACTCCTTGCGGTTTGGTTGTGACACACTTGCTTGCAGACGTTCCTCTGCAGTCGATAAACGCAAATAACGTGGCTCCGGCAGCTCAACTTTAAAGCCGTCCGGCCATGCCGCCGCAACTTGATCAGCCAAGATATCCAAAGCCATTCTGCTCGCAGCTGCAGCCGTCAGACTCACGACCTTATGTCCAGCGTTGGCAGCAGCAGCGGCCAACAGTGGCCAATCGCCAACAATCACAATTTGGCAAGCGGCTGGCAACTGCGCCAACAACTGTGGTGCTAACTGCTCACAATCTACAAGCATGGACCTCATCGGTACCAAAGCACTATCCGGGGCGGGCGCCACAGCCGCAAATCCGTGAGTGCGCGTGGCCGGAAGAAATACGGCCGCGTCACTCTGATTAGCCAGCGCCAAGGCCAAGGCCTCCAAAGTAGACACGGGATAAATCGGCAGCGCCCGTGCAAAAGCAGCCTGCAGGCCGAAAACAAAAGCCATACCAATTTTGATGCCGGTAAAAGAACCAGGGCCGGTCGCTGCCGCAAGCCCAACCAGACTATCCATAGTTAACGAAGTGGCAGCGAGTGCCTCCTGGGTCAACCTACTAATCGCCGATAGCGCACCCATATTCTCGCTATGGGCACCGTGCCAAAGCAGTCTACTTCGGCCGATCTTCTCCCCAGGCGCCGCATCAATTAATGCAATCTGCACCCCTGCTAGACTTGCGTCCACAAACAGAATGGGAACGATCGGCATGATGCTAAATGTCGGCTCACTGTTCACTTGAATATTCCAACCACGCTTTCTAACATCGACCGCCAAAACCGGCTCAAATCGTTGTAGGTCGCCAGCACGACCAATGCCATAACCAGCGCAAAGCCAATTTTCTGGAAGTTTTCGATGGCCGCTTCGCGCAATGGCCGCCGGCGGACTCCCTCGACCCCAATAAGCACCAATTGGCCGCCGTCCAGCACCGGAATGGGGAACAAATTAATCAGTCCTAAATTGATGCTGATCAGCGCCATAGAACCGAGAAAGGTTTGCCAGCCACGGCGTGCTGAATCCCCGGCCACTTTGGCAATCAGCATTGGTCCACCAAGAGCCTTGAGTGGAATGTCACCTGTAACCAAACTAGCGACATTCGTAAAGAGCTCACGCGTCTGCGAAGCAGTTTGCCGCACACCAAATGCTACAGCCATCAGGGGATTACTGTACTTTTCGATAACAGGATCCGGGTCCAGCAACTGCCCCCAGAACAGCAGCGGCAAGGTGTATAGCGTAGCGGGGCCGTCTGGCTTCTGTACTTCGATCCCCTTTAACGCAACCTTGACGTCCAGCCTTTGATCACCGCGCAGGATAGTGAAAGTCGCCGTAGAATCGCTGTTGGCGATCAGCTTCTCCCGCAAAGCATACACGTCACGCACGGGTGATCCGTTCCATGCCACAAGCACATCGCCAGTTTTGAGCGGGACCGTATCTTCCCCCGCGTCCACCAGTCGAGCAACGGTAAGCTCACTACTGCTGAGTCCCAGCAGGGACATAAACTCGCGATCACTGCCGCTAGCACCGCGGACAGCCAAAAGACTCAGAGTCAAGGTCCGCACGTCGCCCGTTGATTTTTCAACAGTTTGCTCGGTGGTCGCCTTCTGGTCAGGGCGTCCTTCGTGAAGTTCCGGCAATGGTGCCGTGGTCACCTTGAGTTCAACCGAATCAACTGCATTAGCCGCACTAGCAGCACCAGAGGCGCCCCCTGACTTTGCCGCATCGCGCAGTAACGCGACCAGGTCTGGATAAAATTTAACGCTATGAGACTTCCCCCCAAAGATAACTTCCGTCACTTTATCGCCGGTTTTTAGACCCGCAGCAGCGGATGGAGACGACGAAGACAGCACACTGACAATCGCCGACTGTCGTCCCAGAGCGACACCGGCACGACCAACCGTCGCAGCGCGACCAAGCATATCTACCGTGTTTACTGCTTCAGGGGTCAGCTCAAGTTTGAGGCTCTGATTATCTGCCCGCACGACAGTAACTGTTAGCGGCTTACCAGGCGATGCCGAGATCGTCTCCTCGATATCACGCCAGGTCTCAACCTTACGGTCGGCAATCTGAACGATGCGGTCTCCGTAATGGAGCCCAGCCCTCGCCGCAGCACTTCCCTCAATGACCTCGCCGATAAGCGCCGGAGGATGCGGGATGCCACTCGTTACCAAAATCGCATAGACGACTACCGCTAATAAGAAGTTGGCCGCCGGTCCCGCAACTATGGTCGCAGCTCGTTTTGGCAATGAAGCCTGCAAAAAGCCGATGCCCTTAAGTCCGGCAGGGACATCTTCACTCGGGTGAGCTCCGGCAAACTTGACAAAGCCCCCAAGTGGAATCCAACTGATTTGGTAATCAGTCCCACCTCGGCGAAAGCCCAGGATTCGGGGACCAAAACCAATCGAAAAGGTCTCGACGGCGATCCCACACCAACGCCCCACTAGGTAATGGCCTAATTCGTGAATTAACACCAAAAGGCCGAGAAGGATCACGACCGCTGGAATCGGATGCGAAAAAAATTGGCTCACAGCCCTTCCTGTCATGCTCTGGCCATCTAATGCGGGCAGAGCGATCGGAACTCATCTAAAGTAATAGAGAATAGCCCAAATGACAGGCGCCGCAAAGAGAATGCCGTCGACGCGGTCCAAGAATCCACCGTGACCGGGTATTAATACCCCGGAGTCTTTGACTCCTGAGAAGCGCTTAAAGGTCGATTCCACCAAATCCCCAAGCTGCGCCGCCACACCGCCCACACATGCCAGACGGATCATAAAGCCGGTGTTGCCCAGTTCATTAAAAAACAGGAGATTAAGGCATAATGCCCCGATAACACTGGCAAAAACGCCAGCAATCGCGCCTTCCCAGGTCTTCTTTGGCGAAATCACCGGAGCCAATTTCCGATCGCCGAAAATCTTGCCACCGTAAAAACGGCCACCAAAATAAGCACCCGTGTCACCACACCACGTCACCGTCATGACCAAAAGTGGATAGCGTGCGTTTGGCGCGGCCCGGTAAAGGAACCAGAACACTACCCAAGGGAGGGCGCCATAGCACAATGAGATAAGAATCCCAAAAGCACGCCCCGCTGACACGTCGATGTCTTTAGACGAAAAAATACCCAGAAGTAGTGACAACATGGCT
>Ga0315294_10006588_pt1 | contig 12734 bp, 7 predicted proteins | sample YL17G13_40_MG_FD_203626 | JGI IMG/M metagenome (GOLD analysis project Ga0315294, IMG submission 203626) | Sediment microbial communities from Yellowstone Lake, YNP, Wyoming, USA - YL17G13_40 | ecosystem: Environmental > Aquatic > Freshwater > Lake > Sediment | place: USA: Wyoming | collected...
ACCGCCACCAACTCGATGAAAGAGGCCACGTGCGAGGGCGGCGCCCGCGTCAAGGTCCCCTCGTTCGTGAAGAACGGCGACCACCTCATCGTCGACACCCGGACGGGCGAATACGTCTCGCGGGTGTAACGCCACTAGCGCGGAACCCTCGCACCTTTCGAGGCCGACCTGTGACCGCCGAGCGCCTGCCCACCGTCGCCCTCGTCAGCCTGGGGTGCCCGAAGAACCTCGTGGACTCCGAGCGGATGCTCGCCGGCCTGGCCCTCGCGGGATTTGCGGTGACCGACTCGCCCGACGGGGCCGACCTGGCCGTCGTCAACACGTGCGCGTTCATCGACCTCGCGCGGGCTGAGACCGATGAGGCGATCGAGGAACTCGAAGCCTTGAAGCGTGCCGGCCGCCTCGGCCGCATCGTCGTCGCCGGCTGTATGGCGCAGCGCGACGGCCGCGCGGTCCTCGCGCGCCACGCGGGCGTGGATGCCGTCGCCGGCCTGGCGGAGCGCGACGCGCTTGCTGAAATTTGCCGGGCGATTCTTAGCCCTACAGCGCCCCTTGACCCTTCTGCGCGGTGGGTCTCCGCACCCACCGCGCAAGAAATGGCCCATGGCGCGGCGGTTCAGGAGAACCGCCGCGCAAAGCGCGGCCCGGTTCCGATCGTACAGGTCGGCCCGTTCCCCGCCGACGCGCCCGACGACCGCGAACGGCTGCGCCTGACGCCGCGCCATTACGCGTACCTGCGAATCACCGAGGGCTGCGACAACCGCTGCGCGTACTGCGCGATTCCCGCGATCCGCGGGCCGCTGCGGTCCAAACCGCCCGACGCCGTTCTGGCCGAAGCGCAGGAACTCGTCGCCGACGGCGCGAAGGAACTGGTGCTCGTCGGCCAGGACACGACCGCCTTCGGCCGCGACCGCGGCGACGGTTGGAACCTCGCGCGCTTGCTCGCGCGCCTGCGCCGGGAGTCGGGGGCCGAGTGGATTCGCCTCATGTACACCCACCCCGCGTCGTTCACCGACGACGTGATTCAGGAACTCGCGCGCGGACTGCCGATCGTGCCGTACGTGGACCTTCCGATTCAGCACATTAGCGACGCCATTCTGGCGAGCATGGGCCGGCGCATCACGCGAGCCGGCGTCGAACGGCTGCTCGGTCGGCTGCGCGAGGCGGTGCCGGGCATCGCCATCCGCACCACCTTCATCGTCGGTTACCCGGGCGAGACGGGCGAGGCCTTCGAGGAACTCGCCGACTTCCTGGAAAAAGTTCGCTTTGACCACGTCGGCGTGTTCGTGTACAGTCCTGAGGCTGGGACGCCGGCCGCAAACCTCCCGGACCAGGTTCCGCCGGAGGTTCGGCGGGAGCGGTGGGACCGGCTGATGCGCCTTTCGGAGCGGCTGGCCCACGAGGCCGCCCGGCGCATGGTCGGCCGGAGGCTCACCGTTCGCGTGGACGGCCCGGCCCACGTGGCGGGGTATCTGGCGGCCCGGCACGGCGGCCAGGCGCCCGAGGTGGACTCGGTGGTGCTCGTGCCGGCGAAGACGGGGCGCGGGGCGAACAGCATCCCCGGGATTCGTCCCGACTTCGTCGGGCCTCATCCCGGGGCGTTCGTGCGGAGCGCAAAGCCGGGCGACAAACTGACCGTCCGCATCGTCGCCGCCAAGGGATACGATACGGTCGGCGAAATCGCCGACGACGGAGACCCGCAAGCGTGAGACGCCACGTGCCGAACCTCTTGACGGCCGGCCGATTCTTCATGGCCATCGGCTTCTTCATCGTCCTGGCGTTTTACGACGCCTATAACCCGCCGGCCTGGCCCGTGATCGACCTCGCGCTGGCGATCTTCCTCGTGGCCGTCGCGACGGACGTCGTGGACGGATACCTGGCGCGCCGCATGGGCCACATGACCACGTTCGGCCGCATCGCCGACCCGTTCGTCGACAAGATCATCATCTGCGGGGCGATGGTCTATTTCATCGGCGGCGAGTTCATCCACGACGGCGTGAATGTGACGGGTTGGCAGACGTGGATGGTCGTCCTCATCCTCGCGCGGGAACTGCTGGTGACCGGCATGCGGAGTTTCAGCGAGTCGCATGGGATTCCCTTCGCCGCCTCGCTCACCGGCAAAGCCAAAATGTTCCTCCAGTGCGTCGCCGTCACGTGGTCCCTCCTCTGCGTCGGCCACTGGGCCGCCGACGCCGGCGCGCCCGCCTGGTTGACCGTCGGACGCGACATCTCCATCTGGACCGCCACGCTCTTCACCGGCGTGAGCGGCCTGGTGTACATCAAGCGGGCCTACCATCTCCTGCGCCTCCCGCCGGATTAGAACCTCCCATGCGAAAACTGCTTGGAACCTTCTTCGGCGTCGGTTGGATCCCCGGGCCGGCGGGCACCTACGCCTCGGCCCTCACGGCCGCGCTGATGCTGGCGGCCTGGCACCTGGGATGCCCGTGGTGGGGGATCGTCCTCGCGGCCGCCGGGGCCGGCGCCATCGGCGTTGCGGCCGGCTGGGAACCCGAGAAGGATTTCGGCGGCAAAGACCCGCGGCCGTTCGTCATGGACGAGGCGGCGGGGATGCTGCTGGCCGGCCTGGCCGCCTGGACGCCGTGGAGCGGCCGGGCGTGGATCACCCTGGCCGCGGCCTTCGTGTGGTTCCGCCTGATGGATATCCTCAAGCCGCCGCCCGCCCGGCAGTTGGAGCGATTGCCGCGAGGGTGGGGAATCGTCCTGGACGACGTGGCGGCCGGCCTGATGGCCCTGGTCCTCACCATCGCCACCGACGTTCTGCTCGGCCGTCTTATCGGGCCGACCACATGAAGTAGCCGCACACCGCCGCCGCAAGACCCAGCCGATAGAGGCCGAACGGCAAGAGGCCGTGCCTGGTGAGCCACCGGACGAACCCTTTGACGGCCAGCGCCGCGACGACGCCGCTCACGACCAGGCCGATGAGCATGCCGTCCACGCCCACCGAACCGGCGAGGTCGTGCCAACTCTTGGCCCCCTCGTAAACGGTGGCCGCACCCAGCGTCGGCAGGGCCAGGAGGAAACTAAACTCCGCCGCCGCCAACATGTCGAAGCCGATCACCAGGGCCGCCAGGATCGTAATCATGCTCCGCGACGTGCCCGGCCACATGGCCAGCACCTGCGCCAGGCCGATCACGAGGGCCTGCCAGTAGCGCGTCTGCGCCACATCCGTGACGCGCGGCCTCTCGACCATGCTCGGGCCGCCCTGAGCATGGTCGAAGGGCGGGGCGTCCCGCCGCCGGCGTCCGAAGTAGTGCTCGACGACGATCATCAGCACGCCGCCGACCGCCAGCGCCGCAATCACCGAGACCGGATTAAACAGGTGCTCCTTGATCCGGCGATGAAGGGCCACGCCCACAACGGCGGCCGGGAGGAACGCAATGAGCAGGCTCACCGTGAGCCGCAGGCCGGCCGGATCGCGGCCCGCCAGGCCGAGCAGCATCTGCCCGACTCGCTTGCGGTAGAGCCCGAGCACCGCCAGGATTGCGCCGAGTTGGATAACGATGTCGAACGCGTCCACGGCCGGGACCTTCTCAATGCCGCTCCGCAACGGGTGGGCCGGGTCCGTGAAATGGCTCAGGCCCATCGCGTGATTCACGAGGATGAGGTGCCCCGTGGACGAGACCGGCAGATACTCCGTCAGTCCCTCGACGACGCCGAGGATGGCGGCCTGGACCGCCGAGAGGTGTTCCGAGACGGCCGGCGGCTCGGCCCCGGCTTCGCCAGGGTCCCGGCGCGCCGGGACTGCGCCGGGGCGGAGCCCGGCGGCATAGGCGATGCCCGCCGCCAGCGCCGCAAGACCCACGGCGCCGCCCGCCGCCAGCAACCACGTCTTTCGCTTCATCCTCCCGCCTCCGGATACTCCGCTCCGGCGCTACTATGGCCGCCCGCGCCGCCGCCGTCCAGCGGAAAGCGCCCGCCCGTCCCTCGGCGCGGCCCGGTGTGTTCACCGGCAACGGCGCCCCCGGTGTATGCACCGGGGGCTAAATAATAAAGGATGCGCGCGCCATTATTTAGCCCGGCGTGAATACACGCCGGGCGCCGTGGCCGGGGGCGTGAATACACGCCGGGCGCCGTGGCCGGGGGCGTGAATACACGCCGGGCGCCGTGGCCGGGGGCGTGAATACACGCCGGGCGCCGTGCCGGGAGCGCCACGCTCACTCCCCGGCGCGTCGCTTGACAGACGCGCCTCTCGGCGATACGGTCGGGCGACCGGCCTCTCCCGGCCCGGCTGAAAGGCGTCCATGCCCTCGCCCGTCGAACTCATCCTCGGACCGGCCCGAAGCGGCAAGGCCTCGCGCGTCCTGGCGGCTTACGCGAACGCCCTCGCCGGCGCCGGTCCCGGCCGGTGCCTGATGCTCGTGCCGACCGCCCGCCGGCGCCGTGAGACCGAGAGCCGACTCCTCGCCTCGCAAGAAGCCGGCGTTCTCGTCCGCCCGCAGGTCCTGACGCTGCCGGACCTCGCCGAACGCCTCCTCGCCGCCGCCGGCCAGACGGTCCGCCTCATCCCGGCCCTCGCGCGCCGCCACCTGATCCGCGAGTGCCTCGACCGCCTCGGCGTGCGCGAGGCCGCCCTCCTCGGCGCGGTCCGCGACGCCCCCGGCCTCGTGGAGGCGTTCGACGCCCTGTTCCGCGAACTGAAGGCGACCCGCGTCGAACCGGACGCCTTCGGCCGGGCCCTTACGCGAGGGCTCCGCTCGCCACGGAACCGCCTCCTGGCGGTCCTCTACGCCGACTACCAGCGGGCCCTTCAGGCGCGCGACGTGTACGACGAAGCCGGCCGGTTCTGGCACGCCGCCGACCTCCTCGCCAAGGGCGAGTTCGGCCCCTTCGGCAACCTCGCGCTCCTGGCCGTTGACGGGTTTCAGAACTTCGACCCGGCCCAACTCGACGTCCTCGAAGCCCTCTCGAATCGCGCCGAACGCACGATCATCACCCTGGTGTACGATGCGGGCCGGGCGAAACTGTTCGGCGTCACCGGCCGCACGCGCGAGCGCCTCCGGGCGCGGTTCGGCAAGCGCCTGCGTGAAACGGCCGTCAACGATCCGACGCGCCTCTCGGCGGGTCTGGAGCGGATTCGGACGCACCTTTTTCGCCTGCCGGACCCGGCCGGCGCGCCCGCGCCCGCGGCCGACGGTTCCGTCTGCGTCGTCCGGGCGGCCGGGCGGACGCGCGAAGTCGAGGAGGCCGCACGCCGAATTTCGGACCTCGTCCGCGCGGGCGCCGCCCCGGCCTCCGTCGCCATCCTCGTCCGATCGCTCGACCCGTATGCAGCGCTGGTGCGCGAGATCTTTCCGCGGTACGGCCTGGAGTTCCGCGTCGAGCGGGAGCGGCGCCTGAGCGAGTGTCCCGCCGTCCGGGCCGCGATGGCGCTCGTCCGGCCGCAGGCCGACGCGTACGCCTACCGGGCGTTCGCGCGGTTGGTGACGTCGAATTACTTTCGCCCCGAGGCGTTCGGCGCCGACGCCGCCACCGCCCGCGCCGCCGTCCGCCTGGCGCGCGAGGCGAACGTCTGGGAAGGCCGACCGAGTTACTCGAAGGGCCTCGATTACCTCAAGGGCCGCGCCGCCCGGAGCGCCGAGACGGCCGACGATTCGGGCGAGTTCGCGCTGGAGCCGGAGGCGGCCCGCGAGCGGCTCGAGGAAATCGAGCGCGTGCGGGGGTTCCTCGAGCGCCTGTTCGACACCCTCGCCCTGCCGGAGGAGGCGACTCGCCGCGAGTTCTCCGACGCCTTCCGCCGGATCCTCCGCGCCTCGGGCCTTCGGGACGCCGCCTGCGACGATTCAGACCCTCGCCGCCGCGCGCGGGACTCCAAGGCGCTGGCGGCGCTTGAAAACCTCCTGGAGGAAGTCGCCCGGCTGGCGGAGGACGGCGCCGCGCGGATTTCGCGCGACCGGTTCCTGGCGGAGGTGGCCCAGGGTCTCGACCTGGAATCGGTCGCCGCCGAGGAACCGGCCGACGCACCGGTCGTCGTGATGGACGCGACCCAGAGCCGCGCCCTCGCCTTCGACCACGTTTTCGTTCTGGGTCTGGCGGAGAAGGAGTTTCCCCGTCGCGGCCGGCCGCACCCCTTCTTCGACGATGCGGAACGCGACGGCCTCCGGGGCCATGGCGTGGACCTTCGCCCTGCCGGCCACGACGCCGAGCAGGAGATGCTCCTTTACTACCTTGCGGTGACGCGGGCGCGGCGGTCGCTCGTCTTGAGTTATCCGTCGCTCGACGCCCAGGGGCGGCCCGCCCTGGCCAGCCATTACCTGGAAGAGACGAAGGCCCTGTTTGCCGAGGGGCCGGACGGCTATTCGCTGCCGACATTCGCCGTCGGCACGCGCGACCTCGACCTCGCGCAGGAACGCCATCGCGCGGCCCGCGAACTTCTCGCCTCGACCCTTTTCGCGCTCTGGGGGCCGGGCGAAACGCACGACTCAGGTTTGCACCTCGGCGTCCTGGAGGCGCTGCTGGGGCGCGGCGAGGCCGCCCAAGCCGCCCTCGCCGGCCTCGCCGTCGAACACGAGCGCGAGCGAGGCGAGGCGTTCGGCCCGTTCGACGGACGCCTGGCGGCCCCGGACATCCTCGAAGCCCTCTGCCGGCGCTACCCGGCGGAGGTCGTGATGAGCGCCGGCCGGTTCGAGACGTTCGGCGGGTGCCCGTTCGCGTTCTTCGCTTCCGACCTCCTGGACCTCGAGAAGACGGAAGAACCCTCGCCCGACCTGGGACCTCTGGAGGTCGGCCTCATCTATCACGGCCTGCTGGAACGTTTCTTCTCGGCGCTGGCGGCATCGAAGCCGCTCGGCGGGCGCCTGACGGAAACGAACCGCGACGCCGCCCTCGCGCTCCTCCGGGAAAAGGCCGACGAGTATTTCAAGCATCTGGAATCGCACGGCCGGGTGGGCTCCCCCGCCCTCTGGCAGGTCCAGAAGAAGAACATGCTGCGGGACCTCGCGCGCCTGGTGGACTGGCACATCGCGCGGCTGGGGAACTGGCGGCCGGCGTACGCGGAGGTGTGGTTCGGCGCCCCGCGCGGCGTCAAGGTCTCTCCGGTCGGCTCGCGCGAGCCGATTTCAATCGACGGACCGCACGGGCCCGTGCGCTTGCGCGGGCGCATCGACCGCATCGACCTCGCGGCCGGCGACGCGCCGGGGTACCAGGTCATCGACTATAAGAGCGGCACGTCGGCGCCCGGCGAGACGGACATGGCCCTCGGGACGAGTTTCCAACTGCCCGTCTATCTCTGGGCCGCCGAGGCGCTCCTGGCGCCGTCCGAGCGCGGCAGCGAAGCGCGCGCGTTCTTCCTTCCGGTCCGCAAGCCGGCCGAGAAGGGCCGGCTGTCCGCGAAGCCCACGCCCAAGCACCCGGACGGGACGCTCGCCCCCGCGCTTGACCGCGCCAGGCAGTACATCGCCAACTTTATCGAGGCGATGCGGGAGGGCGTCTTCCCCGTCTGGCCGCGCGACGGCTGCCCGAAGTACTGCAACTTCCAGGGCATCTGCCGGTTCGCCGAGTGGCGTCTGCGCCGCAAGTGGGAAGCCCACCCCATCGGGCCTCTGGCTTCGCTCGCTGAAGAGGAGGAGGAAACCGACGAGGAGGACGCCTCGTGACGCGCTCCAAGCGGTTTCAGGTAAATCCTGTCAACTTGCCGCGCGGCGGGTCTCCGGACCCGCCGCGAAATCCGGCCTTGAAGCGCGGTGGGTACGGAGACCCCCCCCGCAAAACTCGAGGAGGAGGACGAGACGTGAGCCGACCCGCCCCCCTCACGCCGGCGCAGCAGGAAGTCGTGGCCGACCTGGGGCGCAACTGGTGCGTGACGAGCGGCGCGGGCTGCGGCAAGACGCGCGTCCTCGTGGAGCGGTACATCCGGTTCCTGGAGGACGACCTGGAGTTGCGGCTCGAACGCCTGGCGGCGATCACGTTCACGGAAATGGCCGCCGCCGAGATGCGCGACCGCATCCGCCGGGCCTGCCGGGACCGCCTGGAGGAAGCCCGGTCGGCGGGCGACGCGGTGCGGATCGAGCGCTGGCTCCAGCGCTACTGGGACGTGGACGTCGCCCCGATCCACACGATCCACGGGTTCTGCGGGGCGATTCTAAGGCGGTTCCCGATCGAGGCCGGCGTGGACCCGAACTTCGAGATGCTCGACGAGGCCGCCGCCGACCTGCTCCTTCAGGAAACCGTCGGCCGAACCGTCGAGAAACTCCTGGAGGCCGAGGACGCCGACGTCCTGGCCCTGCTCGAGTCTTACGACCTCGGGCGGGGGCGCGAGGTCCTGGCGGAGATCGTCGGCCAGCACCGCGAGGTCCTCCGCCGCGTCGCCGAGCCCGCGATGGCCCGCAGCGACGCCGAAATCCTGAAGGACCTGAAGCGGCGGAGCGACGAACTCGTCCGCGAGGCTTGCGAGGAGGTTCTCGCAGACGCCGGCGTCGTCCGCGCCCTCGGCGACCTTCGCAAGGTCTCGGGGAAGGCAGGCGACAAGCGCGAACAAATCCGGCGCGGCATGCTGGACGCGGTGGACCGGATCGCGAAGGGGCGGACGGCGGACGTGATGAAGTCGGCGGTCGAGGCGCTCCTGGCGATCCGCCTTCAGGGCGGAATCGAAAAGAACTGGCCCTCCGCCGGCGCCCTCCAGGCCGTCACGGAGGCCACGAAAACCATCAAGGACGCCTTCAAGGAGGCCGTCGCGGACCTCCCCGTCTTCGACGAAGAGGTCGAGAGGCAGCATCTGGCGGTCGCCCGCGCGATGTTCCGGACGGCGCGGCGAGTGGAGGCCGGGTACGACGGGGCGAAGCGCCGCCGCTCGGCCCTCGATTTCGAGGACCTCCAGATCCGCGCCCGCGACCTCCTGAGGTCCGACGCCCGCGTCCTCAAGACCTGCCGAGGCGCCTACCGCGCCATCCTCGTCGACGAACTCCAGGACACCAACCTCCTGCAATTCGAAATCGTGGACCTGCTGACGTCCGCGCCCGGGAAGTTTACCCGCCGTGGCGGGCGCGGCGAGGCCGGGCCGCTGCGGCCGGGCGCGTTCTTCGGCGTGGGCGACCCGAAGCAATCGATCTACCGTTTCCGCGGCGCGGAGATTGAGGTGTTCGAGCGTGCACTCGGGCGCGTCGGCCGGAAGGGCAAGAAAGGGCTCGCCAAGAGTTTCCGGCTGAACAGGGGCATCGCGGGGCTGGTCAACCACCTGTTCCCGCCGCTGATGGGCGACCTGTACGAGCCGATCGAACCCGCCCACGAGCAGAAGAACGAGGTCGCGGCCGAGTGGCTCCACGCCATCGGCCCCGAAGGCGAAGGTCTCCGCGCCGAAGAGGGTTACGCCGCCGAGGCCCAGCAACTGGCCGAACGCATCCACCAGATGTGCACGGCCGGCGGCGTCCAGGTATGGGACGACGGGCAAAAAGTTTGGCGTCCGGCAACGTATGGCGATGTGGCAATCCTCCTTCGCCGGACGACCTACCTGCACCTCTACGAAGAGGCGCTCGAGCGGCGAGGCGTGCCCTACCACGTCGTCGCCGGCCGTGGATTCTACAAGCAGCAGGAAGTTCTGGACGTGCTGAACCTTTTGCGGGCGCTGGAGGATCCGTCGGACGATCTGGCGGTGGCGGGGGTGCTGCGGTCGCCCTTCTTCGCCGTCAGCGACGAAGGGCTGTACCGCCTGCGGCGCCTGGGCGGCACGCTCCTCGGGGCGCTCGGGCCGGTCGCCGCAGGTCGCCACGGCGACTCACCTGTGGAGAGCGCCTCGTCGCCACAGGCGACTCGCCGTGGCGAGACGTGGCGAGCGGCCGAGGCGTCCGGCTTCGAGGCCGAGGACCAGCGCGGCCTGGGGCGGGCAGCCCGCCTCCTGCCCGACTGGGCCCGACGCAAGGACTCGATGGGCCTGGCCCATCTCCTGGACGAGGTGGTGTTCGATTCCGGCTACGCCGCCGCCACCGTCGCCGGCTTCGGGGGCGCGAGGGCCTATGCGAACCTCAGGCAGATGGCGGAACTCGCGCGCCGGTTCGAGCGGGAGGGCCTCACGTCGCTCGGGGACTACATCGATTACGTCAGCGATTTCATGCAGAGCGAAATGCGCCAGGAACAGGCCGCTATCGACACGCCGGAGGACGGTTCCGGCGGCGGCAGCGTCCGCCTTATGACGATCCACAAGGCCAAGGGCCTGGAGTTTCCGATCGTCGCGATCCCCGACCTGGGCCACGCCTCCCGCGGGCCGCGCGCCGACTACTTCATTCACGCGGCGACGGGACTGGCGGTCCGCCTCCGCGACGACCAGGGCGAGACGGCCGCCTCTTGTGCCCCGGCCCTTGCCCGCCGCGAGGCCAAGCGGGCCGAGGCCGACGAAGCCATCCGGCTCCTTTACGTGGCCATAACCCGCGCAAAAGATTATGCAATTTTCTGCTCCCACCAAGCATATACGATGATGCATACCCTGACGTGGCAGGACGTCCTGGCCACAGGCCTGCAAGCGAGCCTGGAAGAGGGATCCCGCGTGGTGGCGCTTCCGGAAGGTTGCACGGTGCGTGTGTCCGCGTGTGCGCCGGGGCGAGACACCGGCCACCACGGCCGGCGGCGCGTGGGGCCGAGAGACGTCTTCGCCTCGGGCCGCGTGCGCTGGGATGTGGTGCGCAGCCGGGCCCAGACGGCTCCGCGGGGACGGCTCGCGCGGGTTCTCGAGCAGGTTTCGCCCCCCGAGCCGCCGGCGCGGCCGCCGCGGCGCGTGGCAGCGACGGCCCTGGACGTTTACCGCCGATGCCCCGCGGAGTACTGGTGGACCCACGTCCTCGGGGTCGAGGAGGTCGAGCCGGAGGCGGACACGCTCCGGGCGCCGCAAGCCGGGGAGATTTCCCTTTCGCCGCGCGAGCGTGGCCTCCTATATCACCGCGCGCTGGAACTGGCGGTTTCGCCGGACGCCGAGGACATTCGGTCCGCCGTCGAGGGGGCGCTTCGGTCCGCCGCGCTCGGCCCCGGACCTGCGCGGGACAGGCTCGGCCGCGATGTGGCCGACAGGATTTCGCGGTTCTGGGCTTCCGACCTGGGCCGCCGCGTCGCCTGTGCTAAAGCGGCTTACCGGGAAATGCCTGTCCTGTTGCGGCTGGGCGAGACGGAAATACACGGCATAGTGGACCTGGTGCTCGAGAACCTGGACGGGCAGTGGGAACTGGCGGACTACAAGAGCCGTCTTCCCCCGGACGAAACGGGTCCCGGCGCGCCGGGATCGGCCGAGGCCTACCGCCTTCAGTTGGGCCTGTACGCGATGGCCGTCAGCCGGTGGGCGGGCCGGCCCGCATCCAGATGTTCCGTATATGTGATTGACTCAGGGACTTTAGTCGAGTATCATCCCGCCGGCGGCCTGAAAGCGGCGGAAAGCGAGGCGAACGAGGCGCTCTCGGCCATCGCCGGCGGCCGGTTCGAGTGCCGCAACACGAAACAATGTAGCCACTGCCGGCTCGGCCGGCTGTGCGACTACGGACGTGCCAGGTGAGGGGGAATCATTTTTGAAGGGGGCCCTGCCATGCTGTACGATTTCAGAGTGCTGCGCGAATTGCGGAAGAAGAAAGGCTGGACGGTTAACGACCTGAGCGAGAAGTGCGGCGTCAGTTACGTGGCGCTGTCGAAACTGGAGCGGAACCAGGGCAACCCGGAACTCAAGACCCTCGACCTCATCAGCCGGGCCCTCGGCCTGCCGACCTTCCAACTCGTCGCGCTGGCGGAAGGCACAGGCCCCGTCTCCGCCAAGGCCCATCGCGCCAAACTCGCCAGCAACCAGGCCGAGTGCTGCCACGTCAATCTCGACGGAACGCGCATCTGTTGGATCGAGACGCCCGCCGGGCCCGTCGCCTGGATGCCGGAACTCCACGTCGACGATTACGAACATTGCCTCGTACTGGACGGACGCCTGAAGGTAACCATCCACGGAACTGAATACAACGTGGGCGCCGGCCAGGGCCTCTGCTGGGATTCGTTCCTCGAACACTCCTACGAGGCGCTCGCGCCCACGAAGTTCGTCAAGGTCCTCGTGCCGAAGCGGCCGTGAACCATCCAGGGCCCTGGCCGTCCTTCATGGCCGGATGGCGGGTAGCGGGACCACAGCCATCTTGCCCCCTCCGAACAGGCGCACGCACGCCGTGTCTCCATCCTCGCCCGGCGGAAAGACACCGCGGTACATCGCGCTCCCCAGCAGCCGTTCCTGCGCTCGCCGCGTCAGGTTCCCCTGGTCGAGGGGAACCCAGACGGCCTCGGCTTCGGTCTTCGTCAGGTTCACGAGGTGGTAGGCCAGCGGCCAGACGCTCACGCTCGGGGCCGCCAGGTACACGATCCGGCCGCTGACGCGCCCGTCGGCAAAGTGGTGGTGCCCCGTCAGCACCGCCAGGACGTTCGCGTGGCGGGCGAGCACCTGGCGCACCGCCTCCCCATTGTCCACCAGGAGGTCTCGCCACGCGCTTCCCTCGTCCAGCGGATGCAGCGCCATCAGGCCGTGGTGCGCCGCCACGAGGACGGCTTTGTCCTTGTGCTCGGCGAGCGTCCGGTCGAGCCACTCCAGTTGCTTCGCATCGACGTGGCCTTTGCCCCGCCCGCCCGCCGCCGTATCCAGCCCCACGAGGACGAGGCCGGGCAGGACCTCGCGGCACCAGTAGCCTTCCGGCCCGTCGAAACCGTGACCCTGGAAGGCCCAGAGGACGCTCGTTCGGCTCAAGGCGCCGGCGTCGGCGGCGCCGGCCGGGCCGTCGTGG
>Ga0315294_10006589_pt1 | contig 12731 bp, 10 predicted proteins | sample YL17G13_40_MG_FD_203626 | JGI IMG/M metagenome (GOLD analysis project Ga0315294, IMG submission 203626) | Sediment microbial communities from Yellowstone Lake, YNP, Wyoming, USA - YL17G13_40 | ecosystem: Environmental > Aquatic > Freshwater > Lake > Sediment | place: USA: Wyoming | collected...
GGGAAATGTCAAGCCGACGCCGCCCGTCCCGGTCCGGCGGCGGATTGACCCGTTCGCGAGGCTCAGGGTCAATACTCATGAGCCGGAAACGCCTCATGAGTACCGGCGCTCCAACGCCTGCAATGGGAAGATCCCACGGACGTAAGTCCGCGGAGCTTCTGCCCTGACCAAACCCCGGCATTCATGCTGGGGAGCAGCCTTGCAGCACTCACAAGCCGTCTCCGGCTTATGAGTACTGCGAAACGCCTGCACTCACAAGCCGTCTCCGGCTTATGAGTACTGCGAAACGCCTGCACTCATGGCTCCTATGAGTGTTGAGGGTTTGACAGGAGTCCGGCGCCGGTGTTATTGTGAACGCTGTAAGACTGATGCCAACCCGGCGGCTCATTCGTCGTTTTCTTGACTTGTCGCTACGGCGCAAGCTCATCCTGAGCTTCCTGGCCGTCATTTCGATGGGCGGCGTCCTGACGCTCATCATCGGCACCCGGCTCGAGCACAATACGATCATCTCTCTGGCCGAAGCCAAGGTCTGGCACGACCTGGCCTCGGCGCGAATGGTCTATCAGGTCAGGCTGAGCGGCATCAGCGACATCGTCAGACTCAGTGCCGCTCAGGAATTCCTCCGGGAGGGGCTCCGTTCCGGACGGAGCGAGTCTCTGATCCCCAAGCTCGACGAAATCCGCCGAGAGTTCGGGCTGGACATCCTAACCCTCACGGACGGCCGCGGCCGCGTCGTGGTCCGCTCGCGCAGCCCCGAGATCTTCGGCGACGACCAGTCCCGCGATCCGTTCCTCGTCCGCGCTCTCCAAGGTCAAATCGCGGCCGGGATCCAGATCGTCGTCCGGGACGAGCTTCTCAAGGAGGGATCCGACCTGGCCGAGCGGTCCTATTTCAAGTTTGTCCCGACGCCCATGGCCGCCGAGCGCGCCGAGGACCACGAAGAGAACGGTATGATGCTCAAGGCGGCCGCCCCTGTCTTGGGGGAGGGGGGGGCGCCGCTCGGGGTCCTCTACGGCGGGCTGCTCTTCAACCGGAATTACGAGCTCGTGGACCGGGTTAAGGACATCGTCTTCAAGGGCGAGAAATACAAGGGCCACGACATCGGAACGGCGACCCTGTTCCAGGACGACCTCCGGATCTCCACCAATGTCCTGGATGACAAGGGAAACCGGGCCGTCGGGACGCGGGTTTCCCGAGAGGTCAACGAGGCCGTGTTGCGCCGGGGGGAGCCCTACCTCGGCCGCGCCTTTGTCGTGACGGCCTGGTACATCACCGCCTACGAGCCGATCCGGGACATCGAAGGAAGGATCATCGGCATGCTCTATGTCGGAATGCTGGAGAAGCCGTACATCGACCTGCGCAACCGGGTCATGGCGACCTTCGCCGGACTCGCCGGCCTGTGCACCCTGTTTCTGCTCGGCCTGCTGTCCTTTGTCGCCCGCCAGATCACAAGGCCCCTCGCCGTCATGGTTGAGGCCACCGATAAGATCGCCCGGGGCGACCTTAGCCACCGCATCCAGATTGAAGGGCGGGACGAGATCGGCCAGCTGGCCCAAGAGTTCAACCTCATGACCGAGGATCTTCACGAGGCCCGTGAGGACCTAAGCCAATGGGGGCGGACACTGGAGCGGAGGGTGGAGGAGCGGACGCGGCAGCTCCGTGAGACGCAGGACCAGCTCATCCGGTCGGAAAAGCTGGCGTCTCTGGGCAAGATGGCGGCCGGAGTGGCTCACGAGATCAACAATCCCTTGACGTCGATCCTAATTCATACCCATCTTCTGCTCGAGCAGGACGACGACCGGGCTGGGGTCCGGGAGTCCCTGATGCTCATCGCCGATGAAACAGCGCGCTGCGCCCAGATCGTGAACGGCCTTCTCGATTTCGCCCGCCTGACACCCTCCCAGTCGATCCCCAGCGACATCAACGATATCATCGAGCGGACGCTCCAGCTTCTCGAGAAGCAAGCCGCCGTCCGGAACATCCGGATCGAAAAAAAACTGGACCCATCGCTTCCCCCGATCGACCTCGACAAGAACAAGATCCAGCAGGTTTTCTCGAACCTGACCATCAATGCCTGCGAGGCGATGCCCGGCGGAGGAATGCTCATCGTTACGAGCCGTCTGAGCCGCGACGGCACCGGCCTCGAAATCGTTTTTTCCGATACGGGAGTCGGTATCCCCAAAGACAATATTCCCAAGCTCTTCGACCCGTTCTTCACGACCAAGAGCTTCGGGACGGGGTTGGGCCTGGCCGTCAGCTACGGAATCATCCGGCAGCGGGGCGGAACGATCGTCGTCCAGAGCGAGGTCGAGCGGGGGGCGACGTTCACGATCCGTATCCCCCTGGCGGTCAGCAACGAAGAATCCGAACGAGAAGGTGGAGAACCATGACAAATCCGGCCAAAAAAAGAATTCTCGTCGTCGACGATGAGGCGACGGTCTGCAGGAGCATCCGGCAAGCGCTCCTCTGTGAAGAGTACGAAATCGATATCGCCATGAGCGGGGAAGAGGCCTTGCGGATGGCTGAAAACAAGGATTACGAGGTGATGGTCGTCGACCTGATGATGCCGGGCCTGAGCGGGCTGGATCTGCTGAGGTCGATCAAGGCCAAAAATTCCTCGGCCCGAATCATCATGGTCACGGGATACCCCACGATGAAGAATACCCTCCGGGCCATGCAGATCGGGGCGTTCGACTTTCTACCCAAGCCGTTCCTGCCCTCCGACCTCCGTAAAATCGTCGCCAAGGCCTTGGCCGCCCGGGACGAGGAGAAGGGCGAGTCAGGAGCGTCGGGATAAGGACTCCCGGAGCCTGTCGCCGATTTCGGCCGGGCTGACGGCGACCTGGACGCCGGCGGCCTGGAGGGCGTCCATCTTTTCCTTGGCCGTTCCTTTCCCTCCCGCGATGATGGCGCCGGCGTGCCCCATCCGCCGGCCGGGCGGGGCGGTCTGTCCGGCGATGAAGCCGACGACCGGCTTGCCGTAGCCCTTTTGAAGATAGGCCGCGGCCTCCTCTTCGGCCGTGCCGCCGATCTCGCCGATCAGGATGACGGCTTCGGTCTCCGGATCGTCTTTGAACAACTTCAGCAGGTCGACGAACTTCAGCCCGACGATCGGGTCGCCGCCGATACCCACGGCCGTGGATTGGCCCAAGCCCTGCCGGGTCACCTGTTGGACGGCCTCATAGGTCAATGTGCCGGAACGCGAAATGATCCCGACCGTCCCCCGCTTGTGGATGGGACCGGGCATGATCCCGATCTTGGATTTTCCGGGGGAGATGAGGCCCGGCGTGTTCGGCCCGATCAGGGCCGCCGGTTTATCCTTAAGGAACGTTTTGACTTTGATCATGTCGAAGGTGGGGATGCCCTCGGTGATGCAGACCACCAGCTTGAGGCCCGCGTCGGCGCATTCCATGATGGCATCGGCCGCGGCGAAGGGCGGCACGAAGATCGCCGCCGCGTCGGCCCCCTCGGAGGCCGCGGCCTCGGCCACGGTGTTGAAAACGGGGACGCCGAGGTGCTTGGTCCCGCCCTTGCCGGGCGTCATGCCGGCCACGACCTTCGTGCCGTATTCGATCATCTTTTGGGCGTGGAACGTGCCTTCACTGCCGGTGATCCCCAGGACGACGACCCGCGTTTTTTCATCGAGGAGAATGCTCATGGGAGGCTCCTTTGGTTCGGCTCACTTCACCAGTCCGACGATGCGATCGGCGGCTTCCTTCATGCCGTCCGCCGACGAGAAGGCCAAGCCCGACTCGGCCAGGATTTTCTTTCCCAGGTCCACGTTCGTCCCCTCGAGCCGGATGACGACCGGGATCTTCGTCCCCAGCGCCTTGGCGGCCTTGACGACGCCGTTGGCGATCATGTCGCAGCGGACGATGCCCCCGAAGATGTTGATCAGGGCCCCTTTGACGTCTGGGTCGCTGACCAGGATCCTGAAGGCGTTGCTGACGGCCTCTTCCGTGACGCCGCCGCCGACGTCGAGGAAGTTGGCCGGCCTGCCCCCGGCGTACTTGATGATGTCCATCGTCGCCATGGCCAGGCCGGCGCCGTTGACCATGCAGCCGACGTTGCCGTCGAGCTTGATGTAGTTGAGGTTATACTTCGTGGCCTCGACTTCGAGAGGCGACTCCTCGTCGAGGTCGCGCATCGCCTGGATATCGGGATGGCGGCCGAGGGCGTTGTCGTCGAAGTTCATCTTGGCGTCGAGGGCCAGGACGTCGCCCTGTTTGGTCACGAGGAGGGGATTGATCTCGGCGAGGGAGGCGTCCGTGCCTTCGAACGCCCTGTACAGGCCGGAGATGAATTTCTGGCCTTGTTTGAAGGCCTCGCCGTCGAGGCCGAGCCTGAAGGCCAGCTTCCGGGCCTGGAAGCCCAGGAGCCCGGTCGCCGGGTCTACGTATTCCTTGAAGATGAGGTCGGGTTTCTCGGCGGCGACCTTCTCGATTTCGACGCCGCCCTCGGTCGAAGCCATGACGACCGCCGCCTCGCGGGCCCGGTCGATGACGATGCCGAGGTAGAGCTCGCGGGCGATATCCAGGGCCTCTTCGACGAGGACGCTCTTGACCCGCTTCCCTTCGGGGCCGGTCTGGTGGGTCACGAGCTGCATGCCGATCATCTTGGCCGCCAGGGCCTCGGCCTCGGCGGGCGTCTGGGCGAGCTTGACGCCGCCGCCCTTGCCCCGGCCGCCGGCGTGGATCTGGGCCTTAACGACGACGCGCGGGCTGATCCTTTCGGCGATCGCCCGGGCCGCGGCCGGCGTTTCAGCGACCTCGCCCCGGGGAATCCGGACGCCGTAGCGCGCCAGAATCTGTTTGGCCTGATACTCGTGGATTTTCATTTCTTTCGTCCCGTAAAAAATATTCCAGGGCCGAAACGCCCCGGTCGCACTCCTTATAGCAAAGGATCCTTTTTGTGTCAAACCGGCGGGGGGAATTTCGCGCGGCCTCGATGCCGAATAAACCGTTGGAGGGAATCGTTTTGTTTAAAACCTTGACAGTTTCCGATAAAATATCTATAGTAAAAAACCTGATAATGTGTACTGCGGCTCACTCATGAATGAGCAACCATGGCGGGCGGGACGGAATCATCCCGATTCCTTTGCCTGTTCTTCTTCCTCCGGCGATCATCGCTCTCATGCTATCCATTCTTACTGCATCCGGAACCGAGCGCTTCCCTTGAGTCCCGTCTTCATGGCCGAGTTCGAAGGGCGGAACCCAACCCTTGGCCCCATCCCGAAAGGATGATCCATGCCTAAGCCAAAATTCGCAGTCTACTGGGCCGCCTCTTGCGGAGGGTGCGAAATCGCGTTTCTCGATATCCGGGAGAAGATCCTGGATTTCGACGCCGCGGCCGACTTAGTGTTCTGTCCGTGCATCATGGACACCAAATACAAAGATGTCGAAGCGATGGCCGACGGCGAGATTGACGTCACGCTCTTCAACGGGGGAATCCGGAACGAGGAGAACCTCCACATCGCACAACTCCTCCGGCAAAAGTCCAAGGTCCTGGTCGCCTTCGGCTCCTGTGCCACGGAAGGTTGCATCCCCGGCCTGGCCAACCTGACGACGACTGACGAGATCCTCGACTATGTCTACCGTCGATCGCCGTCCGTGGAGGCCGGCAACACGACCCTCCCCCAGACGGTCACGGAAACCCCGTCGGGCCGGCTGACCCTGCCGGCCCTGTTCGAGGTCCTGAGGCCGCTCGATCAGCTCGTGGACGTGGATTACCGGATGCCCGGCTGTCCGCCCGTCGCCGAGCAGATCTGGGCTGTCGCCGAAGCGGCCCTGACGGGAAAGTTACCCCCGAAGGGCTCTCTCGTCGGTGTCAACCCCAAGACGGTCTGCGATGAATGCAAGCGGACGAAAGAGGAGAAGAAGATCAAGGCCTTCCGCCGCCCCCATCTCGTCGACCCCCGGGATATCGATCCCAATAAGTGTCTGCTCGAGCAGGGGATCATCTGCAACGGGCCGGCCGTTCACGCAGGCTGCGGAGCCCTCTGCCCTCAGGTCAACCTGGGCTGTCGCGGCTGCTACGGACCGGCCGAGGGCATCCTGGATGTCGGGGCCAAGCTGGCCGGGTCGATCGCCTCGATCATCGACAGTGACGATCCCGCCGAGATCGAAACAATCGTCAAACAAATTCCGGATCCGGTCGGGACGTTTTACCGTTTCGGCCTGGCCGCTTCGCTCGTCGGGAGGCGTGTGAGATGAAAACGATCACCATCGACCCTATAACGCGGCTCGAAGGCCACGGCAAGATCTCCATTTTCCTGGACGACGAGGGCAACGTCGCGGACGCCTGCCTCCAGATCCCCGAGCTCCGCGGTTTCGAGAAGTTCTGCGTCGGCCGTCCCGTCGAGGAGATGCCCCGGATCACGACGCGCATCTGCGGCGTCTGTCCGGAAGCGCATATGATGGCCTCGGCCAAGACCTGTGACGCGGTTTATCACGTCGACCTTCCCCGCACGGCCAGACTCCTGCGGGAACTGCTGTACGCCATCTTTTACGTGACCGACCACGCGACCCATTTCTACGCCCTCGGAGGGCCCGACTTCGTCATGGGCCCCGACGCCCCGGCCGCCCAGCGAAACATCCTGGGCGTCATCCACAAGGTGGGCGTCGAGATCGGCCGCAAGGTCATCGACATGCGCGGGGCCTGCCACGAGCTGATCAAGATGATGGCCGGCAAATCCGTCCATCCCATCGGGGCCCTCCCCGGCGGAATGAGCAAGGGGATGAACCGGGAGGAACACGATAAAGTCGTCAAGACCGGAAAGGACGCGGTCGAGTTCGCCAAATTCACCATCGGCATCTTCAACCAGATCGTCCTCGGGAACAAGGCCTACGTCGACCTGATTCTGAGCGACGGGTTCACACACCACACCTACAACATGGGCCTCGTCGACGAGCACAACCACGTCAATTTCTACGACGGCGACATCCGCGTAACCAGCCCCGAGGGTGGCGAGCTGGTCAAGTTCAAGCCGGCCGACTACCTCCAGCATCTCGTCGAACACGTCGAGCCATGGTCCTACCTCAAGTTCCCCGTCCTCCGCAAAATCGGCTGGAAGGGCCTCGTCGACGGCCCGGACAGCGGCATCTACAAGGCGACACCGCTCTCCCGCCTCAACGTCTCCGACGGGATGGCCACACCCCTGGCCAACGAGGAACACGACCGGATGTACAAAACCCTGGGCGGGAAGCCCGTCCATCAGACGCTGGCGACCCACTGGGCCCGGCTGATCGAGCTCCTGTACGCGGCCGAGCGCTGGGTGGAGCTGGCCGACGACCCCGATATCGTCGGCCCGGACTACCGCGTCGTCCCCAGCCAGACTCCGGACGAGGGCGTGGGCGTCGTCGAGGCGCCCCGGGGGACACTCTATCATCACTACAAGACCGACGAGAAGGGCATCGTTCGGGAGGTCAACCTGATCGTCGGGACGACCAACAACAACGCCGCCATCAACCTGTCGGTCAAGAAAGCCTCGATGAACTTCATCAAGAACGGCCAGGTCAACGACGGGCTTCTGAACATCGTCGAGATGGCGTTCAGGGCCTACGATCCCTGCTTTGGGTGCGCTACCCATGCCTGGCCCGGCCAAGCCGCGCTACAGATCGGCATCTTCGACCATAAGAGAAACCTCGTTCGTGTTCTAAGGAGATAGCGAAGGCCATGAAAGTTCTCGTTCTCAACAGCGGCAGCTCATCCGTCAAGTTCCAGTTCATCAGGATGGACGATGAAGGCCTCTTGGCTAAGGGGATCGTCGAGAAGATCGGGTCGAGCGACGCCATCGTCACCTACCAACCCGAGGGCCACAACAAGATCCGGGAGATCCGAGAGGTGCTCAACCACGCCGTGGCCATCGAGATGGTCCTCAACCTGCTCCTCCACCCCCAGCACGGCGTCATCCGCCACAAGAGCGAGATCGACGGAATCGGGCACCGCATCGTCCACGGGGGCGAGGACTTTTCCGACTCGGTCCTGATCACGGACAAGGTCAAGGCCACCATCCGCAAGTGCATCCAGTTCGCCCCGCTCCACAATCCCCACAACCTCAAAGGCATCGAGGCCTGCGAGTCGCTCCTGCCGGGAGTCCCCCAGGTGGGCGTGTTCGACACGGCCTTTCACCAGACCATCCCCCCCAAGGCGTACATCTACGGGTTGCCCTACGCCCTATACAGGAAACTGAGCATCCGCCGCTACGGATTTCACGGAACGTCCCACAACTACGTCGCCCACCGGGCCGCCGAGATCCTCGGCCGCCCGATTGGGAAACTCCGTCTCATCACCTGCCACCTCGGCAACGGCGCCAGCATCACCGCCGTGGCCGGAGGGAAATCGGTCGACACGACGATGGGCTTTACCCCCCTCGAAGGCCTGGTTATGGGGACCCGGTGCGGAAGCATCGACCCGGCCCTTGTCCCCTACATCATGGAACGGGAGAAGCTCGGGACCAAGGAAATCGATTCGATCATGAACAAGAACAGCGGCATGCTGGGGCTGACCGAGACTTCTCACGATATGCGGGAGATCGAGCAGGAAGCCGCCCACGGCAGCGAGCGCCACCGTCTGGCCCTCGAGATCTACTGCCACACGGTCAAAAAGTACATCGGGGCCTACATGGCCGAAATGGGCGGGGTGGACGCCATCGTCTTCACCGGCGGGATCGGGGAGAACTCCCGGCTGGTCCGGAAGATGATCTCCGAAGGCCTGGAGGATTTCGGCATCGTCCTCGACGCAGGTAAGAACGAGGCCAACGAGCGCGTGATCAGCTCGGGCCGGGTCAAGATCATGGTTGTTCCGACCAACGAAGAGTTGGCCATCGCCAGAGACACGCAGCGGATTCTAATCTCATTAGGGCCCGCGGACACTCTGTCCGCCGCGGCGGAAGCCGAGCGCCCGGCCGCTTTCAAGCCCGATGATGTGGCCAAGCTCGTCCTGCTCTGGGCCCAGAATCGCAAGGCGGACGCCTCGTTTCTGGCCTCGAAATGGAGCGAGGAGATCGGCCGTCCCGTTGATACCGAGACCGCGCGGCGGGAGCTGGAGCGGCTGAGCCTGGTGACGGCCGCCCGGCCGGCCAAGAAAGCGCCGAAAACGAAGTGAAGGATGGAGTCATGGATAAAATCAATCGCGAAGATGCCGGCTGGCTGGTCGCCCTGGCCTGGTTGAGCGCTCTCGAGGAGACGGCCCGGGATTTTCACGGCACGCGGCCCTATGTTTTCAGCGCCCGCGCCTATGAGCATTCCGTCCAGTACTACCTCCATCTTCTGGGCGACGAGTACGGGATGCAGATCAAGAAGTCCGCCTCCATCCGGGCGGCCGTTGAAAACTACATCCAGATCGGCGTTGCCGGCGGTCTCTTCCGGGATGCGAATTTCTTCGACCTGACCGAGGTCAACCCCTACCATCTGGAGATCACCGTCCATGATTGCGTCTATCTCAAGAGCTGCCAGGCCCTGATCGAGGAGGGCTTCTCGGTCCGCGACCTGACCTGCGCCCGGATCGGCTGTTTCCGGGCTGCGGTCAAGGCCCTGGCCAACATCGATTGCGAATACCAGGTGACCTCGTTCAACATCGACGGGGACTGCAAGGGCTACATCGAAAGGACCTGAATTGGCTAAAACGGCTCCTCCGCCGCCGAAGAACCCGCTCCAGATCGCCCGCGAGAGTGAAGACGCGGTCGCCGTCCGGGCGGCCATCATGCAGCTGGGCTATGAGAAGAACGACGAGATCTACCCCCTCCTCGTCGAGAAGCTCGACGATATGAACCCGAGTGTCCAGCACGCGGCGGTAATCGCCCTGGGGCGCTACGGCCGAGCGGACGCCATCGAGGAGCTGATCAAGCCCAAGATCTTTCATTCTTCCAACCCCCAGATCCGCTGGGCTGCGGTGACCGCGGTCGGCCGGCTGGGCGACTACCGGGTCATCGACCTCCTCCTCAAGGCCGTCGAGGATCCCGAATGGATCGTCCGGACCGAGGCCGTTACCGAGCTCATGGTCAAGGTCAGGGATATCGTCGCCCGCAAGGACGTCCGCCTGGCCAGGGTTCTGATCTACATGTTCTCGCTGGACAACGAGGAGATCGTCAACCTGGCCATGGAGGGCTTCCAGGAAATGGGGCCCGAAAGCCTGACCTGGCTCCATGACGCCCTCCGGAATCCCTCGCCGAACATTCGCTCCAACGCGGCCAGGACGCTCGGGAAGATGAAATCGCGGGGCTCCACACCTTACCTCATCGACCTCCTCCAGGACGAGGATGCCACCGTCCGGACGAGCGCCTGCGAGGCCCTGGGCCGGATCGGGGACAAGGTCAGCATCGAGCCCCTGGTGTCGATGGTCCAGGACAACGTGGAAAAGGTCCAGGACCAGGCCGTGGCTTCCCTCGTCGGCTTCGGGAAGCAAGCCACGATTCCCCTCTTGAACGCGCTGTCCCGCGAGCGGGATAAATTCGCGCAGCGGGCGTTCCTCAAGTGCCTGGGCCGGATCGGAGATCCGAAATCCGTGGCCGCCCTGATCAGCTATCTCCGCAGCAGCTATTTCATCGTCCGCCAGTCGGCTGTGTCCGCCCTTGTCCGCTTCGGCCCGATCGTGACCCGTCACCTCGTGGCCACCCTCTCCTTCAACGCGTCGGACATCGAGAAGCTGACCAGAGACGCCTGCGACAAGGAGCACCCGGAACTCCAGATGAGGGCCATCAAAGCCCTCGGGGGGCTGGAGGACCACCGCGCCATTCCCCTGCTCAAGGAGATGGTCGAGGAGGGGTTGCCCGACGTCCAGGAGGCGGCCTCCCAGGCCCTCTACCAGATCGGGTGCGCCGCCTGGGGCCGTTGCTCCGCCCTCAAGGTTCTGGGCGAGGTGGCGGACCCGTCCGCCGTCCCCGAGATCCTGCCTTCGCTCCAGGACGAGTCCGACAACGTCCGGTTCGAAGCCGTCCGGGCCCTGGGCAAGCTGGCCGGCCCCGAGGCCGTCAAGCATCTCGTCCGGATAGCCCGGGGGGACAGGGCCGACTTCATCCGGCGCGAGGCCTTCCGAGTCCTGAGGACGGCCGGGCTGGGCCAGCCCGGCATCCTGGACGTCGCCAAGGGCGGCCTCAGGGATTCATCAAGGGAAGTCCGGGTTCAGGCCGCCCGGCTTCTGGGCAACTTTCAGGACCGGAAATCCATCCTTCCCTTGCTCAAGGCCATGGCCGATCCCCACTGGAGCGTGCGCGAGAGCGCCGAGACCGCGCTCCTCAATTTCGGACAGGATGCCGTGGACCTGCTGATTGAGGCTTTGAACAGCCGGTCATGGACGACGCGTTTCCGCGCCGCCCGGCTGTTAGGAGAGATCGGAGATCCGAGAGCCGTATCTCCGCTAAAAAAGGCCCTCGCTCGACGAGGGGAAAGAAAGAGCGTTCGGGACGTCGTCGATGCCTCGCTCCGGAAGCTAGAGAACTGCGCAACGCACTTATAATTTTTTTTCGGCAAATTTTTACTCTACGCGAGGAGAGAGCATGAGAGTCAAGCTCAAGGCGAGTTCCGAACCGCGTAAGTTCATGGAGAGGATCGAGGAGCTTTCCGGCGAGAATGTTTACGCCTGCTACCAGTGCGGGCGATGCTCGGCCGGATGTCCCGTCGCTTCGGAGATGGATCTCCTCCCCAACCAAATCATCCGTCTTATCCAGATGGGGCTCGAGGAGGATGTCCTCCGGTCCAAGACCCTTTTCCTGTGCGCCTCCTGCTTCACCTGCGAGTCCCGATGCCCGAAAGGCATCGACATGGCCCGGGTGATGGAGGCCGTCCGTCACATCTTGGATCCCAAGGGAAAAGACGCTTTCGGTCCGGGCGAGATCTCGCCGGAACTGGCCCAGGAAGTCCCGCAGCAGGTTCTGGTCTCCATCTTCCGCAAGTTTTCGAAATAGAGAAAGCTCATGAAAGTTCACTATTATCCAGGATGTACGCTCAAGCAGAAAACGACCGCTCTCGACATCTCCACCCTGGAGGCGATGAAGCGGCTCGACGTCGAGCTCGTCGAACCCGAGGGCTGGACCTGCTGCGGCGCGGAATACCCGCTCACCGAGGAAAAGATCGTCGGGCTGGCCGCCCCGATCCGTGTTCTGCGCCAGGTCCGGGAGGAGGGCGGGGACGTTCTCGTGACGACCTGCTCCTTTTGTTTCGCCGTCCTGAAGCGGGCCGACAAGGCCATCAAGGACGACCCGCTTAAGCGCAAGCGGATCAACGCCTATCTCCGGGACGATATCCAGATCAACCCCCTGACCAAGGAGAGGACGACGGGCTTCGAGGACTATGCCGGCGAAGTCAAAGTCCTCCACCTCTTGGAGTTCCTGCGCGACAGGGTCGGTTATCCCAGGATCCGCGAACGGATCAAGAGGGATCTGAAGAACCTGGCCGTCGCCCCCTATTATGGGTGCCGGGTGCTCCGGCCTCAGGAGGAGATGGCCGTCGACGAACCCGACTCCCCCCGGCTTTTCGAGGAATTCCTCCAAGCCGTAGGCTGCGCGTCCGTCGATTACCCCTTCAAGCAGGAATGCTGCGGGTCCTATCTCTCCGTCTCCCTGCCCGCCGCGGCCAGCGAGGCGTCTTACCGCATCCTCCGCTCGGCGGGGATGAACGGGGCCAAGGCCGTGGCCGTGACCTGTCCGCTGTGTTTCTACAACATGGACCATCGCCAGGAGGCGATCAAGGAGACCTTCCTGGATTTCCCCGGACTCCCGGTCGTGTTCTTCACCC
>Ga0315294_10006590_pt1 | contig 12730 bp, 12 predicted proteins | sample YL17G13_40_MG_FD_203626 | JGI IMG/M metagenome (GOLD analysis project Ga0315294, IMG submission 203626) | Sediment microbial communities from Yellowstone Lake, YNP, Wyoming, USA - YL17G13_40 | ecosystem: Environmental > Aquatic > Freshwater > Lake > Sediment | place: USA: Wyoming | collected...
AGATGAGGATCACAATAAACCAAGAGGGGATCATCACCATGTAGGCGGCGAAAGACCCATAGGATGCGGCAACAATGGAGAGAATCAAGGCAATGACGGCTGCGACCACGACGACATAACCGGGCTTCATGATTTTTTCCTCCTCCGCGTTTAGGTTTCGATCAAGCAGGATTGAGGGCTTCAAACGGACTTTTGCTGAAAAGGTTGGGGGTCGTGCCCCAGCTCCATCCATTCCTGGCAATCGGCCAGAGAGGTTGAATTTCTTGGATCCGGCTCGGAAAGAATTTGGGGATGAGCCCCGGTCCCCAGTTCGGAACAGAAAAAGCACGAGGTTCCCATAACTTCACCTACAACCCGGATCACTCTTTTCGGAGGGTAAACGGGAAGGGACGGATTGAATAAGGCATCCTTTGAAGGCTGAACCTGAAGATCGTTCTGTCCACGCATGTCGTTCCTCTTCGGCCTCGAAATCGACTTGCGCAAAGCGAACAAACAAGCAGGGCCACTCTCTACAAGGTTCTTGTTTTGACCCAGCTAGAGAGATCGTGAGAAATTGGATATGGTCAAAAAATAATCAATCTGCCCACTTCATAGTCTATTTAAGAAAAAAATGTCAAGAGAATTCTGAAGAACGCAAAGGAGGTTCCTCCTTATCTTTGGCTAAAACCCGAAAAAGAAGGGCGCCTGTCCGCCCAGGGGGCTGCATGTTCAAAGGCTGCCGCGGCTTTTAATAGAATTGCCTCCCCCTGACGCCGGGCAACGATTTGAAGCCCGACCGGCAGACCCTTCTGAGTGAACCCGCACGGGACCGATATGGCCGGCAATCCCAGCACGCTGAAAGCATAGGTCAGCATGACCCAGTCGATGTAATTCTCCATGGCCTTCCCGTTGATTTCCGTGGGAAAGACCGTTTCCGCGGGAAAGGCCGGAATGGGTACGGTGGGAGTCAACAGCAAATCATACCTATCGAAAAAGGCGTTCACTCTCAGCCACAAGTCAGACCTTTGCCGCTCCGCCCGGGCCAGATCGCGGATGGAAAATTTCAGCCCCTGTTCCACATTTCTGATCACCAGAGGGTTGACCAGGCTTTTGAATTCCGCATCCTCCAGCCGATCTTGGTACAAGGATACATACCGCAACCCGCGGTAAATGAGGGCTGTTTCTCTCACCCCCCCGAAATCGGGCGCCTTCTCTTCCACCCTGCATGCCAACCGGAGAAACATTTTGGCAGCCGATTGGGTGATTTCCAGGACCTCATGATCCACCGGAGTCAAGTTCAAATTTCCTCCCCAAGCCACTCTGAAGCCTTTCATGAAAGGATTTTTCACCGCCCCCAGAAATCTCTTTTTTTCTTCCGGCAAGGAAATTGGGCTGCGATCATCCGGACCGGATATAACCTCCAGCATCAAAGCGAGATCCCCGATCGTGCGGGCCATGGGCCCTTCGACGTTAAATGGATCCCAACAGAGTTCATTCGGCACCGAGGGCACCCGGCCGGGGGAAGGTCGTAATCCCACCACACCGCAGAAGCTGGCAGGGATGCGGAGGGATCCTCCCAGGTCGTTTCCTTCGGCCAGGGGACCTAAGCCGGCGGCAATGGCGGCCGCTGCTCCCCCGCTGGATCCGCCGCTGTTGAAATCTGGGTTCCAGGGGTTCCGGGTGACCCCAAACACTTTGTTGAAGGTAGACCCTCCAGCAGCAAATTCGGGGGTATTTGTCTTTCCCAGGATAATCGCTCCGGCCTTTTTCAATCTTTCCACCACCAGGGCATCCTGGTTGGGAATAAAATTTTCGTACACCTTCGACCCGAAAGTGGTCCGAATCCCGGCCGTTAAAGTAACGTCTTTAATGGAGACGGGGATTCCATGGAGGGCGTTAACCGGGCCCTTTTTCATGATCGCTGTCTCAGCCCTTTTCGCCGCCTTCAATGCGGCTTCTGGAACAACGGTACAATAGGCATTAATGATGGGATTCACTTTCTCGATCCGATGGAGAAACGCCCGGACAATCTCAACGGGGGAGATGACCTTTTTCCGGATCAAGTCCCTGAGCTTCAGGGCAGGAAGATAGCAGAGCTCCTCTTCTCCCGGGGTTTCTCTCCTTTTCCGCTTTTCCATAGCCAATCCTCCTTTTCCGAATTCTTATGAAGAAGGCCCGAGTGGCAGACGAAAAACCCTTGATTCAGGGAAAACGAACTTGGAGGCAGGAAGCCCGGTCTATCTTTTTAAAAACCTCTCCATTCTTTCCTTGACCTGATTCAGGGTCTCCCACTTTTTGGCAAAGCAGAAACGGACTTTGTCCCGGCCGTCCTGGGGACGGTGGTAGAAGCTCGACCCCGGCACCACGGCCAGACCGGCCTTCTCCACCAGGGCCATGGCGAAGGCCTCGTCATCCCCGCGGCCCAGCCCGTCAATCCGGATCATCATGTAATAGGCTCCCGCGGGCCGGAAGACCGGTACGGAAAGGGTCTCAAAAACCTTCAACAGAAAATCCCGGCGCTCCCGGTAGAATTCCTGGAGGTCCCGGTAGTAGGAATCGGGAAGACCCATGGCCACCACCGCCCCCATCTGGAAGGGAGTGGGGGCGGCGACGACCATGTAGTCGTGGCACTTGCGGATGGCCGACATGAGACCGTGGTGGGCGATCACGTAACCCACCCGCCACCCGGTGGCGCTGTAGGTCTTGGAGATGCCGCTGATGGTGACCGTCCGCTCCCACATCCCCGGCAGGCTGGCCATGTGGACGTGCTGGAGCCCGTCGTAGAGGATGTGCTCGTAGATCTCATCGGTAATGACGTAGGCCCCATTCTCCCGGCAGAAGCGGGCAATGGTTTCCATTTCCCCGCGGGAGAAAACTTTCCCGGAGGGATTGGCCGGCGTGTTCAGGATCACCGCCTTGGGCCTCTGGGAAAAGGCCTTCTTCAATTCATCCGGGTCCAGGGCCCAGTCCGGGTCCCGCAGGCGGACGAATTCGGGGATTCCGCCGCAGAGGGTCAAGCCGGGGAGGTAATTCTCGTAGAAAGGCTCGAAGACGATCACTTTTTCACCGGGGTTCACCAGGGCCATCAAAGAGGCCACGATCGCCTCGCTGCTCCCGCAGGTGATGGTGACCTCTTTCTCCGGGTCGGCCTTCAGGCCGGCGAAACGGGAGACTTTCCCGGCCACCGCCTCGCGCAGGGCCGGCAGGCCCCAGGTGATCGAGTACTGGTTGTTTCCCTGCCGGATGGCTCTGAGCGCCTCTTGCAGCACTTCTTCGGGGGGGTCCTTCTCCGGAAACCCCTGGGCCAGGTTGATCCCCTGGTACTGCTGGCACACCCGGGTCATCTTACGGATGACGGATTCTTGAAAAGACTCGGTTCGTTGGGCAACATTGAAATTCATTGTGAACTCCAGTGCACCCTGCACCCTTTCATTACCTCGTATCCTTCTTCCCGCAACGCTTGAATCGCCTTCTCCAGTTTCTTATCTTTCACGAAGAGATAGTCGGTGTCATACGTGGATAGGGCAAAGACGCTGATCCCCTTTTGGGCCAGGGGTACGGTGAGAGACGACAGGATACCCGTCAGGGAGAAGTCCAGGGGTCCTTCCACCTTCAGCGCCCTCCAGCCCGCTTCCCTCTTCACTCCCCGGGGAACCTGAACTTCCGGGCAGACCACCGAAAGTTCCTCTTCGGTGCGGGTGATGGAGGAAAAAAGACCCCGGGTCCCCCAATCCGGGGCCGGAGCGTTCTTCTCCAGCCGGCAAACGGCGTAGGTATCGGGCAACAGTTGTAGTTTTCTTTTCCCTTCTTCCATCCCTTCCTCTTTCCCCCGGGGAACCTCCTATCCTGGCGGACGAATTAGCTTATCATAATCACCGGGTTTCCAGAATACACAAATAAGGATATTCCCTGATTCAAGCAGGCCCGCGGGAAAGAAATTTTTATTCAGATCTTCAAATTACCGAGCAAAAGAGTCAAGAAAATACTTCTTGACAAATTTATGGAAAAGGATAGATTAGGCAAAATTAAACCCATCAGAACTTAAACCTATCCTTTTTCATTTCCTAACGGGAAATCTATGGGGCGGATTAGCATCGGTGGATCGCCCATCTTTTCGGGGGAAAATCAAAAAAGAAAGGGGGGAGATTGCCAGTCGCGTGGGGGCTTGAAGGACTCTCTTGTCTTCTAACCCGAAAATTCCTTAACCCTTAGAAAGGAGAAAGGAAATGAGCAAGGAAATCACCCGGAGAAAGTTTATCGAGGACGTAGCCAAGTACTGCGGGGCGGGAATCGCCGCCGTGGGCCTCATCGGCCCGACCAAAGCCCACGCAGTGGCCGACCTGGACACACCGGCTCATGAAGGCGTCTGGAGGATGCGCGACAGCCAGTTGATGCAGTACGGGGAATTTATCAAGAATGCCCCCCTTCCCAAGGATTATTTTGAAAAGCCGGCGGATAAATTGGTGAACGGAGGGGCCCCGGTCAACTGGTCCCATCTTCACCCCAATTATTATGCGGAAGGGAGCAAATCCCTCCTCGGGCTGGTCATGGCCACGGAGCTGGATAAAGATCTGAAAGGGGACATCAAGAAGGCCATGAAGCTCATCGGCGGCTTTGGGAAGTCCCTGAAAACATCGGACAAGATCCTCATCAAGCCCAACATGAATACGGGCGACCCCTGGCCGCAAGGCGGCACCGACGCCGAGTTCCTTAAGGCCCTGATCTCCGTCCTGAAAGACGAAGGGTATATGAAGCTGACCGTGGCCGATACCTGCGGGCCCTGGGGGCCGACCGATCGGGTGATGAAAAAGCTGGGTCTCGACATGGCCTGCAAGGAGACCGACACCCCGATCAAGACCTGGGAGCAGGAACAGTGGATGAACATCCGCAACACCAAGGCCGAATTCCTGGGCCGGATCGGCGGTGGGGACGGCACGGTGGGCTATCCTGCCGACCTGAGGAATTACGACAAGGTCATTTACACCCCGGTCATGAAAACCCACTTCCTCGGGGGAATCACCATGGCCTTGAAGCTCTCCGTGGGGATCCTGCACCGGGCCGACCGTGGGGGCCAGCTCCATAATTTCAACCACATCTTCGTGGCCGAGCAGGCGGCGGAAATCAATCTGCCCTTCCAGCCGGACCTGATCATCATGGACGGAAGACGCTCGCTCATCAGCGGCGGTCCTTCCCATGGCGAGCAGGTCAAACCGGGCGTGATCCTGGCCTCCGGCGACCAGGTGGCCAACGATGTCATGGGCATCCGGATTATCCAGGAATGGTATCCGAACATGGCCGCCAACAAAATTGGCATGTATGCCTGGAACCAGAAGCAGATCGCCCAGGCGGTCAAGGTCGGTGTGGGATACGCAAGAAAGCAGGACGATATCAAGCTCATCCTGGGTTAATTCCGTATAATAGATGCTCCCCTTTTCTCCTTGGGGAAGGGGAGCATTTTTCAGTGATTCTTCTCCATTTCTGTTTTTGCGCCCAAAAAGATTTTCTCTATGATCTTAGATTTAAACCTTGAGCCCCCTTGGCCCCTGATTAACCTCCATCCCATTTTCATAACGTTTTCCATTCATGGGAAGTAATGGATTTAAAATCTTGACAATTTTACGGGAACGGGTAAATTATGCTCTTGCTATTCTGGTCATTTTAATTTTGCCTCCAGATAGACTCTCCAAATGAGAATGATCTTGGGGCAATTTCTCCTTAGCCGTAAGGAAAAAAGTCGCAGCCGGAGGGAGGATACGAAGTGACCTTCGTACCGGAAGCTCGGATTGGCATTAACCATAACTTTCAGAAAGGAGAAAGGGCCATGAGTTCAGAGGAAATTACCAGAAGGAATTTTATTGAAAAGGTGGCCAAATACTGTGGCGCCGGGGTTGCGGCATTGGGCCTGATCACTCCTGGGCGGGCTCACGGGGTTGCTGATCTGGACTCGCCGGCTCACGAAGGGGTCTGGAGAATGCGCGATTCTCAGGGATATCAAGGCGCAGAGTGGAGAAAAAACGCCCCTATCCCCAAGGATTATTTTGACAAGAAGCCTGAAAGTCTGATCAATGGAGGAGACCCGGTTGACTGGTCCCATCTCCATCCAAACTATTACGCCGAAGGGGACAAATCCCTGGTCGGGCTCATGATGGCCACCCCCCTGGATAAAGACCTCAAGGGAGACATTAAAAAAGCAATCAAACTCGTCGGGGGATTCGAAAAGTCGCTCAAAAAATCAGACAAGATTCTCATCAAGCCCAATATGAACTCGGTACACCCCTGGCCCGGCGGCGGGACAGACGCGGCGTTTTTGGAGGCCCTGATCCTGGTCCTCAAAGATGAGGGCTATGAGAATCTAACGGTAGGTGATACCTGCGGTCCCTGGGGACCGACAGACCGGGTGGCCAAGGCTTTGGGCCTCGACTCGGTATGCAGCAGCACCAAAACTACTTACGAAAACTGGGAAAAAACCAAATGGATGAACATTCGTAACACGAAGGCCGAGTTCCTCGGGAAATTCGGAGGGGGAGACGGCACCGTCACCTATCCCGAACCCCTGAGAAACTACGACAAGATCATCTACACCCCGGTGATGAAGACCCACTACCTGGGCGGAATCACCATGAGCTTGAAGCTCTCCGTGGGAATGCTGCATCGCGCGGATCGCGGCGCTCAACTCCACACCTTCAACCACATATTCGTTGCCCCTGCCGCAGCAGAGATCAATCTGCCCGTACGGCCGGACCTCATCATCATGGACGGGCGTAGGTCCTTCATCAGCGGCGGGCCTTCCCATGGCGAGCAGGTAAAGCCCGGGATGATTGTCGTTTCCGGAGACCAGGTCGCCTGTGATGTTACCGGTATCAAGATCCTGCAGGAATGGTACCCGAACATGGCCCAGAATAAGATAACCACATACGCCTGGTATCAAAAGCAAATCCTCCAGGCCGTTAAGGTTGGCGTGGGATACGCCAAAAAAGACGATGATATCAAGCTGGTGCTTGGATAAGTTCAAGTGAAATTGGGTTCAAGGATTCAAGGGTTCCGGAGTTTAAGTGAAAGATTTAAGAAAACCTGGCCCCTTGAATCCTCAAACTTCTAAAATGATGGAGATTGATTGATGACCAAAAGAGCTACCTTCTGTCTTATCCTCCTCTTCTTCATCTTCCTGGTGGTTCCGGGTGGATCATGGTCCCAGAAGGCAGATCCGGCCATAACGGGGTTTAAAGTTGAGGCCTTGTACCGGGCAGCCAAGTTGACCTGGAAGACAAAAGGGGATCTGAAAAATGAAATGTCCGTTCAGATCTTGCGAGCCGACAGCTTTGAAGATGCCCCTTACCAGGAAGTTGGGGTAGTCAAAATCGCCCCCGGGAAAAGCGCTTACGAATACATAGACAAAAGCATGGGGTCAGAAGCGAAATATTTTTACAAATTGGTCATTAAGGACAACAACGAATCTTTCGGCCCCCTTCCCACGCGGCCGTTCTTTTCCCCACCGGCAACTTGATTAGAGGCCCGTTTTAACTTGCCCCCCACCTTCTCCCCCCCTCGAGGGGGGAGGGTTGGGAGGGGGTGATTGGCGCACGGTCTATCGAATCTGTGAGAATTTTTGATGCCCAAGGAAGTTGGCCGGCGAACGGTCCTTAAAGGTATCACCCTCGGCGCTTTCGGTCTCGGCAGCGTTGCGGCCATTGGAGACCTGCTCGAGGTCCTCACCTTTCCCAATGGACAAAAAGTAGCCCTGGCCAGAGGCGTGATCCTGGTCGATAAATCCCTCTGCTCCGGATGCCGGGTCTGCGAGATCGTCTGCGCCAACTTCAACAGCGGCGGCCGCAACTCCCCTTCCCTTTCGCGGATCATCATGGAAAAGGAAATCCTGGGCGGCGATTACCAGCCCAAGGTATGCCACCAGTGCGCCGACCCGCCCTGCCTCAAAGCCTGCCCGGTAACGGCCCTTCAGGTGGAGAAGCAGAGGGGAACCTACGCCCGGATTATCGACGAGCGGGTGTGTATTGGGTGCCAGAAATGCGTGGAGGCCTGCCGGCAGCACTTTCGACCCGCCCGCCCGAGGTATGACGCGCAAAAGCACAGGTCGGTCAAGTGCCATCTATGCTTCGGAGACCCCCAATGTGTAAAGTTCTGCCCCCTGGGGGTCCTCCGGATGGAAAAGTCGGATAAGGGGTTGATGGTCGGATATCCGGTGATCCAGGAAGACTAAAGTCTTTATCGCCACAGAGGTCACAGAGAACACAGAGGTAGGAATAAGGAAAAATTCAAAGGCTAAATGGTTAGGTCGAATTTGCTACTGGATGAGCTTTTTCTTTATTTTCTCATTCAATCCCCTATATCCCTTTTTCTCTGTGTCCTCTGTGACCTCTGTGGCTAAGTGAAAATTTTTATGAAACCGCAAGGCGGATGGGTCGGGAAAATTCTTCGCGTGGATCTGACTTCGGGGAAGATTTCCGAGCAGTCTACCTATGATTACGTCCCCAAGTTTATGGGCGGGCGCGGTCTGGGGGCCAAGATCTGTTGGGACGAAGTCCCTCCGGAGGTCGGGGCCTTTGCCCCGGAAAACCGGTTGATCCTGGCTACCGGACCCCTCCAGGGGACCCTGGCCCCCACCTCCGGAAGGTTCATGGTCCTGGGAAAAGCGCCCCAGACCGGGCCGGTCGAATCTTTCTGCCGCTCGGGCGTGGGAGGGCACTTCGCCCCCGAGCTGAAGTGGGCCGGCTACGACGCGGTCATCATCCAGGGCAAAGCCCCCAAACCCGTCTATCTCTGGATTACCGACCACAAAGCCGAAATCCTCGATGCCGCCCGTCTCTGGGGACTCGATACCTACCAGACCCAGCAGATGATCTGGAAGCTCCACGGCCCCAAAACTCGGGTCATGGTCATCGGCCGGGCCGGAGAAACCAAGTCCCGCATTGCCTGCATTCTCACCGACACGGGCGATGCTTCCGGGCAGGGCGGGTTCGGCGGGGTTATGGGCTCCAAGAACCTGAAGGCCATCGCGGTCCGCGGAACCGGGACGGTAAACGTGGCCCGGCCCAAAGATTTGATGGAAATCACCCATCACATCCAGAAGCTCTTCTCCCGCAAGTCCCTGCGAAGCGACCCCTACCAGCCGGAAGAGAAGAATTTCAAGTATAACATCTGGGGCGGCGGGTACGGCAGAGGAAGCCTTTCCCTCCTTCCGGGAGAACTGCTTGATCTCTGCAACAATCCCTCTTCAGGCTATTCTCAAACCCCGGACGGCTGCTTCGCCTGCCCCGTATCCTGCCGGTCCCGGGTGAAGGGGCCGGATATCACTCCCGGCGTGGCGTTCTGCGCCCAGTCCTACATGTACCTGGAGTCCATGGTCCACCAGCCGGAAAAAGGCTACAGTAAAGTGACCTGGCAGGCGGCCAAGCTGGGCGACCTGTACGGGATCAACGCCTACGAACTCATGGCCATCATTCCCTGGCTGGCCGATTGTTTCCGCGAAAAACTCATCAAAGAAGATGATGTCGGCCTGCCGTTGAAAGAAATTGGGTCCTGGGACTTCATCCACAAACTCCTCTATAAAATGGCCAACCGGGAGGGAATCGGGGATCTTCTCTCCGAAGGAGGCCAGCGGGCCGCGGCCAAGCTGGGCGGGAAGGCGGAGAAGCTTTCTCATATGTATTATCCGCGGGCGGGGAAGTTCGCCGGGTACCGGGAACACTGGGTTTACCTGGGCGGGTTCCCCACGGGTTATGCGGTCCCTCAATTGGCTCTGATGTGGGTGCTGGACAACCGTGACGCCCTGGTCTCCCACAGCTACATCTCCGCCCTCTGGGGAGCGGCCTTTACCGTCGGCCAAAACGCCCTGACGGCTGTTCCCGAGAAAATTATCCCTGTCCTGAGACCGGTGATGAAAGCCGCCTACGGATCGGCGGAGGCCGCAGATTTCGTGCGGCCGGACGGGAAAAGCCTCAATTGGAAATGGGCCGCCCCCGTGGTGAAACGGTATCACGAGCATTCCCTCTTAAAAGACTGTTACATCCTGTGCGATATTCTCTTCCCCTTCCTCTTCGACGCCAACACCCCCGACCATGTGGGCGATCTGACTCTCGAATCCCGTATCTTCTCCGCAGTCACCGGGATGGAGATGAAGGTGGAAGATTCCTACAAAATCGGAGAGATGCTCAACACCCTGGAAAGAGCGCTGGCGGCGCGGGACGGGCGCACCCGCAGGGACGACCTTCTCAACGATATCTACTTTGAAAAGGAAGACGCGGGGGGCCGAAAATACAAACGCGAAGATTTGGAACGGGCCAAGAGCGACTATTACCGACTGATGGGCTGGGACGTCAAGACCGGAACCCCCACAGGACTTACGCTGGAAAAGCTGGGATTGAAGGAAGTGGCGGAGGGGTTAAAGAAGAAGGGACTCCTAGGAAAGAAACCGTGAAATGCGGAATGCGGAATTCGGATTGCGGAATAAAAGGCCATAGACGATGAATCGGAATGGGAAATGCAGGGACAATGTTGCGCCCTTTCAGTTTGTCATTTTTCCTCTCGAAAAGATCTGTGTTCATCCGCGTTCATCCGTGTCCAATAAGATTTAAGGAATTTGCCAGATGACCGAGCCTTACACCGTTCCCTCTTTTACCATGGCTGATTACAACCTTTACCGGGTGGATGACCGCGTCTTCTTCGTGTTTGTCGCTGCCGCCCTAACTTTCTGCATCGTCCATGCCGCGCGCCGGGCCTTCCGCCAGCCCCAGCCGACCGAGGCCCACGGGGTTCATCCCGCCGGGGATGAAGAGATGCAACGGCACACCCTCTTTCAGCGGATTTACCACTGGGCCAATTCGGTCGCGATTTTCACGCTGTTGATCTCGGGATGGATGATGTATCAACCCCGGCAGATTCCGACCCTGGAAGGAACCACTTCAGAGTGGTTCTTCTGGCACCGATGGGGGATCGCCCTCCTTCTGGTGGGAATTGTGGCCCATATCATCCATGAGGCGTTTGTGGCCAAAGAAGCGAACCCCATGGTCTTCAATCGCGCCGAGGTGCAAAGGATTCTTTCCATCTTCAAAAACTTCTTCGGTCTTTCCAAAAACTATCCCCTGGCTGGAAAATATCATACCGGTCAAATATTTTTTCACTGGGCCGTGGCCGGAAATATATTCCTGCTGATGCTAACTGGCATGGTCCTCTGGAAGCCCTTCCGCGACTTCCTCCCTCTTTCCCTCTTTGGCCTCGGCTGGGACTTTATCTATTTTAGCCGCATCCTTCACGGCTTCTTCTCCGCCACCCTCATCGCCAGCCTCATCGGCCATCTCTACTTCGCCCTCTTCATCAAAAAAAATTGGCCGGAGACCAAGTCCATGGTCACCGGCCGCATGTCCCTTCGAGATTACCTGGAAAGCCATTCCCCAATGGAATGAATTTCCTCCTCCCCCATCGGGTACCGTACGGCAATAGAAAATGGAGCCACCATTCCCGCAAAAGCAAGAATCCAGGAATTTTTTTGCAGATAAGGGGACGTTGGTTCTAAGTGACTTTCTGTCACTGTAGGGAAGGAGAAGTGAGCCTGCGAATGAAGCTTTACACCAGCCAAAGATGCTAGATATCTCAGGGAAGCCCCATACTGCCCTGGATGGACCTGATAAGGGAAATCTTTTTCCAGGAACATGAATCGGAAGAACCTTCTCAAAACAACCCATGAGCGGAATGAAAAATTCTATTTGACCTCTTACAGGGGGGCAGAGGTGAAAACGATAGAAGGGACTATAAGGTCTCTTAGAACCAGCGTCCCCTATCTTGCTTTTTTGAGTATTTCAATTTAGGGTTACAATCCCAGGTAGGCTTTTTTCACCTTTTCGTCATCGAGCAGGTTTTGGGCCGGGCCCTCGAGGATGATCCGGCCGTTTTCCAGGATGTAGCCGCGGCCGGCGGTGGTGAGACTCATGGAGGCGTTCTGTTCCACCAGTAAAACTGTGGTTGAGCGGCGGTGGATCTCCTGGATGATTTCGAAGATGCGTTCCACCACCAGGGGGGCAAGACCCAGGGAAGGTTCATCCAGCATGAGAAGCTTGGGATTGGACATGAGGCTGCGGCCGATGACCAGCATCTGCTGCTCCCCTCCGCTCAGGGTGCCGGCCATCTGATGCTGGCGGTCTTTCAGGATGGGAAAGAGGTCATAGGCCTGGCCAATATTCTTCTGGATCTTCTCCGGGTCCCCGCCGTGTACCCAGGCACCCAGGAGGAGATTCTTGTAAACGCTCATCTGGGGAAAAATCTTCCGGTCTTCGGGAGTCAGAGTGATCCCTTCGCGCACAATCTGGTGGGCGGGCAGCGCATCGATCTTCCGGCCTGCAAATTCGACCGAGCCCTTGCGGGGTTTCACCAGGCCGGAGATGGTCTTCAGAAGGGTGGTTTTCCCGGCGCCGTTGGCCCCCAGGACGCAGACAAACTCCCCTTCCTTGATCTCCAGGGAAACCCCGTGCAGGATCTGGGACCGGCCGTAAAAGCTCTCAACTTTGTCTACGTGAAGCAGCATATCTTTCGCCCAGGTAGGACTTTATGACTTTTTCGTTCTGGGAAACTTCGGCCGGAGAGCCCTCGGCGATCTTCTCTCCGTAGCTGAGGACCATGACTCGGTCGGAGATGTTCATGACCACGCTCATCTTGTGCTCGATCAGGCAGATGGTGGTTCCGGATTTCCGGATCCGGGTGATCAAATCGATGAGCGCGCCGATCTCCTCCATGTTGACCCCTC
>Ga0315294_10006596_pt1 | contig 12723 bp, 11 predicted proteins | sample YL17G13_40_MG_FD_203626 | JGI IMG/M metagenome (GOLD analysis project Ga0315294, IMG submission 203626) | Sediment microbial communities from Yellowstone Lake, YNP, Wyoming, USA - YL17G13_40 | ecosystem: Environmental > Aquatic > Freshwater > Lake > Sediment | place: USA: Wyoming | collected...
CTCTCTGTTGTATAATCAGATCGTTAATAAAGACATCCCCCCACTGTCTGAATCACAGATCCGGTCCTTGGAATGTCTCGGACGGATCGGAGGATTCCCGAGGCGCCCGACGAAAGGAGGAGATTCGCGTTGTAGGAGGCGTGAAACGCGAGCGGAGTTCAAATCGGCGGAAAAGGCAGCCTGGACTATGGAAGCATGATACTCGACCGGCCCGTTTCGTCGCGGAAGTTGGTCCGTATCGACGGTACCGGAGACCCGTCCACCTCGATCCGGGCCGTCACCCCCACAGGCACATAGAATGTTAAACCTTCCGTATCTTTCGCGGAAATCCGATGCAGCCGCGGATCGGATTGGTTTGTGCTGATTTCGATGACGATTCCGACGGCGTCTTTACGGACCGTCCACGAGATCTGCTGACGGACTGTCACATACCGCAGGCAGCGGAGGCTGGTCGTCACGAGAATCCGGCCCCGTTGATATTCATCGGCCAGGCGCCGTAAACCTGCCACCGCTTCCGGGCCGAAGGGACGATCCGGGCTGGAACATTTGCCCAAATGGGTATAAAGAAGGCAGACGCCGCCGCGGCGGACGAGGCGATGGAGCATACCCTGCGTCAACACGGCGCCGATGTCACGCCCCGTGTCTCCGGAGGCGACGCCGCCCCAGTACGGATTCGCCCGCAGGAATTCGTAGACGGCCCACCCGTCCCTCAAGGCGGTCGTTTGGAGGATGCGGTTGCCTGCGTAGGGGCCATACTTCGTATGTCCGCGCCGGGCCAACAGCTGCTTGACCGCCTCTTTCGAGACCGTTCGCGCCGAGCGGATCGGATGGCGCAAGGTCCAGAGGCCGCTCAAACGGGCGGGAACCTCTTGGCCGATGACGCTCGTCACAAGGCCTCGCCAGACGTAACGAATGCCGTACGCCGTCGTCAGATCGGCGTGGTAGGCCGGGTGCCCCGCTTCGTCTCCGTGTCCATCCATGATATCGGCGATGAAGTTCGTCGGGGCGACGGCATGATCGACCCAGACTTGTATCCAGCAGCCATTCCGGTTGAGCTCGTCGAGCGCCCGGGCCGCATGCGACCGAGTGGTGGCCAAGTCGCCGAAGGAATGCAGGCAATCGATATGGCCGCTGCGGATCAAGTCGCGGATCATCGCCCGTCCGGCATCGTCGGTCGTCCAGTAGGCGAACCCCTCGGGCATATCGAAGTAGATTGAGTTGCCGGTCTCGAGCCCGACGCCGGGGCCCATAGTCGTGCTCTGCGTTGTGTTGAGGAATTGGATGATTCTCCAGTAGACGTGCCGGTCCGGTGTCTCGTCCAGATCGCTGCAAATCGCCAGCATCGCCCGATACGGATAGGGCATGTTCCTTAGGGCGATGCCGGTTTCCTCTTCGTTTGGAACGGATGGGAGACCGATCAGGGCCGCGGTCCCGCTTCGCCGGACAACGGGCTAATCGGCATAGAGGCGGACCAGCTCTCCGACGGTGCGGAACTCGATGAATCCTTCGGCGAAAGGGTCTTTTTGGGAGATTTGCGTCAGATTTACGACCAAAGCCGCAAGATCGAGCGAATCGATGCCCAAAGAGCCCCCTAGCAAAACCGTGTCGTCGGCGAGCTGCGGCGCTTTTAAGCCTTTCGCGGCCATAATCTCGGCGAGGATTCGGCCCACGCATGTCTTGATTTCGTTGGCGTTCATGTCGATTGCCCTCATCCTCTATATTTTATGGACGTCGGATCGAACCTATTTTAACCTGAAACCTGCGTGAAATTATAAGTTATGAAGATCCGGATAGCAAGCAATTCTATTAAAGACAACGAATTATGGCTCAATGACGCCGATCTAAGCGCTGGTAAAATAACCTACCTTTTAGTTAGGTTATCTGAACATCGTGAGAAGAGATCCAAAAAGCCTAAAAATCGAATTTTCGGGAATGAGTCTAACTCACTTTGGCGGTTTGTCTCTCCTCCAAAAATTCATCCACAAAATCAACCTTCGCGTCCTCCTCAGGGGAAATACAGCTACCAGGTGATTGTCACGAATCTTCGGATCAATCCCCTCAACGTCTGGAAGTTTTACAACGCTCGGGCCGGGATCGAGCTGATCATCAAAGAGTTGAAGGGAGACTATCCCCTGGCCAAAATCCCGACGAAACATTTTGCGGCCAACGAAACGTATTTCCATCTCCAGCTTTTCGCCTACAATTTGGTGAATTGGTTCAAGCGGCTCTGTTTACCGAAGGAGTTTCAGAAATTGTCGTTGCGAAGCTTACGGGCACAAATTCTCCTGGTGCCGGGAGAATTAATCCGGACCGGAAACAAACCAACCCTCAAATTTCCGGCGAATTATTGGCATCGGGAGGTTCTCGAGTATGCGCTTAAGCAGATCGACACGCTCAAATTATGAGATTTTCACGCAGGTTTCAGGTATAATGGACGCGGTCTTTCCCGCCGGCGACGCTCATTCCTTCGGCTAGTGTAGAATAGAAGCCGTAGCGCGGCGAATCGGCGGGATACGGAAGCGCGATGGCACATCGGATGATCCTTTCCCTGAAAAAGAACTCGTGGCTGGGGCTTCTCCTGACGCTGGTCGCGCTCCGCGGAACGGTCCTCATCTTCCTCTACCCTCCCTACCAGGTCCCCGACGAGGAGAATCATTATGATTATGCGCTTTTCCTCTCGAAGGCGAGCGGACCGGCCTTCCTGGCCGGCCGGCCTCGTTTCGTCTCGGCGGACCTGAGGACGGTCGTTACGTGCGAAGCCCGGGCCCTGTTCCAGATCGCGAATTATTATGAGATCCGAAAAGCGGGGTTTGAGCCGGAAATCCAGGCGACGTTCCGTTGGTCCGACGCCCGGGACAAGGCCTTGTCTTTTCGGGACGAGGATACCCCCGAATCCCTCGCCCGGGCGGAAAAAGCGAGTTCGTCCTACAACTACCCTCCGTTGTACTATTTTTTCCTTTCGATCTTTCTGAAAGCCGCCTCCGCGCTCGGCGCCGGGATCCTGGCCAAGCTCATCCTGGCCCGCTTCCTGACCCTTGGTCTTTTCCTGGCCTCTCTTGTCCTCGCTCAAAAAACGCTGGCGGCGCTCGGGTTGGGGAAATATCCCGCTTTGGCCGTCCTCGCGTTCATCGCCTTTCAGCCGCAGCTGGCCATGAGCGCGGTGTCCGTCCAGCCGGATATCCTGGGCCTCCTGCTGATCAACGCCGGCTTTTATTTCGCGGTGAGGCTGGGCCGGGATTTTCGGCTGGCGGATTTTTACGGTTTCCACGTCGTCGCGGGCCTGCTTCTCCTGACGAAGGTCCATCTGTTCGTACCGCTGTACGTCCCGATCTTCGTCTATTTCATCGCCCGGTTCGTCCGCCGCAAGAGCGCCCCGCCGGGCCTGGCCAAGCATTTCGCCGCCGGAATCCTGGTCCTTTTGGCCCTGGGCGGATGGTGGTATATCCGTGGTTTCCTCATTTATGGGAATCTCATGGGCTATATCGGCTATAATGAACCCGGCGGGTCGGCGTTCGCCAACCTCACCCTCTGGCTTTTCCACAATGTCCCTCAGGGCTTCCGGCAATTCTGGGGCCGCTGGGGGTGGTTCGACCACTCCTACCCGATCTGGGTCTATGCCGTCTTCGTCCTCGTTTGCGCTTATCCCGCTTATGACTGGATCCGATGGGTCCGCGGACTCCGGCGAGCGGAAAGCCGTCCGGCGGCGGTCCTGCCGAACGGTTCCGGCCTCGCCTTGCCTTTGTTGATCCTCGCCCTCCCCCTCGCCGCGTTCGCGGTCGAGATCATCGCCATCGCCACGTTCATGGCGCCGGAGTCCGTCCGCCAGGGGCGGCATTGGCTTCCGTTCATCCTGCCGATGGCCGTTTATCTCGGGGGCTTCACCGCGGTCGCGAGCGCCCCGTCCGGTCGCCGGCGTTGGCTCCCCGCCGTTCCGGAGCGAACGTTCGCCCGGGCGGCCGTGATCGGGCTGGCCCTGCTCAACGTCTGGATGATCGTCCTGACCTGGGTCCGGTACGAAGGGCCGGGGTCTTAGCCGCGATCCCGCCGGCCCGAAGCCCGGCGGCCCCGGCGGAGCGAGGCGAGATATTTTCCTCCCGATCGGATCGTCCGGACCCCTTCCGCCGGCCGGGTCAATCCTTGGAGGAGCTTTTTCCACAAGTACGCCGGGTGGAGATGGTACGCGCGGTAGGCGCTCTCGCAGACCGCGGCAAGCTCGCGGGACGTCCCGCCGGGAAGACGGACAACGCAATCGTGATAGCCTTCGGCCGTCACCCACTTTGAATAGTCTTCGGTCTCAAGAACGCCGGAGGATCGGGCCAGGGCATAGCCTTCCGTCCCGGGATAAGCGAAAAAGGGATAGAACTGCATGGAATCGGACTTCAGCGCGCGGGCGAAGCGTAAGCTTTCCCGGATCGTCCCCGGGGTTTCGCCGGGATAGCCGAAGACGAGGCAGCCGTGGACGAGAAGCCCGGCCCGCCTGGCGTCGGCGGCGAATCGGAGCGCCTGTTCGGGCCGCACGCCCTTGTGCATGGCCTCGAGAACGGCCGGGCTTCCGCTTTCGAACCCGACGGTGACGAGCCGGCAGCCCGCCCGCCTCATGAGGCGGAGCGTCTCGAGGTCGACGTCGGGACGGACGTTACAGTACCAGGGGATCCGGACGCCGCGCCGGAGGAGCCCTTCGCAGATCTCCCGCGCCCGTGACCGATCAACGGTGAAGGTGTCGTCCTCGACCCCGATCTCGCGGACCCGAGGGAGGTGCCGGACGACCCAGGCGAATTCCTCGACGACGTTCTCCGGGCTCCGGAACCGGGCCCGGCGGCCGTGGAAGGTCTGCGGATAGACGCAGAATCCGCAGCGGTTCGGACAGCCGCGGCCGGTCATCGTCATCACCATGGGGTAGCGGGCCGCCGCGAAATAGTAGTCGCGGACATCGAGGTGCCGGCTGAAGACCTCCGTGACGAACGGCAGGGCGTCCAGGTCCTCGAGGAACGGCCGGTCCGGGTTATGAACGATCCGGCCGTCGCGAGCGAAGCTCAGCCCGGCCACGGCGGAGATCTCTCCCCGGTCCCGGACGGACCGGGCGAAATCGAGCACCGTCGCGTCGTACTCGCGCCGGGCCACGGCGTCCACGGCGGCGGAGGCCCGGAGCGCGTCCTCGGGGAGAGCGGAGACGTGGGTCCCGACGAGGACGACGGCGCAATCCGGGAACGCCGTCTTGATCTCCGCCGCGGCGCCGAGGTCCGAGGCGATGCTGGGCGTGCTCGTGTCGAGGACCGCGAGGCGCGGCCGAAAATCCTCGAGCCCGGAGAGGACCCGGGCGAGGGAGAGGCCCGCCGCGGGCGCGTCCACAAGACGGACGCCGAACCCGTCCCGTTCGAGCCCGCCCGCGGCGTAGGCGAGCCAGATCGGATAATAGATCGTCCCGCCCCGGGTCACGCCCGGACTGCGGGCGGCGCGGGAGAAGCGCCCGCGGAAGGGCGGGTTGAGCAGGAGGACGTTCATCGGCGCCGCCTCCGGGCCGCGAGCACGGCCAGCGGCTTGGCGACGGCGATGTTGAGGAATTCGAACAAACGCTTGACCGGCCCCAACCGCAGGCCGAACCGCCTCATGAAGCCGAGATAGGCGACGAAAGGCCATCGGAGCACGGTCCAGGCCGGGCGGGCCCGGATCCCCAGGGCGTTCAGGACGGAATCGGCGACGAGCCGGTCATGGAGCCGATAGATCCGCCGCTTCGGCATGTCGGTCATGTTGACCAGGTAGTCCGAGCTCAGGTCGGCGCGGGAGAGCCGGGCGAGATAGGCGTCCTCGTCCGGGATCCGGTCCCGGACCATGTCATAGAGCCGGGTCCGGGGGAAGGCCGCGGCAAAGAAGGCGCTGTAGATCACGCCGTTGCGGAGCACATACGCGCGCGTCTCGCGGATTGTCTCCTCGGTTTCCCCGTAATGCCCGATCATGAAGCCGTAGTTCACCGTCATCCGGGTCTTTTTCAGGCGGGCGATGGTCGCCTGGGCCTTGTCCGGGTCGAGCCGCTTCCCGATCACGGCCGAGACCGTGGGCGAGGGCGATTCGATCCCCAGGCAGAGGAACCGGCAGCCCGATCCCTCCAGGACGGAGATCGACTCTTCATCGAGACAATCGACGCGCGTCGAGCAGGAGAAAGCGATCCCCCGCTCTTTCAGCCGGGCGCAGATGTCCTTCACCCGCCGTCGGTCGACCGTGAAGATGTCGTCGTTGAACGTCACGTGCCGGAGCCCGTGGCGCTCGCGGAGATAATCCCAGGCCTCCGTCAGGCGGTCGAGGTCGAAATACCGCATCCGGTGGTTGTCGTCCCCCGAAAAATTGCAGAAGGCGCAGGAGAACGGACACCCCCGACTCGAGAGCATGTTGAGGGAAGGGAGCCTCGGCGACTGGACGGTCCGCCGCGAAACATAGCGGCCGATATCGAGCCGGGCATAGGGGATGATGTAATCCGAGACGTTCTCGACGAGGGCCGCTTCTCCGTTCGACCGGACCCGGCCGGCCTCGTCCCGATACGCCAAGCCCCGGACCTCGTCCGGGGTCCGCCGTCCTTCGAGCATATCGACGAGCTCGACGATCGCTTCCTCGCCCTCGCCCCGGACGACGTAATCGGCCGGGAGGAGACGGAAGATCCGTTCTGCGTCGAGGACGGAGATCCGTCCGCCGAGGACGACGGGCGTTCGGGGAAAGCGGGCTTTGAGCGCGCGGCAGACGTTCCGGGCCTCGGTGAACGAGGTCAGTGGCGCCGAAACGGCGAACAGTCCCGCGGGCGCATCGTCTTCGAGCCTCCGGAGAAGGCCGGCCGGCCGCAGCCAATCCTTGTGAAGATCATAGAGGGAGTACGGGATCGCCCGCCGCTCCAGGGCCGCGGCGAGATGGCCGAGGCCGAGGGGAAAGAAATCGTAAGCATGGACGTGCAGACGGGGATGGATGAGGGCGACTCTCATCCCGGCCCCCTTTCCGCGCCCTCCCGGCCGCAGAACTCCCGCGTCAGGACGATGATGCGAGCGAGGTCGCCGTCGCTCAGGGCAGGATGGTTGGGGAGGTAGAAGACCTTTCCGTCCAGCTCCCGGGCCCGAGGATAATCCGTCCCCGGCGCGGCGGCCCCAAACGCGGGGCTCCGGGTGAGGTCCGCGGCGCTGTCGGATTCCGCGTCGATGCCGTGGCGGTAGAGGAAGCGCTGAAGCTCCGCCCGGCGGCCGCTGCCCAGGTTGAAATAGAGGCGCTCGGACCCGGACGGCGACCGGAAATGGAAAAGGCCGGGGAGGCCGGAAAGCGCCGCCTCGAGGGCCGCCGCGTTCCTCCTCCGGCTGAGATTGTGCGCCTCGATCCGGGCCAGGAACCGGAGGCCCTGCGCCGCCTGCGGCCCGCTCAGCCGTGTCCGGAAGCCGGCCGGAAGAGCGGCGGGGCGAGTCGTCGGCTGAACGAGCCCGGCGAAGCGCCGCGTTCCGTCCCGCTTTCGCGCTTTCAATACGGGCAAGAGGGTGAACCGGAACAGGTGCGGCTCGTTGACGGCCTTCTGGACGAATCCCTTGGCCACCCGAAGGGCCAGAGAGCGGCGCGGCATTGGCCGGAAGCCGGACTGCAGACCGCGCAGCCGATTCAGGAACGCCTCGTCGGACGACACGGCCAGCCCGCCGCCCAGGATGTCGAAGTTCTTACCGTATCCCAAGCTGAAGACCCCGATATCCCGCGTCCCGACCATCCGGCCGCCGGACCGGAGCCCGCACGCCCGGGCGCAATCTTCGATAAGCCGAAGGCCTCGCTCCCGGGCCAGCGCGCCGAGAGCATCGAGGTCGGCGGGGATGCCGTTCATATGCGTCGGAAAGATGACCCGGGTCCGCGACGTGATCTTCCTCGCCGCGTCTTCCGGGTCCACGTTCGCCGTTCCGAGGACGACGTCCGCGAAGACGGGTTTCAGGCCCGCCGCGGCGACCATCTCGGCGTCCGCCGCGTAGGCGTAGGCGGGCAGGATGACCTCGTCGCCGGGGCGGAGCTCGAGTGCGATCAGGCTGGAATAGATCGCGGCCCGGCAAGAGGTGAAGGCGACCGCCCCGGCGGCTCCGAGATAGCGGGCGAAGGCCCGCTCGAATTCCGAAACGGCTTCGGGACCGGCGGCCCGGCCGGAACGGAAGATCCCCGCGAGCAGGGCGAGCAGCTCGCCCGAGCGGATATCGGGCCGGGCTCGGGGGACGGCGCGGATCGTCATGCGCGGCGCTTCGCGATCTGATAATAGACGGCGCTGACGCCGGCCAGGACCAGGATCGCCCCCGTATTGAGGACCCGTTGACCGATGGCATAGAGCACGGCATCCTCCCGGCCGAGGCCGACCGAGGAGAGGGCGCCGAACCAGCCCAGCTCGGACGTCCCCAGGTTCCCCGGCGTGACCCCCAAGGACGACACGGCGTATCCGAGCGGAAAGACCAGGGCGAAGGCGAGAGGCGGCACCGGAAGGTCGAAGGCCGAGAGGACCAGGAGATGGCGGATGAAAATGACGCTGTAAGCGGCCACGGTCAGCCGCACGATCCGGCCAGCATCGCGCTCGTCAGGCACGGGAAACCCCGCCAGGCGCGGTCCGAAGCGGGGCAAGCGTCCGCCGAGGGAGACCGCCGCCCGCCACAGGCCCCTCCATATCTTGCCGGACGCGGCGATCAGCGCTCCGGCGACCAGGCCGAGGCCGACGGCCCCGGCCGTCCGGCCCAGGGTCTTCGCCAGGTAGAGAGCCGAGGGAACGAGCATGGCCGAGAGCACGACGAACCCGGCCGCGTAGCCCTGGATCGCGGCATAAACCGTCCGGGACAAGGGAACGTCCCGTTCCAGCTTGGCCGAGGCGGCCACGGTCCCGATATTTCCGACGACCGGAAGGATGCCCGTCATCAACAAGCCCATGTTCGAGGCGTAAAAGAAAAATCCCTTTCCGGCCCCGGTGTTGCGGGCCGCCTCTCCCAGGAAGACCTTCCAGCGCAGGGCGACGATCGCCGCTTGGGCAAAGAGCGTGACGACGACGGCCAGAAGGTAGACGGGCCGAGCGTTCACCGCCCGTCCCAGCAGGTCGGGCAACGATCTTCCGGAGAGCCGGATGACGAGGACGAACAGGACGGCGCCCGCCCCGAAGGCCCCGGCGTTGAGCAGACGCTTCAGCGTCCCTCGCGAAACCGTCATGGTCATCGGCCATCCTCTCTCCGGCCCGATCGCAGGGCCGGCCCGAAGCGCGGCCTCGAAGAGCGTGCCGTCAAGGCAATTCGGGATAGACCTTCCGGCCGTTCTCCCGCTCGTAGGCTCGCAGAGCGTCACGGAACTCGTCGAGCGTCACCCAGCCCCGCGATTCCAGGATCGGGTAATACACCTTCTTGAAGTCCTCGTCCATGGTCAGGAAACAGGGTCGGTACCGGCCGAAAGGAGACTCCCGGATGGCCCGCTCCCGGATCGCGGCGAAGGGTTCTTCCCGGACATTGCCCAGATAAATATGGTTGTTGGCGCAGTTGATGACGTCCCCGTACGGGGTCATGTTGACGAACTCCTTGACCCCGGAGCATCCTTCCCCGCCGTGGTTCGATTTGAGGACGCCCATGTGGTGGATGTGCCAGTAGGCGTACGGTGCGGCGATCTCGAAGAACGCCGCGAAGTCCTCCGCCGACAGCATCTCGTTCATATCCTTGAACGCCCCGACGCCCTTGGCGAAGAGGATGTTGACCAGATACCGGTTCTTGTCGGCGAATTCCAGGAGATCGATAAGTCCCCGGGTGTAGAGATTGCTGCGGTACACGACCGTGTTCAGCATGACCTTGATCTTGTATTTCTTGCACAGGTCGAGGGCCCGCATGACCCGGTCATAGGCCCCCCGGCGGCGGCGGAAGACGTCGTGGAGCTCCCGGACGCCGCTGTCCAGGCTGATGTTCAGCGTGTCGACGCCGATCTCGGCGCACGCCCGGGCGACATTGTCGTCGATCAGGTATGCGTTTGTCGAGATGACGATATGGTTCCGGCGCGGCTGCATCCGGCGGAGGATCTCCTGCCAGTTCTTATGGACGAACGGCTCCCCGCCCTCCATGCCGAACGTGTGGGCGCCCAGCTTCATGGCGTCCTTGACGACGCGCTCGTACTCGTCGGGCTCGAGCTCCTTCTTGGTCTCCGTTTCGTCGATCCGGGCGCACAGGCAGTGGTGGCATTTGAAATTGCACTGGAAGGTCAGGCCGAACTCGATCCCCCGGAAGATATGCTTGTTCGGGGAGAACAGCTTGTAGAAGAAGGTCTTGATGTAGCGAGAGGCGACCCGGATCTGGTAGGAAAGGCCTTTTCTCCAATGGATCCCGTACCGGAGCCGGACATCCCAGTGGGCCAGGAACTTCTTGAACCGGCTGGGGGTGCGGAGACGGCGGACAACCTTCCGCTTCGTCTGGTCCTCGGCCTCGTCGAGGATCTGCCAGACCCGTTCGATCTCCTCGGGATGCGGGCGATAGATCGAGGGGACGTCTCTTCGGGCGATCGCATAATATGTGTTCGCTTCCGCCGCAGTCGGGGTTTCCGTCTCAGGGTGCATGAAGGCCTCTCTTTCCGCGAAATTTGATGCTTCGGGCGGCGAACCGCCCTCCCGCCCGCCGCTCGGCCAGGGCGACGGCCCGCTTCTCGAAGCCGGGCCCGAAGAAATTGCCCAAGGCCGCGGCGAGCGTCGCCCGGAGGCCGGCCGGGACCCCGAACATCGCCGGCGATCCCGCGATGGTGCAGTTGTCGCAGAGGGGCGAGATCTCCAAGGCGCGGCCGTCGAGCATGGCCTGCCTCAGGGCGACCAGGCGGGGCGAGTTCCAGACCGCGGCCAACGGTTCGGCCGCGATATTGCCGACGACGTATTCGTGGTTCAGGTGAAAGACGCAGGGGACGACATCGCCGTTCCAAGCGATGGCGAGCGTGTTCCAGAGACGGCCGCAGGGATAGGACCGGTCGAACACGCGATAGGGGAACTCGGTCGTGTCTTTGAACATCCGCCCCCAGGAATTCACCTCCCGCACTCGGACATCGTCGAGACGGCCGCCGAACCGGTCGAGGAAGGCTTCCCGCTCGCCGTCCGTCGGCCGGTCCCATCCGAGATCGAGCATGGACAGGACGGTAAACGGCTTCCGGGCGCTCCGCTCCTCTTTCATCCGGAGGAAGCGCAGGATGTTGCCCAGCGTGGCTTCGAAATCCGCCCCGCGGCGGGCCCGCTCGTAGCCGGCCTTGGTGAATCCGTCGAAGGCGAAGCTGACATAATCGAGACCGCTGTCGAGGAGGGCGGCCGAGGCCCTTTCGTCGAGAAGAGTGGCGTTCGTGTTCAGGATGGTCGTGAGGCCGCTCCGGCCGGCGTAAGCGGCCATTTCGCCGAGGCCGGGATGGAGCAGGCTTTCCCCTCCCATGGATAGGGTCACGGTCCCGACGTAGGAGCGGATGTCGTCGATAAGCCGGCGGTAGAGCCCGAGGTCCATGAACCCGCGCTCGGCCCGGACCCGGCCGGCGCCGTTGGGGCACATCGGACAATGGAGGTTGCAGTTATTCGTCGGTTCGACCCAGAGATAGGTCGGCAGATGGGCGAGCGTCGCCCGCTTTCGCCGGTAGCTCCGCAGGGCTCTGACGTTGCTCCGGAGGACCTTGACCTTTTTTAGAAGGGCCACTCTTATCCTTTTCCTTCGGACCTCCAAGCTACGGCCGGCACGCCTCGGCGAAACCCCGGAAAAGGGTCCGGGAGGGAAGCGGCCACGGCCAGGAGCTGGGCTTGTATGAGGCGGCTTAGCTCTAAGACCATTTTAAGTCAATCCGCTTCCGGGTCATGACGCAATCCCTTAAATACAGATTGATGAGGTTCTGGTAGGGCATTCCGAGTTTTGCCGAGAGGCTTTTAAAATAACCTATCGTCGTTTTATCGAGTCGTATCGTGATGGGCTGCTTGAGACATCGAACATAAGGATTCCGCTCGCCCTTCATTTTTCCGAATTCATTCGGAGGAAATGCCGTGTTTTCGCTGATTAGCCCGGTTTTTCTTCTCATCCCAGGCAAACTCAAGTTCATTCATATGTACAGTGTCAACTACTCCGGACGTTTTGTCAATTCCGTATTGGCCGTCCGAACACGGAAGCCAAGCCTTTAGACGCCGGCGGCCCTGACTCGGCCGCCTCGTGAAGGACTGCGAAGCGCTGTCCTGACTTGGAAGCCTTGTCCTGATTCAGAAGCTTCATGAAGGACGACGAAACGTCGTGTAGGACGACGAAGCGTCGTCCTGCTCGCGGCGCCGAGTGGGAAAGTAGGATGCTGCCATCGCGGCCCTGAACGGCAAGGACCTCAAGGGCCGCGCCCTCAAGGTCAACGAGGCCCAGGCCCGCACGGACCGGCCCCGCACCGGCGGCTTCGGCGGCGGCGGCGGACGCGACCGGCGCTACTGAATTAAAGGTAGCATGATAGCGAAACGCACCTCCGAGACGGGTAAGCTGTGCTAGATTACTCGTCGAAGGAAAATCTTACTAGGAGGTGCGCGGATGTATTTTATAGGTGTCGACCATCACAAGCAAGCGTCGGTCATGACGATTGTGGACAAGGATGGTCGGGAGCTGAAGAACGGGCGGGTGTTAAACCTCAGGGAGGGGGTCAAGCGATTCCTGGAGGGGTATCATCCGTTCACGGCGGTTTTGGAGGCGGGCCGGTCGTCGTATGTGATGGCCGACCTGTTGCGGGAGCTGGGCG
>Ga0315294_10006597_pt1 | contig 12723 bp, 7 predicted proteins | sample YL17G13_40_MG_FD_203626 | JGI IMG/M metagenome (GOLD analysis project Ga0315294, IMG submission 203626) | Sediment microbial communities from Yellowstone Lake, YNP, Wyoming, USA - YL17G13_40 | ecosystem: Environmental > Aquatic > Freshwater > Lake > Sediment | place: USA: Wyoming | collected...
AATTTGAAGCAAAAAAAGATGTATTCGAGCGAATTTTGTAGCGTTTTGGGGACACTTTGCGGCTTATAAAAAAGTTGGTTGAAAAAAATGGATTTAAGGGCGGGTTGGTATGGAATTTGCTGCTGCCGACGGTCAAATGTGCCTTACTTCCAGGAGAACACTACGGTCATTTCACTGCAAGTTCAACGCGGAGCTAAAAACTTATCACCGTTGTAGTGAATAAGATGGTCGGGGATTTCAGCAATCCAAACCTCTGTTTCCCAGGCTATATTTTTTAGATGTTTGCGAAACTGGGCAAAATCAGGGAAAGCACTGACAAAAATAATGTCTGCGGGACATTTTGCGAACATCTCTTTCAGCTCAAAAACTCTTTTTGGCGTCATTGGTCCATGCGATGTAACAACTTCCATTAAAAAAAGCCGATTACGAGTTCTGTCGTGTAGCACCACATCCGGTAACTTGTCATGCTCGGTTATTGCAATATTTAGTTCTCCGAGGGCAAGATTATCGACAAAAAGATTCTTTTTTGCGGTGTCACCGAAATAGAGCAAATGTGCGCCAGGAGCAAATCGCGGGGCAAATTCTTTTATAACTGCCGCCTGCAGTTGGTTGTGCCTGCCGGGCGATAGTTTTAAGACTTCACCCGTAGGTAAGCATACCGGAACGAAAACCGTTGTTCTCTTTTTATTATATATCTCAAGCAGAGACCCTTGTTGCTGTCTGAACTTTTCGCATTCGGCATCCCAGTCTTTGGTTTTCCACGCGTGAATAACGGCAATCGCTGCATCTGAAATGGCATAATGAGCATTAGGGCTGTTCGTGGGGAGCGAGGGATTATCAGGATTATAATCAGCGACACATCCCTGGACGAACTGATGAAGGACATGCCGCCGAAAAGTCTCGCGGGTATTTGGCGCATATTTTTTACGGTAACGTTCCGCAGCGAACGTCATAATTCCCTTGGTTACGGTCAGACTCTTTTTTGTTGCGTTTTTCCAGTGGTCTGCGGGCCCAATGCCGGCGAGGGCAAGTAAGGTCAAGGCCGCCATTTCGTTCTGCTGCTCGTGAGGCAGCCCCAATGCTTTCAGGATTTTCTGCGCTTCTTTTGTCTTAGGCATCTGCAAAACTCCGTATACCTGCGGGCTTATCTTTAAACGCGAGATGAGCTAAAGAATCGATGTTTTTATCTATATTCGGACACTGCATAGCTTTTTTGCCAATTTCTACAATTATATCCAGAGCGGGCAAAGGGATGCGGCGAATATCAGATGCGCCGACCTGAGTGCTGCCGTTCAAGGGACGAAAATATATATCGAAAAACGAACTGCTGTACAGGACAGCCAAACCCCACATTTCTTCTTCCGACATAGTGCCTCGCAGCTTATAAATATAGTTGAGATGGTTTTCCAGGCCAATCCATTCCGAAGAAAAGTTTTTACCGCCAAAGGGCGCTGCTATAAGCCTGCGGGATTCTTCTTTGGCACTAAACCTTCGAAGCAGGATATAATTCCTGTTAGGAACAAGAAGATATTTGGATTCATCCGATATTTTTATGTATTGTGGTTTACGCCGAACAGTGACAGGCCATATTATTTGGAGGGGACGGACATTTTGGAGCCATAAAAGAGGAGCGTACGTTTCGCATTTACCCTCTTTTTCCGATATAAATCGAGTTGCCCTGAATGCCACGACCGGGCCTGTGGAAATCTCAAACCCATATTCATTCAATGAACCCGACCAGGAAGACATTTTCTCGAAAATTTCCTGTTCGACGGAGGTTGAAAGAGTTTTTAAGATTTTTTCGTTCGATTTAAAATCAAATATGGCGCTAACGGGCAATTTTCTGAAACCGGATTGCTTTATATCTTTGGCGCCTTTGCTTTTGGAAATTGTTACTATCTGCCCGGCACAGTTGGATTGCCAATTATTCTCTCTGCGGGCTTTTAGGATGATATTTTCCTGCAAAACGCCGTCCCGCTCAAAGGCGTCCTTTCGAGAATCAAAAATATGTATAAGTTCCGGCCTTATTATTTCAAAAAATCTCTCGCGGAATAACCGAAAGTATTGACCGGAGGCAAAACTGCGAGGAGTGATGAAAACAAGTTCACCATTTTTCGACAGCAGGGACGCTGAGACAGCCATAAACAGAGCGTAAATGTTAGGCTGGCCGTGAACTACGCTTTTTGCGGCCTGCGCTCTTTCGTCAGACCAGGGCAGTTTGAAATAAGGCGGATTCGAAACGCAAATATCGAAATCGTGCTTCTTATCAGAAGCATCAAAGAATGTCGGCACATTTTGCAGCCTGTGAGCATATTTTAGAATAAAATCCTCGTTATTTATGGTGAATGTAAAAGCGATATTTTTTTTCTCAACATATTCAGCTAAACAACCAAGACTTTTTTGCAGAAAGCCCAAAATATCCTTGTCTGTTTCGTAAACATCGAGTATCAAATGTGATGGTTTTTCTTTTTGCGATACCAGCCATTCGCAGACAGCGCAGGACAAGATACCTGTACCGGCCCCAGGGTCGATAATTCTGATTATTCCCTTTCGTGGGGAAAGAAGAGAAACCATAAAATCAGCGATTTCGACAGGTGTAAAATATTGTCCGAATTCTTTTCTGTGAGTCGGTGAAATAGAGGCTGAGTAGTATTGCCCGATGCGGTCAGCATAGTTTACAGGGCGCTCGTTTATATCAGGGTCAGGTATATCAAAAGTAAGCGGTTTTTGCTCAAATTTGGAAACTGTTAACTGTGCCATAGTTTAGACTATACCAAATTATTAAGATAAAACAAGATTGATGGAGGGTTCTCTTGAAATAGTGCTTACGAGTATTTTGGTTGGCAAGGTAAAGTAGGGTCGTAACCCCACCGATTTTTACTACGAGCAACGAGCATCGTGAATTGAGCATCCTTCAATCATTTACGAGGATGCCTCTTTGAAAAAATCCCAAAATCGCAAAAATTTTTCAACTCCCCTTAATCCTTATTTCACAATAACTTATCTTTCTTCCTATCTCCTACACCCTGGCCTCTATCCCCTGATTTTTCACCTCAAACGCGCCTCCCCGCCCAATTGTAGGGGACTCTACGTCCCTGTATAGGAAGTGTAGTGTTTTATGGTAACGTTGTTTCGGTCATTAACATTTCGGTCATTTGGATTTGTTTCGGACTTCGTGCTTCGAATTTCGAAATTTTGTTTTAAATCCACAACTCGATTTAATTTAAGTCCTTGTTATGACAATACTTAAGCAAAAACACTGGTGTCTTCTGATGCTTTCTGACGTATCTCTGACACCCTTCTGAATGCTTCTGAAGACGTTCTGACGACTTCTGACCACCTTCTGATTGCTTCTGATAACATCTGGTAACATCTTACCAAGCTAATTCGACCGCTAAACTAACCGTTATTGTATTGCTTGCAATTGATGGCGGGGTGGTTAGAATATCGGAAACGGGTCAATTAAAAGTAAAGGAGTGAGCAAATGGAAGAGCAAATGATAGGAACGGTATCGGCATTTTTTGCCCGGCCAGTAGTGGCGGCGATTGAGCTGACTGCGCCGCTGAAAGTGGGGGAGAAAATCCACGTTAAGGGCCATACCACCGACCTGGAGACGGTAGTTGAGTCGATGCAGATTAACAATGTGAACGTTCAGGAGGCCAAGGCGGGCGACTCTATCGGCGTGAAGATTACCGACAAGGTGAGAAAGGGAGACTCGGTTTACAGGGTCAGCGAGTAGACAAAGAACCCCCTGCGGTGCAGGGTAAAGAAAAGAACCCCCTGCGGTGCAGGGGGCTAAGGGATGCGGCGATGTGTGGGCGGCAGCGGGGCAGCGAGCCGGTTGTTGACTATTGACTATCGGCCATCAAGCATTTAGTATTGTTTTTTGTCGAAGGCAGGTTCAGGATTTGTCTTAAAGTTCGGTGTTTTTTGGAAGCAAGGTAAATGATAGAGATAGTCGGAGCCGATGTAGTAAAAATAGCCAGCGATATGGGCCGTTTTATGAGGTTCGTCTGGCAGACGGTGCAGGGGGCTTTCTGGAGCTTTACGAGAAAAAGGACGTATCCACTTATCTGGGCGCAGATGCTTATTATAGGCGTTCGCAGCGTATCGGTCATAATGATAACGGGCGCGTTCGTGGGAATGACGCTGGCGATTCAGGCTTATGACCAGCTTGCGGGAATGGGGCTGGAAGAGCATTTGGGCGTTCTGATTAACATATCGGTCGTTTCTGAGCTGGGGCCTGTTCTGGCGGCGGTTATGCTGGCAGGGCGAATCGGCGGTGCACTGACCGCTGAACTCGGCACAATGAAGGTTACTGAGCAAATCGACGCCGTCAGGAGTATGGGAGTGAACCCTGTTCGGTATTTAGTTGCGCCGCGGGTGCTGGCGTGCCTGCTGCTGACGCCGGCCCTGATTATCTATGCGGACCTGATGGGTATTGTGGGAGGATATTTTGTCAGTGTTATTCATCTTGGAATTAATGCGAGGGCATACTGGAGCTTCAGTGCGGCCGGCGTGGAGATGTGGGATATTTCCGTCGGTGTTATAAAGGGATTTTTCTTCGGTGCGGCCATAGCGGCCATCAGTTGTTATAAGGGATTTACGTGCAGGCAGGGTGCGGAAGGCGTTGGACGGGCCTGCACGGAGGCGTTCGTCAGCAGCTTTATTTGCATACTGGCGCTGGATTTCGTAATTGCAGTGGCCGCAAAGGCAATCTACAACACGTTCTGGACTATCAAAAGTCTTGTATAGGAAAAAGGGTTTAGGGTATAGGGACAAATGGGAAACGGCGAGCAGGACAATAAGGTGCAAAACGAGAAGTCCGACAATATATTTGTCCTTAAAAATGTTACCAAGAAATTCGATGAAAACACTGTTTTAGACAACATCTCCCTGAATATAGAGCGAGGCAAGACCACGGTGGTAATCGGGCCGAGCGGATGCGGGAAGACCGTTTTGATAAAACACCTTGTAGTTTTGCTGAGGCCCACCGCCGGCGAGGTGTATTTCGACAATCAGCGGATTGACAATCTGCCTGAAAATGAGCTGAGCAGGGTACGCACGAATTACGGTTTTCTTTTTCAGGGTGGGGCGTTGTTTGACAGCCTCAGTGTCGCTGAAAACATACTGTTTCCGATAAAGCAGCATTACAGGATAACGGACAAAAGCGGTGTCGATAATATTGTAAAGACCAAGCTTGCGATGGTGGGTATGGACGGTTTTCAGAACCATTATCCGGGCAGTCTTTCCGGGGGACAGCGTAAAAGGGTTGCGCTGGCAAGGGCCATTGCGCTGAATCCGGAAGTGATTCTCTACGATGAGCCGACGACGGGGCTTGACCCTATCCGGGCGGACATTATCAATGAGCTTATCCTGAAGCTGCAAAGGGGACTTGGCATAACAAGCGTTGTAGTCACTCACGATATGAAAAGCGCATACAAGATAGGGGACCGTATAATTATGCTGTATGACGGCAAGATTATTGCGGACGGCAATGCCGATTATATTCGCAACCATCCACACCCCACAGTTCAGCAATTCATCAACGGGCGGGTCAGCGAAGACGACCTTGCGGTGCTGCGGATGAGCGGGACCGCAGCGGAGTCCCAGTTCCTGCCGAGCGATTTTGAGGAATGAAGCAGGTGAACGATACAATCCCCCGCAAAATCGCCGCTGATTTGGCCGGAATTGTCAAAGGGGATGTTTTCGCCGATATTCTGCACAGGGCGGCTTTCAGCAGAGATTCGAGCATATACCAGATAATCCCGCTGTGCGTGGTTGCACCGAGGGACATTGCTGATGTTGTTGCCGCTGTAAAATATGCTGCTGCCAATAATGTGCCGGTGGCCGCACGAGGTGCGGGAAGCGGGCTGGCGGGGGAGTCGCTGGGCAGCGGGATAGTATTCGATATGTCCCGCTATATGAACAGGATTATCAGCGTAAGCGATGATGGGGACACGGTTATATGCGAGCCGGGGGTGGTTCTGGATAGTTTGAATAATTGCCTCGCAGGTTACGGCAGAAAAATCGGCCCGGACCCGTCCAGCAGCAATCGGGCGACAATAGGCGGCATCGTTGCAAATAATTCCACCGGCGCACATTCGCTCCAGTACGGCTATATCGCCGATTATGTGGAAAGTATCGAGGCTGTTTTGGCGGACGGAAGCGTAGTCGAGTTCAAAAATGATTCGGACCCTGCCGGGATAAAAGATGAAAAGGTCGCTTCAATTGCAAAGCAGTGTCTGTTGGCGCTGTCCGGCAAAGATGCCGTTATCGCCGCAGCATTACCCAGAACCAAACGCAACCGATGCGGCTACAATATTGCCCGGATTTGTCATAACGGGAAGATAGATTTGGCAAAGCTGATGGCCGGTTCGGAGGGGACACTGGCGGTTTTTACGAAAATCACTCTTAAGACCGTTGCGCTGCCGCCGGTGAAGGCCCTGCTGCAGCTTGAGTTCGATTCGCTCGGCAAAATGGCCAGGGCCGTGCCGATTATCGTTGACAGCGGCGTTGTAACCTGCGACGTGATGGACAAGAACGTGATAAAACTGGCGATAGAATCGCTGCCGGAATACAGGGACATTTTGCCGACCGGAGCCGAGGTGGCGCTTTTGATTGAGCATACGGGCAGCAACCAGGAGCAGGTGCAGGAAAAGATAGATAAAACCGACTCGGTGGTGGGGATACTGGCGAGCGGGCGAAGCGTTTTCTTTGAGCCGAGGCAGCAAAAGCGGGTGTGGAGGTCGCGCAGGGACGCGGTGCCGCTGCTTTACAGGGTAAAGGGCAAAAAACACCCCGTGGAATTTATAGAGGACATTTCAGTCGACAATACGAAGCTGGCGGAGTATGTCGCAGGCCTTGAGAGGATAAAGAAAAAGTATAACGTTTCGTTTTCCTGTTACGGCCACGCAGGGGACGGCGAACTTCATATTCGCCCCAACCTTGATTTGAGGGACCCTGCGGATATAACCAAGATGTGGGCGATAGCAAACGACACCTTCGAGCTTGCCTGGTCGCTGGGCGGCTCAATCAGCGGCGAACACGCCGACGGCCTGCTGCGGGCGGCTTTTATAAGACGGCAATATGGGGACGAGGTCTACGAGCTGCTTTGTAAAATCAAGGGTATATTCGACCCGAAAGGTCTGATGAATCCTGGCAAGATTATCAACGCCGACCCCGATATTATGACAAAGAACCTGCGGGTTGAGCATAATCTGCTGCCGGAAAGACTCAAAACGGATTTGCTTTTTGAAAAAGATGAGCTTGAGCTCGAGCTTGAGCAGTGCAGCGGGTGCGGCGTGTGCCTGAGCAGGGAGACGGATTTGCGGCTTTGCCCGGTGTTTCGTGCGCTCGGCGAAGAATTAGGCAGCTCACGCGCCAAGGCCAATATACTGCACTTCTGGGCGAGCGGGCAGCTTGATGAGGGAGAATTCGAATCGGCGGAGTTCAGGAAATTTCTCGATTTGTGCGTCAACTGCAAGGCCTGCTCGCTGCAATGCCCTTCAGGAGTGGACGTCTCAAAGCTGATGGCCACGGCCAGAGCGGAATACGCCCGGCGAATGGGACTGAGACGTGCGGAGCTGGCGTTGAGCCGCAATCGTTATTTGAGTATGCTGGGCGGTATGTTTGCATCGATTTCCAATTTTGTGATAAAGATGCCGGCGATGAAGTGGTTTCTCGAAAAGGCCGCCGGTCTTGATAAACGCAGGACTATGCCGGGCTTTGAACGCAGGTCTTTCCTGAAAGCGGGGCGGGCATACCTAAAGGCCTGTCCGAAAATTGAAAAGCCGATAGATAAAGTTGCATATTTTGTCGATACATACGCCAATTATAACGACCATGAGCTGGGTTTTGCGGCTATTGATGTGCTGCGGCATAATAGTATCGAGGTGATTTTGCCTGACCAGAGGCCTGCGCCGCTGCCGGCGATTGTGTACGGCGATGTCAAACAGGCCCGGCGAGACCTGTCTTACAGCGTAAAATACCTTGCAGCGGCGGTGCGGGATGGCTATAAGATAGTTTGTTCCGAGCCAAGTGCGGCGCTGTGTCTGAAGCAGGAGCTGCGGCTTTTTGTCGGCGGCGAGGACGCCAAACTTGTCTCGGAAAACGCTTATGAGCTGATGAGCTATCTGCTGGATTTATATAAGACGGGCAGGTTAAAGCCGGTAAAAGAATCGAGATTGCTTCCTGCCACGCTTCGCTCGCAGCTTCGGCTCTACGCTCGCAATGACGGCGGGTACGAATTTGTATATCATCTGCCGTGCCATTTGCTGGCTCTTGGCGGCGGCAGTGCGAGTGTGAAATTGCTGAAAGGGCTTTGCGGAATCAATGTTACCGAGCTTCAGGCCGGCTGCTGCGGACTGGCGGGAACGTTCGGAATGCAGAAGAAAAATTATGATTTGTCGACGGCCATATCGAAGGGTTTAAGAGAAGCATTGCAGAAATCGCCGGTAAAAAATATATTGACCGAATGCGCGGCCTGCGGGATGCAGATTAAGCATATAAGCGGCAAGACGGCGATTCATCCGATTAAAGTTTTAGCGGAATGTTATAAGGAATAGGGAACGGCGGACAGTATCGCAAAGGGAGTGCAGGGATGGCGGTATTGGCAGGGATAGATGAAGCTGGATTCGGCCCGATTCTGGGGCCGTTAGTCGTATCATCGACCGTTTTTTCACTTCCGCAGAATCTTCTCAAGGCTGACCTCTGGCAGATTTTAAGAAAAAGCATCTCCGGCAGGCGGGCACACCTTGCGGGCAGGCTCCTCGTCGCCGACAGCAAAAAGGCATATCACAGAAAAGAAGGCATAAAGCATCTGCAGCGGACGGTGCTGTCTTTTCTAGAATATTTGGGCGAAAAGCCGGCCACGCTGGCTGAACTTCTGTCGCTGCTTTGCCCTGATTGCCTTGAACGTCTGGAAACTTACCCCTGGCACAAAGAGCCGGAAAAATATCATATTAGCGCCGACCGGGCGGACATTGCAATTGCGTCGAACGTGCTGAAAAACGATTTGGCCGCAAAGGATGTCAAACTGCTGGAGATTAGAAGCTGCTGTATGGATGTGGCCTATTACAATAAGATGGTCAGAAATGTAAATAACAAGGCCAACGTGCTTTTCACCGCCGTCTCGAAATTGATAAGCGATGCTTTCAGGAGTTTCGGCGACGATGATTTACAGATTGTTGTCGACAGGCAGGGGGGGCGCTCGCGCTATCGGTCGGTTCTTCAGAGGATGTTCCCGGAAGCCGATTTGGCGATTCTGGAAGAAACAGACTGTCACAGCAGCTATCAGTTGCAGGAGGGCGGCAGAAAGATGCGTCTGCATTTTGTGGTCGGCGCAGATGACAGGTTTCTGCCTGTGTCACTGGCGTCGATGGTCTGCAAGTATATCAGGGAGCTTATGATTGACAGTATGAACCGGTATTTTATTGGGTTCTGTGCCGGCCTGAAACCTACGGCGGGATATTGGAAAGACGGCCTGCGATTTATCGAAGATTTGAAAACGCACATCCCGCATTTGCAGTTTGACAGCGACCTGCTGTGCCGCTGCCGGTGAAAAAGCGTTTTAAGGCGGAAAGTTCTTGCTGCCGGCCGATTTTTAAATACAATATGCTCTGTAGAAAAGTCATTGCGAGGCCTGTTGTTTAGGCCGAAGCAATCTAAAAATATGTCAAAAACAATGTAACGATTGGATAAAGACGAGATTGCTTCGCTTCGCTCGCAATGACAAAAAGAATGTTTTCTACAAAGCAAATACAATATTCATTACCGCCCGGGTGGCGGAATTGGCAGACGCGCCAGCTTGAGGGGCTGGTAAGAGCAATCTTGTGCAGGTTCAAATCCTGTCCCGGGCAATTTTTTTCGCGGGGTGCAGATTTACAGATTTGCGTTAATGCTTTGACTGTTTGTAAAACTCCAGTTGGCTGCGGATACGGGCGGCCTGCTCATTATTTTGGGCGGTGGAAGCCAAATTCAGGGCTGTTTCTGTGATTGTGACGGCTTTGTCGAATTGCCCGCCGGCCGCATAAGCGTTAGCCAGTATCTCAAGAATAGTCATATCCTGATGTCTCGTTAAGTCGGCTGCCCGTTCAGCAAGAGCAATTGCCTGATTTGCATCTCGCACTTTTGGGTCTGGATTCGTTGCCAATATCTCCGCCAGTTTGTACATAGGCTCTGCATAATCGGGCTTAAGCTTCAAAGCCTGCCTGAATAGGTCGATTGCCTCATTCAATTTGCCCTGCTCCAGCAGAATGACGGCCAGATTATTATGCACTTCAGCATCGTTTGGGTTGAGACGCAGCGCCTCACGAAGGCAATTGATTGCCTCATCTGTTTTGCCCTGCGATGAAAGTATGGAGCCAAGGTTGTAATTTGCTTCAAAAAAGTCGGGTTTGATTTGGAGTGCCCGATGATAATGGTAGACGGCCTCATCGAGTTTGCCCTGTGAGTAAAGCGCAAGAGCAAGATTGTTGTGCGCCTTCTCATCATCAGGGGTGATTTGAAGCACCTGACGATATTGGCTTATTGCTTTGTCAAGTTTGCCTTGCGACTGGAATATGTTGCCCAGGTTATAGCGGGACCTGGTGTCATTCGGATTAAGCTGCAATGCCTGGTTGTATTGACTGACCGCATCATCAATCTTACCCTGCGTTTCCAGCGCCAGTCCCAGATTGTAATGATTTTGAGCATCGTCAGGTTTTAGCTGCAGCGATTTGGTTAGATTGGCGACAGCTTCATCCAGCATACCTTCCCTGTAATAAAGGAGAGCCAGATAAGAATAAGACGTTGGTTTGTCGGGCAGCCTGTCGATATTGGTCCGAACAGCATTTATTTGAGCTGAAATACATCTTTTTTTAAGCTCACTGTTTTTGAAAACAGAGGAGTTTTCTATGGGATTGTTTGAATAATAGTCTTCCATAAGCTTGAAATATCGCTCTTTTTGTGCCGGCGTGGCTTTTGTCGTATCGACCATATTCGGAAACGGCGAATAAACAGAAAGGGCGTAAACAGCCAAATTAATCTGAGCGTCAATATCTGCTGCGATATGCGTGACAATATCCCGGCTTTGGGGACTGAGCCACCGTTTGGTCAGAACATTTTTTGTTATTTCAGTGTCGCGATGATACATAAGTTTCGGTGCGGCAAATTCGAGTCGAGGCCGATTGTCGGTATCAATGAAACCCTCGCCGAAAAACTTCGGCAGATCCTCTGAAAAAATGAGCAGGTAGAACAATCGAGGGTCGTTAATAGTAATGTTTGACGACCGTTGGGCATAAGTGAGATTTCGCCGGGCGTTTTCCAGTGACAATTTATGTTTACCGTTAAAGCCGACAAACAGGTAATCATTTCCTACACCTGAAGGAGAAATTTGCACCAGGATACTGTTCGGAAAAACCTCTGCGAAGGTCCTGCCGACAAGAGCAAAAGTCTGCCAGTCCAGCTGATAAGAGTGAAACCACTGAACAAACATACCGTCTTCGTTAAGCCTGTTTTTGGCCAGTTCGAAGAAATCGCTTGTGAACAGGGCGGCCAAACCGACCATCCAGGGATTGGAAGGCTCTGAAATAATCACATCATATTTCCGGCTGGTCAGTTGAAGATGCGCACGACCATCCTGAATAATAAGATTGGTTTTAGGATTAGTAAGGACGTTATTATTCCAGGGGACAAAAAATCTGCTTGCCTCAACAACCTGCGGGCTGATTTCGATTACGTCAAGCCTCTCGACAGGATAATACAGGACTTCACCGGCGGTTATGCCGCTCGCCAGACCCAGCACCATAACCGTTTTAGGATTGTGGTGAAAGAGCATCGGGAAGTGTGCCAGAAGGGTCTGAGTTAGCATATCCCCGCGTGTCGAAGCGTCTGATTTTCCGCTGTTCATCATTGAGTAATCAGTATTGCCGAGAGGGCTTACAAATTTTGCGACCGTGGTAAAGCCGCCGATGCCGTCCCCATAGTATACGAGTTCGCCTTTTTTGTAATTGCTTAATATTTTCGGCCCCTCGGAAAAGGCTTTCAGCCACCCGACTGTTTTAATATCCAGACCGATTTGGTCGAAACGATGGTATTTGCCTTCTGAAAACGTCCGATGGTCCCACCGGGGGAAATAAAAACAAAGCACCAGTCCTGCCAAAGCCGGCGCCGCCGGCAAAAGCCATTTCAACGGGTTTTTCCGTTTGCTCAGAATAATACCCGTTGTAATCAGCGAGGCCAGCAGTTGCAGGGCGATAACTATGCTCAGGCTTTTTTCCTTGCCCAGCAGCGGTATCAAAACAAACCCTGCACAAAACGACCCAAGCACCGCACCGACCGTATTGATTGTATACGCAAACCCAATCGACCAGCCTAATCTTGACATAGACTGTGTATAAATCTTCCCGACCAGCGGAAACGTTGCGCCTAAGCAAAACGTCGGCAAAATCATAAAGCCAAACAAAGTCGCCGCCTTGGCCAGGTTCAAAAGAACAAAATGGTCCTTAAAACTGAAAAGCAGCTTGGCAAAAAACAACTGGCTGCCGCCCAATAACTGGCTGACGCCCAGCGCAAACAGGGCCGCACCAGCCTGGGTACATACCAAAAGCCAGACAGCCCTGCCCGTCCTGTCCGCAAGATACCCGAAAAACATACTGCCCAGCGCCAGACCCAGAATAAACGTAACAAGCACAATGGTAAACGAATACGTGGTAGGCCCGACTATCAGCCCAAGCAGCCTCG
>Ga0315294_10006598_pt1 | contig 12721 bp, 9 predicted proteins | sample YL17G13_40_MG_FD_203626 | JGI IMG/M metagenome (GOLD analysis project Ga0315294, IMG submission 203626) | Sediment microbial communities from Yellowstone Lake, YNP, Wyoming, USA - YL17G13_40 | ecosystem: Environmental > Aquatic > Freshwater > Lake > Sediment | place: USA: Wyoming | collected...
CCGCGCCAGAAGTCATCCGATTTCCACCGCTTGTCCGTGCGGTCCATGGTCGGCACCGGAAGCGGAGTTTGCCAGGCCGGGGAGGCCAGCACCTCGGCCATCCGGCCGGCCATGGCCGGCGTGGGGATGCCGGCCGTCAGGGGGATCCAGCTCCCGATGGTCGCCGGCGGGATCCTCGCGAGCGAGTCGCGGTCGACGGCGAGGAAGGTTCCTGCCGTCTCATCCCACATATGCTCCCGCATGGCCCGGACGGCCTTGTCGATCCGCGCCCGGCGCCGCGCGGCCATGGCCGCGTCGCCTGCGATCGCCGCCAGCCTTTCGAGGCATCTTTCTCCGAGGACCAGGTAGGCCGTGTTGCCCGTCACGCAGACGTCGCCGTACCAGGCGCCCTCGCCTGGACCGCGGCGTATAGGGTGGGGAGTCAGCCTGAGTCCGTCTATCGAGCAGTCGTAGTCGAAGGTCTCCCAACGCGCGTGCTGGAGGACTCCGCTGTAGGAGCCGACCGCAATCAGGCCTCGGCCGGTGACGTCGCGCTCGCGCCAGAACCAGTCGTGGAACCTCTCAAGCCGGCCGAGACATTGGGCCAGGAGCTCCCCATCGCCGTTGCGCCCGTAAACCCTTTCCACGCCCCAGGCCAAGATGGGGATCTGTGAGAACTGCCGGACCTCCTGCGGCGCGGTTTTGATCGCCACGGTCACCATGTCCCGGGCATAGGGCGGCATCCGAGCGTTCCAGCGGTCCTGGAAGTCCCAATAATTCTGGAAGATTTCGCGGATGACGGGAGCCATGCCGGGCAGAAGGCTCAGCAGGTCGACCACGAACATGGTGTCCCAGATCCACTGGCCGTTGTAGTATGGCCCGCCAGGCCGGACCCAAGTGTGCCGCAGGGGATCGGCTGGCTTCTCGAGCTTTTCCAGGACGCACTTGTCGAAAACTCTCTGAGCCAGGGCCAGGACTTCGGGATCGTCCGATTCGAAAAGGTCCCGGACATCGACCGCGGCCGGCCGCTGGCCCTCGAAGCGTATCCCCCGGCGTCCCGAGGAGTGCGGCTTGGGCAGAATCCCGCTTGCGGCGCCGCCGGCGGCAATCCTCAGGAAGTCGCGTCGCCTCATCGTCATCACCGCGATTCTATGGCTTTCGGCGGTCCGCGACAAGCCTAGAGCGTGTCGACGGATTCTTCCAGCCGCTCCACGGACGCGGCGAGCGGCCTTGATTTGCATGGCCGTGAAGGGATATATTGACCGGAGCCGTTGAGAAGAGATCGGCCGCGCGGCCAATCAGGGCGCGCCGGCGCAAGGAGCGGATCGATGGCCCCGATGAAGCTGCGAACGGCGAATCGCCGCGATTTCCTGAGGACGGCGGCGCTCGGCGTCGCGGCGCTCGCCGGGCCCGGACTGCGGGCCCGGACGGGTCGGGGAGCCGCTGACCGCCCGGCGGCCGGCCTCCCGAATTTCGTCGTCATCCTGGCCGATGATCTCGGCTACCAGGACCTCGGCTGCTACGGATCGACGAAGAACCGGACCCCGAACCTCGACCGCATGGCCGCCGAGGGGACCCGCTTCACCAGCTTCTGCTCGACGAGCGGCGTCTGCACCCCGTCCCGTTCGAGCCTGATGACCGGCTGCTATCCCCGGCGGGTGAGCCTGCACGAGGACGACAAGGGCGAATGGGTACTCTTCCCTGTTTCGCGTAAGGGCCTCAACCCGGCCGAGATCACCGTCGCCGGGCTCCTCAAGATGAAGGGTTATGCCACGCACGCCGTCGGCAAATGGCACCTCGGCGACCAGCCTCCGTTCCTCCCCCGGCGGCACGGCTTCGAGGGCTATTTCGGCATCCCGTACAGCAACGACATGGGCGTGTCCGCCGGCTCGCCGAATCCGCCGCTCCCCTTGATGCGCGACGACGACGTCGTCGAGGCGCCCGTCGACCAAGACACGCTGACCGAGCGCTATACAAAAGAAGCCGTCCGGTTCATCGCGGAGCACAAGGACCGGCCGTTCTTTCTCTTCCTGTCGCACTTCGTGCCCCATACGCCTCTCCACGCCGGGGCCCGGTTCCGGGGCCGGTCGGCCAACGGCAATTACGGCGACGCCGTCGAGGAGCTCGACGGGTCTGTTGGCGAGGTCCTGGCCGCCCTCGAAGCGCACGGCCTCGAGAGGAGGACGCTTGTCGTCTTCACCTCGGATAACGGCGGCGTGCGCCGGGAGAACAACGGCCCGCTCAACGGGACGAAGGGCAGCACCCTCGAGGGCGGCCACCGCGTGCCGTTCCTGGCCCGGTGGCCGGTCCGCGTCCCGGCGGGGAAGATCTGCCCCGAGCTGGCGACGATGATGGACATCCTCCCGACCTTCGCCGCCTTGGCCGGCCTCGAGCCTCCTCGCGACCGGGTGATCGACGGCCACGACATCACCGCGCTCCTGGAGCGTCCGGAGTCGGCGAAGACGCTCACCGAGGTCTTCAACTATTATTTCATGGGGCAGCTACAAGCCGTCCGGTCGGGCCGGTGGAAGCTCCACCTGCCCCTCAAGGCGAAGCGCCACGGCTGGCATCTCGCGCCCTATGAGGAGAAGGGGATGCTCTTCGACCTCGAAGCCGACGTCGCCGAGACGACGAACGTCATCGCCGAGAACCCCGACGTCGTCGCTCGCCTGACCGCTTTGGCGGAGAAGGCGCGGGAGGACCTAGGCGACGAGGGCCGGGACGGGAAGAACCAGCGGCCCGCAGGCTGGTTCGACGGGACGCGGCCCCTGGTTCTGAAACGGACATGATGCGGACCCGGCGGGAGTTCATCAAGGCTTTGAGCGCAGGCGCGGCGGGGCTGACGCTTTCCGGTTGTTTCACGCGGAGCAGCGGGGGAAGGCCGAACCTTCTCCTGATCACCGCCGACGACATGAATTACGATTCGCCGGGATTCTGCGGGAATCCGGTTCCAGGGATCACCCCCCGCCTCGACCGCTTGGCCGCGGAAGGGATGATCTTCGAGCGGGCCCATGTCAACATCGCCGTCTGCCAGCCCTGCCGGCAGACCCTGCTCACGGGGCGAATCCCCGTTCGGCACGGCGGAGAGGGTTTCAACCCCATCCTGGAGAGTGTTCCGACGCTGGTCGAAGAGTTGAAGAGTGCGGGATATCTCAACGGAATCCTGGGCAAGGAAAAGCACTATAAGCCCGATTCGAAATTCACCTGGGATTTTGTGGCCGGCGAGAAAGACCTGGCCTCGGGTCTGGGGATCGGCCGCAGCCCGGAGAAGTACCGCGATTTCGCCCTGGAGTTCCTGAAGAGAGCCAAGCGGGCCGGGAAGCCCTTTTTCCTGAACGCCAACGCCCACGATCCCCATCGGCCGTTCGCCGGGAGCGAAAGCGAGAAAAAAGATTGGGGCGAGGACCTCCCCCGGGTGGACCGCTGGATCCGGCCCGAGGAAGTGAAGGTTCCCGGATTCCTTCCCGATATCCCCGATGTCCGGACGGAGATCGCCCAGTACATGACCTCGGTCTTTCGCTGCGACCAGGTCGTGGGGGCGATCCTGGACGCCCTGGAGGAGGGGGGATTCTCCGAATCAACCCTGGTCCTCTTCATGAGCGACAATGGGATGTCCTTCCCCTTCGCTAAGGCCAATTGCTATCTGACCAGCACCAAGACGCCCTGGATCGTCCGCTGGCCGGAGCGGATCCAGGCGGGAGCGCGGAACGGCGAGGCCATGGTCTCGACCATCGACGTCATGCCCACCTTCCTAGACGCGGCCGGAATCCGGCCGCCGGAGGGGATGGACGGCCGTTCCTTCCTGTCCCTGTTGAAGGGCCGGGGAGGGTGGAACGGCGATGCGGTCTTCACCGAGTTCCACGAGACTTCGGCCCGAAAGAGGTACCCGATGCGGGCCGTCCTGACCCGGAGATTCGGCTACATCGTCAACTTCTGGGCGGACGGGAAGACGGAGATGACCATGGACTCGACCGGCGGGATGACCTTCAGGGCCATGAGGGAAGCGGCGGCGTCCGATCCGGAGATCGCCCGCCGGGTCACGCTCTTCAGCAAACGGGTCCGGGAGGAGCTCTACGATTTCGCCGCCGATCCCGACGGGCTGCACAATCTGATCGACGATCCGCGATTCGCGGGGGAGATCGGCCGGCTGAGATCGAGGCTGGAGGACCATCTGGCCCGGACCGGAGATCCGGCCCTGGAGGCCTTCCGCCGCCGGAACGACCCGGAGGTGGTGGCCGCCTTCATGGAAGAACAGAGGGAGCGGTCGAATTCCCTCCTCGAGCGGGCCCGGCGGCCGAGCTCTACCGGACGACGGACGGCGGCCGGACCTGGACGCGGACCCACGCCGATGAGCTGCTCATCTACCCCGGCATCGGCTGGTACTTCGGCTGTTGCCAGGTCAACCCCAAGAACGACGAAGAGCTCTGGGCCTGCGGCGTGAGGATCGCGCATTCCGCCGACGGCGGCCGGACGTTCGACCTCGTCGGCGGGGATGTCTTCCACGTGGTCCCCAACCCTGCCGACCCGCTCCACCTCGACCACTGTGAGATCTGGGTGAACCCGCTCAACCCCGACCACCTCGCCGTCGGCAACGACGGCGGCCTCTACGTCAGCGAGGACAAGGGCCGGACTTGGACTCACTTCAACAACCTGCCCGTCGGCGAGTTCTACGACATCGCCGTCGATGAGCAGGACCCCTACAATGTCTATGCCGGGGCGCAGGACGACGCTACGGTCTACGGGCCGGCCCGTGAATGGAATCCGAAGTATGCGGACGGGTGGAAATACATCTGGCTCGACGCCTGGTCGGGGGGCGACGGCTGCTATACCGTCGTCGATCCCGGCGACGCGAACACGGTCTACTTCTCGAGCCAGAACGGGGCGATCCGCCGCAAGGACGTCCGGGCCGATCGCTCGGTCGGCATCATGCCCCGGCCGTCCAAGGAGAACGGGATCAAGACGGCCTACAATTTCATCGCGCCCTACATGCTCTCGCCCCACGACCGCTTCACGCTCTACCATGCCGGCAACTACGTCTTCAAGAGCGTCAACCGGGGCGACGCCTGGACGCTCATCAGTCCCGACCTGACCAAGTCCGCCGATCCCGGCAAGCTCTCGACGGCGGCGGGAGCCATCGCCGAATCTCGCCTGGCCCCCGGGCTCCTCTATGTCGGCACGGACAAGGGCGCGCTGTGGGTGACGAAGAACGACGGCCGCGATTGGGTCGAGCGTTCGGCGGGCCTGCCGAACCGCTACATCCGGAGCATCTGCCCCTCGCGCTTCGTCCTGTCCCGCGTCTACCTCACCCTCTCGGGACTCAACGACGACGACTTCCGAGCTCACATCTTCGTCTCCGAGGACTATGGCGAGCATTGGGCGCCGATCATGGGCAACCTGCCCGACGAGGTCGCATATTGCATCCTGGAAGACCCTACGAATCCCGAGATCCTCTACGCCGGCCTGTACCGGGGCGTCTACGTCTCCGTCGACCGCGGCCGGAGTTGGTCGCATCTCGGCCCGGACATGCCGGGCGCGGCGATCTCGCGCCTCGTTATCCAGGAACGCGAGATGGACCTCCTGGCCGGCACCTATGGCCGCGGTATCTATAAGATGAACTTGAGGCCGATCCAGGCCGCCTTCAAGAGCGGGCCACCCCGGGACGACCGGCTGTCCGATCCGCCGACGGCGCGCCTGCCCTGGATCAACGACACGCATCGCGATCCCCGGCTCAGCACCGTGGAGAAGGTCCCGCTCACGTTTTTCTTGCGGAAGGACGCCGAGGTCACGCTGGCCGTGAGGGACAAAGCGGGGAAGGTCCTTTGGTCGAAGCCGGTGGCGGGCCGGGCCGGGTTCAACCAGGTCCTGTGGGACCTCGTGACCGCCCGGACGGGAAGCCCCCAGCCCTATTTCACGGCCTATCTCACGTTCGCCCCGGCGGGAACCTACGAGGTCGCGCTGAGCGGAGAGGGGATCGATCTCCGGGCGCCGCTGACGATCATCCCCCGGACCTCACCCGAGCGGTAGGAAACGGAGCTGGCCGGCCGCCTTCGGACCGAGTCGGTATTCAAGCGTCTTTGGCCGGCAGGATTCCAGGCTCGGATTCACCAGCATGGCGCATGCGCCGTTTCAGCCGTTCGCCCAATTCCGCGCGAATGCCCGCCAGCGTGGGGTCGCGCACCAGGTTGTTTCTTTCGTGGGGATCTTTTTCGAGATCGTAAAGAAAATCTTCGTTGTAGGAATCTGCTGAGGCGGCGCTTCGGCCCGGTGCGCGCACGGAGTACTTCCAGCGGGACGTGCGCACCGCGCGTCCGGAAAATTCTTGTACTTCTCCTTGGAACCGCGCGGGCCTTCGAAATGATCGTGGTCGTTCTGGTGGTGGGGCTCGACGTAGGAGAGGAAAAGAAAGAAGGGACGTTTGCCGTCGCGCGTGTGCAGATAATCCATTGCAAAATCCGTGAGCGCGTCGACGCGATAACGGTCTTTCGGGAACGGCACCTTGTTCATGTCCTTGTCAAACATGTGCCCGTCATAGCTGTGCGACGTAAACTCCAGCACATCCGAGGCCAGCCAGAAATCGTTATAACCGCCGCGACCGTCGGGCGGCACGGGAGCATCCCTGTAATCATGTTTCGCACCGCCGCCGGACGCAAGATGCCATTTACCGATATAGCCTACCTCATAACCGGCCGGCTTGAGCAGACGGGGCAGCGTCACCGCATCGGGCGGGAGGGGGATACCGTTTTGCCAGCAACCGGTTTGGGTGGCATAGAGCCCCGGCTGGAGGCACGCGCGGGTCGGCCCGCAGACCGGTTGGGCGGTGAAGGCATGGCTGAAGCGCACCCCATCGCCCGCCATGGCGTCAAGGTTGGACGTAAGGCCCAGGGTGCGGCCCATGTTCTCGCCGTAACAGCCAATCGTGTCCCAGCGCTGCTGGTCACTGAATATGAACAAGATGTTGGGCGGACTCGAGCTTTTCTCCGCAACCGCCCCGGGCGCGAACCCTGTGCCCGCGGCCGTCAAACCCGCCGCGCCCAGGCCGAGCTGTTTCATGAAATCCCGGCGCGAACACGTCCTTCGGCTCATGGCTTGTCTCCCGAATGTCAGGTTGGCCTCGGAGACTTCGCATGCTACTAAAGGGAACCGAAAATATCAAACTGCCCGGGGCCGGCCAAGTCGCTCCTTGCGGCTTGCCGAACCCGAGGGATAACGATTATGATACCGCCTGCCGGCGGAGGAAGGCGATCCCATGAGCTTCATCAGCATTTTCAACGACGTCCTGGGCCCGGTCATGCGCGGCCCGTCGAGCTCCCACACCGCGGGCGGCTACCGCATCGCGAGGCTCGTCCGGGACATGCTCGGTGAGGAGCCCGTCTCCGTCCGGTGCACTTTCGATCCCGCGGGTTCGTACGCTCCGACCTATAAGGCCCTGGCCGTGGATTTGGCGATGGCCGCCGGATTCATGGGTTGGCCCCTCGAGGACGAGCGCTTCAGCCGATCGCTGCTCGAAGCCGAGCGTCTGGGCCTGGACATCCGCTTCGACATCGCTCCCCTGGAAAAGGCGGATCATCCCAACGCGGTCAATATCGAGGCCGCCGGGCGCCGGCAACCGCCCGTCGTCGTTTGGGCGAAGTCCGTCGGCGGAGGAATCGTCGAAATCACCGGAGTCCAGGAGTGGCCCGTCTCCGTGACCGGAAAATCGCACGAATATCTGTTCGAAGCCGACGCGGCCGCCCGGCCCGCGCTCGAGGAATTCGCCGCCACGCTTCGGCCGCTCATCCGGGACCGCGCCGAGGCGTCGCGGAACGGCCGAATCCTGATCCATCTCCAGACGTCCGACGAGATCCCCGAAGAGCGCCTGGAATCCTTTCGCCGCGGCCTCGCCGGCCTGCGGGTCTACCGAAGCCATCCGTTGTTTTTCGTCCAACGGGGCGAGGCTCTGTTCCTGTCCGGCAGCGAAATGCTGGACCTCGCGGAGAAGGACGCATCTAGCCTGGGCGAAATCGGATTGTGCTACGAATCGCGGCTGCTCAGCCTCTCCCGCGAAGAGGCGCTTCAGGAAATGGGCCGGCTGTTCGGGATTATGAAAACGTCCGTGGAGTTGGGGCTGAGCGACGCGAATTCCCGGATGCTCCTGCTGCCTCCGTTCGCTGGCGGCGTCCTGGAGGCCGAGAAGGGCGGCAGGCTGGCTGTCGGCGGCATCCACGCCCGGGCCGCCGCCCGGGCGATGGCCGCGATGCACATGTGCAACAGCCAGGGCATCGTTTGCGCCGCTCCCACAGGGGGATCCGCGGGCGTCCTTCCCGGCGTCCTCACGACGCTTGCCGAGGAGAGGGCGCTCGCGCCCGACCGGATTTCGATGGCCCTGTTTGCCGCCTCCGCCGTCGGGCTGATTGTCGCCCGCCGCTGCGGATTCGCGGCGGAGACCGCGGGCTGCCAGGTCGAGATCGGCGTGGCGGGCGCCATGGCGGCGGCAGCCGTCGTCGAGATCGCGGGCGGCTCGGCCCGGCAGGCCTGCGACGCCGCGGCCATCGCCCTCCAGAACTCCATGGGCTCTGTCTGCGATCCGGTCCACGGCGCCTGCGAGATTCCCTGCCATACGAGAAACGCCGTCGCGGCGTCGGGGGCGATGGTCTGCGCGGACCTCGTCCTGGGAGGCTATCCGAACCCCATCCCCCTGGACGAAACCCTCGACGCCGTCGCGGACGTGGGCCGGATGATGCCCATCGAGCTCCGGTGCACGGCGCGGGGCGGCATCGCCGTGGCGCCTTCGGCGCTGGCCATGAAACCCCGGCGCTGAGCAGGGCCTGGCCTGTCCGTCCAGCGGACCGATCCGGGGCCGGGGCCGAATCTATTTCGAAGCGCCGCGGAAGCCGGAGTCCGGATCCCTCAGCGTCCCGATCGAGACCGGAAAGACGGGCGGCCGATTCGAGGCGGCATCCCAGCCGAACAGCTTCTCGACGGCCCCGCCGCAGATCCGGCCCTGGCAAGGGCCCATCCCGCAGCGCGTCTGGAGCTTGGCGGCGCGCCAGCCGCCATATTTCTCGAGGTCGCGCCGGGTTACATCCTCGCAGCGGCAGATCAGGGTCTCCGGATCGGCCAGGTTCTTCACCTCGCCGCGCGGGGCGAAAGCCCGATCCATCGCCCGGCTGAACGCCCTAGCCCGCCGCCGTCTCCGGAACAGCCGCTCAGCCCGCTCCGGACGGCCGGCGGCCGTGTAGCCCGCGATGAGGCCTTCGACCAGGGCCCGGCCTTCCCCGCCGATGCCCGTCGGCTCGCCGGCGACATAGACTCCCGCTTGAGAGCTTTCCTGCCGATCGTCCACGACCGCGGCGCCGTTTTCCGTGCGGCAGCCGAGGAGCCGGGGCAGCTCCAGGTTCGGAATGAAGCCGAATCCCGTGGCTAAAACGTCGCACCGCTCCGTCCAGGTCTTGCGGGCGCTTCGGAGCGTGACGCCCTCCAGCCGGTCGGTTCCCTGCGCGGAGACGGCCCAGCATCCCGCGCGATACGGAACCCCGAGAAGCGCGGCCTGACACTTGGCCGCCTGGAGCAGCTTGCCGGGCGCGAGCCGGGGGAGAGACAGGCCGAAGCGGACGAGCCTGGCCCGGTCCGTCTGCTCGGCGATCAGAATGACGTCGGCGCCCGCGGTCCGATATTCCGCGGCGGCGGCGAGCAGGAGGGGGCCGCTGCCGGCGACGAGGATCTTTTTCCCGGCCAGAGGCCATCCGCCCTTGACCAGGACCTGCAGGCCGCCGATGCCGACGACGCCGGGGAGCGTCCAGCCCGGGAACGGAAGGAAGAGCTCGCGCGCCCCGATCGTCAGGATGAGCTTCTCCCATCCGATTTCCCGTGGACCCTCGGGCGATTCCGCGAGGAGGATTCCCGGGCGGGGCGCCGCGACGACGGTCGTCTGGCGGGCGACGGCGGCACCGGCCGCCTGAAGCCTCGCCAGCCAGCGCTTCGCCGATCCCGGACCGCCTTTCGCTTCCCGGCCCCTCCAGATTTGACCGCCGAGCCACGGGGTGGCGTCGAGGACGAGGGTCCGGCGGCCGCATTCCGCCGCCGCGGCCGCCGCGGCGAGACCGGCCGGCCCGGCGCCGACCACGACGACTTCGAACCGGGAGCGGGCGTCACTCATCGGTCCGGACTTCCATGCCGTCCGCGCAGAGCGTCTGACAGCTGCGGCAGTGCGGCCGGCCATCGATCGTGACGGAGCATTCGAAGCAGACGCCCATGCCGCAGAGCGGGCCCCGCGGATGTCCGGCGACGGAGCGCCGGAAGCGCGATTCCCCGGCGAGCGCCAGGGCGACGGCGACGACCGTTCCGGCCGGGACCCGGATCGGCCGGCCGTTGATGGTGAGGGCGACCGTCTCAGTCATGGGCTTGGCCTTCAGGGAGAGAGCGCGACGGCGAATACGGATCGACCGGGATTTCGGAGGGCCGGTTCAGAATCATGTCCGCCAGGAGCCGGCCGGTCGCGAGCGAGGTCGTGATGCCCAGGCCCTCGTGGCCCGTGGCCAGCCAGATCTTGCGATGTTCGGCGGACGGGCCGATATGCGGCAGCTTATCGGGGGTCGCTGGCCGGAATCCGGCCCAAGCCCGGAGCGCGGTGAGCCGTCCGACGTCAGGAAGATAGGCCGCGGCCCGCTCCAGCATCCGCCGGAGGATTCCGAACTCCACGTCCGGATGCTCGGCCCCGTATTGGCGGGAGGATCCGATGAGCATCTGGCCGTTCGGCCGCGGCTGGACGTTAAAGGCCACCGAATCCGAGGATACGGAATGCGCGCTCTTCAGGTAGCCCAGCTCCACGATCTGGTGCCGCACATAACCGGGATAGCGGCGGGTTACGACGAGATGGCCTTTGCGCTTCTTGACCGGCAGCCCCGCCGTCAGATCGGGCGACCAGCATCCGGCGGCGTTGACCGTCAGGCCGGCGCTTATCCTCGTGCCGTCGCCGAGCACGACTCCGCCGTCCGGGTCCAGGGAATGGACTTCGACCCCGGTCCGGACTTCGATTTCGTCCCGCAGGGCGCGATCGAGAAGGAATCGGGCCGCGGATGGGGGATACAGCACTGCGTCCTCGGAGACGAACAGCCCCCCCCACAGTCCGGGGCGCAAGTTCGGCTCGGCCGACCGAAGGGCCGCCTCGTCGAGAATTTCCGCGCCGAGGCCCCGCACCCCGCAGAATTCGGCTTTCCGCCGGGCTTCGGCCATCTCCTCCTCATCGGCCGCCACCCAGAGCGTCCCGCAGGAGTCATAATGGACATCCGCCGGCAGCTCCGCGGCCAGCTCCCGCCAAAGACGGCGCGAATACGACGTCAGAGCGAACTGAGCCTCGGAATCGTCCATCACAACGACATGGCCCATCGCCGCGGCGGTCGTGCCCCCTCCGACGGGGCCCCGGTCGAGGACGATCACCGACAGGCCCGCGCGCGCGAGCTCCGAGGCACAGGCGGCCCCGACGATGCCCGCCCCGACGACGGCCGCGTCCCAGCCGGACATCAGACCCGGATCCCCCAGATGAACGGATCCTTTTCGTCGAGGATCAGCGTCGATTCCGCGGTGACGAAGGCCGTGCCCGTGATGGACGGAATGACCGCGCCGTCCCGCATCGTATAGCGGCCGGTGAAGGTGCTGCCGAGGATGCTTTCCTGCACCCACGCCGCCCCCTCGGCCAGCTTGCCGTCGGCGGCCAGGCAGGCGATTTTCGCGCTCGTGCCGGTCCCGCACGGCGAGCGATCGTAGGCTTTTCCGGGACAGAGGACAAAGCTGCGCGAATTCGCACCCGCGGTGGGCAGGCCGTACAGCTCGACATGGTCCACTTCGGGAAAGCCGCTCGCGTTCACGGCACTCCGGATCCGCCAGGCAACGTCCGTCAGCGTTTCCACGTTCGCCAGGCTGAGCGTCTGGCCGTGGTCCTCCACGAGGTAGAACCAATTGCCGCCCCAGGCGACGTCCCCCGAGACGCGGCCCGGGCCCGGCACGTCGACCGCGAAACCCTTGGCTTTCCGGTAGCTCGGCACGTTCGCCACGGTCACTTCGCCGCCCGGATGGAGCGTCGCGGTGACGGTCCCCACAGGCGTCTCGATGCGGTGCTCTCCCTGGCGGATGCGGCCCATGTGGGCCAAGGTGACCAGGAGGCCGATCGTCCCGTGGCCGCACATTCCGAGATAGCCGACGTTGTTGAAATAGATGACGCCCGCAGCGGAGGCGGGGTCATCCGGCTCGCAGAGCAAGCCGCCCACGACGACGTCTGAGCCGCGAGGCTCGTTGACCACCGCCGATCGATAGAGATCGAAATCCCTTCTGAACCGTTCGAGCCGCTCGGCCATCGGCCCCCGGCCCAACTCGGGTCCCCCGGCGACGATGAGCCGCGTGGGCTCTCCCCCGGTATGCGAATCGATCACGGAAATTGTTTTCATGATTTTTTCCTGAGGATGTTTATCGGCTATCATTCTCTTTGAAAACCGCCCCCGATTTCCCATAAGTCTCCAACTCCTGATCGGTCATCTGCTCGAGCTTGAGGAGCTCGGGGTATTTCTCATCCGTGTCGCCGTATTGTTTCTTGAGTCGGAAAAGCTCGGTCTTGAGCTGCCGGACCGTCTCCGCATAGGCCGGGTCCTTGTACACGTTCTTCAGTTCCTGAGGATCCTTCTCCAGATCGTAGAGTTCCCAGCCAGGCGGGGTTGGCGTGGGCAGGGCGCCACGGGCGTCCAGGGGCATCCCGTAGAAAAAGATGAGCTTG
>Ga0315294_10006601_pt1 | contig 12719 bp, 15 predicted proteins | sample YL17G13_40_MG_FD_203626 | JGI IMG/M metagenome (GOLD analysis project Ga0315294, IMG submission 203626) | Sediment microbial communities from Yellowstone Lake, YNP, Wyoming, USA - YL17G13_40 | ecosystem: Environmental > Aquatic > Freshwater > Lake > Sediment | place: USA: Wyoming | collected...
CAAAAGATCAAAGAATGCGCTTTTAGAATTAATTGGAGATCCTACGATAAACATCAAAAACTATTGGCTAAATAGACTGCTCACTTTCATTTGGCATATGACCATTAACATCTAAATACAAACTATTATTCAACATACGTATCAATTAATTAAATAGGTGCTGATCGAATAATTAGATCAATAAATATCATTAAATAATTCATCGGCTTTGATAGGATCTAAGTTTTCCAAAATTTTATACATCTTTAAGGCGGAGTCATAATCACCAACCATTACATACATTTTCCCTAATGTTAATTGAGTCTCAGTATCAGTGGGATCAATTTTAATGGCTTGCTTAAAAGCATTAATCGCATCATAATACCTTTTTTGTTCGTAATAAACCAATCCGAGATTTGTATACGCTGTCTGTGCATTAGGATTATATTTAAGTGTTTGTTTCCATTCTTTAATAGCATTATATTGATCATTTATTTTTATATATGCCAGTCCAAGATATAGATGTGCCTCCCAACAGCAATATTTTTCCCATATACTATCTTGTAATTGAATTGATTTATTTAATAAAACAATCGCTTCTGGATATAGTTGGAAATTTTCACAATATAATCTTCCAAGTAGGTAATATGAAGTTGAATATGCTGAATCTTGGGTGTAATTAATGGCATAATTTAAAATTTCCTCAGCACGAGAATATTTACCTATTTGTCTGTAACATTCCCCTAAAAAAGAGTAAGATTCAAATTGGTTTGAATCTATTGAAGCAGCACTTTCATAAAATGGTATTGCTTCTTCATATTTACCCTGTCCATATAGAACGTGACCGATCATTGATATACTGTCGATTACATTTTGTTTTTCTAATCGTTGTATCGATACCCCATTTATAAAATTAAAGTCCATAGAATCTAATTTGAATATTAAACTGACAGGTATGGCAAAATTAATATTTTGACCTTCTGTGTATTGCCATGTAGCTATTCCTATTACCTGATTGTTCATATTTATCACAGGACTACCGCTCGATCCTGGCGACAATGGGGCTGAAATTTGTATCATTCTATCATATGGCGAAGGGATAGGACGAATTGCTGATACAATTCCATCTGTTATTGTCTTTTCTAATCCAAGTGGACTACCAATAACAATGATTTTTGATCCTGCCTCTGGTAAAGAATTAGAAAGAAACAATGGGGTGGTAGTGGTGTTACCTACATTTGCTTGCAACTTTATTAAATCATAATTATGATTATATCCCAATACCTTTGTAATAGGAAAAATTTTATTCTCTGATGTCCTGATAACAGCACTGTAGGCATTATTAAGAACATGAGCATTTATAATAATTTCACCATTGGTATTAATATAAAACCCGCTACCTAAACTAATGGTATCATTATTTTTATCATATACTATTATGGCAACTACCGAAGGTTCAATTTTCTTATATAAAGACACATAATCCTGCTGAGCAAATAATAAGGCAGTAAAGTATACTGAGTATATAAAGTATTTTGACATAATTTCCTCCAGTATCTATTTCATTAACTACTTGAATTATAGGTACGAATATTATGCTGTCAAGGTATGCATTTATTATACATGAAGTTACCGCCATATCTTATATACTCACAAGGGGCTGAGTTTAATCCCAGCCCCTTGTGCCAGATCTGTGCCATCTTTGTGCCAAAACGTGTGGTAAAGACCGGAAACCTCAGCAATGGCTAAAAGAGTGCTATATACGCTCCAGGTTACATAGAAGCGCTTTTCTATTGTATCTCAGAGGTATGTGAAATCCGCATGTTTCGGATTAAAAATCCGTTGCTCTCCAATTGAACCACGGGTATAAAGAGGAACTCCGCTCCCCTTTTTCCATAAAATTCCTCGATATTTTTAAGAATCTTCTCATTTCTCTAAATTGATTTATTATTTCAAAATTCCCAGGTTAATCACTTGGCTGAATGGTTTTATGGTTTTATCCCTAATATGTTATTTTTTTAATTCCTTGAATTACTTTTCCTTAATATATTACACATCTTCCCTGCACAATCCTTGCACAAGCATGATTCATGACCACATATTCTTCTGATTTTTCGGTAAATATTAACTAAAGCAACGGTCTTGCAAACCTGATTGTGAGTATTTTTAGGACAGAAAATCAATAAGGTCATTCCATGTATTCTCCTCATTGACTATATTCAGGATTGTCATATACTTATTAGAAGAAATTATACAGTCGGAGGTAAATAAATGAACACAAAAGCTATAATGCAATCATTAAAAGATGAAATTAATGCTACAAAAGACAGAGTCCGTAATATCATAGGGTCAAACTGGCCAAGTGATGGCTTGTGGAAAGAATCTATTATCAGAACGGTTCTGCGTCGATATTTACCAGCTACATATTCAGTCGGAACTGGTTTTGTAATTTCTGAGCATGACATCTCAACCCAAATAGATATAATTATATATGATGCTGCAGGTCCAACACTCTTTAAGGATGGAGATTTCGTCGTTGTAACGCCCGATGTTGCAGTTGGGATTATCGAAGTAAAAACAAAAATTCATTCACCATCTCAATATGCAGAAACAATTCAAAAAATAGCTACAGTAGCAACCTTATTGCGATTTCACCCAAGGCTCCACCATCCATTAAATCCATTTATTGGATTGTTTATATTTGAAAATTCAGAACTTCAATCTCAGTCAATTCTCAAACCTTTAAAAAAATACAACAGTGAGAAAGGATGTTTTGAAATACAATGTATATGTTTGGGTGCAAATCATTTTGTTCGATTTTGGAAATTTCCTCCTCAAGAGCCAAAAATATTATATAACAAATGGCATTTATACAAATTTGAAAATTTAGCGCCAGGTTATTTTATTCATAATGTCATGGAACATTTATTTCCAGAATCGATCATGGGTAATAGTGATCTATGGTATCCTCCTGAAGGAAAAGAATTAAATAAAATTGACGATATTGCAAAATAGTAACAATATACTGAGACTTTGTATTGGATGTATTAATAACAATAGGGACGATAATGTGAAAGTGTAGATTCTCATTCAATTTTGACCCCGGTTTCTCATTTAAAATTGACCCCCCTGCTTAGTTAATTTTCACCTTTTTCATTATCGCCAGTTTTTACCTGTTTGTCAATCCCTTGGGCTTTCTTATCCTTGATCCGGTAGCTGTCTCCTTGGATCGCGATGATATGGCTGTGATGCAGGATCCGGTCCAGGATGGCGCCGGCGATCACGTCGTCGCCGAAGATCTCGCCCCATTGGTTAAAGGCCTTATTCGTGGTGATAATAAGCGAGCCGCTTTCATAGTGTCGGCTCACGAGTTGGAAGAATAAATTGGCGCGGTTGGTATCCATCGGCAGATAACCCAGTTCGTCGATGATCAGGAGGTCCAGCCGGCTTAAGATTTCGAGCCGCGCGGCCAGGGTATGGCTGACCAGGGCCGCCACCAATTCGTCCATCAAGGCATGGGCGGCCGTAAAGAGCACCCGCTTGCGGGCCGTACAGGCTTTGACCCCCAGGCCGATGGCGAGATGGGTCTTGCCCACGCCCGGCGGACCGAGCAAAACGATGTTTTCCGCCGCGGCCAGGAAGGAGAGTTCGGCCAGTTCCTTGATCAGGACTTCGCCGATCGACGGCTGGAAGGTAAAATTGAAGGTCTCCAGCGTTTTGAGGGCCGGGAACCGGGCCTTGGCCAGCCGGGCATTGATCGAGCGCTCGGTCTTGGCCAGGACTTCCTCCTCGATCAGCCGGTGCAGATACCCGGTATAGCTCGTTTTGATCTTGGCCGCCCGTTTCGCTTCGCCTTCGAAGATCTCGGCCAGCCGGCGCAGGCGCAGGAAAGCCAGGTTCTGCTTCAACCGCTCCAGGTCGGTGGTCATTCCGCCTCCTTGAGCAGGGCCTGATAGACGCTTAAACTCCGGCCGATCATAACCCGGGGCGGCTGGCGAGTCAGCAGCTTGGGCAGATCCGGGGGCGCGAGCGGGGTCTGGTTATGGTTGAGCAGACCCTTCAGGAAGTTCGCCGTAAAGGTATTGTACTCCAAGGCCCGGTTAAACGCCCGCTGCAGGTCGGCTTTCGGATAGACCCGTGCCAGATCGAGGATCTGACGCAATTGGGTCGTGGCGTTGCCTTTACACTGGGCCAGGAGCTTTTCCAAAAATAGCCGGTCTTCGGGGAAGAGATCCTGGAAGACCTTCACCGCCAGCATCTTGCCCTGGGGCAGACGCTGCCGGAGCCCATCGTAATGCGCGTCCTGAGTCACCACCGCTCCTTTTTGGAGGGCCAACAGGTGTCGGGCGATCAGCTTGCCGTCGGGGGCGTAGACCTCCAATTCCCGACCCCGGCTGACCCGGACCCAGACTTCCTTGCCCGCATATGAACAAGGCACCGAATACCGGCGGCCGCCATAGGAGATCAAACAATCCCAGCTCGCTTTCCGGAACTGCTCCCGGAGCGATACGAACCGGCCGGCCGGCAACGGGGTCAGCAAATGCTTCTCCCGAAGCAGCCGGTCGACCGCCCGCTCCCGCGTCGTGCCGTGGACGCGGTTATTGACCACGGTTTCCGCGAAAACCGCCAGCTGCGCGACCAAATCCGGAAACGAACCGAACTCCCGGCCCTTTAAAAAATGCTCCGTCAGGTACTGGAAGGGTTTTTCTACCTTGCCCTTGGTCCGCGCCCGGCCCGGCAGGCAGGCCCGGGGCGTAAATTTATAATGACCGGCAAAAGCAACCAAATGGGGGTTAAAGACCAACTTCGGCCGCGGCGTCAAGACCAGGGCTTTGGGATTGTCGAACAGAACCTCCTTGGGCACCCCGCCGAGCTTGAGGAAACTGTCCTCCAGGGCCGCAAAAATCGTCAGCTGGTTCGTATCCAGGCTCGCATAATAATGCTGGTACCGGCTATACCCCAGAATGAAACTGGAGATGTGGAGCTTGGTTAAAATACCGCCCAGGGTCACCGTCCGGTCGCACCAGTCGTACTGCCCCTGGTGCCCGGGCGGCGTCTCAAACCGCATCACCGCCTTAGCCGGCACCACGGTAATCACGGCCCGGACCCGCTTCAGCTGCCGGTAAAAGGTCGCCGCCGGCGCCGGATAACCCCGCGTGCGCAGTTCCGCCAGAATCCGACTGCCGATAAAATCCTGGGCCAACAGCACCTTGATTTCGTCCTCGTAAACCGCCAAGGCCGAACTCAAGCGCTGCTCCGGTGTATACTGCGGCGGCCGGTCCATCCGTATATACTTCCGGACCGTATTCCGCGCCACCCCCAATTGCTGGGCAATCTTCTTGATCGCGATGCCGTTATTGTTAAGCGTCCGAATCGTAAACCATTCATCCATGCTGATCATCCTTTCGGCCTCCCGTGTTCGTACAAACACAGGAGTTTACCCGGTTTCTAGGGTGGGGTCAATTTTCGTGAGAATCAGGGGGTCAATTTTGGTGATAATCAACAAAAGTTAAGAGCGTTAATGGTTCAAGCACTATTATTCGAACAAAAAACCGACCTGCCATACTTTGTTGAAAATTAGCCTTTAAAACGTCCGATATTTAACAATAAATATGTACGTATGATTAATTTTAAGAATTCGTGTTGAATTTTGTAAAGTATACCAATCTTACCTTCAATCCTCGCTGATACGGAATATAAAAGCCCGAGGGGGCTATAAAACCTTTTCCCATATCCCTATAAAGGAGGCTTTATGGCCACTATGGACGAAGAGAATTGTCCGGCTTGCCTGGCAGACCGGAGCCGGGCTGTGATTATGACCATCAAAATGACGATTACCGGGCTCCTATACACATGCCCGGAGTGCAATGAGTCCTTTACCACGGACGAGTTGGAAGCAATTTATCCCGTTAGAGAAAACCACCGATTTAAATCGGTGGTTATTACCGAATAAAGCAGACGGTAGTTTAATACCGCCGTCAGCGCATTCCCGTTAGAGGATGTGGTTCTCTAACGGGATATACGGCTGGGCGAAGGAGAGAAACCATGGGGATTAATGAGAAGATCCCGATTGATATCACGTTCCCGACCCGGGTCGCTATGGAATTGCATAAGTGCGGGATCAAGGAATGCGATCCCCAGCAACTCAAGGTTGAAAGGTACCGCACGGTTCTAATCTCGCATGAGAGCGGGAAAAAGGTGATCTACGAATTTGGCATCAAGATCAGCCGCTTCGGTCTGTATGGATTCTGTTTCATTTACGGCAAGGATGCACCTCTGACCGAACTCTTCAAATTACCATGCAATGAACTGCCGACAGTCTTTGGCCTGGACACAAAACTAGCCATGAAGAGCGACGGCCTGGAGTTGACCAAGAGATTGATACCGGGTCTACCCAAACCGAAGATCACCGCCAGCGACTTCCATCGCATCGTGAACGAACTCGAACGCTGGGTCAAGAACCTGCAGTCTCATTTAAATATTTAAGCCTGCCAGGTCCTTAGACCGACATGCATACTTTACCCGCGGAGGCGCACCACGCCTCCGCGGGCATACGAGGGTTGACATTTTGTATATTTTGATGATAATTCAATTATATAAATCAAAAATTCAAACCCAAATTGGAATGGATGAAACAAGCCAAGTATGATTTTGATTCTGCGGAAAATCTCTTAAGGGATTATAAAAGAGCTGCGACCAAGGTTATTTTGGATAGAACCAAGGAACTATTCATATGGCTGACACGAAACAGAATTTAACCAAAAAAATTAATCGTATTATCCTGGGCTGGTCGAAGCAAAAAGGTATATCCGTATCCAAAATAATTATGTTCGGTTCGTCGGTCACCGGCAGGAAACACAGAGACAGCGACATCGATATAATCGTGATATCCAAGGATTTCAGGAATACGACAATATTCGAGAGAACCGATCTTACGTCCGGGGTCGGTTGGGAGCTGGTAAAACAAACCAAAAAGCCTTTTGATGTTCTTTATTTTTCAGATCGTGAATGGCGAACCGGCAATTCTTTAATCATAAACGCCGCAAAAAAGAGCGGATCGGTAATTTTCGGATAAAAACGAATTAATCTGACCTTACATAACCATGCTTTATAATTTTTCACCAGCAACCAAGCCGTTAAAGTGCGTTAGTTAACAAGCTGTATTCCTCCATGATAATCTAACATGACCGAGCCCAGCCGCAACGATCCCTGCCCCTGCGGCAGCGGAAAAAAATACAAGAAGTGCTGCATGTTCAAGGATCGGCCCCAGCCCGGACCGGAGGAACTGGCCCGGGCGAAGCTCGTCCAGGAACTCATGGATTACGCCGGTCGTTATCACAAGGACGTCCTGCCGGAGGCCTTTGATTGGTTCTGGGGCGGGGAATCACCGGATGAAAAATTCTTAAGGGAATTCGATACCGGGATCTAGATCAACTTCAGCGAGTGGCTGCTCATGGATTATCCGGCGGCTCCGGAGACGGGCCGGACAATCGTCGAGTTATACCGGGAGAGCCGGAAAAACCTGACCGAACCGGAGATGACGGTGCTGGATCGGTTCCGGGAATCGACGCTCAGCCTGTTGGAGGTCCAGGAGATTTTCCCCGAAAAGGGAATGGTTCTCAAGGATCTGCTCCTGGGCGGCGAGTACAAAGTCTGGGAAAAGAGCGTAACCCGGGGAGTGGTTAAATGGGATATCCTGGCCGTCCGTCTGATATTAATCGATGGACGGTATATTATATGCGGCAGCGTCTATCTCTACTCGACACAGTGGAAGCCTGTACTGATTACTGAAATTAGGAAGTGGTATGAAGATTGTAAAAAGAAAACGCCGGATGTTTCGCTGAGGGAATATCTGAAGGCCGCCGGAGCCATATTCAATATTCTATGGTTTGAAAGAGTTAAGCGGGACGCGCGGCCCGGACTCCTGACCCGGACCGGCGAGCCGCTGATGTTCTGCCGGGCCGTGTTCTTGATCGCCGATCAGGCTAAAGTCGCCGGGCTCCTTAAAAAGCACAACCAGCTGGAGACGGATGATAAAGGCGATTTTATCTGGTCCGAAGATCCGGGCCGGGAAGGCGCGTCGGTCCTGGGCAGCATTCGGATCATTAAAAAAGAGCTGGTTCTCGAATGCATGTCCAAGAAAAGACTGGAACAGGGGAAACAAATGATCCTGAAGATCCTGTCCGGCTTGGTCGAACATAAAACCGATACATTCAGGGATCCGTATGAGGTTCTGGCCACAAAACAGAAAAAAGCCAAGCCCGCATCCGAGATTCCGCTAGAGATCCGCCAGCAGTTATACGATAAATTCCAGCGCGAGCACATGGAAAAATGGCTCGACGAGAAGATCCCGGCCCTGGACGGCCTGACGCCGCGGGAATGCGTTAAATCCGAGGCCGGTCGGGAAAAAGTCGCCAACCTTCTCAAATCGTTCGAGAACATGGAGGAACGCAAACGCAAGGCGGGCGAGCCGTATCACGATTATGGCTGGATCTGGCCCAAGCTCGGCCTTGAGCGGCCGGAGTGAAGCCTTAGATTTCCCGATACCAGCAAGAAATCATGGAAGAATCATTCTTGCCGACAGTTATTCCAAGCAATTTCCCGCGCTGCAAGCCTGAATAACGCTAAATAACACCGGTTAACCGCGTTTAACGAAAAAGGATGCAATAAGACGACTTCTTTTTTCAAAAACCTCCGGATTCCTCTCTAATGCAGGAATGGCGGATTTTTGATTATAAGGTTTTATTTCCTTGCTTGACACAAAGCAAAATAGTCATATACTAAAGTGGAGAGTAAATATGATCGATAAATATAATATTCATTCCACGCAAAGAAACCAAATTGTTCGATATACCCAGAAACATAACAGGCCAATTATTTATCTATTATGGCTTATCAGTATCGCGGAGATTTGGAACGGTAAGGAAATTGGTAAATACCGTTAGTGAAAGGTCTTGATGAACCGTCCGATATCGGTTATAATACAAAAAAGGAGATAGATTGACGCTTAATGAAGGTTTTAATTATGGGGAACGGAAACAGCTCGAGGTAATAAAAAAGTTTTCCGGCGAGAAGAGGGTGTTGTTGGGCGCCGAATTATACGAGATGGTCAGACAATTGATTATGGATGGTTTTAGAAACCGCAATCCCGGATTGGATGAATGGGACATCCGTAAGAAAACAAAGGAAATAATCGCGCCATGGTCCAGGAAGACGCATTAAAACCGGTCATCGAATTATTGAATACCTTGAAAATTCCCTATATGTTCGTAGGCGCATTTGCGGTTAACTACTATGCGGTGCCTCGTTTTACGCATGATGCCGATTTGGTAATCCATATCGCCCTGGAGCACATCGAAAGCTTATGTAAACCGCTGGAAAAACACTTTTATATCGACCGGGATATGATAAAAGAAGCGCTTACTACAATCGGCCAGTTCAATATTATTCATCACGAATCCGGTTTTAAAATAGATTTTTGGACGGTCAAAAATGACGAAATTAGCCAGGTGCAGTTTTCAAGACGTATCGCCGGCAAAATATTTGGCCTTGATGTAAACATCATCACGCCGGAGGATTTGATTTTGACTAAATTGGTTTGGTATAAAGAATCCGGAAGCCAGAAGCATTTTATAGATGCGGCCGGCGTCTTCCGCATGCAAAACGACACGCTCGCGACGGATTATCTGGAAAATTATGCCGGGAAAATGGGCATCGAGAATTTACTTGCAAGAATAAAGGACCAACTGCTGGAGACTTCGCCATAGTGCAGTTGGTTATGAATTCTTAGAACTGACATGGGGGTCAGACCTGGAAACTAGAAACTACACCTGTGGTGATTGATGACGGAGATGGAAAAAAATTACGATGATAATAAATGGCTAAGACCCTAAAACAATCCTAAAATATATTTAGGACAGGACCCAGGACATGATTCAGGATGACAACTTTGAAATAGTTAATGGAATTATCCCCATTGACCGGTCGGAAAATAATCGTATAATTCATCTAACCGTATAATGGAGAGTGGAAATGGTTCATAAATATAAGATTGATAAAAAACAACACTATCACAAAATCGGATACTTTTTACCGTTTGTATTGGCAATATTTTTAGCTCAACAATGCGTTGACACTACTGTTTATTCATCGTTGAGAATGAAGGGGTTGGCAAACCTTAATTCTGATATTCTGTCGAATGACGAGGAAAATCAAATGACGATCGATCCGGAAGAAGCGATAAAATTAAATATTTTCCGATCCAATAAGGATCTTGACTCGGCTAAGATCAGTTTAACCGAGGATAATGTTACCGTGGTTGACATATATACTCCAGAAAATATTTATCGATCAGACATATTTGATAGATTAATAATAAAAGTATTACGCAGTAAGCTAAAAATGATAAATAATAACAATTTTTCATTTCAAGACTTCGATCGTAAATGGAATATCGCTGGTCGTGACAGCATGGGACTACCCATAACTAATTATGAGATCGACCGGCTCAGGAACAGGAAAAAAACATCATGTATCGGATGTTGTATCGGCGGCGGAATCGTCATTATCCCCTGCTGGTATTTAATGGCAAAATATTATCCGATCATGGATCCAAGCGAAGGGCTCATACCGCCGATGCATAATGAAGGCTGCGTGATAGGAACAGTTACCTTTTCAATACTTGCCATGTGTGGGGGTTCAATGATCGCGGATAAAATAGAAAAGACGAATAAATTGAATTATATTATAAAACAAAGAACTGTCTATATTCGAACGAAAACCGACCTGCCTTAATATGTCAAGTTTTGAAACCCATTGACATTCACATTTTTCAGTCTAAAATATCCACAGGTAATTTAAGTAAAAGGAGGAGTAATGCCGGTTTTAGAGGTTCAAATAAATATGCTTATATTTTACCGATAAAAAAATGCGATGTAATAGCAGTAAAGTACCGGTTATTTATCAGGGATACATAATCCCATTCCTTTTGCTGTCTTTAACCATTTTCGGAAAGACCTTCGGTGATTCCGCGGTCGGGGAGGTTACGCGTTACCAAGTCGTACCAAAAGTTTATCTCGGCTTAGTGTCATTTGGGAGCTATGGAGGATACGGCAGCTCGTCTCATCGTTCAACCGGACACTATAATTGGCGATATTGCGCTATCGAGTGCATTTATTTCAAGGGCGACGGACCATGGGGTGTCGGTTTTAAGCTGTTCGACAATTTTTATTATTTTGGCCCGGCCGAATTAAATCTTTCGCATCGATTATATGGGCATGCAAGATCGTTTGGTCTATTATCATTGCACGCGTCGTTGTACCCGACCTACGGTGGATTCATATACAGCACGGCCCTAGAATATTCGCATATTATTTATTACCCTTTACCGATTGAATTCAGATGCATTGCCGCACATGCAGCGGTAGAAAACAACGAAGGGTATATGGCGGCGTGCGGTATTCAATTAGGGATCGGTCGCTGGTTTATGGCGAAACAAGCGTTATCTAAAAACCATGATTGCGGGGAATCTACTGGTAGTCTACTGCCAAAAGCATACTTGGGATTGGTAAAATCCGGCATTTATCACGGGTATCATTACGACGGTAAGATGGCGCCCGACGAAGGCCGGATGTCACTCACCGGATTAAGAATCGGTTTGATCGAGGCCGATTTTTTCACCGGTAAATCGCGATGGGGATTGGGTTTTACGCTCATCGACCTGGTTGGCGCGAGTCATGGCACGCCGAACTATAGTATGATTGTTCTGTCGCCCCGGCTGTCATACGTCATCCATTCAAGCGAATATTCATTTGGTCTTCTGTCGCTGCGTTTTTCACCGTTCACGATCGGGAGCGTGATCGAATACGATTACGAGATAGCTCCGCCGTTTCCTTTGGGGTTAAGCGTCCGATTTGGCGGTAACCGATCCGTGGATGGGGATGCTTGGAATTTTCAGGCGGCGGCGGGCGTTCATATCGGACTTGGATACTGGTGGACCGTTAACATCGATAAACCGGAAGGGAACCGAAAGGAATAACTGAACGCGATGAAAATAATCGTTTCCCTGCTAATTATTGTCGGTTACTTTTTTGGCCAGGGCGACCTACCAAAAGATTATAAATTATCCATGATGCGATACGTCACGGAATTCGAACAACCATCCCGGACTTGGGTTAACTTAGGGATTGGAATTGGGGCATTGAAGATCAGAGAAATGCCGTATGGCGATGGAGGCGTATCCTTCGGGATCAGTTTATTCCATCGGTGGGGTGAAAAACCGTTTTCCGCCAGGTTCGCGATGGTCGGGACCTATGACGAATTCGCGGGTGATTTTGGCCTCCTTTATGCCGTGCTTGGAAAACCCGGCCATTCCGCCTTATTATCGATCGGTCTGGGGCCGGTTATCGGCTACGATAAATCTTTTTGTTACGAGACGGTTGGAATACCCATTTCTCTATCGGCCGATAAAATACATAATAATTGCTGCAGTTTTTTACTTAATATAATGGCTCACGCGAACATCAACCTGGAACGTCCTTTCATCGGTCTGGTAATCGGTTATTCTTCATTTCACGGATTATGAACGCCAGGGGTTATGACGAGGTTTGGATTATCATGTCGGTTTTTAAGTGAGCTTCATGACGGGTAGACTGGTTATTAACTAGGAATTGGGATGATAAAAGCAATGGTTTATACTACAATATTATTATTTTCGATAAACTGCGTAACGCTGGGAAATT
>Ga0315294_10006602_pt1 | contig 12718 bp, 7 predicted proteins | sample YL17G13_40_MG_FD_203626 | JGI IMG/M metagenome (GOLD analysis project Ga0315294, IMG submission 203626) | Sediment microbial communities from Yellowstone Lake, YNP, Wyoming, USA - YL17G13_40 | ecosystem: Environmental > Aquatic > Freshwater > Lake > Sediment | place: USA: Wyoming | collected...
TTATATCGCCGGTAACAATGTGAGGAGATTCCAGACCTGACAGGTCGTGAATACAAAAACCCACACCAAATTTATCGAGCAGTTTATAAGTATCTTCGCAATACCAGCTTTCGTGGCGGAATTCAAATATGGCAATTTCCTTTTTCGGAAGAAGCTTGATAAACGATTCCAGCCGGTCAAGGTCTTTGTGCAAACTCGGCGGCAGTTGATACAGGATAGGGCCAAGTTTTCTACCCAATAAAGCAGCGAGGTCGAGAAATCGGGTCAATTCTTGCGAGACATCTTTTAGTTTCTTTATATGGGTGATGTATCTGCTGGCCTTTACGGCATAGAGAAAGTTTTTGGGCGTCAGATTGTGCCACCTCTTTAGAGCCGGCGGTTTTGGCAGGTGGTAGAAGGTATTATTAAGCTCGACGGTATCAAAATGCTGTGCATAGTATTCGAGCCATTTGTCTTTTGGCAGGTCGGGAGGATAAAATGGTCCCGCCCAATGGCCGTAATGCCAGCCAGAAGTGCCTATTCGGATGTCGCATTTATTGCCCATAGGAAATCTAAATCTTTTGAACAATTCTGAAAAACTATTATGATATTAACCACGAATTAACACAAATGAACACAAATTAGTGAAAGTTCGTGTTAAAAAATGATGTATGGATTACTATGGATTTTGGTCCACAACAAATCGGCAAATGGCTAATCACGGTGGGGATTATCATCGCACTGCTGGGTGTGCTGATGGCGGTGCTTGGCCGGGTCGGACTATTCAGGTTACCCGGAGATTTGGAATTCGGCTCCAAAAATTGGCGCATCTATTTCCCCATCGCAAGCTGCATTTTAATCTCCATTGTCCTGACGCTTATTTTGTGGCTTATCCACTATTTCCGCCGGTAAAACAAACCCTTATCGGCAGGCAAACCGAAAGTTAAAAATCTGGTGAAGGAATCCAATTTTGTATTTGACTACTTGGCTGAAAAATGACTAAATGCACGCGCTTTTGGCTGTGAAGCCTTAAAACAGCAGGTAACTAACGGATAGGAGCAAGACGATGACTTTGACGACTCTAACCGCAAGTAAAACCGCCATAAGAAAAATCAGCAGAGGCTTCATTCTTCCAAGCGCCGCGTTCACTATCAGACATAGCCAGGTCAAATTTTACAGACCTCTCGACAAACTGCCTCAGCCGGGTGATGTTGTCTATGGGATAGTCAGCCGAATTGGCCAGCACTCATCTCTGGAAAATGCTTTTGGCCGCATACATATTATACACGATGGCACAAAGGCCATCTTTGTATTCGGAAACAGGTACGCCCCCGATTTCTATGAAGGATTGGTCCCCGATGAGCTTACAGATGAAATCGACCTTATAGCCCGCTCAGGAGTAATTGGTGTGGTTAAAACCAAAAACTCAATGATAAAAGACCCGACGAAAGTAAAAATACTGGGCTATGTCTGTGATGAAGCAGGTGCCGTCTTAAATACTCAGGACTTTCCCATCATAAAACCCCGGCATACAATCAAGAAGCAGCCGAGGTCGCGTATGATTCTGGTCTGCGGAACGTCAATGAACTCCGGCAAAAGTATGGCTGCCGCCGCCTGCTGCTGGGCCTTGACATCTATGGGCTATAACGTCAGGGCCTCTAAAGTTACGGGGACCGCAGGTCTCAAAGATATTCTCCTTATGAACGATGCAGGCGCTAATCCTTATGCCGATTTTACATACCTCGGCTACCCATCAACATATCTGCTATCCGGCGAGGAGCTATTGGGCATATTCAATCACCTCGACCTCAAATATGCAAACAACCCTAAAAATTTCTGGGTGGTGGAACTCGCCGACGGCATCATTCAGCGTGAAACGGCAATCCTGCTTAGCTCTGCGGAAGTAACATCGAGGATTCACAAACTGATTTTCTGTGCAAATGATGCCTTTGGTGCAATCGGTGGCTTGCGAACCCTGAAGGAAAAATTTAATTTGATACCCGATGCCTTATCCGGCTTATGCTCAAGCTCGCCTTTACACGTGCGGGAACTTTCCGCCTTTACCGACATCCCCGTATTCAATAGCGCCGACTCAACTGTAAAACGATTAACAGATATCCTTCTTTGCCCGGATAATAATCTCCCGAAGTAACTACTGCTCTACCGCTTGCAATTTGAACGAGTTTACTCGACCTTTTTATAAAATTCTGCTTCGCGGTCGGAAAGCTGCTTTTGCTCAATCATCGAGCGAACACGCTGCAAATCGACATCCCTCGGCTGGCCGGCTGAAGAAACCAAAGCAGCAGACTCAAGCCGGACCGGAACAACCTCCAGAAACTTGTTTACGGAAATCGCCGATACGAAGATTGCCACTGCAAGGACGCTAACCACGAAATACCGCGATAGCAGATTCGTCGGCACATATTCACGAGCCGGCAGAACCTCTTCCTTCAAAACCGGCTTTGCGGTGTAACGACACCTGTCACAATATATGCAATCCATCCGGTCCTTCGCGGTAAGGCCGAACTCACATCGCCCGAATCTTTTTGCCGGCAGATACCTCTTCAATATCACCACATTGTTAAATAGCGACAGAAATGCTCCCACAGGACACAAATAGCGACACCAGAAGCGTGGATAGAAAATCGCGCCGGCCAAAGCTGCCGCCGCTATCAGCCACATCCACCCGCTCTCGGCGGACCCACCGACAAACGCCGAGCGTAAATTGAAAATCGAAATGAGCGGGTCTGCCGCCAATGTCACCCTGTTTCTCGAAAGAAAGAATAAGATTATAAAAATAAAAAGAACGCAGTATTTGACGAATCTCGCCTTTTGCATTCTTTCAGTTGGTATCGGCGACTTAAATCTTCGAGGCAAAACATAGCCAAGCAACTCCTGCACAGCCCCAAAGGGACATATATAACCGCAATACATATTGCCGAAGGTTATTACAAGAAGCGGCAAGCCGATAACCAGCAGAAATACACCTGTTAATCCCAGCGCAGGTGTATGCACAGATAACAAGCTCGCTATCTGCTCACTGGAATACTGTGCGTTCAGGATAACGCCGCCCACCACAAGATTAACTATAAGCACACCCAACCTGCTCCAGAATCCGCCTCGATAAGTTACAATCAAAGCAAGCACAAAAGCGCCAATCAGATACAGCCCTTCGGTGTCCGGCAGATAGCCGGCCCAGCGAGATTTCTTTTGCTGCTGTGGTTGAATAGAGCGGCCAAGAATCTGCGATGCAAATCTCTGCCCCGATGTCTCCAGCACCGACAGAATTGCCTTGGAGCTTATCGTAGCGCCAGTTACCGCATCGACTCCCGCAAACGGCTGCGACCCGAAAAGCCCGCGCCCTCCAAGCAGCTTATGCCACTGGCCAAGAAGCGATAAGTAAGACGGAGTCTCGTTGGAGCGGATTATATGGAAGTTAATCAATTTGCCGGCAGCATCCACGTAAATAGCAAGATTCATCTTCCCGCCGAACCCCCGAACCTCCGGCGCAAGGTCCTCAGAGCTAAAGATGTACCCACTTGTGTTTCCGGATTCATCACGAACCATAAAGTAGGTGACTTTTCGAGCATCACTGCGGAGAACTGCTGACACTCGCTCGATGTTCAGCACACCTGCGAGTGCCTGAGCGGCATTCTGCGGCAGCGATGGCATCAGCCGGGCCCCGGCGTCGGCAAGCAGGTTCGAGCACACAACAATAGAAACCCCCACCCCAAACAAGATGTAACCGAGCCGCCGTAATCTAAATGCCGTTGTATTCAAAGGCCGGCCCCTTTCCGGCCAATATATCTTTAGTCCTGCAAGCGGGAGGTTAGCTAAAATAAGCACAACAAACACAAGCAGCGTTGCTTTTGTCCCGAAAACAGGAACGAGCACAAGCCCTGTCATCGCCCCTCCAAGTGACGCTCCTATATGGTCAGCGGTTTCAAGTTTGCTGCCGGCCTGTCCCGGCTCAAAACCCAAATCAGCAAGCTGCCTCGCAGCGACCGGAAAATAACAGCCGCTGCACAAGCCGCAGAGGACAAAAGCAATCGCAAAAATGAGGTGCGTGGGTTCCCAGATACCGCCCGCTCCGCTCTGGCTCCACTGTCCGGCCGGCCAGAAGGCAATCCCAGCCAGAATCAATATATGGATAAGCACTACTGCTGCTAATAGCGCTTCTGCCGGTGCAACTTTGCGGCCCTCCTTCCAAAAAGTCATCCCTAATAAGCGCCTCGTCACAGCCGCACCGCCTGTCAGGCCAACCATAAATAAAGATGAAATAACTCCGATATGCAGGTAAAGCGAGCCAAAAAGAGTTTGATACAGATACATCAGGACAATTACTACACCAATCCCAATCCAGCCCGCCGAAAAAACCAGAAAGGAACTGTCGAAACTTGATTGGATTGTGCCCTCTTTTGTTTTCAGGACATATATGGCCCGCAAGATTATAAGGACCAAAACAGGAACAAGAAAAGCCAGTGGCCCGGCTAATGCAAGATATTTAACAAACCTGGCGACTGGGGCTCCGGATTGCTTTGCCGCCAGCAATAAGCTGTATAGATGTGTCAGCGGTCTGGAATCGCGGTTGACCAGCAGACCCTCAGGCAAATCCGCAGCCGAATAGTTCTCCAACGCTTTAGCGGCGCGGTCCGGCAGATAAACGGAAAGCAATGCCTGCGGCGCGAAAACCTCCGCCGCACCTTTTATCGCCGCAAAACGGTCCCGCAAAGTAGCAGGGTCGCCGGTCAGCTTCCCGGAATCGGATGCGATAAACCACGTATCCTCGCCGGGGGTTATGACAAGTCGTGAGAAAACTCTTTCAAGGGTCAGTTTCGTCGATGCGCCGAGATTGATTAGCTCGGTGCCCATAATGTTTTCCCCGCCTGCCACGCGGACCGCTAATACGCCGCCCGGCTTTAGAGATTCTTTAACCTGCTGATAAAATTGAAGCGTATAATACCGGTTCAGAACAGAACTAGTCGCCTCAGGCAGATTGACGATGACAATGTCATAACATTGCTTTTCCCTCGATAGCAGCGTCCGAACGTCACCATCTAATCGGCGGAAACGTTCACTTGTAACCTTAAACTGCGGCTCAATAAAGCGGTCAACCTTTTGTGCATACTCACTGTCACAATGTGCCCATGTTACGTGCTTAATCTGGGGCAAGCGGAGAAACTCATAGCACGCACCCAAACCCGACCCCACAACCAGGATACTCTCGGCGTCAGGATTTTGACAGAGGCTGATAGCCGCTATCTGGCCGGCGGCGCTTTTATTCGGCAGCGCCTCACAAACGCCGCCTTCGCGAATCGCCACCCATTGACTCTGATAGACTCCATAGAGATACTCGGCCTGAGCGGTCTGGAATGAGCCGATGAAGGCATCTCTGGGAAGCAACTTCGTCCATCTTACTACTCGCACGTAACGCGCCAGCGACTTATCAGCTCCGACACCAAGCAAGATGCAGAAAGAAAGCGGAATCAAAAAAGAAAGGCCGCAAGTTATAAACCGAAGAAGTGAGTTCTGAGTTTTAAGTTTTGACCCTTCGACTGCGCTCGGAACGGGGTTTTGAGTTAGGGGCACGATGGCTTTGGCAAGCTGAACGCCGAATACCGACAAAGAGACAATAATGGCAAGTATAAAGAAAACTGTCGCCGGACTTACCCCGACTCCCAGAAGGAAAGTCACCCCAAGCCCCCCGACAAAACTTCCTGCCGCCTCAATAATATACACACGCGAGACGGCGCCCTTGCGGTCCTCATCGCCCCACCGGCACGCAAGGGGAAACAAAATCCCTGTAATAAGACTCACCGGTGCATTAATCGCTATCGGTAAAAGCAAAACAACCCGTATGGGCAGCAGCGCGTGGGCCTGGATGCCCGAAAGCTCGCGGGCCTGGATAATCAATATCAATTGAAGAATAAAGGCAGGCACATAGCTTAAGAATACAAATTCTATGTTCTTAAGTAACTTTTCCGCAAAGCCCGTTGCCCTATAGACCAGTATAGCCCCCAGGCCAATCCACAAAAACCACGAGCCAAAAAAGACCCCAACGCTTATGTCATTGCCTTCAAAGCTGGTTAAAAAATCGCGAAAAAGCAGAGTCTGGGCCGCTATCGTAAACAGCCCATAGCTAAATATCAGTTGCCCCCGGGCAAATCTCATTTTTCTTCACCAAAAACGACCGCCTGAAAAACCAGAAAGCTTGCGCCTTCCTTCCAGCCATCCGCAGGCAGGCCCGCTTTTAGAGATAAATTGCTGAGCATCTCATTGACACCCCAGCCCTGTTCGGGTGCAACCTGAGGCAGGAATAAAGCTGACCTGCCGTCTTTATTCAACACGACGCCGTCTATCCCGATTCGGATTTTACCCGGCGACGGAATAGGCGAAGGTGTCGTAAGCACAGAGATTTCGATTTTAATGTCGTTACATTCGGCTGCTGTAACAGGGGGGAAACGCGGGTCTCTAAAAGCAGCGTTAATCGCATTCAAAATGACCGACTTAAATAACGGCCTTTGCGGGAAGACATCGCCTATACAGCCCCTAAGCTGCGAATTTTTCTTGAGCGTTACAAATGCCGCCCGCGGAACACTCATTGCATCGCTGACCGTAACGCCCAGCTCGGCCGCCTCCGGGACCCGCCGGTTCGCAAGTGCATAAAGTATTGTTTTACGGGCCAGAACTAAAAGCTCCTTTTTATCTTTATCCGTCAACTCTGCACGGTTTGCCTGCGGCTCATTCGCAGAGGCCTTTTGCCACGCACCGCAAAAGGCAACACCAAGATAACTGACCGAATTGGTAAAGTCCCCCATCAACTCACCGGAGGTTGCATAATTTATCAGCTCGGCCTTCACACCCTGGCCCAGCATTGAAAGCAATACCGCAATCGGAACGTAGCCGCATATCGTTGCGCCGGACTTCTGCCTGTATTCCAGAAAACCTTTGCCGTCCAGCTTCGCGATATACTCATAAGCCCCCATATCCAACTTTTTAAGTTGTTCAGGGATATTTTCTCTGAAAGGCACGTACGCATAGTTCGGCCCATAATGGGTGAAGTCCGAACTGGCAACTACAAGTGTCCCCTCGTCCACTAAACTTTTCAAAATGCTGCCGGCCTTGATAATTGCATCCTGTGAGCAACTGCCCGCAACAATCGGCACAAGCTTGAAACCCTTCAGCCGGTGCTGCAGCAGCGGAACCTGTATCTGAACACTGTGCTCATATTCCTGTGCGTCCGGCACGTTTTGAAACAGCGGATACCGCAGGAGCTTATTTATAAACTCCACATCCAGCTCTATCTCTCCCAGAGGCGTCTGGTAATGGGTTGCCCTCGGCACGCTCAGGATGTCTTCCATAGGGACACGGTGACTGGGGCCAATAATAACGATTCTTTTATATTCTTTGGCGATAGATTTTATCGCCATAGCCGCTGTCTGCCCGGAGTACTGATACCCCGCGTGCGGCAAAATCAATGCAATCACATCGTTTATCGGCTTAACCTGGGCTTTCTGGAAAAGCCCCTCAATTTGCTTATTCAGAGCGTTTGCGTCAGCAGGATACCACGTCCCGGCAATCGATGACCGCAGAACGATCCTGGCCGGCGAAGACTGCTTCGGAGCAGATTCCGGCAATTCTTTAGTCGGCAGAGGAACTTTGCGGCTACACGCCGTCCAGAAAAGCAACCCAAAAACACACAACAACACAATTCCCGAACCCCGCAGAAATTTCCATCCTGTTCGACTCTTCAATTCCGTATTCATATCAGCCGCTCCATTTACCTTGTCTTGAAACATCCCCCATAGCCCTCAAAGAACCAGGGTATTTTTTGACTGGAAGTGCCCGCACAAATCTCCTCGGCGCTCTTGCTATCCCGCCACACGCCTGGCGGGCAAGCCATAAAACACCCATAACAATCGCCGTGCCTGTTTTTGCCAAGACCTGAATAAATTTTCTTCGCGTCATCTCCAAACCCCGTAAATCTCTTTTCCGCAATCCGGACAGTGACCCTCTTTTAATCGGTTCTGCAATATAGTGTAACCGCTGCGTTCAATAAGCAACCTCTTGCAGCCCGGACAATACGTATTCTGGCCCTCTCTACTTGCGACATTGCCTATATAAACGTAGTCCATCCCTTCTTCCATAGCAATACTACGGGCCATCTCCAGAGTCTCCAGTGAGGTCGGCGGAAGGTGCGTCATCTGATACCGGGGGTAAAACCCCAAAAAATGGAGCGGCGTCTCTCCGCCGAGATTCGCCCTGACCCATTGGACAAGCTGGCGTATCTGTTCCGGCTTGTCATTCAGCGTCGGAATAACCAGATTTGAAACCTCAACCTCCACTCCGCACGACTTGGCTACAATCAGGGCGTTCTGAACGGGTTTTAACGTCGCCGAGCAAACGTCCCGGTAAAAATCCTCCGTAATCCCCTTCAAATCTAAGGTCACCGCATCGACATATTTAAGCAATCGCCTCCACGGCTCCTCATTTATATATCCTGCCGTTACAAGGACGTTGCGTACCCCCGCCTCTCTGGCTAACTTTGAAGTATCATAAGTGTATTCATAGTAAATAATCGGCTCAGTATAGGTAAATGCCAGCAAGGGACAGTTATAGAGTCTGGCAGCTTCCACAAGTTTTGCCGGCGGACAAAAGATCGCTTCGCTATCTTCCGGATTGGCCTGCGAGATTTCCCAGTTCTGGCAGTTCCTGCAATGAAGGTTGCACCCCACCGTTGCAACCGAAAAAATCGGAGTGCCCGGCAGAAAGTGAAAAAGCGGTTTCTTCTCGACAGGGTCAATGTGGGTCGAGCAAGGATATCCATAAACCACTGTCAGCAGCACCCCATCGATATTGATTCTCACCCGACAGTCGCCACTCTGGCCCTGGTCAATAATGCACATCTTCGGACATAATTCGCACTGAACCTTCAACTCAATCCCCGCTTTTCAACGGAAAAATATAAAATGTTGCCGCGAAGCAATCTCGCAGGTCATTTCATAGTTACTTCCGTGATGATGCCTTTTTCTATGTATATAGGGCGAATTTTCTCCCGTAATGATGGGAGCTTTCTAACAAATATAAGCGCACCTATAACACAGCATGTCCCGCCGAGCAATAAAGTATTCGGCGCACCTATTTTACTGGCCAAACTTCCAGCTAATAAACTTCCAAAAGGCACCATCCCCATAAACGCCATCGTAAACAAGCCCATAATCCTGCCGCGTTTGTCTTCTTCGACAATGGTCTGTAACACCGTGTTACTGGCTGCCATCTGGACCATCATTGCAAAGCCAGCCACACAAATCGCCGGCATTGAAAACCACAGAGCTCCGGATAATGCAACCGCAATAACTGCCAAACCAAAAAGCCCGGAGAACAGCGGAATTATCTTACCCAGACCAATGACGCTTTTTCTGCTCGCGAGATAAATAGCGCCCGTTAAAGCGCCGATGCCAGACATCGCCATCAGAAAACCCAGGGTTATCGACCCTCCATGAAAAATATCTCTTGCAAAGACAGGCATTAACACCTGGTACGGCACGCCCATTAAACTAACCAAACTCAGAAGGATGAGAATAAACTTAATGGGCGTAGAGTTAAAGGCATAAACAAAACCTTCTTTTAGTTCATGTAGAACGTGGGTATCCGGTGGTTTTATTTTCCTTGGAGCAATTTTCATCGCCAATAAAGCGCCGATAGCCGCAAGATAACTAACACCATTTAATAAAAAACATATACCCTCTCCGAGGGCGGCAATAAGGACGCCGGCAAGAGAAGGACCGATTAACCTCGCCGCATTGACCATAGAAGAGTTTAAGGCAATGGCGTTACCCAGGTCTTCTCTTTCTTCTATCATTTCCACAGTAAATGCCTGCCGAACAGGAATGTCAAAAGAATTCACTAAACCAAGAAATATGCTTAACGCCACGATTTGCTCTACCGTTATACGATTGGTAAGGACAAGTACCGATAGTATTAATGCCTGTAACATTGCCAGAGTTTGGGTAACAATTAAAACACGATGGCGATTATACCTGTCAGCTATGACCCCGGCGAGAGGCGTTAAAAAAAAAGCGGGAATCTGCCCCGAGAATCCAACAATACCAAGCAATAATACGGAATTAGTGAGGCGATACACCATCCAGCTCATTGCTACCTGCTGCATCCACGTGCCAACCAAAGATATACTCTGGCCGCCAAAAAAGAGACGATAATTTCTATGCCGCAACGCACGAAAAATATGCTTAACACCAACTACATTATTAGAATTATTATTGGGCATTGGTGTTTATATCACCCGTATCGTAATACTTCTATGAGACCAAATTTAGAGACCTACTGGGCAGGCCACAGTCCAAAAACTACCCCTGCGATATCTTCGGACATAATTCGCACTGAACCTTCAACTCAATCCCCGCCTTTCAATGCCAAACTACTTGCTGCCATATTATACACGATAGACCCTAATCGAAAATCGAAAATCGCAAATAGAAAATGTCTTGATTTTACTACCACACGGGTATAATCGACCTTATGAAAAACGCTGCGATAAGTGAGCTTTTCTACGAAATGGCCGACGTTATGGAAATCCTCGGCGAGGACCCCTTCCGCATCAATAGCTACCGCAAGGTCGCGCGAGTCATCGGTGATATGCCAATGGATATCGAAACCGTCCTTGCGACCGGCAAGCTCGCAGAAGTTCCCGGCATTGGAAAATCGAGCTTGGCCAAAATCGAGGAGTTCGTAAAAACCGGCGCAATAACCGCCCACCAGCAGCTTCTTACCAAAATCCCGCCAACGTTGTTACAGTTGCTTGCTATTCCCGGCGTAGGACCAAAAGGCGTAAAAGCAGTTTATGAACAGTTGAAGGTTGCCACCATTGCCGACCTGAAAAAAGCAATCCAGAGCGGTGCTCTCGCCCAGATTCCCGGCTTCGGCGACAAAAAGGCGGCGGCAATCGCAAAAGGCATCGAATTCCTCGAAAAGTCCACTGGCCGAATCCGCCTCGACCAGGCCCTCGAAGCAGCGGATATTGTCAGCGAGTTTCTTCAGAATCAATCCGGCATTCAGAAAATCCAACCCGCCGGGTCACTACGGCGTTGCGCCGAGACCATTGGCGATGTCGATATACTCGTGGCAACAAGTAAAGGTAAGAAGACACCTGAGCAGATTGTTCAGGCATTTACAGCCGCACCATTTGTCCAGGAAGTCCTCGCAGCCGGGCCGACAAAAGGGTCGGCGATTATCCAGGTCGAGACCGCCCCCGTTCACGTTGATGTCCGTGTCGTCCCAGTCGAGAGTTTCGGCGCCGCAGCCCAGTATTTTACCGGCTCAAAACAGCACAACGTCCGCCTGCGAGAAATCGCCGTAAAGGCAAAATTAAAATTGAATGAATACGGCCTGTTCAAAGAAGATAAAATGGTCGCAGGAGCGAGCGAAGAAGAAATCTACCAGAAGCTCGGCCTTGATTATATCAGTCCTCTCCTGCGTGAAGACCGCGGCGAAATCGAGGCCGCAAGAAATCATTCCCTGCCCGATTTGATTACGCTCGAAGACATTAAAGGCGACCTCCACGTCCACACAAACGCATCGGACGGCAGCAGTGACATATCGCAGCTTGCCGAAGCCGCAAAGAACGCCGGCTACAAATATATCTGTGTTACCGACCACTCACACTCATCGGCAATCGCCAATGGCCTGTCCGCCAAAAAGCTCGCGGGGCAAATCGAGCAAATCCGAAAGCTCAACGAAAGCGTAAAAGGCATAACAGTTCTGGCTGGAACCGAAGTTGACATCCTCGCCGACGGCTCTTTAGACTTCGATAACAAGCTGCTGGCCGAACTGGATTTTGTAATCGCTTCAATACATTCCGGGCTCGGCAGCCCGCGCGAAAGGGTAACTGCCCGCACACTGAAAGCAATGGATAACCCTTATGTCAACTGCATTGCTCACCCGACAGGCCGGCTTATCGGCCAGCGCGAGCCGATGGATATTGACATCGCCGCCGTAATCAGGCACGCCGCTCGAACGCACACCGCTCTCGAAGTCAACGCGAACCCATACCGCTTGGACCTAAAGGACACCCACTGCAAAATGGCAATCGAGGCAAATGTTTTGCTGGCCATCGGAACTGATGCCCACAGTATCGATAGCCTGTCCCTGATGGGTTTTGGCGTCGCAACCGCCGCACGCGGCTGGGTAACAAAGACCGACGTCATCAATACCCTCCCTCCCCCCAAAATAAAAACCTGGGTCAAGGCCAAAAGACCGAGATAATGTTTCATCACAACTCAATTGATGTTTGTCCCTTTGTGTCCTGGTGCTTTTGTGGCCGAATGAAAACACCGATAAACTATGAAACCGGAGCCTCCAAGCAACGGTTATAATACGGGATTGTTAAACATCCCAAGATTTTTACGTGGTCGTCTCGTGGACGCCACAATAACCTTTATGCTTAAGGAGGCTCACAATGGACAAGTATATCGGATTCGACATTGATAGCAAGAAGACAGTTGCGTGCGTTGTGCAAAAAGGCAAAAAAGACCAGTTTGCGACGCTAAAAACGGACATCGAACAAATGAAAAAGTTTCTACAAAGCCAACGTAGGCCGGGTGGAAGGTTGCTGATGAGTATCCCGGGAGTGGGGCCTCGAACGGCAGAGGCGGTTCTTGCTTATACGGATGAGGTAAGGCGGTTTAGCCGCAGTAAGCAATACGGCGCTTATTTTGGTTTG
>Ga0315294_10006603_pt1 | contig 12718 bp, 10 predicted proteins | sample YL17G13_40_MG_FD_203626 | JGI IMG/M metagenome (GOLD analysis project Ga0315294, IMG submission 203626) | Sediment microbial communities from Yellowstone Lake, YNP, Wyoming, USA - YL17G13_40 | ecosystem: Environmental > Aquatic > Freshwater > Lake > Sediment | place: USA: Wyoming | collected...
TTGAACACGGTACCAAACCTCGGAAGTGCTGTTGGTTCGTACATCGTAGATTTTTTCTTTTGAGGTCGCCCGACCGTTCATGAATTCAAAACCCATTGGTGAGATGTTTTGGTTCTCCCACTGAAACATCAAATAAAAATCAAGAACGTATGTTCCCTTCGTAAACTCAAAGTTCCCTATGGAGATGACATAGATTCCAACGTTGATTGTTGTCCCATCATTTATGAGTTGTTCCTCTTCTGCTGCTGTGCTTATCGATGAAAAGACGAGCGAGGAAATTAAGAAGAAAAGAAATATCACAGAGATTCTTGTCGTACGCATGTAAACCTCACATAAGTAATTGTTTTAAAAATTTTCTGTAAAAACAATTTTCAGATGGAATGATTTGAACACAAGATTACCGGTGAAAATAAGGAATTACTTTTGTTGACTTCAAAATATAAAAGAATGCCATAGATAATAGACAATTAAAAAAGTTCAATGTTTTTCAAATCAACAATGCTTTTATTGTCCATTGAGTTTTTGAAAGGAATTTGGAATGTCGAAATAGTCTCAGAATGCGAGGTTGTATGTCTTTGTCTTCGAAGTATGACCATTCTTCCACCACTTTAATGTTTTTTCCATATGTTTCAATATCTGTTGCCTTCTTTAATCCACAAGTATAGGAGGTGCCAGCTGTTGTTCCTATATTACGTTTCAATTTCATTTCAACGATCTTCTTCCATCTTCCCTTTGTCATCCTTTCGTTCACAATTTCAAACACAATCTGTGATTTTGAAAATGTTTCTGACAGTCTGTTAAAGATTTTGGTTACTTCAGTTTTAGGAAGATACATAAACAACCCTTCAGCGAGAAATAACAGATGTTCTTTTTGCATCGATGCTATTTGTGTAATCCACGCTTCTTCCAATACAGAACTTCCGATCATCTTATAATCAATAATATCCTTCAAAATTTTCTTTTTCATCGTTATTACTTCAGGCAGATCGATCTCAACATATTTCCATGATTTTTCTGAAACTCTCCAATATCTTGTATCAAAGCCACATCCAAGACTGATTACTAATCCATCTGGATTTTCCTTGATAAATGTCCGTGCATACTCATCATATTTTCTGGACCTAAGTGCTATATGTCGTGTTAAAGCAGCCGATAATTTTCTATTCATAATCCTATTCCGTACTTCTGAAGACAGCAATGGCTTGATCCTATTGAGACATTCTCGACCTATACGGTCCTCGATCACTGGATTTTTTCTTTCTGCTTCAATCACACGGGACCTTAGTGTTATCAAAGCAGTTTCAGAAACATCGCTGAGAGTATTCATTACATCACTTCTCGCATATTCAATAGGTTACCCCATTTTTTATGTGTCCATAAATATCTATGGGTGGGGCATACTACTTTACAATTTTTATAGATTCTTATTATCTATCAATTATCCTGCTATGGTTATAGTAACTTCTGTCTCTTTTCATTTTACCGGAATAAGTTATTTTTAAATACCATTCCATATAGAATGGTGCAGGAGATGGGATTTGAGCGTCAATTTACCAGTAAATCTATTGATGATTCAGTGTGAACAGCACACAATCTTTATTATAGAATGTATTATTGCAAAATTGATTCAGGAGCATCGCATGGTGGATGAAGTCCTAATAGATAACCTGGTTGTTTTTTCTGCAATTATCTATTATGTTTTCTTGTGTATAGTATATTTATTGCGAGCCTGTGAGCGCGATAAACTGGAATTGATGTTTGCCCCTGTCTTTAGTTTCCTGTTGGTCCCCTTTGTTGCTTTATGGACGTTGAACCTTTTCAATGGAAGCGATAGCGGGCGCCTCCTTACGGGACTACCAATAATCATCTATCTGGTCTATGATCTCTGGTATCGTTTAATTGCAAAAAAGAAACCTCAACATCACCCTAGCCGTTGGCCGATTGGTTTAATAGTATACCTAATACTCCTTCAAATTGGAAGCATAGCCTTGAATTGGTACGGGTTCATCGTATCGAAATTCTATGGAAATACGCTTATAATCAGTTACTTTGTTATGTTGGGTTGTTTTGGCTTTTATCAAAATAGGTACAATAAGAGGAAAAATGCCAGTAAGAACTGATGGTAAAAAAGTGCAGGGAACGAGATACCACCTCGAAGTTTAACGCACATAATCACTAGAGGATTTGACCCTATATCAATAATTCTCTTATCGGTGAGAAAATTTGAATTCATAGTAAATTAATGCTCCTTCTGAGAAGAGCATAGAAAAAAATCGTAAGGACGGTTGAATTTACCTGAGGAAAATATTCAAGATATTCAACTGGTGAACACGTTCTCATTCGCCTCTCACGAGTTCACACGTTGAAGATACAGAGTCAATGGATAATTTCTGAAATTCCAAAGAAGACGCGTATTTTACAAGAAAAGTTGAATATACCTATTACTTAAAACGTGCTAAGTTACGAAGTAAAAAGAATAGAAAGAGTGCTATACCCATAATGAAGGTAGAGCAATGTTTCTTTTTGAGTTGGTCTAGAAAAATCTCCAGACTGTGATTTCATCAGTTGCGTTGTTTCCTGCACCGTCAAATGCCTCTACGAAAATCGTATATCGTCCAAAGGCTCGCTCATCCCATGCCCAGCTATAGGGAGGTGTAGTGTTCGTACTCTTGAGAATACCATTGAGAGAAAACGTGACATAGGCAATTCCTGAGTCATTATCAGAGGCATCCACGGTGACATCAATGGAACCGATGAGTAGAGTTGTTGGAAACGGCAGCACTTTCCAATTTCCAAGGTAAAGGGACTTGGCTATCGGTTTCGTTATTGTAACATCAGGTGGCGTGGTATCTGCTTTAACAATGGTAACGGTAGCGGTATCGCTTGCTTCTATGCCTTCATCATCCGCAACAGTAAAGTTGGCCTCATAGACGCCCGCGATGCTATACACATGGGTTGGAGATTGTTCGCTTGCCGTAGTATTATCACCAAAATCCCAGTGATAGACATAGGGAGGCACACCACCAATAACAGTTCCGACAAAGGCAATTGTGTCACCGACGCGCCCGTTATATGGGCCCCCAGCATCAACCTCCAATGGTATGGTCTCATTACCCGCTATTTTTATGAGCCAGACATCATGTACTCCTGCACCATAGGAAAGGGTATGTCCAGTAACAATATACCCCGTATCAGTTGTCTGCTGAACAGAATACCCGACATCAGAGGAAATTCCACCGAATGTGTTATTCCATTCTTCATTGCCGACGGAATCGATCTTTACAAGCCAAACATCATCACCACCAGCACCGAACGAAAGGGTATATCCAACCACGATATATCCACCAGCAAATGTCTGTTGAACAGAATATCCATAATCCCTGCCAGTTCCCCCAAATGTATTGTTCCATTCTTCATTTCCAGATGAATCTGTCTTTATGAGCAGCATGTCATCCAAACCTGCACCAAAACTTGAGGTATATCCAGTTATGATGTATCCACCATCGGTTGTTTGTTGAACGCAGTACCCTCGGTCCACGTCAGTTCCACCAAATGCCCTGTTCCATTCTTGGTTGCCTAAACCATCTGTTTTGACAAGCCAGACATTGCCTACATACCCTGGACCATGCGAGTAAGTCCATCCTGTAATGATATATCCACCATCTGATGTTTGTTGAACAAACCAAGCGCCATCCGAGCTGTACCCTCCAAGTGGCCTGTTCCATTCTTGGTTCCCAGAGTTATCCGTCTTTATAAGCCAGACATCTACGCTACCTGCACCGAAAGATGAGGTATAACCCGCAATGATATATCCACCATCAGTTGTCTGTTGAACAGACGTACCACCATCATCATTTCCTCCACCAAATATCTTATTCCATATTTCATTCCCCAAGGAATCAGTCTTTATAAGCCAGAGATCTTTCATGCCCGCGCCATAGGATTTAGTCCATCCAGTAATGATATATCCGCCATCGGTTGTCTGTTGAACTGACTGCCCTTCGTCATCATTTTCTCCACCAAATGTTTTATTCCATATTTCATTCCCCAAGGAATCAGTCTTTAAAAGCCAGATATTATGACCACTTGCACCGTATGAACGGGTGTAACCAGTTATGATATAGCCACCATCAACTGCCTGTCGAACAGAATAACCGACATCAATATTGCTTCCCCCAAATGTATTGTTCCATTCTTCATTTTCAGACGTATCAATATTGTTTTTCATAAGGATGTTACTATCAGCAAATTCGATTACACCACTATCATCAAGAGGAAAAAAATAATCGCTCCCGACAACTTCCCTTGAATCTTTCATGATGTCTGCATGTAATACGGGAACCACTCCGGCCATGAGCAGCAGGCCAGCAATGGCACAGATATAAAGTTGGGTACTAGGTGATGTTGCCCCATTATTATTTATTCTCTTTTGTTTTATCATTTGTGTCAAAAATAAGTCTTTCTTTTGGTTTGATACCCCTTTGTTCATTTTTTCTTCCTCCAGTTGTTTTTTTATTTAATTAATATATAGTATAAGATATAAACTTGTCTGTTGTAACCCGTAGGTGACTAAATCCGTTTTAGACATGGGTGATTTTCGCGAAGAGTTTACTGGTATGGTACATGCCCGCATAAGGATTCGAACATAGATTTACAGATTATTCATGTTCAAATCTCTTTTTTCAGACTACATTTTTTAGTTCGTAATTAAAACGATGTTTTTCTGCTGTAGAAAAGGTAAAAACGCAGGAGAAGGGATTTGAACACAAGATTACCGGTATGACAATGATTGACGGATGATGAAAACAAGTGGAGTCATCATAAGAAATACTGAGAGCGCAGGTCCAGAAGTATTTGTTTCCTGTTCATAGATTTTTTCTTTTATGCTTCTTCTTTCTAAACCTTGTTGTTTTCTCTACGACTTCTACAGGTTTATATGGGGGTCTCTTTAACTCCGTCTCCAGCTTCCTCAACCAGTCCTCAAGCTTATACACCTTCTCATGGAATTGCGCTCTCTTATGTGCTTGTTTATATGTCAACCCTTTCGTCTCCATCAATTCCAGTTCGAACTTCTCATGCCCCTGAAGAATACGCTCCCTTCGTTTTGGGTCATCGTACACGTTCTTTCGTATCCAGATCTCATTTTCTGGTATCTTATGTCGAAGACTGACTGGTAGTTCGTTTTCCGGAAGGAGTCCATGCAGAGCGATATAGTCCCCCATCACCGATTGTGGCTTCACCTTCACGATAAAAGGCAGGGTTTCCTTCCCACGACCATACGGGTCATACCGCTTCGCATCAACTCTTTTTTTTGTTTTGCTCTTCTTCTTTTCCATTGGCCGATCACCCCTTCGTTCCATTCAGACGCTCTCCAAATGAAAACTATACGAACGATAAAAATGCATCGTAGAATTCTTCAACAGCCTAAAGGTATGTGTTTCGTCCGCTGAGGTTATAAAAAGTGCAGGGGATGGGATGTGAACACCAATTTACCGGTATGACAATGATTGGCTGATGATTGACGACTGACGGATGATTGCTTTGACCCGAAGTAAATACCTTCAACCTTGTTCATTTCCTCAACTTTAAGCAATAACTTTTCTTTCCAGCGATGCTGTCTAAAATCGAATGAAGAACCTTGGATCTCCTTTTGACATCCAAACCATCGGATTCCTTTTTTGCTCGGGTTAATGCTCCTTTAAGTTCTTCAATTTCTAACACTGTTGCAGCAATACAATAATAACTTTTTGAACGCCCTTCGTTAAAGTTTCTTAACATCTCTTTGAGTAAATGCTCTCTGTTTTTCTGGGTTTTTTCAAATTCACTGATTCCGTTCTTTTGGATAAAAGAAATATCCTCCTCAAGTTGTTGATAACATTTGAAAGAATCACTCATTTTACCTGCTTCTCTATGTTTCTTCCATTTTTCACAGGTCTTCTTTTCTGTGCAATCCCAGCAAAATTCAATTCCTTTTTTCTTTACAGCACAAGTAATAAATGGACAACCAACAGCCATTCTTGTTATGCTCTTGCACCCCAAGCATCTGCTCTCTGCTTCAGTATTATACATAGGACAAAGTCTACAAGAAAGTCCGCAGACTCCAATCTCAGGATATTTTATTTTCATGATTACCCTTTTTGATGTATTGTTTCTATCTCTAAATATCTTTTTTTGTTTACGTGTAATTCCTGAGGGTGATAAAAAAGTGCAGGGGAAGGGATTTGAACCCCAGTTTACCGGCATGACAAGGATTAACATTTATTCATGGAGAGTATGCCTGGAAATAATCAGCGTTTCCAAAGAGGTAAAAACCACACCCACTTGCTCCATGAGGATAATGGTAATAGCCCAGACCAATAAATCCTGTAAAATTATAGATATAAAAGTCCAGGGGAAGTTCTTTTTTATTGTAGATTGTTCCAGAGTTTACATCCTTAATGAAGAGGCAATACCCGTGAACTTGCATATCATCCTGATTTGTTACGAGGAGATTTGCTTTGTAAAACAATCCTCGGAAAGAATAGTTTGTTTCATATGCTATATGATGCCATGATGAATTTATTACACCCATATAGAAAACAAAGCCGAAACCAAATATCCTATATCCTTTGTGTAATATACCAGCAGGATTATTGATATCACTAAATTGTAGTGCTCTGGGTTGATTTTGATTTTTTTGTATTTCTATTATATTCTTATTACTAAGACCTGATGGTAGTAACACTCCAAATACTAAAAAAAGGACTGCAATCACTAAACCTTTCCTCAGCAGAGGATATTTATTCATATCATCTTTCCTCGATATAAAAATAAAGATCCCTTGGTTATTTAAATCTTTGTCAGGATAAAAAAGTGCAGGGGAAAGGGATTTGAACCCCATTTTACCGGTTATATTCTGAGTAGGGGATAATAATTTAGTTGAAATCCAGGAGAAAACGGAGTATCGGGAATCCATAAGGGAATCGTTCAAGTAGTCTCATCCAGAATTGTAAGAAGGGTATATTGAATGTTGTTGGCATTTTCACTTGCAGGGTTCCCCAATCACTTTCATTCCCATAGATGTCCTTTGCTTTGGCTTTAATTGTGTATGTTCCCTTTTTGGACCAGATATGTGATTGAGTTATTTTATCACCTGATGTATTAGGACCTATCCAACTGCTGTTGGTTTGATCTCCCCAATCGATAAAGTAGTACACCTCATCATCGTCAGGGTCTATTGCCGTGAAATTATAATTAGTAGGAACACCTACTTTTCCCTTTGCAGGGCCTGTAATGATTGGTGGGTTTGGTGGGTTGTTGGGTGGCTGGTTTTCTTGGGATAACCGAGCCACAAATATGTCATAACCTCCTTGGCTGGTGATATTGATGTTGCCAAACGTTGCCGTATTCTTGAATCGTCCGGTGATGCAAGTATTTCCGTTAGCATCTACAGCAACATCATTTCCCGTGCTTGAACCTTCTACACTTATTGCCCATTGCCAAACTCCAAGACTGTTGAGTTTTACAATAAAAGTTCCCCCGTATGTCAGCGTGGTGTTGCCAAATATCGCTGTACCTACATAATATCCGGTAACGTAAACGTTCATGTGGGCATCTACCGCAATACCATATCCCCCATCATCGCCTGATCCTCCTGCGCCGACTGCCCACTGCCATTCTCCAACACTATTGAGTTTTGCAACGAAAACAACGATGAAACCTGGGCTGGGTAGCGATATATTGCCAAATATTGCTGTATCTTTGAATTCTCCAGTGATGTAAATGTTCTGATAGGCATCCACCGCAATACTAAACCCATCATCATAACTTGGCCCGCCTCAGCTAACTGCCCATTGCCATGCACCATCATTATTAAGTTTTACAACAAATACATCACTGGCTCCTTGAGTAGTAAGCACGGTACTGCCAAACGTTGCCGTACCCCAAAAAATTCCAGTAATATAGATGTTTCTGTTAGTATCCAATGCAATGCCATATCCCCAATCTTCACCTGTCCCTCCTCCGCTTACGGCCCACTGCCATACTCCATCACTATTGAGTTTTGCAATATACACGTCTTTATCTCCTTGGCTTGTCAGCATAGTGCTGCCAAATGTCACTGTACCCAAGTAATATCCTGTAATGTAAGTGTTCCCGCTGGCATCCACCGCAAGAGCAGATCCTATATCATAGTTTGTTCCTCCTGCGCTTGTGGCCCACTGCCATACTCCATCACTATTGAGTTTTGCAACAAACACATCAAGGATGCCATTACTGGTCAGTGTGGTGTTGCCAAATGTTGCGTTAACCGAGAAGTATCCTGTAATGTAAGTGTTCCCGCTGGCATTCACTGCAAGATTTGCTCCCCCATCGTAGCCTGTTCCGCCTCCGCTTACGGCCCACTGCCATACTCCATCACTATTGAGTTTTGCAACAAACACATCGCTGCTTCCTTGGCTTATTAGTATTATACTGCCAAACGTTGCTGAACCCTGGAATTCTCCAGTGATGTAAGTGTTTCCGTTGACATCAACCGCAACACCAGATCCGGTATCATAGTCTATTCCTCCTGCGCTAACTGCCCATTGCCATGATAGATTATCTGTTGGAATCAGCGATTTCATTTGATTAAAAACCATTTTTTCTTTAGCCGCACATACACTCTGACTTCTACTGTTTATATTACCTTGTACGAAGTTTATTCCAATAAACAAAAGTATTATTCCAATAACCAAACCTTTCCTACCAATAAGATTTCCAACCATTGTTTTCCTGCCTATATAAGAAATAAAAGACTCCTTCTCTATTTAAAATCTCCGTTCAAGTGATTATTCAGTAAATGTACCGGTATTTAGGAGTTCAAATCATTTTTTAGTCTCATGGCGAGTTTCTCCTGGGAAAATAAGAAAAAAGTGCAGGGGAAGGGATTTGAACCCCTAATTACTGGTTATATTCTGAGTGATGGATAATAATTTAGTTAAAATCCAGGAGAAAACGGAGTATTGGGAATGCATTCGGGAAACGTTCCAACAACCATTGGATGAAAGGAAACTGTGGTGGTTCATAGGAAAACGGCATGGTGACTTCCAGTTCACCCCAGGGTCCCCAGAGGTTCTCCGTATTTTTCGCTCGTGCCTCAATCGTGAAGGTTCCTTTGTACTCCCAGCGATGTGACAGCGTCACTGTTTCCCCTGAAGGATAAGGGCCTATCCAGTCTTGTGCAGTTCCATCACCCCATGAGACGTAATACCAGACATCTTTCCCTAACGGGTCGGTCGTACTGAAATCATATGAATACATTTTTAAAATTCTCCCTTGAGGTGGCCCTTGGATAACGGGGGCAGCCGGAGCATTTTGATTGAAAGCTCCAAACGCATATAATCTAGGTACTACTGTTGATGCTCGTGAACCAATATAGATAGTTCCGTCCCTGCCTATGGCTGGTGAACAAAAAGTCGAATCAAGCGGTCTCCGCCATTTCACTGTACCATTAATCCAAAGAGCAATGACCTCAACACCACCAGACCACTTCAGGTCAGCGGTAGCAAAATACAATGTGCCATCCGCGGAGAGCGCAGCAGTCGAACCCCAGACTTTCCCCGGGCTTGTGTCAAAACTCCATTTGATAGTCCCGTTTGGGTTGATGGCGTAGAATGCTTTCTGCCAGACGCCAATATACAATGTTCCATCAGGTCCGATCGTAGGGCTTGCATAGCTCTGACCAATCTGGAGCTGCCAGAGTACTGAGCCGTTCATAGGGTTCAAGGCGTATAAATATTCATCATCAGAACCACAATAGACTGTACCATCGGTTCCAATGGAAGGGGAGCCATGGACCCATCCATCCGTATGAAATGACCATCGCAGGGTACCGTTCGGATATAAAGCGTAGATGTTTCCATCATGGCATCCGCAGTAAATAGTTCCATCAAGTCCGATAGCTGGCGAGGAGTAGATGACATGATTTGTCTGAAACTCCCATTTTCTCGTCCCATTCGTCGGGAAGAGAGCAACAATCTTGTGAGCATTACATTCTGGAGCAATGATAGTTCCGTCACTGGCCAACACCGGAGAAGCTTCGGTGCGGCCAAAAGGCACATTCCATTTCTCGGTCCCGTTTGGATTTAACGCATAGAAACGCTCAGGATAATCATTGGCAGTTCCAAAATATATTGTACCATTATCGTCAAGAACTGGAGCTGTTTCTATTATTACACCTGAAAACTTCCATTTCAATGTTCCATTTGGGAAAATTGCTGTCAATGGAGGTCCAGTGTAAATTGTTCCATCATCTGCAATGACCGGTGAACTACATCCAGAATTTAAGTACCATGATTCATAACCAGTGTTATTTTCGGTTGTATAACTACTTCTTCCAGTATGGAACGCATCATGACCATACATAGGCCATGGAGAATCCATAGGACCACCTAAAGTCAGTAGAGTATCTCCAGAATCAATCGTTTTAAATTCAGAGGTAACGAGGTTAGAATTGTAGGTTACTTGTTCATAGGGTGTTCTTTCTGAAAGGCCATCGCTATCATAATATTCTGGATAGATGTATCTATCAAAACCACCTTTCTCAGCAAAACCTGTATTATTTTTGTTACTATCATTTAATCCAAGTGTCATTGGAATTACTTCTGAGGCGATGAATAGAAAAATAATCCCAACAGCCAGTCCTTTCCGAATCAACGTCGTTCCCCTATTTGAAAATAAATGTCCTTCGTTATTTAAACCTTTGTTAGCATAAAAAAGTGCAGGGGAAGGGATTTGAACCCCCGAACCTCTGCAGGAACAGATCTTGAGTCTGTCGCCGTAGACCAGGCTTGGCTACCCCTGCACGAGCAACACAAGAACAGTTCATTCATAATAAATTTTGGTATATCATGGTTTATTATTTTTTCCTCAAAAAAATCAGAAGATAAAATATTACCTTTTTTTCTTTGTTAGGCCGCAGAACATCTCAGGTTTTTCATATACAAGAACAGTGAATGGTATGAAAATTATCAGATACGCAATATGAACAAGAACACGAGCCCATTCCATTTCTACGGCGTACCCAAACATCACCGCAAACACAGACCCCACTATTCCTTCATCATGAAACACACTATCTTGAGGGATACCAAGATTAAACGCATCCAAACTAACCCATCCAAGATCTACCCCTTGAACCTCTTGATATTCAATTAACTCATGGACACCATACCCGGCAAGACCAGCAGCGAGCAAAATTAACAATAAACTACTCAAATAGAAGAACCGCCGTAAATTAATTCGGGCGCCTACTTTAAAAATCAGAAAAGCGAACACAACAGATGTACCAATACCTAAAAGCGCACCCACAAGGGTACCTATAAAATCAGTGACCGCAAAAGGAACAAGAAACAACACGGACTCAAACCCCTCCCGAAACACGACAACGAATCCAAGTCCGATCAACGTCATCATTGTTCCTTTTTGAAGCGCGACTTTTACTTTCACCTCCATTTCTTGATTCAGACGCCCTCCTTTCAACGCCATCCAGAGAATCATACTGGTGATTACAACTACCGCAAGCAACGCAGCAATTCCTTCAAAAAGCATTGCACCTTTTTCTGATACATCACCATAGATTACCCAGATAAAAATAGCGACCACTCCACTGACAATTACAGCAGTTCCAACACCCACCCAGATATACCGTGTAAAATCACGTTTACTAGTTTTTACCAGAAATGCAAGAATAATACCTGTTACTAATGCAGCTTCCAATCCTTCCCTTAACGCGATGATATATTGTCCTAACATTATCCTTGTATCACCATTCTACAAACATAGATGTTCTTTTTAACGTATAGTTCACGAAACCTTGACGAAATCTCTTCGCGATATCGTGCAAGGAATGCATGATATAAAGATTTTAGGCCGACGATGATTTATTACAGACCGACACAGCAACAGATGAAGGAAGATATCGAGAGAGCTTTTCAGATAAAACAAGAATTGAATGATAGGGATAGGGCAAAAGCAGTGAATGATGGTTTGTTCCTATCGGGAAGGGAACTTGAATTTACCAGTAAATGTGGACAAGGTGAAATCAATATCTACTCACTAAACCCCATCTTTTTTTCTTTTTTTGTCTTTGATTCGCACAAAACATGAGTTTTCCAAAAGAGAGTATATTTCTCGTAAAAAACATAAATATGTAGTGAATTTACAAAATCATAAAAAAATATATTCCTAAGAAACTGCTCCATTATATTATATATTGGCGGATATCACTAATAAGAAGAAAAACATAAATTTCTGAGGATATGTTTTTAAAAAAAGTATTGTTATTAATTATTGAGGTGTAAGAAATTGAAAAAAAGAGGTGATATGTATACCATTCAAGGACCGTGAAGAAATAAAGAAATGGATCAAAACCTGTGGAAGGTTGGGTAACATAAGTAACGCCTTTGCCTTTCTATTTATTATAGTAGGAGTCATTGGAGAAGCATTGAAGATCGATCTTCACTTGGCGTCAACAACTTGGTTACTGCTGGGAGTGTTTTTCGCTGTGACTGCTCTCGGTCCTCATATTCACCTAGCGGCTATGCATAATTTGTTTGGTATAGAATCTGAAATAAAAAATAAGTAGTGAGTTCAACTCTCTCTTCTATGATAATTCTTGAGATCCTGGGGAAGAGACCTTTCTCAGGATTCTCGTGTTGTTTTCATTATCTTTATCAATCACCTCTCATTTAATGTTTAT
>Ga0315294_10006604_pt1 | contig 12718 bp, 13 predicted proteins | sample YL17G13_40_MG_FD_203626 | JGI IMG/M metagenome (GOLD analysis project Ga0315294, IMG submission 203626) | Sediment microbial communities from Yellowstone Lake, YNP, Wyoming, USA - YL17G13_40 | ecosystem: Environmental > Aquatic > Freshwater > Lake > Sediment | place: USA: Wyoming | collected...
TGCGACTGCCACACCGATGAATAAGAGGATAACAGAAACAGCTACACTTTTCTTTATCCTGATATCTTTCATTTAACGATATCCTCCAATGTCGTTGGGTTTTAGTGCGGGGAACCAATCAAAATTAAACCATTTTAAAGTGAAAAAACCACCAGATGGGTATCCCCACCAATCCATTTCTCCGATAATCATTTTTGGACACGGCAATTTATGATTATCCCAATAATTATGATAAAATTTATTCAGTTGTAATGGTTGTAAAAGAATTATGAAAACTATTTTCGATAATAGTTCATACAAAAACGTCACATGAATTTTGTTTCCAATGAAATTATTATTACTTATCCAATTAAAGTAACCAGAAACGCTCCCGCCCCCATCAATGTATATCCCATATGTATTATTTCTAATATTATTATAATGAATTTTAACATAATTTTCTTCTAAATAAATCCCAACACCATGGTTTTCAATACTGTTATTATAGATATCTATCGATAAACCACGAACATAAATTCCATAATCACCATTATTTATAATTTTGTTATTAAATATTGACACAGAGATATTGGCATAATAACAATAGATTCCAGAATCAGAATTATTGATAATTAAATTATCCGAAATCTGACCGATTTGCCAATCGTCTAAATAAATCCCATCTCCATTTCCTTTGAAAGTATTTTTTGTTATTGAAAAATTAAAAGAAGATGAACAAAGTATACCATAAATATTATGGACAATTATGTTATCCGTGATGATAGTATTATATGTTTTATCAATGGATATGCCAGAATCGCTATTCTGCAAAGTAAATCCTGAAATCAAGATGTCATTTGCCTGCGCTGTAATAGAATTGCCAGAATCATTTGCATCAATGATGGTCGTCTCTTTATTTTCGCCAATGAGATAAATCGATTTGTTAATCAGTAAATTTTCGTAATAAGGGGAAGAATCATCAAACACAAATACGGTATCCCCCTCACTCGCATTGTCAATTGCATCCTGTATTCTTGTATAGTTCCCTGGTCCACTGCCACCAACGTATAACCAATTCCCTCTTGATGTCGGTAGTGGTTTCTCAATATTCTGTGCAATGGATGGAATGATACAGGTTCCAACGAACAAGAGAATGATTCCAACCGCTAAACCTTTCCCCATTAGAGAATATTTCTTCATCTAATTCCTGCCCCTATATGAAAATAAAGAACCCTTGGATATTTAAATCTTTGTTAGGATGATTTCAAAAGTGCAGGGGAAGGGATTTGAACCCCTGGACCGATTCTCTGATATCTGTTTGGGTTAAATAAGTGAGGAAATAACTTATTTATGAAAGAGATTACTTTTCTCAGTCATTTTTTCCTGTTGGAGAGAACCTTTATTATTGTAAATATCGGGACGTTTCTGGTAATGTTCTTTTCGAAATAATTAACTAGGGTTTGTGATATACAGGCGGGGGCGAACGTGGTATGGTGTTACGATCTCCGTTATATGAGAATCAAGTGAAGCTTGGTGCGAAATTTACTGAGTTTGCTGGTTTTGAGATGCCGATTCAGTATTCGTCGATTCGTGAGGAGCATTTCGTAGTTCGTAAGAAGGTCGGGTTGTTTGATGTGTCCCATATGAGTAATGTGTGGATTACTGGTTCGGATGCAGCAAAGCTGATTAGTCTGACGACCGTGGAGGATGCATCTCGAATAGAGGACGGGAAAAGTCAGTATACCGAGATTTTACGGGAGAACGGGACGATTATCGATGATACGATTTTCATGCATCTTAATGAGAAATTCATGATGATTCCGAATGCAGGGATGAATCAGATCGTAACCAAGTGGCTCAATGAACAGGCAAAGAAACATCATTTGAAAGCAAAAGCAGAGGATGTCTCCAGGGAGTATGTGATTCTTGCAATTCAAGGTCCGAAATCAAAGGAGACTCTGCAGAAGGTGACTGATGTAAATCTTGATAATCTGAAGTTCTTTGGCTGTCAGATTGTGAAAGTTGCTGGCGTGGAGTGTATTTTGTCTCATACCGGGTACACCGGTGAGCTTGGATTCGAGTTGCAGATTACGCCAACGAAGAAGGCAGCGGTCGTGTTTGATGCACTTCTTTCAGCGGGAGATGAGTTTGGGATTCAGCCGATTGGGCTGGGTGCTCGTGATACATTGCGGCTGGAGAAGGCTTTTATGCTTGCGGGCAACGAGTTTGAGGGTGGACGGACTCCTCTGGAGGCCACGCTTGGGTGGACTATTTTTTGGGATCATGAGTTCATCGGGAAAGAAGCGTTATTAAAACAAAAGGAACAAGGGACGTATCAGCGGATGACGTGCCTGGAAAGTGTTGAGAAGGGGATTCCTCGTCATAAATGTGAGATTCAGAAGGATGGTGCAGTTGTTGGGATGGTCACGAGTGGGACGTTGTCACCGTGTTTGAATGTTGGTATTGCGATGGGATACGTCGCGCCTGATAAACGAGAGGTAGGCAGTATCCTTGATATCATGGTACGAGAAAAGCCGGTGAAGGCAAAGGTGATGAAACCACCGTTTGTTCCGAAGGATTGGGCGCAAAAACACGAAGAGATTGCTACCTGATAAAAGATCGTTCGGAAATGGTTCCACATCTTTTTTGATGATAGTGTACTTCGGTGCGGTCGTCTTCTTTCTCTTATATATTCTTGATGCAGAAAAGGTTTAAAACAACCAGGAAATACCATGTCTCGATTACTATGACACATGACGTAAGAGATGGTTTAAAATACACCAAGACACACGAATGGGTGAAGCTGACTGGAGCCAAGGCAAAAATAGGGATCACAGATCATGCTCAACACGAGCTGACCGATATTGTCTTTGTTGAGTTACCAACCGTTGGAAAAGAAGTCAAGAAAGGTGAAGAACTCTGCGTCGTTGAATCTGTAAAATCTGTTTCTGAGGTGTACGCACCGGTGAGTGGCAAGGTTGTTGCGGTTAATACGAAGCTGGATGATTCTCCAGAGATCATTAACGGTAGTCCGTATGATGATGGCTGGCTTGTCGAACTTGAGGTCAAAGATAAAGCAGAAGCCAATACGCTTTTGGATGCAGCTGCCTATAAGAAATTATAAGATGTATTTAGAGATGGTTTTAGTCGATAAGATCTTTCTGTTGAGAACTCCAGGTCTTGTTTGATGTCTTCTTCATCCATTCCACATATCTATCGATAAATTCTAGTCGTTCTCTGAAATTTTCTTCTTTTATTTTTTCGAGTTCTTTCAGATTGATACGTGGGGTTCTCATTGTAAATACCTCTGAAAGAGTGTTTGTGTTTTAAGTTTTCGGTTGAATTCCCGGATGAGAGTCATGTCTAGGGTTTCTTCAAAGAGTTTGTAGAGGTGTCTGGCATCCTCAATGTCTTTCTCACTTCCCAAACGGAGCTTGAATGAGATCTGTAGTTCTAGTGGCGCGATGTAGAAATGGTGACCATTGACGACGACTTTTTTTCGTTCCTGGACTGTCCAGGTGTCAAGGTCTATTTTTGGGAATTTAAACTCGATGTTGGGTATAAACGTGTTTTTCTTTGCAAAACGCAAGGAGATGCCACTGGAGAGGTAGTCTTCATACGCTTCTTTGACATCGTTGGTATTGATGCAGTGAAAACCATCGGAGATGGTGTTCCAAACCGTGGTGAATGTTTTGAAATCCAGTTTTTCTACGATGATATCAACATCTTCTGAGGTTCTACTTCTTCCAAAAAGGATAGCGATGTACCCGGAGACGATCACATACTTTATTTGTAGTTTGTTAAGCAGTGACGTAAAATCAATGACAAACCTATCAAGTCTATTTTCTTCTTTTTTGAATTCAATTTTTGTTCCTGTTATGTTGATTTTCATCTTCTGTACCAAACCGCAAGAGCATTTAAAACATTTTGTACGAAAACCAGGAGTCGGTAACGAACAGGAAATCCTTTTATACGGTTGTTGTATAAAGTATAACATAGAGGTGGTGGTGATGGGATGAAGGATGACCCGATAGCCCGGGTGCTTGATGATTTGCTAAAGCTTGACGATATTTTAGCCTGTATGGTTGCCCGGCGGAATATGATTAGTGTGATGCCGTCTGGTGATGGGTTTAAACCTGAGGTGGATCAGATCTGGGATAGTATTCATCGTGCCATGGATTCTGTGTTTGGCGTGATTGGTGAGTATTCGCAGATTGGTCTGGGTGAAATGGAGTTTCGGTTGCAGGACCATGAGGTACTGTTTTATGTGTTTCCTGATACGGAGAATGCGCTTGTTGCGATTGTTCCTGCACTAGCGAATAAAGGGTTGCTTGAGGTGGAACTGGAGAATGCACGCAGGGAAATTCTCAAGATCATGGAAAACCCGAAGAAGGAGTCTGATTCTCAGAAAAAAGATGATGAGGTATACGTTACCGCGTAAAGGATGAATAAATAGGGTGAACGAAGAAGAGGTTGGATGCATAATCTCTTGAATCTATGGTGGGTATTTATCCCACTTTGATGGCGCATGATGGAATCAAAAGTAGAAGCCGCAGTAGGTATGTCCCGGAAATGGGATGCACGAGAGGCAGGAAGAGAAGTAGCTGAAACTGCAATTAAAAAATTGAGCGAACCTCCTAGTTTTTTCCTTTTGTTTTCTACAATACATTATGAAAAATATGGCGGATTTCAAGAGTTTTTGAATGGGGTATGGGATGTATTACCAAAGGACACACCGCTCGTGGGTGGAACCGTGGCTGGTTTTGTAAATAATTACGGATGTTTTTCAAGAGGAGCAAGTGCTCTTGCTGTTTCCTACTCAAATATAGATGTAGCAGTTGGAGTTGGAAGAAATACAAAAAGAAATCCATATCGAGCTGCAAAAAAATGTGCTGAGATGATTCAAGATAGTTTGAAAGAATCTCCCTATAAAAATAAATTTTTATTAAATTTTATTTCTGGACCAGTGATGCCAAGTATTCCCGGAGTAGGACAAAAAAAGTACATTCGATCTGGTTTTATAAGCAAATTTGCTATACAGGCTCTTGGTCTTTCACAAGCGGTGGTTCAGAAAGGACTAGCTAGAGAAGATGAAATTTTTGAAGAAACAGTAAAACAATTACCAGACTATCAAATGATTCTTGGAACTTCCATGGATGATTATCGAGCAATGAAAAATTATCAATTTTTTAATGATGAAATTTTGACAAATTCAGTGGTGAATCTAGGGTTGGCAACAGATCTTGACCTTGATGTATGCACAACGCATGGGATGAAGGAGACCAATCATAATTTTACTATCACTAAACTAGGTGCTGGAAACCATGCTATATGCAAAATCAACGGAAAGCCTGCGGTGCCGGAGTTATTACGATTATTAGATTGGCCAGAAGGATTTCTTACCGAAGAAACAATGTTACATTCCATTCTTTATTATCCTATATCATTAAAACGAAACGGAAGAGCAGTTCCCGTCGTTATGCCACTTATTATGAAGGATTATATAATCGTGCCATGTATCATCGATGATGGGGAAGTATCTATTCTTACAGTCAGTGGAAAGGATTTAATCAACGCAGTGAAAGAAAATCTACACTATTTTGATGGGATACAGCCAGAGTTTGGGTTGTTTTCAACATGCATGACCATTTTACAAACTCTCGGTCGCAAGACGAATATTGTTCAAGAAGAACTGTGTAATTATTTCAAAGATAAATCATTTTTATTGTTTTATAGTGCTGGTGAAGGCACGTATTCCCCGACAAAAGATATTACCTATGCAAATATGTCTTTTAATACTGCAATTTTTGGACATCAGAAAAAATAATTTTTTGAATTTATAACTTCGATAATTTTCATTCAAAGAATTTATTATAAGGCTTTACCAAAATTTGTTAATTCATTCAACGTAAAACCATATTTCTCTGCCCATTTCTCTGTCTTATGTAAATGGGTAAGATTAATGGATCCTACATGGTTTTCTCGTTCATTTTCCAAGGCCTGCATGATGACTTCAACAATACATGCAAAATTTTTCCCTACAGGCATTCCAGGTATAATGATTTTAATGGGAAAATCAACAAGACCACCGTCAATTCTACAAACATCAGGACGCTGCTTACAGATAACAGAGGATAGATTGGGAGGTTGGGATACATCGACAACAATCGCATTTTTCTTAAGATGTTCTGACTGTAAAAGTGCGGTTGGATGGCTCGTTGCAGTCACAACAATATCTGCTTTTTTTGTTTTCAATTCGATAGTAGTTTCAAAATCACCTTCTACGTTCTCTTCAAGTTTTTTAAATTTCTCCTGTCTCCGTCCAATGAGAATCGCATGTTTAAATTGTGGTACAAGAATTTTCGACACTGCCTCACCAATAACTCCATATGCTCCTACAATAGCAAGGATTTGATCAGAAGGATTTTTCTGAAAAAGCTTCAACGCCTTCAGAGTTGCCTGGCAGGTCACTGCCGCTGTATAACTATCACCATGATTGACATAACCCCTGTATTCTTTCTGTTTTACAACCCACACTCCCCCATCTGTTACTGATGTGGTAAGTGCACCAAGCTGAATAACATCCACACCTAATTCATTTTGGAGAAATAACGCAGCATCAAGTATATGCTTTCGCACCGTCTCCCGTGGGAGTTCCATCATCTGTCGTGCGGTCAAGGTTAAACCAGTGATATATCCCTTTATTCCATGAACATTTAATTCTGGAGAAACAATTAAATTTCCATGAATCCAGGATTCTGGGAACTGCTCGATGTTCTTTTCATCTAGAAGATGCCCAATTGTAGCAAATTTCATACGTAGGATATTCCTCCATTTTTACAGTAGTATAATTTGATAGGAGTCAATTAATCTTTCCGAAGATATACGAGAAGGATACGCCCTTTTTTTTTAATTTTATTCATAGAGGGATAAATCGGAATGCTCAAACAGCCTTACAGCAGGATATGCTTTTGCCTCCAAAGAACGGCCAGGCAGGTACACAATCTTCAAATGACTAATGTACCGAATAAGAATGCCAGACAGAATGTCCTCAAGATGCTGCGATGCTGAAGCAAGCGGCTTCATGACGCCGCCTGAAAAATCTTCTGAGCTTTCTATACCAGGGTACTGAAGGAGTGCATCTCGTTTCTCTGGGAGACATGTACCTTTTTCTGCCAGATAATTCAGAAGCTCATTCCAACGAGTCTCCTCATGAAATCGATTCGAGGCAAACGAACACTCTAACCCGATTCGAGGACCAATACCTTCATCAGTGACATCGAAACTCAGAACAAAACGATCAGCCTTGTTTTCCAGGTCAGAAATCAGTGATTGGAACTCCCCGGTTTCATCGGACCAACCAAGAGCATTCAAATAGGGAATGATTTTCTTCAGATGAATTCTATTGATATAGAGACGTACATCATTTGTTGAACGAGACAGCATAGTACCGATTTGGAAGAGTGATGCAGTCTCTGGGATTTTCTGGATACAATTCAACACACGACGTTCCATTCCTTTAGATAAGCACCGACCTCTCAGAAGTGGCAATGCAGTACTAACAAGCCACATATATCGAGATGTCTCATTTGAGGCAATCCCCTCTGGTAATTTCTCTGGTCCGAAGAACACACTTGGGATAAGCACCGCTGGGAGCGTGTCAGGCATATCAAATTCCAGCCAGAAGCACTTTACCTGTTTCTGCAGCACAGAATTCTGATCAGCCCACGCTGTAGAAAAATCAGAGATATGTCGCCATTCCGGTTGTTGTAAAAATTGTTTAGGCAGGTTCCCATTTCTCAACAGATTAACGAGTACTTCTCGGTCTCCTCCTGTACCAGAAATCGCAAACGCCCAATCTGCACGTTGTTTAGCATCTCCCAAATGAATCTCAAATCCAAGAAAACTCGTTACATTACCAGGGAAATTCCTGGCGATTGAGAGGATATCCTGAAATTTTTCCGGAGAGATCAGATGAGAGAGATAGGATTCAGCTTTGCAGAGGTAATTACTTGCAAGAATGCTTTTTAATGGTAAATGTTTGAACATTCTTGTATGTTCTTCGTGATACAATTGATACTCTGGAGAAATCAGTTTATTTTCCAACTCGATTTCTCGAGCTGCTCCGACGTTTTCGAATGAGACCGAGTGATTAATATATCTATTCAAAGGGTTGAACCCTCCTCTTTGATTTGATGTTACCTATCCTATAAAGACGTTTTTCGCATCTGAGTACGCAGGTGGGGTTGTAGGAATCATAGGATATTTCATCTATTATTGTCAATACTTTCTGTTCCATAGCTAGTAGATTCCTTCCGGGGATTGCCCTGTTGATTTGTTAGGAAACCCGAAGAGTCTTACACCAGAATAGACCTTTGCCTCTAAGGGACTGTTTGTTTTGTAGATGAGTTTTATATGACTAATATATCTGACAAGAGCACTCAAAAAATCACTGTCAGAGATTCTGGCAGCTGCCTTGTATAATGTTAGATTGAAATCATAACTCGGGTCTTCTCGTTCAACACCAGGGAAGGTAATTGCTGCTTCCTTTTTTTCTGGAAGACAGAGTCCTTTATTCATCAGGTAATCAAAGAAAGCTGACCATCGTGTTTCAAGATGATAAAGATCCGGGGAAAAGGAACATTCAAGTCCAATTTTAGAATCAATGCCTGTTTCTGTGATGTTGATATGAAGTACTAGACGAGTGACCTGCTGTTCAAGTTCTTTTAAAAGAGTCGAAACCTCTTTATTGTCATCTGACCATCCTAGCGCTGTTAAGTAAGGAATAATTTTTGTTGGGCATATTCTGGCAATAATTAAGCGCACTCCTGATGTTGAACGGGAGAGCATTACGCCTGCATCCATCAATACGGCTCCCGCAGGTAATTGCTGAACGGCTTGGAGTAATTGTCGTTCTATGTTTTCAGAGACGTGGTGACCTGTCAGCAGAGGTAATGCCGTATCAGTGAGCCAGGTAAATTTTTTCATATCCTCAGGAGTATCAATACGCAGCGGTGTTGTGTGGAGAAAGATACAAGGAACCGGTGTTTCAGAGGAAGATTCAATCATGTCAAACTCAAACCAGAGTCCAAGCACCTTGTTGTATAAGATGGAATCAGGGTTCGCCCATTCTAGAACAAACTGGGACACTTTCTGCCATTCAGGTTTGTTTCGGAATTCTTTTGGTAGATGTCCGTTCTTCATGATTTGTGCCAGTGCCTCTCGTTCTCCTTTCTGTGAGGAGACCGCAAACAAATAATCAGCCCGTGCATCAGAGGAATTCAAGCGAGATTCAAACCCAAAGAAACTGGTGATACCTCCAGTGAAATAAGATGCAAGTTTCTTCATTTCTGTGTAGTTTTGAGAGGAGATCAATTCTTCAGGGATGTAGGATTCAACCGAGGATAAATATTGAGCAGCGTTCAAATCTTTCAGAGAAGGTTTTCGAAGTTGTACTGTTTCAAAGATGAATCTGTTTCGATTTTGGAATTCTCTCAGTTCTCCAAATGGAAATGATTCGAAGCCAGTTTCAAACCCATATTCCCATATTCCGTTCATTCTTTTTTTTCCCTCAATTGGAGTAATTCTCCTGGAAAACATAAAGCCCCACTCCATAAAAATCCTACAAAATGCGAAAAACACCCTTTTTTGTTTAGGTTTGACGGAATATACGTCGGAATCACTGTTTTTCCTAAGTAGTTCAATTGTAACGTTTCGAACACTATCTGATATGGACCGAATAATGAAGACTTGGAATCTGTTACTTCAAAAAAACAGCTAAATGTGCCCACAAAATAACAATTTTGTTATTTAAGGGGCAATATTTATAAGCACGATGAATGATACATAAAACCATGAATATCTACGAGATTCTTGAACAACTGAGGAAAAAGAAAACTCCTGTCTTTACAACGAATGAAATCGCACGGATATCTCATTTAAAAAAATCATGTGCTATTGTTTCCATCAAACGAATGGTTGATAAAGGACTTCTCTTCAGAGTCGCAAAAGGCATCTATGCGTTAGAGCAGGATCCATTCTTGAATGCCTCGTATATTATCCCGAACTCCTACATTTCATTCAACGCCGCACTCTACCTGCATAAGGCAATTGACCAGATACCATCTACCATCCATGTTGTCGTACCTAGACGAGTGAAGAAAAAAGTGGAGGGAGTAACCTTCGTCTCTTTACCAAAGAAAGCGTTCTTCGGATTTGAAGCGATTAAGTATCGCGGGTATTCTCTCTGGGTTGCTGACAAAGAAAAAGCACTTATTGATATCACGTATAAGTATGGCCATCTGCCACAAACTATTGAAAAGATAAATAAGAAAAAGTTGATCCGCTATGCAAAACTGATGGAGTTAAAAATCTCTGAACAGGAGGCGATACGATGATTACAGCCGAAGAAATCATTCGACTGGCAAAAGTGAACAGATTAGAACCATACCAACAGGAGAAACATTATCTGCAGACCGCAACACTTACTGGAGTGTATACTGCTCTGGCTGACGAACTGGTTTTTAAGGGAGGAACAGCATTGTTCTTTTTTTATGGGCTGGATCGATTCTCTGAAGACCTCGACTTTACAAGATTCAAACAATATGACCAAGCCAAATTAAAAACAACACTCTCGGATGTGCTTACAGTTATCCATATTATCCATGAAATGAAAACAAAAAAATCACTCGCAGGAAAAACCTTCAAGGTGAAAGCACAAGGCCCCCTCTACAAAGGACCATTGAGTGAATCGATCATCTCCATAGAAATATCGGAGAGAAATGATGTCGTCCTTCCCCCAGATATAAAAGAGATCGTTCCCGTCTATGATGACCTACGACCATTTACTGTTCCAGTCATGAAAAAAGAAGAGATTCTTGCAGAAAAAGTAAGAGCGATGATGATTCGAGGAAGAGCACGAGATCTCTATGATATATCATTCCTCCTAAAGAAAGAAATTTCATTGGAGTACGACCTTATAAACAAAAAACTCTCTTATTACAAAAAAACATTTGATGTAGAAGAATTTACCAGCCAAGCCACATCGATAAAGAATCTCTGGCAATCAGAACTTCATGGTCTCATACCAAAAATCCCGCTATTTGATGACGTCCTCCACTTTGTACTCAAGCAACTAAAACAATAAATTATTTCTTACAAGAAAAAAATGGCTTGTATGTTTTCTAGTCACGAAATTCAGATAGAAGGCATTGTAGTGAGCAGAAACCCGCCCACTACAATACCACCCCCCAGACAAACAAATTAATATCATTTTTAATATATATCATTTATAGTGCAATCATCCAATCTTTACCATCAGATGAAAAGAATAATGAATCTTCCAACGTATTATAAAACTAGAAATGACAATTATTCATAATAAAAATTTTTCTATTCGATAGAATTACTAAGAACAAAATGAGGGCGGAAAGAAGAATTTATAAAATGTATTTAGGATTGATTCTTTTGTATCTTCTCGATTTTGGATTTGTTTTGGAATGCCCTCCGATATAATAAATTCGACGTACTCTATTATTCCAGTAACTACTTCCTTATCACCCAGATTCTCTTTATTTTTTATAAGGAGATCATAAATCATCCATGGGTCCTGTAAGACATATATTTTCTCGCTTGATACCTGAGGTCGGTTAATGGTAATCGGTGGTGTATCATTGTGGATGACCCCTTTATCAATTGATACCTGTTCAATAATACCTGCTTGTATCATCTTTCTTAGATGAAAACTGATTGTCGTTGGATGTTTTTCAAGGAATCGACTGATATCTTTCTGTGAACATTGCACAGCGATGAAAAACCATAATATAATGTGAAGTGTTGTTCTTTTTCGAAGACAATTGAATATCCTTTTTTCTTTTTCACCAATTTCAAGTGAAATAAAATATCGACTGTATTTTCCATCGTCTCTTGAGATGATAAATCCTTTTTTTTCGAGGTAATTTAAATGATATTTTAAAGAAGTAAAAGGGACATTCAATTTTCTTGAGATGTCGCGCATATGTAATCCGGAGTTTTGAGAAATAAACTCATAGATTTCTTGCCGTCTTTTAAACTCTAAAATTGTATTTTCCATGTCAAATTGTTATATTAATTAAAGACTTATATATATTTTTCTATCAATAATTATTAAATTCTTTTCTAAAAAAAATGTATAAACCGGGAAGTCCATTAACAGTTGGCTACAATGAAGGAATTAGAAAAAACGTACTCCGTATGCCCAGTTTGCTTCCAAGAAGGAAAGATCCAGAAGATTAATGCGAGTATTATCGAAGATGACGAAAAAGTGTGGATAACAAAAGTATGTCAAAAACATGGATCTTTTAAGGAAATTTATTTTGGCGATGTAAATTTGTATAAAAGATGGATGAAATTTAAAGTGACTGGGAAACCGGTTTCTTATGTAAAAACGAGTTTATTCAATGATCCTGAACTCTATGCAGAACATACCTCTCAAACAGTGTTAACAAATCTCGTTGTGACCAACCGGTGCAATCTGAAACATAACCAAGATTTTTTAAACGCTAACACAACAGGTTACGTCTACGAACCTACTTTAGATCAACTCCGAGACTTGATGCAACAAACAAGATCAGAAAAACCCCTGGGTTCGAAATCAATTCAAATAACTGGCGGAGAACCGACACTCCGTGAAGATCTTTTTGAAATTGTTCGAATTGCAAAAAAAATTGGATTTTCACATATTCAGATTTATACGAACGGG
>Ga0315294_10006605_pt1 | contig 12717 bp, 8 predicted proteins | sample YL17G13_40_MG_FD_203626 | JGI IMG/M metagenome (GOLD analysis project Ga0315294, IMG submission 203626) | Sediment microbial communities from Yellowstone Lake, YNP, Wyoming, USA - YL17G13_40 | ecosystem: Environmental > Aquatic > Freshwater > Lake > Sediment | place: USA: Wyoming | collected...
ACTTATCCAAAAGTTCGGCAATAAACTCTTTATATGGATCCAACTTACTTGTACGTTTCTTTTGGGGTGTGATTTTATCCCCGGAGGTGGTATCACGCAAAAGCGAGTTTGATACCAATAACCGGCGGATCCGTTTGCGTGAGATAAACAGTTCACTTGATATCCTGCGGATCGACCAGCCCTGTCCATGGAGAGTGATTATCGTGTTCTCTAAGCTTTCATCTTTCATTTTGTTGCTGCGGATTTATCGATTTGTAAATGAGTCATGACTTCTGTCAGCTTCTTTGTATACTCTGTTACCTTCACAAAGCCGGGAGTGATTATCACTTTTTCTGTTTCGTTTAACATGCTGGTACGCTGATCATCCAACTTTGCCAGCATGATCTTAACAGCCCGGATTACATACCCTGCCCCTTGCATAAGATCATTTCCATAAGAAGAGAGCCTCACATCATATGGTTCTTCTCCTGAGTCTGATTGATCCTTACGGAGTATTTGCTCCGGGTGAGCAAGTATATACCGCTGCTGGTCCTTATCCTTTGCCTTAAGAAAAGCTTCTGCCAGAACATCGCTCTGCCGGCTGGTAAGTCCATAGGTGGCAATAACACGGGCAATCTCCCCCTGGTTGCCGCGCGGCAACTTTGTAAGCGCACGCGCATGGCTCGAGGTAAGTACTCCCATCATGATGTCAGATGAGATCCCCTCATCCATCTTATCGATCAGCGACAGACGGCGGCAGATCCATGAGCGGCTGTAACCGGTCAGCCGGGACAGGCTGTGCTGATTGAGAGAATGGGTCCTCTGCAAGTCCTGCAATACCATAGCCTCTTCCCAGGCTTCCATCGACTGATGCGGACGGTTGTAGCTTAACAGCAGAACCTTGGCCTGGGTCAGATCTATCTCCAGCAGACGGCACTGAAGGGCCCCATCATCAGGTCCTCTGCTGCGTAAAACCGTTTAAAACCATCAATTAGCTGATAACCTCCTTCATGTACCCGGGCAACAACCGGTTGCAGCTGTCCATGCAGCCTCATCGATTTTTCAACCTGTAGTATCCTGGTCATGTTCATGATACGCATCACGGACAGTGACAGGTCAAATTCAGGTAATGGTATCTCCTTGATTATCGGGTTCACCGGGTTAGTTTTCAGTCCCGGTAAAAATAGATAGCTGATACTGCTTATACAATCGTGTTCCTATTTACAATCAGACCCTGTTTTTGTTAAAAAACATCTCCTTATACCGATTATTACCCCACTTCAGCAATTAACGCGTTCCTATTTACAATCATATTTTTTTTAATTTTTGATAGCGTATATCCTCCATCTTCCCTGGGCTGTAGAAGTAACGCGTGCGTCTTTACAATCATGGTTGAATGATCTTTTTGACGTTTTCTGTTACGCTCCCTCTGCAGATCACGATTACGCATTACATACTCCGGATGAGTTTTACGATAATCCCTTTGATATTGATAAGCCGGGTAGTTGCTGCGCCATACTTTCTGGCTGGCCAGACTCTTATTCTTATATTTCCTGCTATTCTTGTATTGTCTGTTTTTCCAGGTACGCATCCTGGCTTGCTGGCACTCTTTTGCGCAGCAATACTTCTGATTCTTTATCCGGAGATTACGTGGAACAAATTTGCCACAATGCTGGCAGGTAAAGGTTAAAATCATGATAGCAAACTTTCTATAAGCGAAAGATTGCTGTTTTTATCCGGTGAGGAAGAAATGGTAACGTTTTTTACCGGTAAGTGGTATCAGTTTATTCCGTCGTTAAAATTTCCCCACTTGAAACATTTTTGAAAGAAGTAAATCAAATCCTATCAGGCTTGATTTACTGGTTTGTCAGGATAATTGCTGCAATCGGTTTATTTTAAATTCTATGAAATAGTCCTAAAATAGTAATCATGTACTCGGTTGCTGTATTTTCCACATAAAGGACACCTTGATCGAGTAGATCTAATGGAAGCGTATATCCTATTAACACTTTCGTAATTTTCGATTTTCTGGATTTTTAAAAAAGGTATCTTAAATAGCTGTTTTATCATCCTAAGTAACTGTTTATCATTACTTTAAGATACAAAACAAGCTCGTCTTTACCAAAGAAAATAATGGGTTATTTGGTTGATATTCAATTATTTATCAACAGCTGATTGTTTACAATGCATCCCCAAATTTGACGAAGAACCAGATTGTCCGGCTTTTGTAGCTATTGCAAAAAAACATGCGGTAAAAATAGAATATGCCGTAAGCAATTTCCAAACAGATCACCCCAACACTGTAAGGCTCACTCTTAAGGGAGTAACCGGTAAACATCTTGAAGTGATTGCAGTCTCCACCGGTGGAGGAATGTTTGAAATTCGCAGACTGAATAATTTTGTTATAAGACTTTTTGGAGATGATTATGAACTTGTTGTATTCTTTCAGCGTAAAATGCCTGCCAGTTTCAGGAATATGATAGAAAAGGAATGCCCTGTTAACTGCTTTCCTGAATGGTACGAAGATTCAGGAAAAACATTGCTTATTATCAGATCACCAAAAGAGATCCCTGATAATCTTATTGATGTAATTAGTAACAAAGCCAATAATTCTCACGTTGTAAAAGTCTCACCTGTGATGCCCATCGTCAAAGGAAATGAAAAGGATTACCCATTTGATTCTGTCTCTAATATGCTTTCGTTCAATAAGAAAAAAAGCCTGAGCCTTGGAGAACTGGGAATCCTTTATGAACATTGCAGAAGCGGACTGGAAAAGGAAGTTCTGACAGAAAAGATGAAAGAGCTTATTGTTATTATAGAGAAGAGTATCCTAAAAGGACTCAAAGGGACAGTTTATAAAAACAGGATTTTACATCATCAGTCTCATTTAGTTGGTAAATCTGCGAGTGAAGGCAGGATCCTGAGTGATGAACTGACAAATAATATTATAGCAAATGTTTCAGCATTAATGGAGTCAAAAAGTTCTATGGGTGTTATTGTTGCTGCACCCACTGCAGGAGCCTGCGGAGCGCTGGGAGGTATAATGAAAGCTGTGGCCGATTACAGAAAGTTGACTGTTAAAAATAAAATCAATGCCTATTTTTCAGCAGGAATGATAGGTGTTTTTATTGCAGAGGGCCCTGGCTTTTCAGCTGAGGCATTTGGTTGCCAGGTAGAATGCGGAGCTCCATCAGCTATGACTGCTGCTGCACTCGTAGAGATGGCAGGTGGTAGTGCAAAACAAGCTATTGATGCTGCTTCCATGGCGTACCAGAACATGATCGGATTAATTTGCGACCCGATTGCAGACAGGGTTGAGGCACCTTGCCTTGGAAAAAACATCAGTGCTGCCATGAATGCCCTTTCATGCTCCACCATGGCACTTGCCGGTTATGATGCCGTTATCCCGCTTGATCAAGTGATAAACACTGTTATTAACGTTGGTCAAAAAATACCTTTTGAACTGAAATGCACCGGATTGGGAGGTTTAGCTGCAACCCCAAGAGCTTTGGAAATAAAAAAACAACTCAAAGAAATGGAAACTGACCAGAATAAGTTTAAAACATAAGCCAGTATAACTTGCCTGGTTTTTGAGGGTAAGTTACTATTACGTAATAAATAAAATAGCAGATGGTAATTAATTGCCTGAACAATGAAAAACAATTATTTTACTTTTTCAAAACGAATCAACACAATCTTTTTTCCAACTGTTATCTGCATATCACTATTATCTTGTCTTGCAACAAGCCAGGTAAACTGCGATTCGTTAGCCAGGTTTGCTTCAAAGGATTCTGTTTATCGTGTTTCATTTGATGATTCCGGTGTTGGCGGTTTGATATTTGCTCTGGATGTCCTGGAGGAAATAGAACCAAAGCTAAGGGATTTGGAGTCGAAATATAAGGTCAGATTTATTGTTCAACATGTTGGCGACAGTGAAAATTAATCTGGAAATTATCCATGAATCTATGGCATTATCTTTTTAACTTTATATCGAACTCACGTTAAAATAATAATTAGATATCCTTGCATTACATTGATTTTCAATATAGATACGTTACTCTTCAAGGATTTCTGCAAGGTAAACACCTAAAAGGTCGTAATACATTGTTTTTCAATATAGTCACATCGCTTGTCAATAATAGTTACTAAGATATCCTGAATTGATAGAGTTTTAATGATTTGGCTATTATTTCCAGAGAATAAAAGTAAAATCAACAGGCTCGAAAAGATAGAATATAGTCTGTTTTGTATTGATCATACTATATGGACTCAAAAAACGTCGCCTTATCCTGCAAATCCCCTATATTGCGAAGATATTAGAGTAAAACCCGGGTTGGTATATAGCATTATAAGAAAATGTAAATCTGTTTTGTAATCAATACATTTATTCACAATAAGAAAACGTCTCAATATAGCGGTTTTTCGTTATGTTGTGCATACTTGGGGATTAAGACCAGGGTTGCAATATCTGTCAAAATAAATATGAACAGGTTATGCTTTTATGATAAGTGAAATTACTCCCTCATTTTCTTGACTGTTTCGATGTTGTATTTATTTTTTGAAACGTCTTTTAGTTAACTAAATTGAAAATAAAATTAACAGAATTAAACTAAAAATCTGGGCGTAACTTCACTTTAAGGTTTTTCGATTGTAGGTTAGGTTAGTAGGTATGTGAAATGCCGATCGCCAGATTGGCATTTCACTTTATAAATTACTGATTATTAAATTTCTAATGAAAGATTATCTCTATCTGACTCTGAATAGAATAAAAACCCAGCCACTTTCCCGGCAGAATTTCATACCTTTGGTATACAGATGCAAAACCAAGGTGGCAAATCGGATTTCATTAGTTGAGAAAGTATTGATATCCAGGCTCAAAGCTGGCGACGATTCAGCATTTTCGTGCATTTTTACTGCATTTTATAAGGATCTTGTGATATTCGCTGCCAGATTCACCAGGGACCTGAATAATGCGGAAGAAATCGTCCAGGATACCTTTGTGAGGCTTTGGGAAGACCATGAATTAATTAATGTAACAGTTTCACTGAAATCCTACCTTTTAAAAATAGTGCAGAATAAATGCATCGATTGGTTACGGCATCGGAAAATTATACAGGTACATTACAATTATGTTATTGAAAATTCACCTTCATTTATTTATGATACTGAAAACTACATACTCTATTCAGAACTGCAAGGAGCAATTGAAGCTTCTATTGACAATTTACCGGAAGAAGTAGCTGAAGTATTCAGGATGAGCAGAAATAAGGGGCTTAAATATCATGAAATTGCTGATATACTAAGGGTATCCGTCAGAACCGTTGAGGTCCGCATCGGTAAAGCATTACATTTGCTTCGGGATAATTTAAAGGAGTATTTGGTTTTCATTGTGGGCTTCTCCTGCATTCTTTTATGATTGGTATCCTGCAGATTGAGATTAATATTATTAAAATGCTGAAGTTAATTATAAGAAGGCTTTAATTGTGGTTTTTCTATTTAAAAACGTCTTTTATTAAATAAATTTATTATGGTCATTGAACATAATGATGATATTCTTTCTCTGATAATAAGAAATCTATCCGGCCTCGCTGATTCAGTTGAAACTGCGGAATTGAAAAAATGGATTGAAAGTTCAGCTTATAATAAACAATATTTTGAACAGCTAAGAAATATATGGGATGCATCTGACATTCAGATAGATCCAACAATGATCAACACGGATACGGCATTGAAGAAGGTAAGGAGTAATATTCATGATAAATCATTGAAAAGAATCTTCTGGTATTACTGGCAGAAAGTTGCTGCAGTTATTATTCTTCCAATAGCAATTGGAACAATGGTATGGATTTATCTGAATTCACACAAAACCATATTTTTAAATGAACTTGTATACAATGAAGTACATACTGCATTTGGTACACGTTCCTCGTTATGGCTGGCAGATTCTACACTGGTCTGGTTGAATTCAGGGAGCAGTCTGAGGTACCCAAATAAATTCACAAACAAAAGTCGTAAAGTTTTTTTAGAGGGGGAAGCCTATTTTGAAGTGGAAAGTGACATTTCAAGACCATTTATAATACAGACTCCAACCTTACAGGTGATAGCTACTGGTACAAAGTTTAATGTTAATGATTATGATTCATATCCGTTAACTGAAGTAACCCTGGTTTCAGGAAGTGTTTTTGTAAATGAATCAAATAATAATAATCAACTTCTAAATTCAGAACTTAAACCAGATCAGCATTTTGCCTTCAACAGACATAGTAAAGAAAAAACTATAACTGACGTTGACACCTATAGATTCATAGCCTGGAAAGATGGTAAGCTGATTTTCCGGAATGAATCCCTTGATAACGTACTAAAAAGGTTAAGCACTGTTTTTAATGTTAATATTGAGATTCAGGGAGAGGAGCTGAAGGATTACCGGTATCGCGCTACTTTCGAGGAAGAATCTTTGGAAGAAATACTGAAATTGCTGAAACTCAGCGCTCCCATTGATTACATTGAAGTTAAACGGAATCCCTTACCTGACGGGACCTTCCCGAAAAAAAAAGTGATCTTATTCACAGCAAAACAAATAAATCATAAATAAACTATCTGTTCTTAATTACTAACTATAAAGAATCAACTTATGGAACCACCCTTTGATTAACCTAAAATGGCCAGAAGAACAGAGAGGAAAAGTGCTGTAACACCTTTCCTCCGGTTAACGGTCAACTGAATGTCTTTGCTCGGATTATTAACATTCAAAAATTAACCTAAACACTTCAAAAGTATGAAAAAGAAATTAAATTACTATGAGTCATACAGGATGTATAGTAATTGTCAAAAACTACTGCTAATCATGAAAATTACCATTTTCTTGTTATTTTTCGGATTAATTAATCTTGTAGCTGGCCCCTCCTATTCGCAAAACACCAAGATCTCTCTTGACATGAAAGACGTTTCGATTGAAAGTGTCCTTAGCAAAATTGAGGATGTCAGTGAGTTCTATTTTCTGTTCAATCAGAAACTGATCGATGTTGAGCGAAAGGTAGATGTTGTTGCAAAAGAATTATTAATTAAGGACATATTGAGTGAAATTTTTCCCAAAGATGTCAAATTTATAGTAAGCGATCGCCAGATTGTACTGACTCCGGCTCAAGGATCAACTGAACTTGAAACAATCCTTCAGCAACTAACTGTCATCGGTACAATTACTGATAGTCAGACCGGAGAAGCTATACCTGGGGTGAATGTTGTAGTAAAGGGAACAACAATTGGTGCAATAACTGATGCAACAGGGAATTATTCATTAACTGTGCCTGGCAGGAATGTAACCCTGGTATTCTCATTCATCGGGTATACTCATCAGGAAATTCCGTTAGATGGCAGAGCAACCTTAAATGTTTCTCTTGTGAGTGAGATGACAGGTCTTGAGGAGGTAGTTGTAATTGGTTATGGGACACAAAAGAAAGTTAATGTAACAGGCGCAATTTCAGTAGTATCGAAAGCAGAAATGGAGGAACGGCCCGTGGCAACTGTTCAGCAGGCACTGCAGGGACTGGCTCCGAATCTTAGCATTACACCCTCTAATGCAGGTGGTGAACCGGGTGCAACGATGAATATGAATATCAGGGGATTAACATCGTTTAGCGGAAGCAATGCACCCTATGTCCTGGTGGATGGAATCCCCATGGAAATTAACGATATCGATCCCAGTGACATCGAATCCGTTTCCATACTTAAGGATGCTGCCTCAGCTTCCATTTACGGGGCACGTGCTGCCTATGGGGTGATCCTGATCACCACAAAAACCGGGAAGGATAATAAAACCGGAGTGAATGTTTCCTATTCAACAAACTATGCCTGGGCAAGACCTCTTAACGTTCCGAGATTGGTTGATGCAATGACTTTTGCACTTGTTGCGAACGATGCTGCAATAAACCAGAAATTAACTCCTTGGTACAACGCTGATGCGCTGGCCCGACTGGCTCAGAACATAGCCAATCCCGGAAGTGCACCTGTAATGTACGGCAAACCTGACGGACTTACCTGGGACTTCGCAGCCATGGGGCTCGGAACAGCTGATAATACCGACTGGTATTCAATATTATATAAGGATTATGCTCGCCGGGCAAAACATAACCTGAGTGTTTCCGGAGCAACTGAAAAGATTGATTATTATTTATCGGCCGGATATTATGGTGAAGATGGCTTGTTGAGGTATGGTGATGAATATTTTGACCGGTATAATTTTGATGTCAAAATAAATGCCCAGGCTACCTCCTGGGCCAGGATTTCCACTTTATTCAAATACAATTACTCTGTGCAGGAATTTCCCTGGCAACAGGAAATGGGACGGGGACGTATCTATGATATGGCCAGTAAACTGAAACCAACCATGCCGGCAAAATACCCCGGAACAGATATCTGGACTCAGGAGAGCAGGATCGCTGAGTGGCAGGCGGAAAGGGATAGAACCATATCAAGGCAGGTGGTCATTTCACCAAGGATCGTACTTGAACCTGTCAAAGGCTGGGTCACGAATATAGAATTGAATTACACGTCAAACGATGACCGGCAGACCTTGACAGCAAAACAGTATTTCTGGGTAAGGCCGAATGGTGAATTAGCCCCTGGTCTGGCTAAAGCATCAACTTCATACAGGCCCAGAACGAATTCAGATGAATATTTATCGCCTATTGTTTATTCCAGTTACACGCGAAGCTTTGGAAAACATAACCTGACATTACTGGCAGGTTATCAGCAGGAATTATTTAAATACTTTAATGTGTCGGCCGACGCCCTTTATTTGTTGAGTGATGAGATTCCTTCAGTCAATACTGCTGTTGGAACAAAAACCGTTTCCGATGGTGTGGGACATTGGTCTACCCAGAGTGCTTTCGGAAGGTTGAATTATAATTACGATGAAAAATATTTTCTGGAGGCTAACTTCCGTGCTGATGGATCTTCAAGGTTTGAACTTGGCAAAAGATGGGGGTATTTTCCTTCAGTATCTGCCGGGTGGGTGGTTTCAAAAGAAAAATTCTTCCCTTTGAAGCAACAGATCGATTTGTTTAAGCTCAGGGCTTCCTATGGTTCATTGGGAAACCAGAATGTGGCCAATTATTTGTATATTCCTACTATGCCAATCAATCAGAGTAACTGGCTGTTTGGTGATCAGAGGTTATGGACAGTGGCATCGCCAAATCTGGCCAGTGTCAACTTAACATGGGAAGAAGTGAATACATTGGATTTCGGGATGGATATAGGGTTGCTGAAGGACCGTATATCCGGATCTTTCGATTGGTATGAAGCCCGTACAACCAACCTGGTCGGTCCAGGTAATGCGGTTCCTGTCTTACTGGGAACCGGCGTGCCAAGTGAAAACAGTGGAGAAGTGAGGACCCGGGGTTGGGAACTGGAGCTCAAATGGAAAGATAAGATAGGTGATTTATATTATGAAATCGGCGGGGTTTTATCTGACAACCTCAGTGTTGTGACAAAATATAACAACCCCTCCAAAGTATTGAGTACCTATTACGAAGGGATGGTTCTGGGTGAACTATGGGGCTACGAAACGGCAGGTCTTTTTCAGTCGGCCGAAGATATTACGAACTGGGGCATTGATCAGAGTTATCTATGGGCCGGCCCTTGGGAACCTGGCGATCTGAAATATGTTGATCAGAACGGTGATAAAAAAATTAATATCGGAACAAATACTCTGGATGACCACGGAGACCGAAAAGTAATTGGAAATGAACGGCCCAGATTCCTATATGGATTTAACGCCGGTGCTTCATGGAAGGGATTTGACCTTTCTGTCTTTTTCCAGGGGATTGGCAAACTAGATCTGTATATTGTGGAAATATATAACGGAAATGTTTACAGGGGACCTGCGAATGGGCCTATGCATATGATGGTTTATGAGGAACATCTCGATTACTGGCGTGATAATACCAGCCCCCTGGGAGCCAATCCGAATGCTTATTTTGCGAAACCTTATTCAGTTTTCGATGGGAATAACAGTAAGAATTACGGGCGTCCGACTACTCAGTATCTGCCGAGCGGAGCATATCTCCGCCTGAAAAATCTCCAGTTGGGATATACGATCCCCAGGAGCATTACCAGAAAGGTGCTGATTTCGAATGCTAAGATTTATTTGTCGATAGAAAATCTCTTAACTTTTTCAAAACTGTTGATTTTGGATCCTGAATCAACCGGAGGAAGGAACGGGGATGGCAGAATATATCCAATTTCCAGACTTTATTCTATTGGAATAAATGTAAACTTCTAAAATGAAATGAAAATGAAAAGGATATTTTTTATTTTGCTTTTATCACTGGGAATGATATTGAATTCCTGTGAAAGTTTGCTTGATCAAAGCCCGATGGACCAGATCTCGGACCCTGAATTCTGGAAAACAGACGGAGACCTTGAATTATACATCAACGGTTTGTACAATAATTTTACAGGATGGAATTTGATGGGAGCAGGAGGTACCGCGCTGCCCGATGCCAGTAGTGATGTTGCAATTTCTACAGGTTTGTTTGGAACTAACAGGTATCGTCTTGACGGTGTGATAAATATTCCGGCCACAGGTGGAGGTTGGACCTGGACGAACGTACGAGATGTCAATTATTTCCTTGAAAATGTAGATAGGGTCCAGTCAGGTTTATTGAAAGACCAATATATCGGGGAAGCCTATTTCTTCAGGGCATGGTTTTATTTTGAACTGCTCAAACAATTTGGCGACTTGCCTATTATAACGCAGACTCTTTCTCCCAAAGATGAAGAGATTTTATATGGCGCCCGCAGTTCAAAGACTGATGTAGTCAACTTCATCATCAGCGATCTGGATAAAGCCATCTCAAAAATGAAAAAGAAGACTGAACTTGCAGCCGGTCGTCTGAACCGGGATATTGCTTCATTATTTAAAGCCAGGGTATGCCTGTATGAAGGGACATGGGAAAAGTACCATACTGGAACACCGTTTGCGGGGACTACCAACGGTACCGGATTCCTCGGACTGGCTGCCAGTGCAGCCAAAACTGTTATCGATGCCGGGAATTATTCACTTGTAACAGGGAATACGAAGAGAGTTTATTATGAACTTTTTAATCAGATCGATTATAGCAAGAATGCGGAAGTATTGTTCTGGAAACAGTATAATAAAGCTGCTTACGGGGATGGTTTTGGAAATCAATCATGGAACCACCCCAATGGTAGCGGAATAACCAATGAAATGATGCGCATGTACCTTTGTTCTGACGGCCGGCCTATTTCCCTCAGTCCGCTTTACCAGGGAGATCTTGATATCAGACAGGTTATCCTTAACCGTGACCAGAGGTGTGTACAGACAGTTATGAATCCCGGCGATGCAATTACGGTTAATTTGAAAAATGACACAACTAAATTTGTTACACCTATGATTGGTAAGGCTGAGTGTCCAACCGCATACGAATCCCAGAAATTTCGCCGTCCGCAACTTGACCCTGCAACAGGAAGCTATAGCGATAATATGGGATATATTTTATTCAGATATGCCGAAGCCTTGCTGATCTATGCCGAAGCTAAAGCTGAACTGGGACAATTAACTCAGGCCGATGTTGATTTATCAATCAATAAACTAAGGCAAAGGGTCGGAATGCCCAATATGGTCCTGACCGCAATCGAAACAGATCCTGCATGGCCCGATTATGGATATTCATTGCCCGGATATCTATATGAAATAAGGCGGGAACGGATCGTGGAATTGTTTTCTGAAGGACACCGGTTAAACGACCTGATGCGTTGGAGGGCACATACACTCCTTGTTGGCAAAAGACCCACCGGAGCTTATTATACCAACGAGTTAAAAACGGTAAACAATAAACTAGTCGCTAACCCAAGTGGTTATCTCGACCCATATAGCACAGTCCTTGCAGGACCAGGCGGAACCTGGGGATTTAATCCGGACAAACATTATCTGATGCCGTTGCCCACCAATGAATTAACACTGAATCCAGAACTAAAACAGAATCCAGGCTGGTAAACAGCATCTTTTTCAATCATCGATTCACCTTTTATCAGGGCATAGTCAAAATTTCAGGATTCAAAACCTTTGACTAAGCCCTGATTGGTTTTCATAATCGGGCAATAACTGCAAGCTTCCTATGGCAGGAAATAACCACTATTTCGTTCTCGCAAAAGCTGGGTATGAGAAAACGGTAAATAAGAAGCGGCTATCTTCAATTATTTAAATCGGGCCTGCTGAAAAACTAAGACCTGTTCTCCAATTTAAGTTGTTTCTGTGCGCTGAACCTCTGATGAACTTATTTACTATACTTTTTCTATAAATATTTTGCCACTCTTTGGCTTAAAACAGTTGCAGAGCACCAAAAAAATATTAATAAAGGAATGATTGAAAATTAAAGGTCCAGCTTACCGAAATTCAAGATGCAAGATTTTGGAATAACAAAGGCCAAAAAATTTGCATTAAGCATATAATATTTATTTGATATGTATTGATTAACAGAGTTGTTAATATATTTCAGCAGATCCAAAATAAAACATGCTATGAGAAAAATAGGGATAAGCCTGGCGATGTTGTGTTTACTTGTTGCATCCTGCATTGCTCCAGGATCAGGATCAGGAGATTATCCGAAGAAGGATCAGAATGATTTTAAAGGCCCCGTTATAAAAAATGTATCTTTTCAGAATGTGGCTATTACGGATAATTTCTGGCGCCCAAGGATAGAAATAAACTCGATGGCA
>Ga0315294_10006608_pt1 | contig 12714 bp, 10 predicted proteins | sample YL17G13_40_MG_FD_203626 | JGI IMG/M metagenome (GOLD analysis project Ga0315294, IMG submission 203626) | Sediment microbial communities from Yellowstone Lake, YNP, Wyoming, USA - YL17G13_40 | ecosystem: Environmental > Aquatic > Freshwater > Lake > Sediment | place: USA: Wyoming | collected...
GGGAGTAACGCCGCGCGTGGCCTCACTCTGACGCCTTGAATGTCAGCTCGCTCCCTTCCGTGACTTTTCCGGCCGGCAGGGATCTTCTCTTTTTACATCCCTGGGATTTTGCCTAAAGTGGTTCTTGCCTTCCGCCGATGCTGACCTGCGGGGAGTGCGAACGCCGGGCCCAAGGCCCCTGAGGTGAGAACCCAAGCACCGCGCCGCAGTGGGCCCGGGAGGAGACATCCACACTATGTGGACAACTCCAACCAGGCGGGAGAGGACGGAATGGCACAAGAACCGGAGTCCCAGGCTGAACGGCTACGGCAGGACATGCGGGCTTTGGAGGGCCGAGACCTCCAGCTTTGGTCCATCGGCCTTCTAGTCACTCTCGTCGTGGCCGCGGGCTTCGTTGCCCTGGTCTGGCCCAACATTATGTGGAACCTCGGAAGCGTACGGCTGGACGGCCGCTACGTCCCCCAGCTCATCTTCGGCTTTATCACGCTCACCGCGCTTTTCAATATCTACCAGCTTCAGCAGCGGCGGGTTCTCCGGAACACCCGCGATGAGTTGGTGCGCCAGATCCTGCGGGGCGAAGCAGTAGAGAGGCTTTCCTTGATGGACCCCTTGACCGAAACCTTCAACCGACGGTACCTGGAGCAAATCCTTCCCAAGGAAGTGAGCCGTGCCGACCGGCGAGGGAGCAGTCTGGCGCTGGTGATGATTGACGTGGATGGTTTCAAGTCGGTGAACACCCGGTTCGGACACCTCGTGGGGGATAAGGTCCTGACCGAAGTTGCCCAGCTGCTCAAGAAGGTATTCCGCGCCTCGGACACCGTGATTCGTTACGGGGGTGACGAGTTCCTGGTTCTCATGGGGGATACGACCGAACAGGAAGCCGAGGCCGCCGTCGTACGGCTCCAGGTGCAAGTGGATAGATGGAACCTCAAGAGCACTGCCGCGGGTTACAAAATGGGACTCAGTTGCGGCACGGGGGTGTACGTGAAAGGGGCGAATGCCTCGGAAGCGCTTGAACTCGCCGACAACCGGATGTACGGCGAGAAACTGCAAAAATCTCCCGCCTAGCGTCGTCTTTGCTCTGCCCAGGCTGTTTGCTTCTCCCTTTCCCGGGCCTTATAATGTTTTGTTTGTGCCTTCGGTGACGGGGCTCGCTGAGGCGCTTCTGCTCGTGCAGAAAGCAGAGCATCCGGGCATCCTTCAGAGACAGCGCGGAGGAACCTTTGGAGAAGAGCGAGCGGCGGGGCATCTCCGCTCCCGCGTTCGAGGGCCGCTCCGCGCAGCGGCGCGCAGAGGGCGGGATGATCGAGCCGCGTCCCACGGACATGCCTGCTTCGAAAACGGGTGATCCGGCGGCCCAGCCCGAGAACGGAGTCCCTTCCGAGGTGTTCCCCTCCTTGCCCAGCCGGGATGCGGTGGTGGTGCGCGGGGCGCGCGTCCACAACCTGAAGAACATCGACTGTGAGATTCCCCACAACCGATTGACGGTGGTGACCGGGGTTTCGGGCTCCGGCAAGTCTAGCCTGGCGTTCGACACGATTTACGCCGAGGGTCAACGCCGGTACATCGAGTCGCTCTCCGCGTATGCCCGTCAATTTCTGGAGCGGATGGAGAAGCCGGATGTGGACGAGGTGGAAGGCATTGCGCCGGCCGTTGCCATCCGCCAGAAGAATGTCACGCGCAACCCGCGTTCCACCGTGGCCACCGCCACCGAAATCTACGACTACCTGCGGCTGCTCTATGCGCGGATTGGCGTCACTTTCTGCCCCTGCTGCGGCGAGGTGGTGCGCAAAGACCACGTGGATGAGATTGCCCGCCGCGTGCTGGCGCTTGAACCGGGTCGCCGGTTCTACGTCCTTTTTCAGATCAATCCTGCGGCGGCGGGCGAGAAGATAGAAAAGGGAAGTATTCGGAGCCGCGGCGGCACAGGCGGCGTCCGCGCCAAACCCAGTGCAAGCGCAAGTCGGGAAGCCCTGCGGACTGCCGCTCGGGTCTCTCTCGGGACTACTGAACCCTCTCCGGCCCGCGCGCCCGTCCCCCCTGACGAGTCCCTCAAGTCGCGCCTTTTTTCGCTTCGCCAGAGCGGCTTCAATCGTCTCTACCAGGACGGGAGAGTCTTCGAGTTCTCGACCCCGGAATCGCTGCTGGAAGTAGATTTCTCGAGGCCCGTTTACATTCTGGTTGACCGGCTGGCCATCAGCCCCGACATTCGGCAACGCTTGATTGATTCGGTGGAGCTTTGTTACCGCGAGGGTGGGGAAGCCATCTTGGAGTTTGTTGCCGCAAGTGCCGGCGGCGCCTCCGAACGACTGGTGTTCAACGAACGTTTTGAGTGCAAGCGGTGTCAGACCGTGTTTCAAGAACCTGAGCCGCGTCTTTTTTCTTTCAACAACCCTTACGGGGCCTGCCCCCGCTGCCAGGGCTTTGGAAACACGATTGACTTTGACCTGGATCTGGTGATTCCCGACAAAAACAAGACTCTGGCCGAAGGGGCCATCGAACCCTGGACCAAGCCCCGCTACCGGACCTTCCCCCACGAGCTGAAACGGCTAGCCCGGCTGCGCGGCGTGCCCCTGGACGTGCCCTACCACCGGCTCACGGGCGAGCAACGCCGGTGGGTGCTTGAGGGCGACGACGAGTTTGAGGGCGTGCGCGGGTTCTTTGCCTACCTGGAACGCAAGAAGTACAAGCTGCACGTGCGGGTGTTTCTCAGCCGCTACCGCGGCTACGCGCTGTGCCCCGAATGCCAGGGAGGCCGCCTGCGCCGCGAGACGTTGAACGTCCGCATCCAGGGCAAGTCCATCACCGACGTGTGCCGGATGTCTATCCAGGAGGCTTACCGGTTCTTCAACGAGCTGCGTTTGCCGCCCTTCCAGGCGGCGGTGGCGGACAAGGTGCTGGAAGAGATCCGCTCGCGTCTAAGGTATCTCTACAAGGTGGGACTGGAATACTTGACGCTTGACCGTCTGGCCTCGACGCTTTCGGGGGGCGAAGCGCAGCGCATCCAGTTGGCTACTTCTCTAGGCTCGAACCTCGTGGGCGCGCTTTACGTCCTGGACGAGCCGTCCATTGGCCTTCACCCGCGCGACACGGGGCGCTTGATTGAGATCTTGGAGCGCCTGCGCGACCTCGGGAACACCATCTTGGTGGTCGAGCACGACCCGGTGATGATGCGCCACGCGGACAGAATCCTGGACCTGGGGCCGGGCGCGGGGGAGCACGGGGGACGGGTGGTCTTTGAGGGCGATCTGGCGGGCTTGGAAGCCGACGCGCACTCGCTGACCGGGCGTTATCTCTCCGGAGAGCTGCAGATTCCGCTCCCCAGCGGACGCCGCGCGCCGGGAAAGAGTTGGCTGCGCATCCGCGGAGCGCGCCAACACAACTTGAAATCGATTGACGTCGACATTCCTCTGGGCCTCCTGGTGTGCATCGCCGGGGTGTCTGGCTCGGGGAAGTCCACGCTGGTCCACGACGTCCTTTTTAACGCGATGATTTCCCGCCGGGGGAGGGCGGCCCCGCGGGCCGAGTATGACCGCATCGAAGGCGATAACCTCTTGGTTGACGTGATCTTGGTTGACCAATCTCCCCTGGGCCGCACCCCGCGCTCCAACCCCGTCACTTACATCAAAGCCTTTGATGCCGTGCGCGAGGTTTTCGCGTCCACGCCCGAGGCTCGCAAGCACGGCTACACACCCGGCTACTTCTCCTTCAACATCCCCGGTGGACGTTGCGAAACCTGCCAGGGCGACGGCACGGTGACGGTGGAAATGCAGTTTCTGGCGGATGTGGAACTGGTTTGCGAGGAATGCCGCGGGCGCCGCTTCAAGCCTGGTGTCCTCGAAGTCCGCTACAAGGGCAAGAGCATTTACGATGTCCTGCAGATGACGGTGAAGGAAGCTCTAGCCTTCTTCGCGAGTGTGCCGAAGGTGACGAATAAGATCCGCGTGCTGGAAGAGATCGGCCTGGGGTATCTGCGGCTGGGGCAGTCAGCCACAACCCTGTCCGGCGGGGAAGCTCAGCGCGTACGACTGGCCGCGCACCTGGCGCATCAAACCAGCGAAAACACCCTCTTCATCTTTGACGAGCCGACCACGGGCCTGCACTTTGATGATATCAATAAGCTCCTGGCGGCCTTCCGTAAGCTGATTGAGGCGGGAGGAAGCGTGCTCATCATCGAGCACAATCTCGATGTGCTGAAGACGGCCGACTGGATTATTGATCTCGGCCCGGAGGGCGGCGACGATGGCGGATATGTAGTGGCGGTCGGCAGGCCCGAAAATGTGGTCAAGCACCCTCGATCTCATACCGGCAAGTATCTGGCGCCCTACCTTGCGAACCACGGAGGTTCGGTTGGCCTCAGCCGCAAGGACAGCTAGCCTCGTGGGTACGGCGAGTCATCATCCAGCCTGGCGGTTGGCGCTGGCTCTCGCTTCGCTTCTTGTTGGCTTGTTCTTGCCATTTCCCGCGGGGGCCGTTCAAGCTGCGTCTCCTCGTCAACGCTCTGATGTGTCGCTGTTGCTGCGCTCTGCCAGCGAGGCTTTGACCCGAGGAGATTTGCCCGCCGCGGTCAAAGCCCTGAAATCAGTCGTCCAAATTGAGCCGGATATGGCGGCGGCATGGTTCAATCTGGCTTACGCTTACTCGGGCCTGCACCAGGACGAGGAGGCGGTCCGAGCCTACCAGAAGACGCTGGAGCTTCAGCCGGACCTTTTCGAGGCTCGCTTGAACTTGGGGATCCTGCTGATTCAGATGAACCGTGTTTCGGACTCGCTGCCGCATCTGGAGAAAGCGGTGGCGCTGAAGCCTGAGCACGCGCGGGCCCATCTCTATTACGGCCGCGCCCTCAGCCTCGCGGGGCAGTGGGATGCCGGGGAGAAGCAGTTGCAGGAAGCGCTGCGCCTGGATCCGGCCCTCGCTATTGCGGCTTTCGATTTGGGTCAGCTTTATCTTGGAAGGAAACATTATCCCGAGGCGTTGGCGGCTTTTCAGAAAGCCGCGGAGCTGGATCCCAAGCTTGCCCCGGCGCGGCTCGGAGGCGCGCTCGCCCTGGAAGGCCTTGGTCAACTGGCAGAAGCTTTGGCGCACTTTGAGCAATACCTGGCCGCCAAGCCCGAAGACCTTGAGACGCGGTTTCATGCGGCGCGGCTTTACCTCCAGCAGGGGAAGAGCGAACAGGCCCTCGAGAACTTGCAGGCCGTTTATCGCGCCAATCCTCAGCTCCCCGGTGTGGCGGCGGCACTGGGTGATGTTTGTGCGCTGCTGAAGAGATTCGGCGAATCTGAGAAGTTCTACCGGGAGGCCCTGGCGGCCAAGCCGGGCGAACCCGACCTTCATCGCGCCCTGGGGCAGACGCTGCTCGATCAGGAGAAATTCGCTGAAGCTGAGGCCGCGTTTCGCGCCAGCCTGAGACTCGATGCCAAAAGCCAGGAGGCGCTGAAGGGGCTTGCCACCAGCCTTTATCTCCAGAAGCGCTACGGGGAGGCTATCCCACTCATCGAGAACCTGGTGCGAGCGAGCGAGGCTCCCGCTGGCCTGTTCTTTGTGCTCGCCACCTGTTACGACGATCTTCACGATCAGCCCAAAGCCCTCCAAGCCTACGAACGGTTCCTGGAACTGTCGCACGAGCAGAGTCCGGACCAGGAATGGCAGGCGCGCCAGCGCGTGAAACTCCTCCGTCGCGAATTGCGGAAGTAGCTATAATGAATCCGAACCTTATGGTTATTGGCCCACGCGCGGTGGCGACTGTCCTGGCGCTGTTCGTCCTCGTCGGGCTTGCCGGAGGCGCTTCTCCGGGGCGCCGGCAGGATAACGAAGCGCGTCTGCGCGCCCGCCTCGAGCGGGAGCAGAACCCGGTGAAGCGCGCGAAACTGGAAATCCGTCTGGGGCGACTGAAGCTTTTTCAGGCTATGGAAGCCTTCGACAAGGGGAACACCGCGCAGTGCCAGCAACTTCTGGCTGTTTATCTGGAGCGGATGAGGGGTGCCTGGGCGACGCTCAAGGGTTCCGGCCGACAAGCCTGGCGGCATCCTCAGGGCTTCAAGGAGCTGGACATCGCGCTGCGCGAGGATGCGCGCTTCCTCGGAGACTTCGCCCATCGTGTTCCCTATCACGAGCGCGCTCCCGTGGAAAAGGTGGCGCAGGAAGTGGAGCATCTGCGCAGCGAAGTGCTCAGAGCGCTGTTCCCCTCCGAGCGTCCCCGCAAGAAAGCGGGCGGGTTCGAGCGCCGGGTCAGGCCGGATCTTTCCCTGGGAGGTCAGGGATGAGCCTGAAGGGCCGCACGGCCGCGCTTGCGCTGGTCCTACTCTTGGCGCCCAATCCGTGGCTCAGGGCGCAAACCGGGGCCACCCTCAGCGAGGCGGAAGAGACCAGGGTCCGCGAAGCGCAAGATCCGGGGGAGCGCATCGTGGTCTATCTCGACTTCCTGCAAGCGCGCCTGGATCGCTTTGAGGCTTACCGGAAGAAGCCGGCCAGCGGTCCTTACGACTACGGCGCCTACCTCGACGACGTGCTCCTTGAGTACTTGGCGTTGAACGACGAGCTGAAGAACTGGATTCAGTATCAGTACCGGGAGAACAGAGACATGCGCCGCGGGCTGCGGGCCTTGCTGGAGCGCGGTCCCCAGCAACTTGTCGCCCTGCGCCAGATCCAGCAATCGCCCGACGCTCATGCCCCCCGCTATGCCGATTCCTTGCGGGATTCCATCGACCAGCTTTCGGATACGCTCGACGGGGCCACCCGGGCGCTTGCCGACCAGGAAAAGAAGTTTGCCCAGATGAAGCTGGACGAGAAGGCCGAGCTAAAGATGGCCAAGGAACGGGCGAAGGAAGAAGCGAAACGCACCAAGCAAGAAAAGAAGCTCCGGAAGCAGCTGGGCAAGGGCAAAGTGCCCGGTGAGTCCGACGAGAAATGAAGCGGCCGGTGAAGATTCCCACTTTACGCATCCTGCCTGAGCAACTGCCTCTGCCGCTGGCTCCCGTCGGCGGCCCGGAAAGCGTGTTCGCGCGGGTTTTCCGCCGGTTGGGCTTGAAACGGCCTGCTCCAGAGTTCCGGGTGGAGTATCGGCCCTTCGCCAACTTGCGCAGCAGCATCCACCTGCGGGACAACTGCGCGGTTGTTCATATCTGCGACCTCTTGGCAGGAGCCCCACCGCTGGTGCTCGAAGCCCTGGCCGAAATCCTGCTGGCCCAGCTCCTGCGCTGTCGGCCCTCGCGGGAAGCCCGGGCCTGTTATCTGGCGTACGTGTTCCGCCCTGCCGTGCGCCGCCAGATCGATGCGATGCGCCGCCGTCGCGGCCGCAAGCGGATACTATCGGCCCGCGGGCGGCACTTCGATTTGCAGGAGATTTTCGAAAAGCTGAACCGGCGCTACTTTGGGGGTGAACTGCGTCTGTCACGGCTGGGCTGGAGCCCGAAGCGTTCGCGGACGCTCCTGGGCCACTACGATTCCGCGCATCGCACCATTACCCTCAGCCGGGTACTGGATTCTCCGCCAGTCCCGCGCTACTTGGTCGAATACCTGATGTTCCACGAAATGCTCCACGTCCGCTATCCCGTGGAGCGCGACGGCTACCGGCGCGTCGTCCACTCGCGCGCCTTCCGCCAGGCCGAGAAAAGATTCCCGCACTACGAGCGAGCGCGCCGTCGCCTGCGCGAGCTCTGCCGCGGTTGCTAGCCAGGGGTCCCTGGTCTCACACCTCGTCTTCCGTTAGAATGTGCGTGCCATAAAACGGAAATCCCACGCTGTGCGCCTGTGATCCGGGGAGGGACGTCGATGCGCAGAATAGTAAGAAATGCTTTCGTGGTCGTTCTCGTCGGTGCTGGGCTGAGGCCGCTGCTGGCCGCCGAGCCGTTGACGGTCACCTCGCCCGACGGCAACGTCGTGATCGCTTTTGAACTGAAAACCAATCCGCAGCCGTACCTGCCGGGCGAACGCGCCTACTACAGGGTGTCCTACAAAGGACAACCCGTCCTGGTTGATTCCCCCCTCGGCCTGGACTTTAAGGGGGGCAGGCCGCTGGATCAGGATTTCCAAATCGTCGGCAGGGAGCGCAAGTCGCACGACGAAACCTGGGAGAATCGGTTCGGCGCCCGCCGCGCGATTCGCGATCACTACAACCAGCTCACGGTCTCGCTGCGCGAGCGGCGGGCGCCCGGCCGGCGCGTGGATCTGATTTTCCGCGCCTACGATGAAGGTGCTGCGTTTCGCTACGTGCTGCCCACGCAGGAGGTTCTGGCCAGGTTCACGCTCGCGGCCGAGAACACGGGGTTCTACTTCCCGCACGAGGCGTTCGCTTATGCGCTCAATCTCAATGGCTACACCACCAGCTACGAGACCGACTACCACCGCGTGAGCCTGGAGGAAATCAAGACGACCTCGATCGTCGCCTTGCCGTTGCTCATCGAGGTGCCGAAGGGACCGTGGGTAGGATTGCTCGAAGCCGACCTGAGCGACTACGCGGGGATGTACGTCGGCGGAGTCCTGGGCGTCTCCCACGCTCTCCTGAGCAAGCTCTCGCCGCTGCCCAAGCGCGCGGATGAAGCCGTGATCGCCTCAACGCCCAAGGCCAGCCCCTGGCGAATCATCCTGCTCGGTTCCCGTCCCGGGGAGCTGATTGAGAACAACTACCTCGTTCTTAATCTCAGTGCTCCCTGCGCGCTCGCGGATACCAGCTGGATCAAGCCTGGCAGGGCCGCGTGGGACTGGTGGTCGGGGAGCTTTGCCCGTAACGTCAGCTTCCAGCCGGGCATGAACACCGAGACCATGATGCATTACGTGGACTTCGCGGCACGGCACAAGTTTGAATACATGCTCGTTGACGCGGGCTGGTATCCGGCCTATGAGTACACACGGCCGCTCGACATCCTCCATCACACGCCGGAGACCGACGTTCCTCGCATCATCGAGCATGCGAAAGAGAAGGGCGTGGATGTCCTGCTCTGGGTGTTCTGGGGCGCCCTGGACAAGCAAATGGATGAAGCCTTGACACTCTACAAGAAGTGGGGCGCGGCCGGCGTGAAGGTGGATTTCATGGACCGCGACGACCAGGAAATGGTCAACTTCTACGAGCGCCTAGTGCGCAAGGCCGCTGAGTACAAGATGACCGTGGATCTCCACGGTGCCTATAAGCCCACCGGCCTGCGCCGCACCTATCCCAATCTGCTCACGCGCGAGGGGGTGATGGGTCTCGAATACAGCAAGTGGAGCAACCGCATCACGCCCGAGCACGATGTGACGCTCGCTTTCACGCGCCTGCTCGCCGGGCCCCTGGACTACACGCCAGGCGGCTTCCGCAACGCTACCCGCGAGCAGTTCAAACCCGCGTTCGTCGAACCTATGACCCAAGGCACACGCGCCCACGAGTTGGCGAAATACGTGGTCTTCGAAAGCCCGCTGGTGATGGTCTCCGACTATCCGGAGGCATACGAGGGCCAGCCGGGATTCGAGTTCATCGAAAAAGTGCCGACGGTCTGGGATGATACGAAGGTCGTAAACGGCGAGCCGGCCAAGTACGTTACCATCGCGCGACGACAGGGAGCCACCTGGTACCTCGGCAATATGACTAACTGGGACTCGCGTGACCTGGAGATCCCGTTGACGTTCCTGGGACCAGGCGAGTACGAAGCGCAGATATTCGCCGACGGGCCCGACGCCGATAAGGTTGCCACGAGCCTCAGCCTCAGCAAGAAACGCGTGAAAGCCAGCGACAAGCTCAACGTCCACCTCGCTCCTGGCGGCGGGCTGGCGGCGATTCTGACGCCGACCAAGTAGCAGGGTGACGGTGGCACCCCCATGCCAAGTGGTCGCCTCGATCTGTGCGCGCCAGGGTGAGAGATGTACTCGTGAGGGTCTAAAGATCAGAGAACTTGCGGACGCGGATCCGATCAGCTTCAACGACGACGATAGCCCCTTCCTTTAATGCACCCTCCGCGAAGGGCAGAGATTGCAGGAGGCGGGAGTTGATCCACGTGGGGTCGGCGATCACGGTACGGACGACAATGGCGGAGACGCGATCTTTCCTGCCCAGGGCCAACAAGGCGGGATAATCCAGATCAAAAGTCAGCACAACCTGGCCTTGGCGCGCTGCCTGCGCGATCACTTCGATGTCGTCCGCGCGGTCCAGGCCGAGATCACTGAGCCGCACGGCTTCGTGCCCAAGCTCTCTGAGGAACGCAACGGTCCGTGGGGAGACCCCCATGTTGGCAAGGAATTTCACTTGGGTACGACGGGAACGATCACGGTTTCTTCACTGGCCAACCAAGCCGCGTATTCCATGGCTTGCTTGATGTCGGCTTCCTCCAGCTCCGGGTAGTCCGCGATGATCTCGGCAGTTGCTTTTCCGTTAGCCAGGAGACGCAGGATCAGATGGACGGGAATGCGCAGGCCCCGAATGCACGGCTTTCCGTCACATTTCCCGGGTTCGACTGTGATGCGGTCGAAAATTCCTGTTCCCATAACATTTCGATGCTAACACATCACGGGGCTAGACTGCCAGAAGCGGGGATCAAGCTCGCCGACGGACCCGCCGCCGATAAGGTCGCTACGAGCCTCAGCATCAGCAGAAAACGCGGGAGAGCCCTCAAAGGGCGAAAGAGGGCGACCCAGGGCGCACGCCCTGTGCTCAGGGGCCTCAATCCAGATATCTCAGGCCGAGCCGCGTCGGGGCGGGAAACGGGGGCGGACCGTGCGCGGCGCGGGCGCGCAGCCGAGCACCCCTACATACTCTTGCCTCGGCCGCGGAGCACGCGGCCGGGCTTGGCACCCGTGTGCTGGCCTTTGTCGATGACCACCACGCCATTCACGATGACGTAGGGAATCCCCACGGCGTACTGGAGCGGGTTCTCGAAGGTGGCTTTATCGGCGACAGTCTCGGGATCAAAGATCGCAATGTCCGCGGCCATGCCGGGCCGGAGCAGGCCGCGGTCGGTAAGGCCCGTAATCTGGGCGGAGAAAGAAGTCATCTTGCGAATGGCATCGGACAGGGTCAGCACTTTCTGGTCGCGCCCGTAATACCCGAGGACCCGCGGGAAGCTTCCATAGAAGCGCGGGTGGGGCTTGCCGGCAAAAGTCATTTCCGGGTTCACTGCGGTGCCGTCGGAGCCCACACCTACCCAGGGCTGCCGCATCGCCAAGCGCACGTCCTGCTCGCTCATGCTGAAGTAGATGGCGTCGGCGGAGCCGCCCTCAGAAATCAGCAAATCGCACAAGGCGTCGAGCGGGTCCTTGCCCATCAGCTTGGCCACTTCATCCATGCGTTTGCCCTCGTATTTCTTGTTCTCGGGTTTCTGGAACGACGCCACGAGCACTCCGTGCCAGCCGCCCACGCTCTTCACCTCGTTGTCTTCCCAGCCCGGGAGTCCGGTGGCGATGGCCTTACGGATTTCGGCGCGCGCCTGCGGGTCTTTCAGGCGGGCAACGATCTGTTCTGAGGTTCCCTCCAGATACTTCGGCGGCAGACACATCTCCAGGCCGGTCATGGCCGCGATGTAGGGGTACTGGTCAACCGTAATGTCCACGCCCCGGTCGCGCGCGGCTTGAATGTGTCTCACCTGCTCCACCATGCGGCCCCAGTTGACCCGGCCGTCCATCTTGAAGTGGAAGATGTGCGCCGGCAGGCCGCCTTTCTCACTGATGGCGATGGCCTCGTCAATCGCCTGGATCCCGTGCGTGCCTTCGCCGCGAATGTGGGTGGCGTAGATGCCCCCGTACTGCGCGGCGACCTTAGCGAGCTCGATCAGCTCGTCGGTCTTGGCGAACATGTTGGGAGGGTAGATGAGTCCCGAGGAAAGTCCGATGGCGCCCTCGCGCATGGCCTGCCCAACCAAGGCTTTCATTTTCTCCAGTTCCTCGGCGGTGGGCGGACGGTTCTCATTGCCCAGAATGCATTCGCGCACCTGGCCGCTTCCCACATAGGAAGCAATGTTCACCGAGGTCCCTTGCCGCTCGACCCGCGCAAAGTATTCGCTCAGTGTGGTCCAGTCGCGCTGGATGCCGAGCGGGCGAAGTGCCTTGTCAAATTCAGTTGCCGCCGGACCGAGGACGGGTCCTGCGGAGGAGGATTCGCCCAGGATTTCCGTCGTCACCCCTTGGCGAATCTTGCTCTGCGCGGTCCCATCCACCAGCAACGTGTAGTCGGAGTGGCTGTGCAGATCGATGAAGCCCGGGGCCACGATCAGCCCTGTGGCGTCAATCACCCGCCGCGCCGAAGCGTTAGGCAGCCGGCCGACTTCGACAATCCTGCCGTCCTTGACCGCTACCGACCCTGCAAACCACGGGCTGCCGCTGCCATCGAGGATGTGCCCGCCGACAATCAGCAGATCGTATTGTGGTTCCTGGGCGGCGTAATGCCGCGCCATCAGGCCCACCAGAACGGCCAAGCTGAGGGCCACCGCCCATGCCCTGCCTCTGCGTGCGCGCATTCGCCTGAGAGTGAGTGACACGGAAATCCTCCCTTTCTCGGCTGGGGAAGTCGAACCGTGAAGCCAAAAACAGACTACACCCTGCTGACAACTGACTACGGACTATCAGCCACCAACAACGGCCGAAGTGGTCATCCCTACTTGTTGCGGATCTGGATGAGCAGCACGGCAATAGCGACTGTCAGCAATGCCATCGAACCTCGCCAGTAAAAGACGGGGTCCGCGGGCAGCCCGCCTTTCAGGCGAAGCACGAGCCCGATGAGTATGCCCAGCGCCGCCAGAATTACCAGAACATTGG
>Ga0315294_10006609_pt1 | contig 12713 bp, 10 predicted proteins | sample YL17G13_40_MG_FD_203626 | JGI IMG/M metagenome (GOLD analysis project Ga0315294, IMG submission 203626) | Sediment microbial communities from Yellowstone Lake, YNP, Wyoming, USA - YL17G13_40 | ecosystem: Environmental > Aquatic > Freshwater > Lake > Sediment | place: USA: Wyoming | collected...
GCGGCGTGACCAAGGCAGGGGAGCGCTTCTGGGAGGTGGTCCGGCGCACCGCCCGCCAGACGGCGCTGCCGGAGGTCCATTTCGAGGTGGTGCCGGCCGCGCTGGGGGACGATGCGCCGCTGTGGGGAGCGGTGGCGCTGGCCGAGGATTTGCTCGCATGAGGCGCGGACGGGTGTAGTCACGCGGAGGTGTACGATGAACCGAATAGGTCATTGGTTTAGATTGCTGCTCGGTACAGGGGTGGCGGTGGCTGTGTGGATTGTGTGTGCCCCGCGTGTGGCCCACGCCGACGGCATTCCGCTGCCCTACGGCCGCGGATTCGATATCCAGATGCCCGACCAGAAAGCCATCATCGTCTACGATGCCGAGGCAGGGCGGGAGGACCTGGTCCTGTCCATTCAACTGCTGGGCACCAGCCCTGAGGCGGCATGGGTGGTGCCCGTGCCCTCGGTACCGGAGGTGAAAGCGGCCAGCCCCGAGTGGTTCGTCCAACTGAGCGACCTTACCCAGCCGGAAATCGTGACACAGACCGTGCTCTTTCCCGGACTGGGGGCGCCGATGGGGGCACAGGAAGGTCCGTCAGACCGCGTGGAACTCCTGGGCCGCGAACAGGTGGGAATCTACGACGTAAGCATCCTGGCAGCCGGCGACTCAGGCGCGCTGCTGGACTGGCTCAACGAGCACGGGTACACTTTCCCGGCAGAAGGCCAGCCAATCCTGGAATCTTACGTAGCGGAGGGTTGGACTTTCGTCGCCACGCGCGTGCTTCCCGGTGAGAACACTGCCCTGGAAGGGGATGTGCAGCCCCTGTGGTTCTCCTTCGACGCCCCTCGGCCGGTCTATCCCATGCGGCTGACGGCCCTGGCTGGCAGCGGAGTGGGAGTGCTCATCTACGTGCTAGCCGACCATCGCATGGAGGTCGAAGGGCCAGGGTTTGAGACCGATTTTGCGGGGTCGCTGACGCTGGAGGGAGTGTCATCGGAGCAGAACGGCCTGAGCGACCTGCTCAGCGGCCGGTCCTACTACGTCACCAAAGTGCGCAGCCGGTATTTCGACGCCTGGGAGGTGGGTGACCTGTATCTCAGGCAGGCAGCCAACGACGAGCCCTACCGCCGGGTCATCTACAAGCGGACCACCAGCCCCCTGGCTCTGTGTTGCCCGTGCTCCTGGCTGGGCCTGGCACCGCTCGGGCTAGTAGTCGGAGTGGGACTGGCACGGCGCTACCGGCTTGGGGCGAGTGAGAGAGACGCTTGCGATTCCAAGGAGACTCGGACTTCTGACGCCTGGCGAATTCGGGAAGTCTGAGGCAACAAGGAGGCATTGGGATGAGCCACATGCATAGATGGATCGCAACCCTGATGGACAACCTGGACACCCAGGTGGACGAGCAGACCAGGGCAAGCGTGCTGGAGAACTGTGGCCGGGCCTGTATTTCCCGTAGCTTCGTCGAGAAGGCCCTGGCCTGCCGGCGCCGGACGGAGGACCTGGACGGGTTTCTGAACGAACTGGGGAAGGTCTGGAGCCATCTTCACAGGGACGGCGACCACGTCTTCGTGATTTACGAGGCGTGCTACTGTCCTCTGGTCAAGGGATATCCTGGGAAACTGTCACCCTCCTTCTGTAACTGCTCGCGCGGCTGGATCAAGGAGCTGTTTGAGACAGCGTTGGAGAGGCCCGTAGCGGTAGAACTCGAGCACTCTATCAAGCAAGGGGATCCAGTCTGCAGGTTTCTGGTTTGCTTGTGGGGCTCCACTGGGGTACACCGTTGCGTGAAGACAGCCCGCGACGTAAGCCAGGAGGAGGTCAATTGGTACGTTACAGCAGTTGACCATTTGATTGAGGCGTACCTGCAATCGGCGAGCTGCACGCCGTCGGTGGCGGCGCTCGCAGCCCACTGTGGCTACAACTTCTCCTCGCGGCTGTGACAGAAGCTGTTCTCGCCCTGCCACTATACGTCAAGTCAGTTGCTCTTCCCCCGCGACCAGGTGCCGAAACACCTCAGCATACGCGTAGCCATACGCCCCACCTCGCACGGCCGCCTCCGCCCGGACCTCGGCCGCGATCACCGGACCATAGTTGTCGCGGTCGATGTCGTCCGTCAACAGCCCTCGGCACCGGCGCTGGGCAATCGCGACGTCGGCGCACCACTGCATCTGGCTCTCGAAAGCCAAAACGGCTTCCACCTTCCTCTCAATCGTCCCGCTGATGTCAACGGCCTCCAGGCGATTCCCTTCGGGATGGTAGGCAAAATAGTGCCGGTCGACGATGGTGCACGGGTCCAAACCCAGTTCGCGATGATGAGGGTGGTGCAATGGGAACCCAGAGAAATAGGCAGTCCAGTAGGTCGCTTTACCGACGATTAGCTGATCGGGATGGAAATCCCGAGGCGCCCAGGGATCGAAACCAAAGAGGGTGTCCACCTGCAAGCGCCGGACCAGCGCGACCAGTCGCTCTTGGATCTCCATGACCTGTCCCTCGTGCAACAACCCATCGCCATAGTCCCACAGAAACACGTCCTGCAAGCCCAGCAGTTCCGCGGAGCGACGCGTCTCCTGGCGGATAATCACCTCTAGCGTCCCTTTTTCCATCGTGAACGAAGCCTTCGAGCCGGTGGTGACGACGACCTGATAGACGTCGTGCCCATCCGCCGCCAACCCGGCGATCGTGCCCCCCGCGTGAAAGGCCAGTTCATCGGCGTGCGCGACGACAACAAGCACTCTGGACATAGATTGCCTCCCTCAACCGACGAAACACGGAACACGAAGCACAACTCACACATCAATGCTGCATCAGGTGTCCCGCAATCGCCACCCCATGAACGACCACCACACCGCCTCCTCGAGCGTCTCCGTCGTTGTCGAGATTGTGCGCGGCCCCTCCCGCACGAAGGGCGGCACGATGCACACCGCATCCGCCTGTACCGCCCGCGTAAAGCCGATCTCGAACCTGACCGGTGTCTCCAGGCTAGATGGCCGGAACCGATCGACCTCCCGCAGGGCCTGGGCTGCGCCCTCGCGAACGGCTTCGCGGATCTTGCTCGGGTGCAGGCACCGCGCGGCATATCGTTAACGGCCCCACTTGGCGATCACCCCTTCGACGTCACCCGGCAGCGCTTTGGCCTCCTGCACACTGTTGTCGTCGCTTGTCACCAACGCGACCGGGACGCCACAGTGCCCAGCCAACAGCGCATTCAGACCAAACCTGTTCCTCAGATTCCCTTCAGTGCGCCGGCAGTCAGGCCCTTGACGACGTAGCGCTGTAGAAGGGCGTATACCACCAGGCAGGGCACGATCGAGATCAAGAGGCCCGATGCCACCAATGTTGGGTCGGTGGCCCCCCTGCCGCTGATCGTCAGGAACAGTGTCCCCACCGCCACCGTGAACAGCTCGTCCGACTTGGCCAACATGATCGGCAACTGCACGTCCGCCCACGTCCACAGGAAGGCGAACGTGCCCATCGTGGCCAGCGCAGGTCCCGAAAGCGGCATGATGATGCGCCAGAACACCTGCCACGTGCTCGCGCCATCCATGATCGCGGCCTCCTCTAGCTCACGGGGGATGCCCTCCATATAGCTCCGCAGGAAGAAGGCGTTCCAGGGCACCGACTGGGCGGAATATATGATCACCAGTGACCATAGAGACCCATATAGACCTGCCTTCTGGGCAAAGACCACCAGAGGGAACAGGGATGTCGTGCCAGGAAGCAGGAAACTGAACATCACGAACCCCCACAGCACTCCCTTGAAGCGAAAGCCAAAGCGAGCAAAGACAAAAGCGACCGACGCGGAAAGCAGCAAGATGCCGATCACGCTGGCGACACTGACAAATGTGCTGTTGAAAAAGTAGCGCTCAATGCGCATCTGTTTCCACGCATGCGCAAAGTGCCACCATTGGGGATTGGCTGGCAACCCCAGGGGGTCCAGGTAATATTCGTCAACTTCCTTCAGGCAGGCCGTCAGGACCCACGCAAACGGATAGACCGCGATGATCAACCATGCCACAAGTACTGCATAGACGAGTCCGCGCGAGATCAACCATCTGGATCGGTCCAACACTTGCAGCCGCTTGATTGCCTTCAGCGATACCCCAGCAGTTGTCACCGCACACCCCCTTCCTCACTCCACCGCCACGTCACGGCGGCGAAACCTCCACACCAGCAACGAGAGCCCCACGCCCAGGGCAGCGTGCAGCAACGCAATCGCACTCCCGTAGCCAATCTGGGGCAGTGAACTGGATCCCGGAACAGAATAGATATTGCTGAACATCCACAGCGCAATCGTGTACGTCTTACGAACCGGCCCCCCTCTGGTCATCACGAAAGGGTAGATGAACGTGGACAACGCGCCGGGCAGGGCCAGGATCATGGCGGTCACGTAGACGGCCCACACAGAGGGCAGCGTGATATAGATCATCTCCTGCCAACCGTTGGCTCCATCAATGGATGCCGCATCGTACAGCTCCTGGGAGATACCCTCCAGAGCCGCCGCGAAGATAATGATGTAGAAACATACGCCGCTCCAGAGATCGGGCACCAGTACCGTCCACTGCGCCACGCCGAGTTCCGATAGCCAGCTCCTGGCCACGGCGTCCAATCCAATGGACCTGAGAGCAAAGTTGAGCACGCCTTCGTAGATAAAGATGTGCTTCCACATGATGCCCAACACGCTTCCAGGGATGACCATCGGCAGGAAATAAAAAAAACGAAACACTTTCCGGCCGCGCACCTTGCGGCTTAGCAGGAAAGCGAGGGCAAACGCCAGGGGAAGTATGACGACCAATGCCAGGGACAGGCTTCGGGCGGCCATGCCGAGGGTAGTCAGAAGGATCGGATCGCGCAGCATCCGCCTAAAGTTCTCCAGTCCCACGAATTGAGGGCTGCCATAGCCGCTCCACTTGGTCAGGCTGTACCAGATCGACGCGATGTTGGGGTACAGCATGATGAAGGCATAAGCCCCCATGCCGGGCAGCAGAAACAGGAGAATGTCCCGCGTGCTGCCATATCCGCTCAGGTGGAAAGAACGACGTCTCTTTATCATGACCAGCTCTCCTGGTTATGCCTTGCTCTGGCCTCAAGACCCTGGAAGGGGGAGAAAGAATGTCTCCTTCCTCCCCCCTCCATGTCGGCGATGCTCAGTCACGTGGACCAGGTGCATCATTCGGCAGCTTTGATGACGTCCAGCATCACAGCCGCCGCGTCCTCAGCGCTCATGCCCGTGGCCAGGGCCTCAAAACCCGGCAGCACGGCGTCCCAGATGGGGGCAGCGGCCCACGCACCCTCTTCCGCGTACGTCATATCGGCCGCGCTCGTCGCCTCGATGAACATGGGCAGGAAGGGGCCGGCCAGCTCGGGCGTGATCAGATCGGTCCTTGCGCCCATGGGCGACTGCGAGTCCTTGATGAACGATTTGATGACTTCCTCGTCGGTGCACCAAAAGTCGAGGAACGTCCACGTGGCCTCCACTCGCTCCGGGTGATCGGTGTTGGCGTAGGCGGTGTTGCCGATGGCTAGGTGATTCCACCCCCCGAACGTCTTTCCCGGTGGAGTGGGGAACGGTGCGACGCCGAACTTTTCGGCGGCCCCCGCCGGATCGAGGCCAGTGTTGCCGATCATCCACTGGCCGTCGACGTAGAACAACATCTCGCCATCTCGCACGCGCAGCGGCGCGATCGCATCATCCAGCTCGAGTTCGTCCGGGGGCAAGAATGGGACCAGTTGGGCAAAGTACTCCATCGTCTGCACCCAGGTTGAGGAATCCCAGTCTCCATCCACCCCGGCCTTGTATCCCTCCCCCGTGCTCTGCTGGACAAAGCCAAACAGCGGCGGCCAGTAGGCGTGGAAGGTCATAAGCGCCTTGCCCAGCGCCTTGACCGCCTCGCCGGCCGCAATGAGCTCATCCCACGTCTTGGGGAACTCGTCCATGCCGATCGCTGCCAGGAGATCCTTGCTGTACACCGCGCCAAAACCACTGATCTCCTCGGCGAACCCCCTCCAGTACTTGTCTCTGTACTTGGCTCCCATGTAGGCAAAGTCGATGACGTCTTTGTGCGCCTCGACAAAGTCATCCGCAGGCAACACCAACCCGGCGTCAATCACGGCCGTGTTGTTGAAACCGTCGAAAGCCACATCAGGACAGTTCCCGGCTCCACATTCGGTCTGCACCTTGGCGTCAGCCTGGCTCCAGTCGGGGATCTCGACGATGTCCAACTTGATGCCCGGGTTGGCCTCCTGGAATCGCTTGTACAGGAGCTGCATCGTCGCGGTGTGGGCATCCTCCCCGGTCCAGTGGGTGATCATGCGGATCGTAACCGGCTCCTCGGCGGCAGGCGCGGTCGTGGGGACAGCTTCGGGCTCGGGCGTCAGTTGAGGACCGCACGACGACAACGCCAGGCCGGCGGCAGCCCCGGCCGTCACCTTCAGAAAGTCACGGCGATTCAAACGGCGTGAATTGCTCGTACCCATTTTTCCCTCCTGATTTGCTCTTCCTGGTGATACGTCCTGGGGTATAGTCAAACGATCGGGGATCACTCAGACAGTCTCCTCCCTGCAACCACCCCCTTTCCCGAAACGCGCTCTCGTGAAGAGTGCCGTTCGTCCTGTGGGCTCCAGGGACGTGGCGGCACCTTCGGGGCTCGACAAGGACTCGCGGACAGAAAACCCTGGCTTGGCCATTCTGAGGATAGTATATCCCAGGCCGAAGAAAAATGCTTGCCCTTGCTTGCCAAGATTTTGCCCTATTCGGCCCTGTGAGAGCAAAACGTCTCAGGAAATCCCTTGAACCACGTCAAGGGTGGGAGGAGGTCAATCGCGGGTCGAGCGAGCGTACTGGCCCGGGGTGACGCCGAAGCGCCGCTTGAACAGGCGCACGAAATAGCTCAGGCTGCTGTAACCGACCTCGTTGCAGACGTCGGTCACCCTGCTATCAGGCACCCTGAGGAGTTCCCTGGCCCTCTCCAGCCGCAGATCGATCAGGAACTCGACTGGCGTCTGATCGGTCACTTGCTTGAACAGGCGCGCAAGATGGCGCGGGCTCACGGCCACCGCCGCAGCCACTTCGCTCAATGACACGGGTTGGTCCAACCGATCCCGCATGTACACGATCGCCTGCTCGACGATACGGTGCCTGTGCTCCGATAGCTCTTCAATGGTGTGCTGCATCTCGCGCACCTGCTGTTCCTGGCGTACACTGATGTCCGCCAGCCCGGCGATTGTGTTCGCTACCATCGCCAGCAGGTGCAGCATGGCCTCGAGTCGCTCGCGCGGCAGCACGGGGAGCCGCGACAGAGATCGAAAGTACAGTCCCTCGTCGATCCCGAGCTCATGGGCGTGACGTTGATGCCACACCAGGTCCCGGCCATCGCAGAAGAAGTGGGTGCAGCTCGTCAGGAAACCGATCACCTCGTCGCGGACGACGACCGGAACGACCAACTGGCACAGCCCCCCGTGGTGCACGTGCAGCACCCGTTCCTTGCTGCCCATCGCGGACATCATCCCGGCGTTCAGCGATTCCATGAAGCGATCTCCACCTTCGGTCTCAAAGAGCAGCCGCTCAAACTCGTCCACCTGCGTCGCCTGACGGGGGTCCAGGGCGAAGAAGCGCTCGTACAGCGCCTCGTCCAGGTAGCTATCCAGGCCAAGACCGGGCGGGAACGGCGTCTCCGCCGTCATCATCACGCCGGTGACCTTTTCGAAATCGAACACCATCTGGGCAAGCTGCCGGGGCTCGAGCAGCTGGAAGAGCCGTGGCACAGGCGGTGGAGAGACCGACGAGGGATCCCACGCACCCTGATCCACGCAATACACGCCTACGTGAGATATCGTCGTTAGCCGCGATGTTCCCCCGGGGCGACCGTAGAGCCGCACACCCACCGCCTCCACCTCGTCGAACAAGATTGCGTAGCTTTCGAAGGGCCTGCGGTTCCCCCGGCAATCCCGCAGATCATAGGCCGGAAAGATGCGGAATCCGGGCACGGCGAACCACGCTCCCCCCGGTTCGTGCTGGACTTGGACGTCCAGCTCAACCCAGTAGCCGCCGTCCTGGGCCAGGCGCCCGTGGGTGAATTCCACGCAGCTGAAACGCACTGGACGGGGAAAGGTGACAGCCCACCAGTCCAGTTTTTGGCTGGAGAGATCCCCATTGAAAGTGGAGCAGTAAGGATACGGCCCATTGTCGCCAAAGGCGTGATCCTTGATGATAAAGGCGACGTCTTTCGCGGAATCGTCGATCGCCCGTGCCGAACATGAGGCCCGTGCACCATGGATCAGAGCCAGGTTCTCAGCATGCACCGGGTTGTTCCCCCGTCGTGAAATCGACATGATTCATCTCAATACGCTGCTGACGACAATCAACGCCCTGGCCCCGCAATCCCGCCAACTGGCAATGCGGTTCCTCCCGGTTGACATCGGGGCCATACCCAATCTCAAGTATGAGCGCACGCTCCATTTGGCCAGGTCAGGGTCTACCCGCCCCGTTTATAGCACGTTTGATGGACTTTGGCAAGTCTGGACGGCTGAATCGAAGGAGGGCAGGAACGGACACTTGACTTCTGCGCTCAGGTCAGTAAACTTGCGCATGCTTGTCATTCCGAGCGAAGCGAGGAATCTTCACCGCGGATCAGCACGGTTTGGGAATGAGGAAGGTATGCTGGAGAGCCTCGACGTCAGCGGCGGCAGCGAACATGGCGACGCGCAACTGGACCACGAGCGTGGCGATGACGTTGGCCACAGCGGCCACGGGCGTGTTTGCGGCGCGCAGGAATGGCCCGGCTGCCCACAGACAGCTGCGACGAGGGCGATGGCTTTGGCGATCTGGACGCCATCTCGGATGCCCTCTGTAACCGGAAGAACGAAGACGGAATTGAAGCCCCGAAGGAGGTTGAGATGCTAGACCTGATCAAGAAACGACGTAGCATTCGCCGGTACACCGGCGAGCCCGTGTCCGATGTGGACATTCGAGCATTGCTGGAGGCGGCGATGGCCGCGCCGTCGGCCGATAACATCCAGCCCTGGGAGTTCGTCGTGGTGCGGGAGGCGGCCCTGCGGCGGCGGCTGGCCGAGACCCACCCGTGGGCCACCATGTGCGCGGACGCACCGGTGGTGTTCGCGGTGTGCGGCCACGAGCGCCACTCCGACCACTGGGTGGAGGATACGAGCGCGGCGACGGAGAACTTGCTCCTGGCGGCCGCCGGGCTCGACCTGGGTGCGGTGTGGATCGGGGTGTACCCGACCCCCTCATCCGAGGAGCACGTGCGGAGCGCGCTGGGCATCCCGCGCGATTTGCGCGTCCTGTGCCTGGTGCCGGTGGGGCACCCGGCCGAGTCCAGGCCGCCCCACACCAAGATGGACGAGCGCAAGGTGCATTACGAACGGTATTGAAGGGAGATAATAACAGCCAGAGGAACGCCGCGATACCTGGCCAGCGCCGGAAAGCGTTCGATTAAGCATCAGGATTCTAAGCAATATGTCACGCCTCACTAACCGAACGTGCACACAAGGGTGCTATGATGAGTGCCGTCTACTATTGTACCAACGGAGGCATTCGTGGGCAACTTGCCTCGTCTCCTTGACAGCCTCTGTCAGGGTGGTACAATCTGGTACCCATAGTAGAAACATCATCTTAGGTGAAGGAGCAAACGTTGAGCGAGCCATACTATGACATCATCCGCCCCCACGGTGGTGTACTCGTAGACCGCGTCCTGCGCGGCGAAGTGCGCCAGGCCGTGCACGAGCGCGCCGGGCAGATGGTCAAGGTTCCCCTGGATTCGATGGGCCTTTCCGACCTGGAACTGATCGCCACCGGCGCTCTCAGCCCTCTGACCGGCTTTATGGGTAAAGACGACTATGACCGCTGCGTCGCAGAGATGCGCCTGACCAGCGGCCTGGTATGGTCCGTCCCCGTCACGCTGGCCGTGGATCAAGACCTGGCCGACCGCATCCAGTTGGGGCAGGAGGTGGCCCTCTGCGAAGGTGAGACTGTCCTGGCCGTGCTGGAGGTCGCCGAAAAGTACCCCTACGGCCGCCAGGTCAAAGAGCGGGAGGCTCACGAGGTCTACCGGACAACCGAGGAGGCCCATCCCGGCGTGGCCCGGCTCTACGGCCGAGGCGAAGTCCTGCTGGGGGGTGACATCTGGATGGTGGACTGGCCCAACGCCGTCCGAGGTGAGTTCCCCGAACTACGCCACACTCCGACCCAGACCCGCCGCATGTTCGCCCGGCGGGGCTGGCGGTCGGTGGTCGGGTTTCAGACCCGTAACCCGATCCATCGGGCGCACGAATATATCCAAAAAACGGCGCTGGAGATCGTGGATGGGCTGTTCCTCCATCCGCTGGTCGGAGAGACCAAGGACGACGACATCCCGGCCGACGTGCGCATCGCATCCTACCAGGCCATCCTGCGCGACTACTACCCGGCCGAGCGGGTGATCCTGGGGGTGTTCCCCGCTGCCATGCGTTACGCCGGCCCGCGGGAGGCCATCTTTCACGCCATCGCCCGCAAGAACTATGGTTGCACCCACTTTATCATCGGGCGCGACCACGCCGGCGTGGGCAAGTATTACGGGACGTACGACGCCCAGAACATCTTTGACGAATTTGCGCCGGATGACATCGGCATCGTGCCGCTCAAGTTCGAGCACGCCTTCTACTGCAAAAAGTGCGGCGGCGTCGTCTCCGCCAAGACCTGCCCCCACGGGAAAGAGGACTGGGTCTTCCTCAGCGGCACCCAGGTGCGCCAGATGCTGGAGCGGGGGGAGATGCTCCCCGCCGAGTTCACCCGGCCTGAGGTCGCGCGGGTGCTATTGGACGGAGTGAAAAAGCGGGACAATGCTGAAACTGTTTAAACGCCACCAACCTCGTAAAGTCTTCGTCGTGGGCCTGGACTGTGCGCCGCCCGCGGTGTTGTTTCAAACCAGCGCCGAGAACCGCCTGGGGCTGAAGGAGCAACTCCCCACCCTCAGCCGGTTGATGGGCGAGGGAATCTATGGTCCACTCTCGAGCAGCGTTCCGTGCATCACCGTCCCGGCCTGGACCTCGATGGTCTCGAGCAAGGACCCCGGCGTGCTGGGCTTCTACGGCTTCCGCAATCGGGCCGACTATTCGTACGACCGCATGACCATCGCTACCGCCAACGCCATCCACGAGAAACGGGTGTGGGACGTCCTGACCGAGGCGGACAAGACCTCCATCGCCGTCGGCGTGCCGCAGACCTACCCGGTTCAGCCCCTCAAGGGCCACATGATCAGTTGCTTCCTCACCCCCAGCACCGACAGGCAGTACACGTATCCCCACGAGCTGCGCTACGAGATCGAACGGGTGCTCGACGGCCGCCCGTACGACGTGGACGTGCCCCAGTTCCGCACCGAGGACAAGTCTTTCCTCCTGCGGCAGATCCAGGAGATGACCGAGAAGCGGTTCGCGGTGATCAAGTACCTCCTGCGGGAGAAGCCGTGGGATTTCTTCATGTTCGTCGAGATCGGCCTGGACCGCATCCACCACGGGATGTGGAAGCTCTGGGACGTCGAACATCCCAGGCACGAGCCGGGCAACCCCTACCAGGACTCCATTCCCGAGTATTACCGCTACCTGGACCGGGAAGTGGGGGAACTGCTGGGGATGCTCGACGACGACACGGTCGTGCTGGTCGTCTCGGACCACGGAGCCAAGGCGATGCAGGGTGGGTTTGCCATCAACGAGTGGTTCCGGCGGGAAGGGCTGCTGGTCCTGAAGGAGGGGCCGCAGTACGAGGGCCTGGTGCCCTTCGAGAAAGTCGAAGTGGACTGGGAAAAGACCACCGCCTGGGGTGCCGGCGGATACTATGCCCGCGTCTTCCTGAACGTCGAAGGGCGCGAGCCGCAGGGCAAGATCCCCGCCCAGGACTATGAGAAGGTACGCGACCAGGTCAAAGAGATGATCGAGGCCATCCCCGACGACCAGGGCAAGCCGATGGGGTCAGCCGTCTTCAAGCCAGAGGAACTGTACCGGGAGGTACGCAACGTGCCGCCTGACCTGATGGTCTACTTTGGTGACCTGCGCTGGCGGGCGGTCGGCTCGTTCGGCCTTCCAGGCTTGTACACGTTCGAAAACGACACCGGCCCGGACGACGCCAACCACGACCAGCACGGTGTCTTCATCCTGTGGGACCCGCGCCGGAACCATGGCGGGCGGACCGTGGAAGGGCTGCAGTTGATGGACGTGGCCCCCACCGTGCTCGACCTGATGGGAGTGCCGGTACCGCCGGATATGCAGGGGAAGGTCGTGCGACGGTAATCAGGGGAACTTGGGTGACCTCTTTCCAAGGCCGGGCCGAAGTACGAGAAACGGAGACAACTGGATGGAACAAAAGGGGGGCGGAAAAGGCCCCCTTTCGCTGCTGGGGTGGGTAGCGCTGACGGTCGTGCTGGCAGGCGCGGCGTATCTGGCAGGCGCGGCGTTAGCACAACGCTGGATAGCGCCCTCGCTGGCGCTGCCTGGCCCGGCGCAGACCCCGGTGCAGCAAAAGGCGCGGGCTGCGGCGTGGCTCGTGCCAGGTGAGCCTGTAGAGGGGAAACTGGAGGCGGCGGCCCGCGACGAATGGCAGTTCCAGGGCCGCGCCGGCCAGTCCGCCACCGTCGAAATGTGGTTCCATCCCGGCTCCGGCTCCAGCGTGGAGGGCGAACTGGCCGTGCACCTGGTGGGCCCCGACGGGAGCGTGCTGGTACAGGAGACTGGCTCCATATTCC
>Ga0315294_10006610_pt1 | contig 12713 bp, 11 predicted proteins | sample YL17G13_40_MG_FD_203626 | JGI IMG/M metagenome (GOLD analysis project Ga0315294, IMG submission 203626) | Sediment microbial communities from Yellowstone Lake, YNP, Wyoming, USA - YL17G13_40 | ecosystem: Environmental > Aquatic > Freshwater > Lake > Sediment | place: USA: Wyoming | collected...
TGTTTCTCCAGGTTGATCCCGACCAGCTTCTGGAGGGACGGCACCTTTGCGGCTACCAGGACCTTTGCCATATTCTCACCCTTTCAGAGCGAACGAAGTGTGGTGGCCACGGTCTCAGATGAGGTCGCGCTCACTGTATCAGCCCCGTTGGCCAAGGGCAAGAGGATATGAAGTTTATAAAGTCAGACAGAAAGAGCGGATGTAGGAACGGAAAAAATCGATCCTTAGCAAACAGCGGCTACGGCTAGCCAGCCTTTGCTATTTAAGGAGTTCTCGATAGAGCACAAGCGTACGCGCGACCATCGTTTCTTCTTTGAAGTGCTTTTGAATACGCGCCCGCCCGGCCGCTCCAAGCTTCTCGCGCAACTTGCGATCGTCGATCAGTTTGACCAGCGCCTCGGCGATTTTGACCGGCTGGCGCGGCGGGACAAAAATCCCGCACTGGTTATTGACAAGATCAGTCAAACCGCCAACGCGCGAGACGACTACCGGCAGCCCAACCGCCATCGCTTCGCCGACGGCCAGGCCAAAGGACTCGGAGAGCGAGATGTTGGCAAAAACAGCATAATGCTCGAGCCGCTCGGCGATTTGCTCCGGAGAGCGCAGATTGTTAAAGCGAATATATTTTTCCACGTTCCGCTGGCGGGCGAGACCCTGGAGTTCTTTTAAAAGCTGGCCGTCCCCGATAATCTCAAAATGTAGATTGGCCTTCGGGCGCATCTTGCGGGCGTGGGCAAAGCCCAAAATCATGTTGCGGTGGTTTTTAAATTTGTTAAGCGAGCCGACCGAGCCGATGATAAGTGGCACTCCCTCGGGTTTGGGCAGGACTTTATGATGCAGGAAATCCGAATTGATGCCGTGGGGGATAACGACAATTTTTTTCGAGTCAAAACCCTGCGAGAGAAGGTGTTTTTTGACCGCCGAGGAGACGGCGATGATTTTATCGGTATAGCGCTCCAAGAATTTGAGGCCGGAGCGCTGCAAACGATCATAAGCAGGATTTGTCAGGTGGTATTCCTTGATCCAGAGATGCTCGGTATAAACTTTTTTTATCTGGGGCATCTTGCGTAGCGCCAGGCGCCCGAGCCAACCGCCGCGAGTGCCGTGAAAATGAACGATCTGCGGCGCGAATTTCCTGACTTCCTCGGCGATAAGGTGTGTTGCTCGCCGGTCAAAAAAGGAGCGCATCTTGACCGACTTGCAAGAGATCCCGTCGGCATGGACGAAGCTGCAAAGAGGCCCAGGCGGGGCGATAATGAGGATTTCAAGCTCCTTCTTTTTGAGCGCGAGAGCTAACCGGTGGACGTGCATCGGCGCGCCGGAATAAGAAGAGTCGCCGGTGATAAGGACAATTCTCATATCAGTTCATAAAGTCCATAAAGTTTGTAAAGTCAGGAAACAGAAATCTTTAGAGATGATTACTAGCAGATTGGAGACGAGAGACAACTTCCTGCCGGCCTAGAATTTCGGCGATTTGCTCTGGGGGCGGGGATTTTTCCTCTCCAGTTAGGGCATAGCGAACACTCCAAAAAACGTCCCCAGCGCTGAATTTCCCTCCAGCTACGAGCTGGTCCAAGGCCGCCTTGATTTTGCCAGCGTTCCAGTCGCTTAAAGCGGAAAGAGCTTTGGTGCTTTCCGCCAGAGCGGCTTTGGTTTTCTCCTGCGTTGATTTTTTGAAAACGATTTTCTTGGTATCAAGTCGGGGCTTTTTAAGAAGAAATCCAACGCAGGATTCAAAATCGTTGAGAGTGGTCATTCGTTCTTTGGCAAGCTCGATGGCCTTTTCCGCTTTACCCTTCGGCAGTTTTTTGACGATTTCGGCACTAAGGAGCGGGAGGAGCCTTTTGGGTGAAGCAAGTTGCAAATAATGGCGGTTGAAGAAATCGAGTTTTTCGCGGTTGAAGGCGGCGGGAGCTTTGTTGACCTGGGCAAGATCGAATTTTTCCTCAAGCTCTTTGAGCGTGAAAAACTCCTCCTCGGTTTTGGGGTTCCAGCCCAAAAGGGCCAGGAAATTGACGACTGCTTCGGGCAGATATCCGCGCCGGCGGTATTCGAGAATGCTGACCGCCCCTTCGCGTTTGGAAAGTTTGCCTTTATTCGGCCCTAAAATGACCGGCAGGTGGGCAAAGTGCGGCGCTTTCCAGCCGAAGGCTTGATAAAGGAGCAGATGCTTGGGGGTTGAGGGCAGCCACTCCTCCCCGCGGATGACGTGAGTGATGCCCATTTCGTGATCGTCAACGATGCTGGCCAGGTGATAGGTTGGGAAGCCGTCGGATTTGAGCAGAACTTGGTCGTCGAGCTCGGAATTTTTAAATTCAACCTCGCCGCGGATTAAGTCAGTAAATTTTGTTATTCCTGAAGTCGGATTTTTTTGCCGGATAACCGCTCCGGCTGGCAAAGCTTCGAGTTTAGAGCTTCGAGCTTCGAGCTGGCGGCAGCGCCCATCATAATGGGGCGCCTCGCCGCGGGCAGTTTGTTCTTTTCTGATTTTCTCCAGCCGTTCCTTTGAGCAGTTGCAAACATAGGCACTGCCGGACTTGACGAGTTTCAGGGCGGCTTTTTGATAAATCTCCAGGCGCTGTGATTGGATGAGGGGATTTTCAAGATTGTCGGGGATTAGGCCGAGCCAGACGAGCGATTCTTTGATTGACTGAAGGGCTTTTTCGCTGTGACGGGTTCGATCAGTGTCCTCGATGCGCAACAGAAACTCGCCGCCGCCGTGGCGGGCAAAGAGATATTCAAAAAGGGCAGTTCTGCCGCTGCCGAGATGCATCTCTCCGGTTGGGCTGGGAGCGAAACGAGTCTTAATCATAATCCAAATCTCAAAATTCGTAGGCTTGCGAAGCAAGGGATGGTGTGGCCAATCTCAAAATTGCAATTAAAAATTCAAAATTTTTTATTCCTCAATGGCATTTGGGAAATGTCTGATTTGCGGGGGATTATCATCTAAGTTGATAGAGATAATGTCAATCCTGATTGTTTCTTTGGGATATTGTGTCTGGAGCAGGCGAGCCAGCCCCAAAAGCTTGCGGCGTTTGAAGAAATTAACCATCTCAAAACCGGCGCCAAAGTCTCCGCCCGATTTGGTCTTTACTTCCACTGCCACTATATCATTTTTATGCTTAGCAAGCAGGTCAATTTCACCCAAGGGGGTCTGGAAATTGGTTTCAAGGATTTTATAACCGCGTTTCTTTAAGAATTCGGCGGCCAGCTGTTCGCCAAGAGCGCCGGTTTCCTTGCGCTGGTAGGTCATAAATTAAGTCAAAAGTTAAAAGTAAAAAGGCAAAAGCGAGAGCTTGTTTTACGTTTTTACTTTTTCCTTTTGACTTTCGTTTGGCTCTAGTCCAGTTTCTGGTTCAGCAGAGGTTTCATCAGTTGGTTTTGGCGTTGGTTTCTCGATAATGTCTTCCCACTCGGCTCGGTCTTCCTTTTCGCCCTTCAGACGCCGCGCCGAACGTCCGGCAAAGTTTCGGACATAGTAGAGCTTGGCGCGGCGGACTTTGGCCGATTTAACCTTTTCGATTTTGACGATTGAAGGCAGATGCAAGGGGAAAGTTTTCTCAACCCCAACGCCGGAGGCGAGGCGCCGAACGGTGAAAGTGCCGCCTATACCCCTGCCATGCTGGGTTTTAATCACCAATCCCTCGAAAATCTGGATGCGCTCTTTGCCGCCCTCTTTGACTTTTTGGTGAACCTTAACACGATCACCGCTGCGCAGGTCGGGGATATTTTTTTTGAGTTGAGGATGGGAAGGAATCATAGAGAATTTTAAATTTTAAGTTTTAAATGAATGTCTTAATGACTTAATTTTAAAATTTCTGCCCATTTAAAATTCAATTAAAATTAAAAATTTAGAATTTCTTTTTCCTGACGTCGGCGCGGGCGGGGATTTTGGGTGGCTCCTCGTTGCGGATTATCTCGCGCTCGGTGACTGATTGAGTGGCCTCTTTAATTTCTTCCGGCTTGATGTTCTTCTGAATAGGTTCCTCTCCTTTATTTTTGAATTTTACACTGCCATTTTGAGATTGGCCACACCACCCCTTGCTTCGCAAGCCTACGAGATTTGCATTTTGCATTTGTGATTGTTTGATCAAAACAACCATTTTGACCTGTTTGTTGCCCGTGAAGTTCCGGCGCTTGATTTTCTTGAACTCAACTAACCCATCGCGAGCAGCGTATAGGGTGTCGTCACCCCCGCGCCTCGTGCCTTCACCGCCGATATATTTAGTGCCGCGCTGCCGGATGATAATCTGGCCGCATTTAATCGGCGAGCCGCCAAAAATCTTCACGCCTAAGCGTTTGCTTTCTGAATCGCGACCTAATTTGGTGGTGCCTTTGGCTTTAGTATGGGCCATATTTCAAATGCAAAATTCAAATCTCGTAGGCTTGCGAAGCAAGGGGTGGTGTGGCCAATCTCAAAATGGCAGACGCTCGTCAAATTCACAAATTAAAAATGGCGGAAAAGGAAAATTACAAAACCAAAAAATTACCCAAGGGGCTATTTTTTATTCTAGCAGGTTGACGGGGAAAAAGCAAGGGACGTCCCGCGAGGGCTAAAACCCCCGCGAGTTAAAAGTCCGTAAAGTCGAAAGTTCATAAAGCCAGAAACTTTCCACCGCCACCCCGGAGGTGGCGGTGGGGCGGTTAGGGGCTAGTATTTAGGGTAGGAAATGGGGTAACAGGGATTGATGGGGAGGCCCCGACCTCCGTTTGCGAGCGGGGCGTCGGGGCCGGAAGGGTCGGGGGAGCTGGAGGCTCAATCGCTGGGCTTCTGGAAGCTGAGGAGGGGCTTGATTTCCCAGTCTTCATTAGGTAGCCCGGGATGGCACGCGATCTGGGCCTCGATGGCCTCGATTATGCGCCCGAGGCCATCGAGGCTCTCTGCCTCGACCTGGAAGGCCACCGCGTCTGTCCCTGGGCAGTGATACTCGGCTATCTGGCTCTTCCAGGCGGGGAGCTTCTCTTGAAGGTGGGAGACGAACTCCCTCATGAACCGAGTGGCGTCAACTGGTTTGTCTGGACAGATTAGAGCTACGCGGAACATATTCCATTGCCCTCCTTAGAGCTGGTCTGCATTCCCGTAAGCCCCCGCCTTAGGCGGGGACAGGATGAATTGTAGCGGTTAAATCGAGATTTGCATACAAAGCCTTGCAAGAGCCCTTTGACAGGGATATAATGAAGAGTCTGCTAGTTCCTTGAAAGGAGAGAGAGGCGATGTCAGGTCATACACCCGGAGCTCCCTTTGGCATACCGTCACCTCTGGCGTATCCGCCCTATCCAGCCTTCACGACTTGGGACCTCTTCCTCTTGTCAGTCGCGGTCTGGATCGTCTTCGGCATCCTCTGGCTCATCCTCTACCTGCCGTTTCGGGTGTTGCCGACAACCCTCGTGCTCATCACCATTACCGGTCTGCTGCTTCTGGCCACCCCGTTTGAGCCGTGGCTGTTTGTGGCCACGCTCGGCGGCGGGGTTATCGGATACATCAAGGCTAGACGCCAACCAGCACCAGTACATTCTCGCCTTGTGAGAGCTCTCTTCGGCTGGCCGCCCTTGGATGATGTGGCGTTTGACTATTGGACAAGCCATGTTCTTGACGTGGCGCGCTCATCAGTCTACAGGGAGTATCTCCGAAGCAGAATGGGCCCGTGGCCGGATAAACTCTACAGCCGGTCCCTCGTCCTCTCGTGCGAAATGTACCGGCACTCGGTGACCTGGTCGCTCATCTCGGCATCCTGCTTTTTCTTCGTCTACTCGCTAGCTTACCTGACCATGCCGCTGGGGCTGCAGGTGTTGGTGGTCGTCTTTATGGCAGCGGTCTGCTCCATGCAAGTCGGTATGCTGGCCAAAAGGCGGAGCGCGGAGAAGCAGATTGCTCGGATGGAAGGAGAGGTGTTCTGATGGACACGACAATCACGGCTGACAGGAGCCGGATGGGGCGGCCGCTTGCCCTGCAGTGCCTTCTGCTACTTATGGGTGCGATATGGGGATTGATTGGGTTGTCGATACCAATCGTCTGGCTGCGTTGGTTAGATCTTGCTTTCGCTGCTGTCATCTGCCTCTTCGGGATCTGGCAGATCGCAACTGTGGCAAACATCTTCGGGCTCAGACTTAACCTTGGGGAAAGCCAGCTTTCCCTCAAAACAACACTGGGAAGCACAGACATCCCCTGGCAGCAAGTTCACAGCGTAGAGGTCAAAGAAAGGCAGGGAAGATATAGCTATGACCGGCCGGAGGTGCTAGTTACAGTTAACCTGAAAGGTGAAGACCCCGGCAGCATCACGGTCCCTGGCTATGTTTTTTCTCTAGCGGACGAAAGGGCCTTACTCGGCTACCTGCTGCGTCGGGCCTCAGCCAGAGGGCTGCGAATGACAACCTCGTCCAGACAAAGGAAGGTGCCCTGATGGATCTGCTGCCGATGGAGAAGAGGGTCATCGGGACCGACAGCCGCCAGCTCATTGCCAAGCTTCGCATGCCCCTGGGGGAGATGCTCCTAGGAGGCGCCTTTATCGGCGCTAGCGTCGCTGGGGCCGTTGCTCAGGCGCCCCTACCCAAGAGCATTAGCTGCGCTGTGGTAGGGATCCTGTTGCTTGCCTTGGGGGGCTACTGGAAAGGTGCTGTCGAACAGGCCTACAGCCAGCTGGTCATCCTGAGAGAGAAGGTCCTGACAGTCCAGATCGACCGTGCAGCTGCGCACATACCTTGGGCTGACGTTAAGTCGGTCACGATGTGCGAGGAGAGGGTGGAAGGCGAGCCGAGGCCGAAGCGATGGTACGACCTTGAGCTCGGAGACGGCCGTCGCGAGACTGTCCGCGGGTACGTGTTACGCGAGTCTGACGAGGAGGTTCTACACCGGCACCTGGAATGGCAGGTCGCACGCAGCGAGGGACGCATTACCTCGAACCTCCTGCCAGCAACCGCGGTGTGGGTGTTGGGAGGCAAGCCAGAAGGAGAAGGTGCGTGACGCAGTTCCGTGCCCCCCATAGCTTTATGCGACGGGGGGCACAGTCGTTTTTAATCTTTAGAAATTTTTGAAAACTGATAGGGTTATAAGTAAATTAAAAAGTAAAAATCAAAATGGAAAATGATAAAGCAAAATTAAAAAAGAATAGGAAAAATTTCTCTTTAAATTTTTATATATCATTGGCCACACCATCCCTTGCTCGCCGCGTCTGACGCGGCTTCGCAAGCCTAATAATTTTTAATCTTTAATTTTTTATTTGTTCGTCATGGAATCTTCTGATTTTGTCCATCTCCACGTTCACTCGCATTTTTCGCTTTTGGACGGCTTGGCCACGCCGGAGCAGCTCATCGAGCGGGCCAAAGAGCTCGGCATGGAAGCGCTGGCCATAACCGACCACGGGGCGATGTACGGAGCGATTGAATTTTATAAAGCCGCTAAAAAGGCGGGCATCAAACCGATTATCGGCGTGGAAATTTATGTTGCGCCGCGCTCGCTCAAAGATAAGGTTTCCAAACTCGACTCGAACCCTTATCATTTGACTCTTTTCGCCAAAAACAGCGAGGGCTACCGCAACCTGATGAAAATCGTCAGCATTGCGCATTTGGAAGGATATTATTACCGCCCGCGAATTGACAAACCGACTTTGAAAAAATACGCCAAAGGGCTGATTGGTTGCTCGGCCTGTCTGGCCGGGGAGATCCCGCGCCAGATAATTTCCAAAGACGAGGCGGCGGCCAAGCGAGCGATTGGCGAATATATCGACATTTTCGGCCGGGACGATTTTTACCTGGAGCTGCAAGATCATCCGGAATTGCCGGAACAGGCCGTGGTCAATAAAAAGCTCAAAGAACTGGCTAAAGAATTTAAGCTGGAATTGATTGCCTCATGCGATGTCCATTACGCCCGCAAAGATGATAAAGAAGCTCACGATGTTTTGGTTTGCGTGCAAACCGGCAAGACCGTGGAAGACCCGACCCGGATGATTTATGAAGGCGATTACTCGCTGCAAGACCCCAAGCAAATTATGGCCGCCTTCAAAGATGTGCCGGAGGCGCTTTTAAATACCAAAAAAATCGCCCAAAAATGCAACCTGGAAATAGAGTTTGGGGAAAATCTTCTGCCGCAGTATCCCTTGCCGAAGGGCAAAAAAGAAGATGATTATTTACGAGAACTATCCGTCGAAGGCATCAAAAAGCGTTTCCCGAAGGCGAGTCAAGAGGAGCTCAAGGCCATTCATGAAAGGTTGGAATTTGAGCTCAAAACGATTTTTCACATGGGGTTTTCGAGCTACTTTTTAATTGTGGCTGATTTCGTTAACTGGGCGAAGGGGCAAAACATTTTGGTCGGGCCGGGGCGCGGCTCGGCGGCCGGCTCTCTGGTTTCTTATTTAATTAACATCACCGACATTGACCCGATCGCCTACGGGCTTTTGTTTGAGAGGTTTTTGAACCCCGACCGCATTGAAATGCCGGACATTGATATGGATTTTGCCGATCACCGCCGTGCCGAAGTTTTGCAATACGTGGCCAAAGAATACGGCGAGGAGCGGGTGGCGGGCATTATCACCTTTGGGACGATGGCGGCCCGAGCGGCGATTCGCGATGTCGGCCGGGCCCTCGGCCTGCCTTACGCCGAGGTTGACGCCATAGCCAAAGTCGTGCCGCCGCCGCTCCAGGGCAAGCACATTCCACTTGAGAGATCGGTCAAGGGTCAGGTTGAGCTTAAGGAAATTTACGAGCGCGACCCCAAAGCCAAGCGGCTTTTAGAGATGGCCATGAAGCTCGAAGGGACGGTCAGACACGCCTCCCAACATGCCTCGGCTTTCGTAATCGGCCGCGATGATTTGACCAATTATGTGCCGCTCCAGACCGCGCAGAAAGAAGGAATTAGGCAGATTACCCAGTATTCGATGTATCCGGTGGCGGAATTGGGGCTATTGAAAATGGATTTTTTGGGGCTTTCCAACCTGACAACGATTGAGCGGGCCCTGGAAATTATTGAGGCCGTGCATCACGATAAAATAGACATCCATAATTTGCCGCTGGACGATAGAAAAACTTTTCAGCTTTTAGCCAAGGCGGAGACCACTGGTGTGTTCCAACTGGAGTGTCTGTCGGGCGAGACCATCGTCTCTAACACAACGATAAAAAAACTTTACGAGCGGCGCAATAAAAAAGTGCTGGAATCGGTTTATTTGGACGAAGGTAAGGTTCATAAAAATAAAATCATCAGCGTTCTAAAAAGCGGCAAAAAAAAGGTTTTTAACCTGATCGCCGAAAACGGCTGGTTTATTAAAGCCACTGCCGAGCACAGGTTTTTAACCGGTGATGGGTGGAAGAAACTTAAAGAAATTCGGCCGGGGGACAAAGTTTTACTTAAAAGCCGGGCCAAACACCTCGTTTTCAAACAATGTCTCACCTGCGGCAAGCAGCTTGACGGTCAAAAGGGAGGGAGAAGCCGCTTTTGCCACCGTTGCGCCGCTCTGCATTACAGAAATCCGAGCAAGGATTATTCACGAAAAAGCATCAGTGCCGCTCGCTTGCGATATTATCAACAAGGCGGCGCCCCCTGGAATAAGGGAGAAACAAAAGAAACCAGCCCGGTTTTATCAGCAACGGGCAAGAAGATTTCTCAAGCTCTAATGGGACGCAGTTTCGAAGATTTATACGGAACTGAAAAAGCCCGAATTATGAGAGAAAAGATGCGCCGGGAAATGACAGGCGAGAGAAATCATATGTTTGGCAAAAGGTCGCCCCACCGAAAAGGCGGGTTTAGAGATGATCTCGGACATTACGTTCGTTCAAATTGGGAGGCGGATTTTGCCCGAATCCTTATTTATTTAGGGCTGCAATATCAATATGAACCCGAGACTTTCCCCATAACCTTACCAGACGGATTACCGGCCAATTATACCCCCGATTTTTACGTTCCGTCAGAAGACAAATATTTTGAAATAAAGGGCTGGATGCATGACCTGGATCGGGCAAAATTAGACGCTTTTTCTCGCAAGTACCCGGATATAAATTTAGAAATTATCAGCGCGACAAAGTTTGCCGAATTCGCCTTAAAATACAGGTCGTTTGTCAAGTGGGAGTGTCCGATGATCCCAGCAGAGAGTTTTGGGTTTATGGTTGTGAAGGAAATCAGACCGGCTGGCACTGAAGAAACATACGATATTGCGATGGAAGAGCCGGGAAATAATTTTGTTGCCAACGGATTTGTTGTGCATAACTCTTCTGGTATGAAGCGCTATATCAAGGAACTTAAGCCGACGACGCTCGATGATATTGCGGTGATGGTGGCTCTGTACCGTCCCGGACCGTTGCAGTTTATCGACACTTTCATCAGGCGCAAAAATGGAAAAGAAAAAGTCAGCTTTCCGCACCCGGTGACGGAAAATGCTCTCAAAGTTACTTACGGCATTCCGGTTTATCAGGAGCAGGTAATGCAGATTGCCAAAGATATGGCCGGTTTTAGCGGCGGCGAGGCCGACACTTTGCGAAAAGCCATGGGCAAAAAGATTGCCAAGCTTATGGCGGAAATGAAATTCAAATTTATCGGCGGCGCCATTAAAAAAGGAGTGCCGGAGAGGAAGGCGCAGGAAGTTTTTGCCATGTTGGAGGATTTTGCCGCCTACGGGTTTAATAAGTCGCACGCCGTTTCCTACGCCATGATCGCCTACCAAACCGCTTATTTGAAGGCCAATTATCCGGAATGCTTTATGGCCGCGCTTTTGACCAGCGACCTTGACGATATTGACCGCATCGGCATTGAAATTGAGGAGTGCGAGCGCCTCGGCCTGGAAGTTTTGCCGCCGGACGTTAACGAAAGCTTTGTGGATTTCGGCGTGGTTAAAGAATCGGGCAACATCCGTTTTGGCTTGGGAGCGATTAAAAATATCGGCACTAATCCGGCTAAAATTATTGTGCGCGAGCGCAAGAAAAACGGCCCCTATAAGTCTTTTGAAGATTTTATCGACCGAATGAGCAAGACGGACGTGGAAGGAGCGGGTGACCCTGCCCGCAGTGCTGCGCACGGCGATGCAGGCGGGCGGACGATTTTAAATAAAAAAATTTTGGAGGCCTTAGCCAAATCAGGTGCTTTGGACTCTATGGCCGAGCGCGCGCAGGTCTTAGGCGGAATGGAAATTATTTTAAAGAGAGTCCAAGGCACCAGCAAACAAATCAAAACCTCGCAAATCGGTTTGTTTGGCGAGGTTTTGGCCGCCGATATTGAGCTCGGAAAGCTGGAGCTGCCGCAAGTTGAGCCGGCCAGCAAGGCCGAACGACTGGCGTGGGAAAAGCAGCTTTTAGGAATATATTTGAGTGAGCATCCTTTGCGGGAAATCGGCGAGGCGCTTCGGTATGTTTCAACCCATCGCTTGGGCCAGCTGGATGAAGTGGGGGAGGGCCGGAAGGTAAAGATTGCCGGCCTTGTTACTGCTTTGAAGAAGATAAATACCCGAAGCGGTCAGCCGATGCTTTTTGTCGGGCTGGAAGATTTAACCGGCAAAACCGAAGTGCTGGTTTTTCCCAAATTGTTGGAGTCAACCATTGAGCTTTGGCAGCCGGATTCATTGGTGATTGTGGAAGGAAAGATTTCCACCAAAGATAATGAAATCAAGGTTCTGGCGGATAAGGCGGAAAAATTCGAGCCGGATAAAATTGACCGAGAACATTTGGTCACAGTTGGGACAGATGAAGACGCGATTGTAGAGATTGATTTATCAGAAGAACCGGAGGCGGATGAGCTGGCTGAAGAGCTAAATTCAGCTGTCGCCGACGGAAAATTGACTTTGGAAAAAGAGGATATTTATTATGTGGTTTTGCCTCGAGGTACTAATAAGGAAAAACTGCTTGAGCTGAAAGAAATTTTTGCGATGAGCGAGGGTGATTTGCCGCTTATTTTGGCGCATAAAAAAGATGGGGAGTATAAGTTTGTGAAAACAAGAGTGAAGGTGAAGGCGAGCGTAAAGCTGGAAAGTGAGATGAAGAAAGCACTGGAGTAAATGCAAAATGCAAAAATCAAAATTAAAAATTGCAATTAAAAATTTAAAATTATTTTGGAATTTGAGGGTGCCCTCTTGATTTTTCGTCCTTTTATTTGATATAATATTTGTAGAAACTAGCAGTTTGACATAGGGAGTAGACCCCGTAAGGGGTGTGTTGGCGTGTATCCTGCAAGGAGGTGCAACCGCGGACATGAGACGGTTGCGTCGCTGCAACGGCTAACCAACGGTGGCAACCAGCAATGAAGGGTCAGGTGATGCCTATGGGTGTATGCAGGTAGGAGAGCGTTGAGACTACCGGAACCAGAGGTGGTTAGTGGAAGCTGGTCCGGATGCGGCCCCCGGCCGCCTGATCTGGCGCGTGGCCCGGCGGGTCGTTTACAACTGCATAGTCCCGAGAGTCGTTGAACCGTCGAGTCGAGCCTGTTGAGCCTGCCGGGCCACCTTTCTGCTGTCGCTTAGTCCCGCTCTAGCCCTACGCAACCAGAGGGAAGGCCCGCCTAATTGGCGAGGCAAGCGGGACGCGTCGTGCACACACCGAGGAGGACGACCTAGCCATGCAGAAGATCCATTCTCCGCCGTCCGCGCTTGCAGAGATCGACCAGAACAGTGCCACTACCGAAGGCCATGTGGCGGACGACCTGACCACTGCCGTGGCGTTCGACTCCAGCTAAGGTCCATGACCTGGGAGCTGCTGGAGCTGACTTTCCGGAGTCGGAGTCCCGCCGAGGCGGGGCTCCGACC
>Ga0315294_10006613_pt1 | contig 12711 bp, 13 predicted proteins | sample YL17G13_40_MG_FD_203626 | JGI IMG/M metagenome (GOLD analysis project Ga0315294, IMG submission 203626) | Sediment microbial communities from Yellowstone Lake, YNP, Wyoming, USA - YL17G13_40 | ecosystem: Environmental > Aquatic > Freshwater > Lake > Sediment | place: USA: Wyoming | collected...
GCTCATCCCGCTCACGATCAAGAAGGCTCTTGCCAGTGAACCCATCCCCGTCTACGGTGACGGCCGCAACGTCCGTGACTGGCTGTACGTCGAGGACAACTGCCGAGCCATCGACGCCGTCCTGCGCCGGGGTACCCCCGGGCAGGTCTACAACATTGGCGGGGGCAACGAGCTGAGCAACATCGACCTCATCCACCTGCTCCTCCACGCCCTCGCCGAGCAGACCGGCAAACCCGAGGAGACCTACACCCGTCTCATCACCTTCGTCCCCGACCGCCCGGGGCATGACAGGAGGTATGCACTGGATGCCGCAAAGGCACACAGGATGCTCGACTGGGCGACACAGGCAACGTTTGAACAACAGGTACAGCGCTGCCTGGACTGGTGATAGGGGCAGAAATGATGGCAGGGCAGCGTCAGGGACGGGCGAACAGGTCAGGAGTGGTCCAAGTAGGCTGTGGCCGGAACGTATTGTGCAGCAGTGGGCGCTGAGACGGGTGATAGCATGTCGGGGAGGCATGACAGACTCCCTATCCGGGCATGCCGTTGCCCCGCAGTGTCTCGAATGAGTGGGGCTCGAGTGTGCTGACGGAGGGACTGCAATGAAAGTGATTGTCCTGGCAGGAGGCCGCGGTACGCGGCTGTGGCCGATGTCCCGCGAACTATACTCGAAGCAATTCCTGCACCTGCCGGGCAGCAGCGAATCCCTGCTGGCCAGCGCGTATGTCCGCGCGCAGGCGCTGGTTCAGGCCGAAGACATCATTACGGTGACCAGTCAGGATTTCGCGTTCTTTGTCAAGGATACGTTTCAGGAGGTCACTGGTCAGGCTTCCCTGCATGTCATCTGCGAGCCTGTCGGCCGCAACACTGCGCCAGCCATCGGCCTAGCTCTCACGTATGCCAGGGACAAGCTGCATGTGCCACCTGAGGAGCCGTTCCTGGTCATGACGTCCGACCATGTCATTCAGCCAGTGAGTGCGTTTGCCGGCTACGTAAAACTAGCAGAGCCAATCGCGAAGAGTGGCTACCTGGTGACCTTTGGCATCAAACCGACAGGTCCCGAAACCGGCTACGGGTATGTCCAGGCCGGCGAGAAGCTGAGTAATGGCGTTCTGACGGCTCTGCGGTTTGTCGAGAAGCCGGATGCAGTGACAGCCCAACGGTATGTTGCCTCGAGCGACTACTACTGGAACTCCGGGATGTTCTATTTCACCGCACGGGACATGATGGCGGCCCTCGTCGAACACCAACCGGAAATGGCTCGTCAACTCGAACTTGGATACGACGAAGCCATCGGCAACTTTGGTGATATGCCTTCGATTTCCATCGACTACGCGGTCATGGAGAAGGCATCTCATATCGCAGTCGTCCCAATGGACCTGACATGGAACGATGTTGGCAACTGGGACGCTGTCTATGCTATCACGAACAAGGACAGTGACGGCAATGCTTTCAGCGGCGATGTCGTAGCTCTTGACACAAGAGACTCGCTGGTTGTCTCACGCAAACGGCTGGTCACGACGATTGGCGTCAAGGACCTGAGTATTATTGAGACAGATGACGCCGTTCTTGTGGCCCAGAGGGGAAGCAGCCAAGACGTGAAGGCACTCCTTGACACACTCAAAGCTAGTGGCCGGCGTGAGGTTCACGAACATACGACAACCATTCGCCCGTGGGGTACGTACCAGATACTGGAAGAGAGCAGCAGGTTCAAGATCAAGAGCATCGTTGTGAACGTCGGAGCGGTGCTCAGCCTGCAGCGTCACATTCATCGGACGGAGCATTGGGTCGTCATTCACGGTACAGCTCAGGTGACTATTGGTGAGAAGACGTTCTTTGTCCACGAGGGTGAAAGTACCTTCGTGCCCAAGACGACCCTGCACCGCTTGGGCAACCCTGGCAAAGTTCCACTGGAGATCATCGAGGTCCAAAATGGTGAGTATGTGGGAGAAGATGACATCGAGAGAGTAGACGATGCGTACGGGCGCACGACAGGTGTGGAGGGAGAGACACGACAATGAAGAGAGCACTCATCACCGGAGTCACAGGGCAGGACGGTTCGTACCTGGCCGAGCTCCTGCTCAGCAAGGGGTACGAAGTCCATGGCATCAAGAGGAGGAGCAGCTCGTACAATTCCTCTCGCGTCGATCACATCTACCAGGATCCGCATCAGGCCAATACCCATTTCTTCATGCACTATGGTGACATGACCGATGCCAGTAATCTGCTTGCCATTGTGGTCGAGGTACGCCCCGACGAGGTGTACAACCTTGCAGCGCAGTCCCATGTGGCCGTGTCCTTTGAGACTCCCGAATATACGGGTAACTCAGACGGACTTGGGACACTGCGCCTTCTGGAAGCCATCCGTGCTGCTGGGCTGCAAGACCGGACCCGCTTCTACCAAGCCTCGACCTCCGAGCTCTTCGGAGGGCTCCCTGGGACAGCACCGCAGTCCGAATCGACACCCTTCACACCTCGGTCTCCCTATGCCGCAGCGAAGCTGTACGCCCATTGGATTGTCGCCAATTACCGGGAAGCCTATCACATGTACGCCTGCAACGGCATTCTTTTCAACCATGAGTCTCCTAGGAGAGGCGAGACGTTTGTCACGCGCAAGGTGACCATGGCAGTTGCTCGTATCGTCAAAGGTCTGCAGGACTGCGTGTATCTTGGCAACCTGGATGCAAAGAGGGATTGGGGATACGCCAAGGAGTATGTGCAAGCAATGTGGCTCGTACTGCAGCAGGACTCTCCTGATGATTACGTGATTGCGACTGGCGAGACCCATACCGTGCGCGAGCTCGTGGAAGTGGCATTCAAGCGGGCCGGTATTACCGTGGCGTGGCAGGGTCGGGGTACCGAGGAGTGCGGACTCGACCCAGGCACCGGGAAGATCATTGTTCGCATCGACCCTCGCTACTATCGCCCGACCGAGGTCGATGTCCTGCAGGGTGACGCATCCAAGGCAGCTGCCAAGCTCGGTTGGCATCCGGTGATGACGTTCCATGCACTAGTTGATCTAATGGTGGACGCCGACCTGTTTATGCTCGGCGATGGCCATGATCACAATTGTTACAGTGAGGATAGCGTCCTGAAGGAGACGAAGTAGCTATGCTTGATCTGGCCAACAAGTGGATTGTTGTTACGGGGGGCAAGGGCTTCCTTAGCACCCACCTTCACAAGAAACTGAAGGAACGCGGTGCTACAAAGGTCGTCCCGCTTGGGCACCACGACTACGAGCTCCGTGACCGTGCCCAGATACAACGCATGTTTGACGACCTGCATCCCGAGGTCATCATCCATTTCGCTGCTGTCGTGGGCGGCATTGGTGCCAACCGGTTGCACCCGGGTTCCTTCTTCTATGACAATGCCATCATGGGCATTCAGCTCATCGAAGAGGCAAGGCTTCATGCCATCGAGAAGTTCGTTCAGGTGGGGACCATCTGCGCCTACCCCAAGTTCACCCCAGTTCCGTTCAAGGAGGAGAATCTCTGGAACGGCTACCCCGAGGAGACCAATGCTCCCTATGGCTTGGCCAAGAGGGTCTTCATATTACTAAGAAAGCTATACAGATATATGCGGGTGAAAAGTGCAATAGCGAATACCCTATGAAAACGAAAAGGATACTGATTAACTGTCCTGGCCTAGGACAAGGCAAGCTCTTCAATCCGGACGTCAGAGATGCCGTCACGGATCCGTTTATATACCTCCGCAATAGGCTTCAAGAGCTTGGGTATGCGCTTGAAACGGCCGACGACCATGGTGTTGAAGAATGTGCTTGGGTTTGGTTCTGGGATGCGGCTGGTGTTTATGGGCCACCTTACGGGTTGCGCGATGTTGCTCGGCTTGTGAAGTCAATAGGAAGGGGGCGACTTTATCAAGAATCTATCCGGGCTGGCCTGCGAGATCGAATAGTCTTGTTTCTAAATGAGCCTCCGGCTGTCTTGCCGCTAAATTGGGATCTAAGAATCCACGAACTTTTCCCCTTAATCTTTACCTGGAACGATACCTACGTAGACGAAAAGAAGTTCCACAAATTACGTTGGCCGTTGACAGGGTGGTTCTCGGATGTGCCAGATATTCCTTATGGTCACCGTAAGCTGTTGGCAAATATCTCTGGAAACAAGTTTTCGTCTCATTCCCGCGAACTCTATACCGCTCGTAGAGAAACAATCAAGTATTTTGAGCAACATTATCCTGAGCAATTTGATCTATACGGCACGGGATGGAATCAACCAGGAATTGATCGAGTCCATTTTTCTTCTTATCGGGGAACAGTGAAGCACAAATGGGATGTATATCCTCGCTATCGTTTTGGACTGTGCTATGAAAACATGTGCAACCAGCCTGGCTATCTTACAGAGAAGCTTTTCGACTGCATGCGTGCTAAGTGCGTACCAATTTACTGGGGAGCACCAAATATTGCCGATTATGTAGCTGCGGGTACGTTTATTGATCGGCGCAAGTTTAGGTCTAGTGCCGAGTTGGCAGATTTTCTGCTATCCATGACTGAGAACGAATATGCTCAGTACAGGCAGGCAATTCAAGCTTATCTGCGATCAGATCGGTTTGCGGCGTTTCTGCCGCCAGCTTTTGCCGACAAAGTTATTCGAGTGCTGTCATTATGAATATTCGAAAGCAAATTGGTTATCTCCTGCAAAAATCTAGCAAAGCACTTAATCAGGGCGCTTCGCTAATTTACCAAGCACCACAACAGAAAAGGGTGATTCCGTGGTTTGCTGATAATGGCGATAGAACGCTTCGACTAGACTATGAACTGGATGACAATTCGCTGGTCTTCGATCTAGGTGGCTATATGGGGCAGTGGACAAGCGATATATACTCGATGTACCGCCCCAAAATTCACGTCTTTGAGCCAGTTGCAGAGTTTGCCGAAAGTATCAGGCGTAGATTCTCCAAAAACGGAGATATACAAGTGCATCAATTTGGCCTAGCAGGCTGTAGTCAAGTAGCGAAGATTGGTCTCGACGGAGATGGTTCGTCAATCCTGAGGCCAGGTAGAAAGGTGGAGGAGATTGAGCTTGTGCGAGCAAGCGACTTCCTGGAGCAGAATTCGATTCACAGAATTGATCTAATGAAGATAAATATTGAGGGTGCAGAATATGACTTACTGGAGCATCTGATTCAGTTTGGGATCGTGCTTAGGATCAAGAACATCCAAATCCAGTTTCATGATTTTGTGCCTGAGGCCGAACGCCGCATGCGGGGAATTCAAGCTGACTTGGCGCACACCCATGAACTGACATATCAGTATCGATTTGTGTGGGAGAACTGGAAATTGAAGGAACAATTCTAAGCGGAGACCAAAATCATGTTTTCAATGGAAGGAACAATTCTGCTAACTGGTGCATCAGGAATGGTTGGCTCTGCTATTCATCGCCTTCTTGAGTATCGGGCAGAAATTCAACTGGTGGCACCTGGCCACAATGAATTGGATCTTACCGATCAGACTCAAGTGAACCAGTACTTTAGCATTCATCGCCCCGAGATAGTCCTGATGATCGCGGCCAAAGTGGGTGGAATTGCCGCCAATAAGAGCGATCCCGTTGGATTCCTGCGCGAGAACACGCGAATACAACTGAATTTGTTTGAAGCTTGCCAGAAGTATGGAGTTCGCAAGTCTTTGTTTCTCGGAAGCTCTTGCATCTATCCTCGAGAGTGCCCCCAACCCATGAAAGAAGAATACTTGTTGACGGGGCCTTTGGAAGCGACAAACGAAGGTTATGCGCTTGCAAAAATACTGGGGCTCAAGCTCGCGCAATACTATTATCAACAATACGGCATGCTGACGATTTGTCCAATACCCTGCAACATATACGGGACGAATGATCATTTTGACCTCCAAAATTCTCATGTTCTTTCAGCATTAGTGGGACGATTTGTAGACAGCCAAGACAGCGCATCTTCAGAGGTTGTTTTATGGGGTACTGGCGCAGCAAGACGAGAGTTTATCCACGTGGAAGATGCGGCGGAAGCAGTTCTTTTCATGCTGCAGCATGTCGAAACCCCTGAACCAATCAATCTTGGTACTGGTACGGATACTTCGATTCGTGATTTGGCGCGCCTAGTAGCCGAACTGGTAGGCTATGTGGGAGATATCAAGTGGGACAGCTCTATGCCTGATGGTATGCTGCGGAAGTGTCTGGATGTTTCACGCCTCGATGCGATGGGATATAGGCCCAGAATCAGTCTTCGTGATGGAGTGGCCCGCACTATTGATGAATATCGAGAAAGAAAACGAACGGGAACCGTCTAGGCCAAAACTGGCCGACCTGTTTTGCAAGGAGAATACCGTGACTGAAATCTCAAGGAATATCCCCAGTATTGAAAAACTGGGAGGCGCAATAGAGTCATTCTTCGAACTCAGTAGGCGCATCAACGAGGGAAAACCTCAGAAATACTGGTATCCGTTGAGCATGCCCACATACGGAACGGAAGAAGTCCTGCAAGCGCTCGACTCCCTCTGCAGTTTTCAAACCACGATGGGGGAGAAAACCTTGGAGTTCGAAAAGAGATTTGCGGATCACCAGAATTCAGTTGGCGCGGTCATGGTCAACAGCGGCTCATCAGCCGATTTGCTGATGTGTCATCTGCTAGTGGATCCTATCCGGCCGCTGTTAGCGCCAGGGTCTGAAGTCTTGGCGCCGGTGGTGACCTGGCCGACGCAGCTATGGTCGGTGATGATGGCTGGTCTCAAACTTAAACTTGTGGATGTAGACCCGGGAACGCTGAACATTGATCTGGCTGACCTTGAGCGATCAATTACGCCAAACACCAAAGCTCTTTTCCTGGTCCATCTGATGGGCAACCCGTGTCCGATGGATCGCATTCAGGAAATTGCCCAGGAACACGGCTTGATAATCATCGAAGATTGTTGCGAAGCTCTTGATAGTACGTATGCAGGAGTGAAGGTTGGCAACTTTGGTTTATGCGGTAGTTATTCATTCTTCTTTTCACACCATATGACGACAATGGAAGGCGGTATGGTTGTTTGCCATGATGAAGAACTTGCGGACCGGCTTAAGATGCTTCGAGCTCATGGCTGGCTTCGCAATGTTGATGATTCCAAGTTCCCCTTGGATTCTTATGGCGTAGATCCTAGATATGCATTCGTCGACTGGGGCCTTAATCTTCGCCCGACAGAACTTCAGGCGGGATTTGGGCTATGCCAGCTGGAAAAGCTGCCGGGTTTCAATCAAAGACGTAAACTTCTTGCGAAAAGATTCTTCACTGCGCTTGATAGGAGCCAATACTTGAGCTTTCCAAGTGTTGATCCTAGAGCAGACCCTTGCTGGTTTGCGCTCCCGATCCTGGTGAAAACTGACGCCCCATTTACCAGACGCGACATGACAGACTATTTAGAATCGCAAGGAATCGAAACCAGACCGATTGTCGCCGGCAATATTGCCCGTCAGCCCGTTGCACGCCTGTTTCCCGAATTCACAACCAGAGTATTTCAGGGCGCCGACAAGATTCATGAGAACGGGTTCTACATGGGCCTTTCTCCGTTATTTTCTGAAAGAATGGTAGACCAGCTATTAGACACTTTACAGACGTATTTGAACCGATTTTAGCAAAGGGGTTAAAGCATGATAATGGTACGTCTAGTTGGCGGGCTCGGGAATCAAATGTTTCAATATGCAACGGCACGAGCAGTTGCATACCGAACAAATATGCCATTGAAGCTGGACGTTACGGCATTCGCCGATTACAAGCTTTGGTCATACCGTCTGGGCTGTTTCAACATTATCGAGAATTTCGCCACGGAAACAGAGATACGTCGTCTTCGAAGGCCACGGCGCAGGCAAGTAATCGCTCTTACCACTTATGAGATCAGAAAGCATCTATTACCTTGGCGAAGGCAGAGTTTCGTAGAAGAGCGAGATCTTTCTTTTGACCCTGGTGTTCTAAGGATAAGCGGGGGCGTCTACCTTGCTGGCTACTGGCAAAGCGAGAAGTATTTTGCAGATGTGGCGGAGCTTATTCGCCAGGAGTTCACGCTAAAGTCCGAACCCGACAAGCTGAACCAGCAAGTGCTGGACGAAATCGAGGTGACCAATTCTGTGAGCTTGCATATTCGGCGAGGGGACTATGTCTCCGATCCTGTCATTAATCAGGTTCACGGCGTTTTGGGCTTGGACTACTACTCGAGAGCGGTCAATTTTGTCGCTGGCAGGACTACCCAGCCCCATTTCTTCGTGTTCTCAGATGACATAGCATGGGCAAAGGAGAACTTGAGGCTTTCATTTCCGCTCTCTTTCGTTGAACATAATGTCGAAGATAGGGAATACGAGGATCTTCGCCTGATGTGCCACTGCAAACACCATATCATTGCGAATAGCTCATTTAGCTGGTGGGGAGCGTGGCTGAATGCTAGTCCCGACAAGATTGTGGTATCGCCTGAGAAGTGGTTTAGCGATTTGTCGTTGGATACAAAGGACTTGATACCAGAGCATTGGGTGAAGATATGAGCGCCGATATGGACAGCAAGCCGGGTAGCATGCAGCATTCGGAATGGGAGTCGGATATGACGAAGATCATGGTCTCGCGGGAGACCAATCGCCCGAGAATGTCGGTCATCGTCTGCACCCTCAATCGCGCCCATGTACTGGAAACCGTGTGTCTTGCATCGCTGGCGGTCCAGGAGTTGCCCGGAGGCGTTGAGCTCATTGTCTGCGATGCGAGCCCAGATGCGGCGACACAAGAAGTAGCACTCCGATGGGCTGACGCACGTCCAGACTGGTCATGTACATACATCCGTGCAACAAAGGGTGGCTTGTGTGGCCAGCGAAACCAGGCTATCCACGTTTCGCGCGGCGATGTTGTGTTGTTCTTGGACGATGATCTGGAGCTCCTGCCGGGGGCATTAGTGTCATTGATGCAGGCGTTTAGCTCGGATCTGAACCGCCAATATGGTGGATTCGAGTGCACGCGAGTATCGCCAGTCAGTGTAGAGCGATCTGAGCCGGCGGTGGCGAGGCGCACACACGCTTGGTTCGCCAGTCTCTGGGGACTTGGGACCAGCTCGGGTCCGAAGAGGATACTCTCCACTGGATTCAACGCGGGAGGAGCTCCTCTTGACCGTGAGGTGGCGTCTGCCCTACCGCACGAAGAGTGCCACGTTACCGATGTTGCTTGGTTGAGTGGGTGCTGCATGGCTTTTCGAGCGAGCATGTTCCGGAACGGTAGCATCTGCTTTGATGAACGTCTTGCCAGATTCGGAGGATACTGTCTGGCCGAAGACATAGCAGTTAGTCTCGCAGTCCGAAGGACTGTTGGGCTCCGGTTGGGCCAGTGTTCTCCGGCCCAGGCAACTCATTGGGAAGCTCCCGGTGGAAGAGGCGATGACAGGTCTCGCTGGGCTGCCAAAGCGTATAACCATCGTATTGTCTGGACGCTGTCTGGTAACCCAACGTTGGCTCACCGGTTCAATTGGCTTCGCGGTCAAATCGGTATGACGGTCCAGTGCCTCCGTCACGGCCAAATAGCCCGGTTGCGGGGACTTGTGGATGGATGGCGGGCAATTCGTCTCGACAAAACTCTCGGGCATCAGCCGCGATGATCAGGTCAGGTGGGATCCCAAGCGCGGTCCCTTCTGCGGATTCCGCACCGCGGATTCTCGAGGTGAGGCTTGAGGCGTCAATGAAGTCTATGCTGCAACAAATCCTGGATTCCGCGAAGGCAAGTGCGCAAACCAGGTTGGCTGCTGCGATTGCTGTCGTCCAGAATGAAGACGCGATGTCCAATCCTGCAATCTCGGACGATGGTTCGTGTGTCATGGCCGGGGGGATAGCCTGTCGGGGGCACTGTCGCTTTCGTAGCCCTGTGCTCTTTGGTCCCCGGACGAAGAGTGTACTTCTACGGGCCCGGGCAGTTCATGTCTCCGACACGTCGTGGCAGGTTCTCTCCCGAGGGGAGGGAGTCGCCAGGACTGTGTGCAATCAGGTGACAAGAGTCAGGTCTGCTCAAGAGGGTCCGGTGCTAAGGAGTGACAATCGGATAGGTGCCTTGCGCCCACTCTGGTCGAATGTGACAGGAGCATGATGTCTTCAGACGAACGCCCGCGGATCCTTTACTTCATGTACATCCCGTGGCAGTGGGTGAAGGCACGGCCACAGTACCTGGCCGAGGCACTTCGGGACAGAGGCTTCTCTGTGACTATCGTCTCGCCCTTGATGTGGCGCAAAGAGGTTTCCGCGGGCGAAGGAGTATTCGCCGAACCACAGATACATTATCGATTCCTGCCATTTCGATTCAGACTGCGATTCATCTATGGGGTAAATAGGCTGTTCCTGAGGATCTGGTTTGCATTTGTGGTGGCGTGGGTGAAACATGATGTCCTATGGATTCCTTTTCCAGAGCTTGTCGACTACCTCCCGGCGCGCCTCGACGGTCTAGTGGCCTATGATTGCATGGACGATGCTCTGGCGTTGGACCAGCTTGCGACGATTCGGAAGCGGTTGGCAATCCTGGAGGACAAGGTAGTGAACCGCGCGGACGTTGTGTTCGTCTCAAGTCAGAGTCTCGCCGTGAAGATTCGGGAACGCACTCGCAACGCAGGCAAGCTCGTGCTAGTCCGCAATGCATTTGGTGGTGCCATACTGCCTCCGGCAGAGGTTTCCGGGCCAAAGACCGTTGAGGAGATTCGCATAGGCTATGTCGGCAACCTGGTGACTCTGGACCGTGATGCCATCTGGGCGACCCTTCGGGGATTGCCGGGCATCGCCTATGACATGATTGGCCCCAGGGAAGCGGACATGAGCACGTGGCAGAACCCTAGAGTGACATTTCACGGACTTGTTGCGCACGATGAACTGGCTCGGGCAGTTGAGGATGACCAGTGCCTCATCATGCCATACGTCACCAGCGAACGTGTGCTGAGCGCAGATTCCATGAAGCTGTACGACTACGTCAACTTGGGCAAGCCGATTGTATCGGTCTGGTATCCCGAGATCGAAAGATTCAGACCGTTTGTTGAGTTCTACACGACACCGGATAAACTCGTTTCGGTCCTGCGTGAGTTGATTGCGAAAGGCTTTCCGCGCAAATACACGGAAGAGCAGCGGATTGCGTTTCTGGCAGAGAACTCCTGGGCGGAAAGGGCAAAGGTTGTTGAAGGCGTGTTGCACGATTTGAAGACGTCGAGCGCGAGATCTCGAGACAGACATGGATGAAGCGGCAAGCGTTTGCCTGACCGTCGTCCTTGCCACCCACAACGGTATCTGCTGGCTGCCGGGCCTTCTGGACAGCCTTGGCAGGCAGACCCTTGCGCCTATGAGACTGTTCATCTTGGACGATGCCTCGACCGACGGTACCTGGGAGCACGTCCGCGATGCTGCTATCCCTGGAGGGCAGACGGTCGTCGGCCGCCAGGAGGCCAACGAGGGCGCGGTCCGGACGTTTGAGCGGCTGCTGTCGATGGTGGACACGGAGTACTTTGCATTGTGTGACCAGGATGACGTATGGCTGTCGGACAAGCTCGAGAAGTCCGTGGCGCTGCTTGAATCGAGCGGTGCGGACCTGGTCTACACGGACCTGAGGGTTGTGGACGAGGATCTCGGTGAGGTTGCTCCATCCATGTGGCGCCTAGGCAATATCGTTCCGGTCGCGGGGCGGGCGCTGGTTCCACTCATCCTCAAGAACAGCGTCACCGGCTGTACGGTCGTGGGGAGAACGTCGATGCTCAAGAAAGTGCTGCCCTTTCCTGCGGGCGTCCCTATGCACGATTGGTGGCTGGGGCTCGTGGCTGCGAGCGGCAACGGTGCCGCTCCCCTGCGTGAGGCGACCGTCCTGTACCGTCAGCACGGTGGCAACGAGGTGGGCGCAGCGCGTTTCGGATACCTTGGTCTGCGGTCGTGGCTCGACCGCAGAGGCGCGCGGCTGGGTACGTACCTGCAGGAGCGTCTCGACGCGCGCTTGGCTCTCATTGACGGCCTGCAGGAGCGTGAGTTGATGAGCAGGCATGCCTTCCTTGGGTGGTTCTACCGCAGGGCATCCTTCGTACGCTTCTTGCTGAACCCGGCGTACTTGGTCTACACGGCCACGCATGCTGGTGTGCTGGGGTTTCGCAACCTCGCGGTCGACTGGATTCTAACATGTACTCCGGTTTGGGTGCTCCACACGAAGACACGGTCATGAAACCAGACCTCTCGGTGTCCACTTGCATCATCGTGCTCAATTGGAACGGAGCTCAAGACACCATCGAGTGCCTGGAGAGCCTGCGGCGCTTAAGCCAGCCTGACGTCCAGATCATTGTCGTCGACAATGGCTCAACAGATGATTCGTGTGACAGGATTCTGGAGTGGGCTGGGACCGATCGTGAGAGAGAAGCCCATTGCACGGAACACATCTTGGACCGGGTGAAGCGGCAGGAAGACGGTTCCACGGTACTACTTATTACTACTGGACTCGTGGTTATCGAAGCCGGGACGAACGGTGGATATGCGGCAGGCAACAATGTAGGGATCAGGTGGGCTCTGACGAATACTGAGTGCGAGTTTGTATGGATACTGAACAATGACTGTGTGGTGGATCCCGATTCGTTGTCGTGCATGGTGAAGGCGATGTCCGATGACTCGCACGCATGGATCTGCGGTGCGACCATACGGTCGTACCGCGAGCATGATCGGATCCTGATGACCGGGGGAGCACGGCTGTCGCATGTCACGTTCCATTCCACGCCAGTCGTGT
>Ga0315294_10006615_pt1 | contig 12710 bp, 8 predicted proteins | sample YL17G13_40_MG_FD_203626 | JGI IMG/M metagenome (GOLD analysis project Ga0315294, IMG submission 203626) | Sediment microbial communities from Yellowstone Lake, YNP, Wyoming, USA - YL17G13_40 | ecosystem: Environmental > Aquatic > Freshwater > Lake > Sediment | place: USA: Wyoming | collected...
CGTTGGGAAAAGAAACCTGAAAATTTTCTGGCCCTGCTTCACTTTGTCTGTGCCGTAATTACGTTTCGCTGCTCAGGGTTATTCGGATAGGCTCTTAGTCAAAGAGGTTCTTGAAGAGCTGAAAGACAAATAAAGGATGGGGTAATAATGGGGACATCCGTTTTTTTCGTAGCTTTGCGTTTACCTCGGCGTTTACTCGACTTCATTCAGTAGTTTCAGACAGCTTATAAATAAGGACAATGTAATTGGCCTTGTGGTCGAAACGAGGGCCTTGCGCACAAATCGTATTTGGAGCAAAGGCCACGTTGAGAACACAAAGCTGCCTGAAAACTTCGTGTTTCTTCGAGACCTCTGTGGTGAAAAAAATCAGTGGCTAAACAAAAAAACAGCGTAAATCAGCGTAACCAGCGTCTAAAAAACTGTGTAACCTGTGTAATCTGTGGCAAAGAAAAAAACAGCGTAACCAGCGCAATCAGCGTCTGAAAAACGTCAAAATAGGTAACTTGTCCTCCATTCGACACACACACAATACCAATGGCAAGTAATGACAACAACGATTTTTAAGCGAAAAATGAAGGTTTTTTCTAAAAAACCAATGACAAGTTGCGTTTTTAGCGTCCAAATGAGGGGCAAGTACCGTTTTCAGCTTAAAAACAAGGGTTATTTGCTTTTCTGCCCGTAATACGTGCCTTCGCCGTGTTTGCGAAGGTAGTGTTTGTCCAAGAGTTCTTTACTGATTTGACCTTGCTGCGGATTTAACATTAGCGTGTCAATAGCCATTGTCGCTATCTCTTCCAGAATGACCATTGCCTCTACGGCTTCGCCCGCCGTTTTGCCCCAGCTAAACGGCCCGTGGTTGGCAACCAGCACCGCCGGCATCTGCATCGGGTTTAACTCCGCAAACCGCCTTGCGATGGCCTTTCCCACGTTTAATTCATAATCGTTTTCTATCTCATCTTTTGTCAGCGGCGCAATAACCGCCACGGGGCCGTAAAAATAATCCGCGTGCGTGGTGCCTAAGCACGGTATTTCCCTGCATGCTTGTGCCCAGACCGTCGCGCTTAATGAATGCGCGTGACATACGCCGCCGATTGCGTTGAAACTTCTGTATAGCTCCAAATGCGTCGGCGTATCGGATGATGGCTTGAGGTCCCCTTCGACAATTTTGCCGTCGAGGTCCACTATCACTATCTTCTCTGGCGTCAGCTCCTCGTAAGATACGCCGCTGGGCTTGATGGCGACTACGCCTTTTTCGCGGTCAATGCCGCTGACGTTGCCCCAGCTGTAAATGACAAGGTTTTCCTTGTGCAATAATATATTCGCGTCACAAACGGATTTTTTCAGCTCTTCGTGCATATTGGAACCTATAACAATATAGTGTCATTGCGAGCGTAGCGAAGCAATCCAAATTCAACGGTTGATTGCATCCTTGATATTCAAAAGTTCCTTCATAACGTTCGCCATCGTTCCTGAACCAAAAGCGTCGTGAATCTGTTTATAAAGGGTGTAAACCCTTTTGTAAATGGTGTGGTTTTCCGGTATCGGTTTATAAGTTGTCTTTTTGATTCCGCACATCGCGGTTTGCGCCTCGGCGAAATTCTTATAACCGCCTGCTGTAACCGCCGCCGCGATTGCCGCGCCAAGAGCGCAGCTTTGCGCCGAGCGGGACACCTTCATTTCCCTGCCCGTGACATCCGCGTGAATCTGCATAACCAGCGGGCTTTTTTCCGCTATCCCGCCGCAGTTTATTACTTCCGATACCTTAACGCCGTATTCCTCGAATCTGTTTATGATTGTCAACGCCCCAAACGCCGTCGCCTCAATCAGCGCACGGTATATCTCTTCGGGCCTGGTATGCAGCGTCTGGCCCAGAAGTAAACCCGTCAATCGCTGGTCAACTAAGATGGTGCGATTACCGTTGTTCCAGTCCAGTGCCAGCAATCCGGATTGTCCGGGCTTTAGTTTCGCCGCTTTTTTGGTCAGCGCATCGTGTGAACCTGCCGCCTTGCCTCCCGGCTGGATATAATTCACAAACCAGTTGAATATGTCACCCACCGCCGACTGTCCCGCCTCCAGCCCGATATACCCAGGCAGTATCGACCCATCAACTATTCCGCATATCCCCGGTATATCAGCCAGCTGCTTGTCCTGTTCCGATACGAGCATATCGCATGTGCTTGTCCCTATTATCTTGACTAACTTGCCCGGCGCTATTCCTGAGCCGACTGCCCCCAAGTGCGCGTCAAATGCGCCCACCGCGACCGGTATCCCCGCATTCAATCCTAATTTTTTCGCCCATTGCTGTGTGAGTTTCCCCGCCTCGGTCTCAACGGTATATGTCTTGTCATACAGCCGGTCGCGCAGTTGCCCCAGTTTGGGGTCTAATTTCGCTAAGAAATCCTTCGCAGGCAGTCCGCCCCAGTTCGCGTTGAACATCGCCTTATGTCCCGCTGCGCATCTGCTTCGTTTCATAACTTCGGGCTTTTCCGTCCCCGTCAGCACAGCGGGTATATAATCGCAGCACTCCACCCAGCTATACGCCGCGTCAAATACCTTCGGGTCGGTCCGCAGGCAATGCAGTATCTTGCTGAAAAACCATTCCGATGAATACACCTGCCCGCACTTGGCTAAATATTCCGGATGCTCTTTTTTGGCGAGTTCTGTTATTTCTGCCGCCTCCGCGAAACCCGTGTGGTCCTTCCACAGCCACGCCTGCGCGTTTTTATTCTTCTTAAACTCAGGCAGCATTCCCAAAAGCGTCCCGTTCTTATCCACAGGCAGGGGGGTTGACCCGGTCGTATCAACGCCGATACCAATGATTTGACCTACGTCAAATTTCTTAACCGTTTTCTTCGCTTGAAGTACGGCTTTTTTGATTGTTACCTCGATACCTTTTACATAATCGGCTGGGTTTTGCCTGGCCATGTTATGGTCATTATTGTCCAGGATGATTCCTGTGTTACCGGTAGGGTATTCATACACCGCCGTGCCGACCTCGTTGCCGTCCGCGATATCAACTATCACGCACCGAACCGAATTCGTCCCGTAATCCAATCCTATCGTATATGCCATTTTATAATCCTCATCGTTTACACCCAGATTCTGCTTGTCCTCGAAAGTTGTTATCGGGGGTGGCCGGGGTCATAAAATATCGTAGGGCGGGGCTTGCCCCGCCAATTTGCATGGTAATTGTCATTCTTCTAAAGTAGAATCAATATGGGCCATGCATTTTCTTATCCGCCCATCGAGTTTGTTCCAGTCTTTCCTATTGGAAACGCTCACCAACCCATCCCATCCTCCGGCAGGAGAAATGATGTTTACAGAAATCCATTTTCTACGGGCTCGCATATACATAAATCGCTTGCCCTTATACCATAACGTTATAGTATACCCCCCGACCGCTTTGACCTCGATTCCATTTTTAGGCAATTCTTCCAGAATTTTTTCCCAGAGTTTTTTTACTTTAGCATCTTCAAACTTTTTGGCTTTGTCAGAAAGTGACATGATACGTGGCTGTTCTGGTGGCTCGCCAAAGTCTAATTCCTTGCAAATAAGGCCGCTCTCACCTTTTTCATTTTCGACGGCCATATACTCAAATAGCTTTAGCTCAACACCAATAGCCACATACTTGGCGATTTGCGTAACCGTCTCGGTGAATGATGGTGCGATTAAAACAAGGCGGGGAAGGTTTTTTATGTTGATTCCGTAATCTTTGTATGCTTCTGAAATCCATGCTATGTTTTGTCTGCACCAATTGTAGTATCTTAAGCCCTGGTCAAGGTGACCCTCTGCGGCTTCATTTTTCAACTCTATTACAACCATGGTTCCGTCAATATCAACGCCGAGGATGTCAAGCGGACCGGTGTTTGTCTGTTGTTGGTGAGTGATTACACGGAGTCCATCTTCAATCACTTCTGGATTTGCAACCAACATAGGTTCTAATTTGTCACGTTCACCAATTGAAACCGATTTGATTTTGAGTGCCATCTGATTCTCTTTCATTTCTAATCTGAAAAGCGAAAAGGGGACATTCTACTTTTCGTCTTTTTCGAGCAGATAAAACCTGCTCAGGTCGGCCAACCGTTTTTCCCTTTTTCCTTTTTAACTTTTGTCTTGTGCCTTTTGTCCTTTTTTGTGGCCATCATCTGAAATACAAATATGCTGCGATAATAATCGACAGCATTACGTGGTCTGTAAAGGCGGTTTTGGCGGCAGAGCGTCCAGCACGAATGCCCGACAGTGTTCGCCGACCGTTGAAATTGTAATATATCGGCCTGTTCGAGTCCTCTTCATACGCTAATCGTTATTCCTGAACTTGTAATAACGCAAATCGTTATTACAAGATAGCATATTTTCTTGTAATAACCAAACTTTAACTTTCTAATCTGATTGTATATTTCACATTAGCCCCTGAAGTACAAATAGGCCGCGATGATAATCGCCAGAACCGCACCGGAGGAAATCACATCAACAGCCGACCAGCTTGACCGGGATTTTTGCCTGTCCTGGTCGCTCTCTGTCCCGTATGTAAGCCCCCTGATTTTTTCATAGTTCGGCTTTTCAGTCGCGTAACTCACCGCAATCATTACCGCTGCGCAGACGACCAAAATGAGTATGCTGTAATATTGGAAGAACATATTGTTCATAATCCACAAAAACGACCCTTGCGTATAAGAAAAATCGTGCAATAGTTTTACCGGCGTATCGATGGCCAGCCGTGCCAGCCCCATTATAAAACCGACAATCAATGCCGCCAGGCATCCTTTGCCATTGAGCCGTTTCATAAATACGCCCAGGAAGAACACAACAAAAATCGGCGGGGCGAGATACCCCTGAATCGTCTGCAGATAATCATACAGCCCCTTACCGCCTCTAATCACCGGTATCCATAATAACCCGATTATCACCATAACGGCCGTTGCGACTCGCCCCATCCAGACCAATTGGTGCTGCGATGCCTTTGGCTTGAACTTGCTGTAGAAGTCAATTGTAAATAGCGTGGAAGACGCATTAAAACACCCCGCTAACGAACTCATCAGGGCCGCAAGTAATCCCGCAACCACAATACCTCGCACACCTACCGGCAGGATGGTTGCCACCAGCATCGGGAAGGCCTTCTGGCACTGGTCGCGGACAATTTTGCCTTCCGAACTGAACAACGTCTGTTGAATTGCTGCAACCTTGCCGCTCTTGGCTAAGGCGAACGTAATCATACCGGGGATGATGAATATGAACACAGGCAGCAGCTTCAAAAATCCCGCGAAAATCGACCCTCTTCTCGCCTCTCTCTCATTCGGTGCCCCTAATGCCCGCTGCACAATATATTGGTCGGTGCACCAATACCAAAGGCCGATGACGGGAGCGCAGAAGAGCATACCAATCCAGGGATAGTTGTCGTTGAAATACCAGGCCATTCGGCCGGGTTCTCTGACGGGTGCCCAGGTGCTCACGACGCCCGCGGGAACGAGTGGTTTCCAGAGGTTGAACATCTCTGAGCCGCAGATATTGCGTAATTCACCCCAGCCGCCCAGCGCCTTCAAACCAAAGTAAGTTACCAAAGCTGAGCCGAGGATTAAAACGACGGTTTGTATGACGTCGTTGTATGCCACTGCTCGAAGTCCGCCGAGAATGGTATAAAGACCTGTCAGGACAACCACAAGAACCGAGCCGACCCAGAAACTGTCGAAGCCCATAAAGGTAACGTCCGGCAGCAACACGCTGAAAACGATACCGCCGGCGAATATCCCGACAGCGATTTTGGTGAGAATATAGGCGACTAATGAGATTAGAGACAAAACCCATCGAGCGGTGGGGTTGAAACGCTTTTCGAGAAATTCGGGCATAGTGAAGACCCTGGATCGCATATAGAAGGGGACCATTACCCACGCCAGAACGAGCAGACACCATGCGTGCAATTCGTAATGGGCCATAGCGACGCCGTCGGTGCAGCCGGAACCCGCCAGGCCGACAAGATGTTCCGAGCCGATATTGGATGCGAAGATGGAAGCTCCTACGACAAACCAGCCGAGGTTTCGGCCCGCGAGAAAGTAGTCATCTGCGGTGTCTTTGTTTCTGAGGATTACCCACCAGGTGACGCCCATAATAACGGCAAAATACAGGCCTATTGCCGCCCAGTCCCATGACACCAATGCGCTTGCTAAAACCAGACATCCAGTCATATATTCTCCTTTCCTTATCGTAGAGTCGTAATTTGTGCCGGGGTGTTATTATATGTGTTTGGGGGTTTTCGACAACCTGTATTTTCCATTTTCAGGCCGGCGGAACCCGGTGCGCCGAGGCAGACATGAGCGCAGAACCCGCGAAATTCGACGCAGAACAAGGCCCTGTGGCGCAATGCGAGAGGGGAATGGGCCGGGCAGGATTTGAACCTACGTAGGCTTTCGCCAGCGGATTTACAGTCCGCTCCCTTTAGCCACTCGGGCACCGACCCAATAAATCATCGCTAAAGGATATAACGGGTAGTCGGTTTTTGCAAGAAAAATCGTGTTTTTGCGGCGATTTCTGCGGGCGTCCTGAAATATTTGGCCAATTACAACGTTTTTTACTATAATACATCAATAGGCCTGTCCGCAGCAGAGGGGTCGCAACGTGGATGAATAGTCGCGAATGCAATGGAAAGAATAATGGTGACGACGCGTTGGCATAAACCCGCTGGTTTGCGTCCGTTGGCAATTTTGCCTGCGGTTTTGCTGTCTTGGTGGTGGTGTGTCGCAGCGTCGGCAGCGCCTGTGACAGCGGAACGTGCGCACAAGCTGACCGGAGCGTGGGTGGCGGCACATCCAAGACCTATGAACAGCCGGCTTGGCAGTCAGATTGACAGCGTTGAAACATTTACGGATGCCAGCGGCCAGCCCATTTACTACATTGTTTATCTTCGGCCCAACGGATTTGTGATAGTTTCCGCTGATGACGGCGTTGAACCGGTTGTCGGCTTTGTTGCAGAGGGCAGTTTCGACCCTTCAGAAAACAATCCCCTCGGCGCCTTGGTCAGCGGCGACCTGCCTGCCAGGGTTAACGCGGCCAGGGCGGTCGAGCAGAAGATGCGTTCCAGGGGCGGGGCAATGGGGCTTACGCGACAGGAGGCAGCCATACGCCGTTCGGGGGAGGATGCCTTCGGCAAATGGCAAAAGTGGCTTGCGTACGATGTGAACAGCCCCGTGACGGCAATGGGGCTTAGCGGCGTTTCGGATGTTCGTGTTTCGCCGCTTTTGCTGAGTCAGTGGTCACAGACGACTGTTTGCTCAAACGCCTGTTACAATTATTATACGCCGAAGTACGGCGAAGGTGATTCTAATAATTATCCAAGCGGCTGCGTCGCGACGGCAATGGCGCAGTATATGTATTTTAATCGATACCCGACTACAGGCGTTGGGACGGGTGGTTTTACGATTGAAGTCGACGGGGTGCCTCAAACGGCGTATCTTCGCGGCGGGGATGGTTACGGAGGCCTGTATTACTGGGATACGATGGCGGCCGACCCCAATTGCTATACCACCGCTTCTCAAAGAGAAGCCATTGGTGCGCTTACATACGACGCGGGGGTGGCGTCGCAAATGCACTATGCGTACGACGGGTCCGGAGCCACCCCAGATGTGGCCAGTGCGGCGTTGGTCAATGTATTTCATTACAGTAATTCGATATTAGGGTGGTATAACAACAACGACCTCAGCGGGCCGGGTCTCAACGGTATGATTAATCCAAACCTTGACTGGGGTAATCCTGTAATCATCGGCATATTGACTCCGTCACTGGAAGGACACTCCGTTGTGGCTGATGGCTATGGATATAGCGAGTCAACTCTTTATCATCATCTTAATATGGGTTGGGGCGGCTCCGACGACGCATGGTATAATCTGCCGAATATCGACATTCCATCATCTCCGTTCGACAACGTTTACTCCGCGACCTATAATATCTATAAGAGCGGCTCCGGAGAGATTATAAGCGGGCGGGTTATGGATACCAATTCGGGTTTACCGATTTCCGGGGCGACCGTAACCGCGATAAAGACCGGCGGCGGGACATATCAGGCCGCGACCAACACCAACGGCATTTACGCTATCGCCAATGTTCCGTCAAATTCGACCTATACGGTAAGCGCCGCAAAGACAGGTTATCATTTATTTACCAGCCAGGTTGTAAGCACTGGGCTGTCATCAGACGACCAGCCGACGTCGGGTAACCGCTGGGCGGTTGACTTGATGGGGACAGCAATGAGTTCGATACCGGTGGCGTCCGATTCAAATGTTACAGCGGAAGCCGGGAAGCCCCAGATGATTACCCTGCAGGCCATTGACGATGGTGAACCCAACCCGCCTGGTGCGATTACCTGTATAATTACATCGTTGCCTCATCACGGAACGCTGGCTGACCCCTGCGTTGGCGGTATCGATACTGTGCCATATTCGCTGGCCAACTACGGCAATAATGTTATTTACACGCCGCTTGTCTGTTATACAGGTTCTGACAGTTTCCAATTCCTGGCCAATGACGGCGGCACGTTGCCAACCGGCGGTGATTCGAATATTGCCGTTATCAGCATAACTGTTCAGCCGCCCTCACCTCAGGTTATTTACGAAACACACTTTGATACGGGGCTGCCGGCCGGCTGGACGATTGTAAATGGCGGCAGCTCGTCAGATACGTGGCGTTCGGACAATCCAAAGCATCGAACAAACTCGAACTGGACAGGCGTCTTTATGATTGTGGATAGTGACTACGCTGGCACGGCTGATATGAATGAGCAGTTAATAACACACAGTATTAACTGTGCGGGTTTGACTAATGTCAAGCTAAGGTTCAAGCACTACTTCCGTCGCTGGTCCACCGAGATTGGCGACGTGGATATTCGGGTCAATGGCGGAGAGTGGCAGAACGCAGCGAGGTATCAGGGAGCTGATTCTAATGGACTGATGGAAATTGCTCTGTCCGGTTTCCAGGCGGACGGCGACCCCAACGTGCAGATTCGCTGGCATTACTACAACGCCAACTACGAAAATTATTGGGGTATCGACGATGTTCAGATAGTCGCCGACGCTGCGAGCCAGACGTCGCTTGTCGGGGATTTCGATTCTGATTGCGATGTTGACTACGATGACCTTGTTATTTTTACGTCCGCATGGCTGACCGACTCAGGGCAGCCGAACTGGAACCCGGCTTGTGATATCGCCGAGCCGAACGACGGCGTCATCAACGGGTTTGATTATGCCGTATTTGCCGGGAACTGGATGGTGGGGAAATAGGAGATAACCGGTTTCCGGTTGCGGATTGACAGTGTGCCGTCTGATGAACGATAATCCGGCTATATGGACTGGTATGTTTATGTTGCCTGGATGCTCATAGTTTTGCAGGTGCTTTTCTCGACGCTGACGTTGAAGAACTACCTTTTCGCGCTGGCCAAATACAGGAGGAATAAACGTCATTACACGCCTCGCGCCGCCCTGATTATTCCCTGCAAAAACCTCGACGAAAATTTTGAGCAGAACATCGCTTCGTTTTACAGGCAGGATTACGGAAATTACCTGTTGTGGTTTGTTGTGGAGGATAAGGCCGACCCCGCATACGAACCGTTGTGCAGATTGAAGGATAAATTTGGCGGCGGCACGAACGCTATGGACGTTCGGGTGCTGGTTGCCGGAGCGGGACAAGAGTGTAGTCAGAAAATTCATAACCTTCTGTATGCTTATCACCAGGTTCCCGGCGATGTTGAAGTCCTGGCCTTCGCGGATTCGGACATCTGCGTCAAGCCGCACTGGCTCTACAATTTGGTGTATCCGCTTCGGCTCGTTGAAACAAGAGGAGCGACTACCGGCTATCGATGGTTCGTGCCGAAAACCAACAATCTTGCCACGCTTGCCCTGTCTGCCATAAACGCAAAAATTGCCCAGCTTCTGGGTAACACGCCTTTCAATCACGCCTGGGGCGGGTCAATGGCCATCAGGGTGCAGTTGTTCAGGGAACTTGGTATTGAAAAGTTATGGCAAAAGGCAGTAAGCGATGATTTGTCGCTCAGTTGTGCCGTGAAAGACGCCCACAAAAAAGTCGAGTTTGTCCCCGGCTGCCTTGTTGCCACCTCCGAATCGGCCACATGGGCAAAATTTTTCGAATTTGGTCGCAGGCAGTTCATTATCACAAAGGTTTATGCGCCACAGACGTGGTCATTTGGTTTGTTCAGCGCCGTATATTCCGTTTTTGGGCTTTGGGGAGGAGCATCCCTGGCGATTTACGCCGGAATCACGCAGAATTATCACCTTTGTCTTTTTACCGCGGTGCCGGTTCTGTTTTTTATCGTGCAATTGACAAGGGCGATTCTCAGGCAAAGTATGGCAGGTAAATTGCTCGCGGAGGACTGGCCCAGATTGAAAATCGCTGCAATCGCCGATATTGTGTTGTTCTGGCTCTGGTCGCTGCTTATGCTTGTCTTGATATTATCCTCGGTCTTTGGCAGGACAATTCGCTGGCGAGGCATACGCTACAAACTCATCAGCCAAACAGAGACAATCGTCCTTGGGTAATAGATGCTGCCGGCCGGCGGCTACTCGATTTTCTCGATGTCGTTTTGGGGCTGGCCTACAAGGTATATCCTGTTTTTGCCGCTGCGTTTTGCTTCTAAGAGCGCCTGGTCGGCCTTTTCGAAAAGCTCCTCGGTCGTCGTGCCGTCCCTGTTTAAGCTCGCAAGCCCTCCGCTTATCGTCAGCACGCCTCTGCCGTCCGGACCTAAAAAACGCAGGTCGGTCTTTTCAATTTCTCTGCGGAATCGCTTTGCTATGAATATCACTTCCCCGGGGTGGTCCATCGTGTACGAACGTCTCTCGCTGCCCGTTGCCTGCTGGGGACATTTCGGGTCGTCCCAGAACACCACCGCGAACTCATCCCCGCCTAATCGTGCCACCACGTCGTGCCTTCGGCAGCATCGCCTTATCAGCAGTGACGCCTGCTTGAGCACCTCGTCGCCCGCCGCGTGGCCGTAAACGTCGTTATAATGCTTAAAATCGTCTATGTCGAATACGAGCACGGTTACTCGCCCGTTATCTTTCTTTGCCCGTGCGATTATCTGTTTTGCGAATTCCCACAGATACCTCCTGTTTTTCAGACCGGTCAAATCGTCCTCGGTCGCCAGTTTTTCCAGCCGGCTTATCCTCCCCATAAGCGTCGCGTCTGTAACCGCGGGTTCTTTTCTGCCGACAGCCATAAGCGGGCCGCGACATACGATATTGTAAAGCCGCTCCGTTTGAACCGGGCAGATTAGGTAATCATCCGCCAAACTGGTTCCGTTGGTGCCGACAAGCTTTATCGCCTCCGGCTCCTCATACATCCGCGCAAGCAGAAGGATTTTCGCGTTTGTGTTTTCTCTCAGAAGGGCAAGTCCGCTTCGCAGGCCCGGCGTTGCCCCTTTCATCTCCACGAAGATTGCGGCGAAATGGGCTTTTTGAGCGGTTTCAATGCCTTGCTGTATGTTGCCGCAGACCTGAATTGCGGGCCTGTCGGCTGGTATTGCCCCCAAAACCGCTGCTCCCAGGTTGCCTATCAGCAGGATTCCGCTTGTCTCCGTATTGCTCATTGCAGTTATCACCATTTATCACCCTTGACTCCAGAAAGCATTATAGCAGAATCCCGCGTAAAATCAAACCCGGTATGATTCGCGGCAGTAAGAATACGGCAGCAAATGATGGGCGACCTGCCTGCTGTGGCTGCTATTGTTTTTCGAGCCGAACAACTACGGTCTGCGGTTGATAGCCGCTTGGCCAGTTATCAGGTAGCTTCATAGTTATTTGCTGTCGGCTCTCCTTAAAGCCAGGATAGGATCCCCGAAGGATATAATTACCGGGTTTGGCCATAAAATACTCGTTGTTTAACGGCTCTATTATGCCTGAATCGCCTTCCAGCACCACAGCAGCCCCCGGTATCGGTATGCCGCTTTTATCAACCACGTGGACTCTTAGAGGTGCCATCACCAACCTTGCTATGGACGAGACGTTTGCGTCTATGTCGATATTTTTGTGTTCTCCTTCAGACAGTTCGACGTCGAGTAGCGACTGGTTCGGGTCCTGCGGATTGCCGCCTATCGAATATCGGCCTGCGGGCAGGTTTTCAAGTTTATAAGCGCCGTCCTCTTTCGCCTGAATGTAGCCGATGATTTTATCGTCTTTTTGCCGGATTGCCAGCATCCTCAGTTGTGTCCCGGTTATCGGTTCTGCCCCGGTTATCCTGCCGCTGATACTCGCGGTGCTGACCGGCATTTTTAGCGATACCGAGGTTTCTTTCGCCTCGACCTTGATTTCCTGCTGCATACTGAGGCCATCAGTCCTGTTAGCTACAATGGTATAATCGCCTGCCTGGATATTGCTGAAAACGTAAGGTTGTCCGGGTTCAGGTTTATCCGCGAAATTGACCGTTCGAGCCGATTTACTGTGGAAGCCCTCCAGCAGATATATTTTTGCGGTTTCCCATTTGGGGTCGTTGGCTTCATTGTCCGGGTAAACAAGCACTTTGCAAGTTGGTTGTTGCGGGATGACGCCGAGGTCAATATCCCTGCCCTCAACTGAAAATGTTGTCAGCTTCGTAATGTTATATTCTGTTGTCGGCGGACGTCTGTAATAAACACCGTATCTGCCTACAGGAGCCCCGGCAAATCTGAACCGCCTTTATTGTCCGTAAGGCAATAACACGTGAAAGCGTAGGATTCGGGG